>Ga0247727_10007111_pt1 | contig 21553 bp, 21 predicted proteins | sample WisWelCaveWW1625_FD_202498 | JGI IMG/M metagenome (GOLD analysis project Ga0247727, IMG submission 202498) | Biofilm microbial communities from Wishing Well Cave, Virginia, United States - WW16-25 | ecosystem: Environmental > Aquatic > Deep subsurface > Groundwater > Cave microbial mat | place... | reverse complement strand
GTAGTTCATGGTTCATGAACCCGGATAACTATAGCAAATAATTCCAAGGAGCCAGGCCAAAATGTCACACCACCGGAGGCTCAAAAGCGACCGCCACTTCCAGTCGCACCCCGTCTGCGGTGCGCGGTCCAGCCTCGCGGCATTGCGGCTGGTAACTGGCGGGCGGCTTGCTTTAGGTTAAGGTACGTACCTCGGAGGTCATGAATTCAGTCCGTTATTTTTTTCAGGTGCTCGGCAACGCGCTGCTCAACGTCATCGGCGTGCTCGGCCAGACGTTTGGCGCGGTGTTTGGCTGGCGGCTGTTCCGGTTTCGACGGCGGCGCACCTACTACGCCGCGCGCCGACGACGGTTGAGCGCGCGGACCCACCGCATCCTGCGGTTGTCGGTGGCCAGTCTGGTCATCATCGCGTCGGCGGCCTGGCTGTACGTCTCCTGGCGCTGGCAAACCGGGCCGATCCGTGACCATCGCACCGACGAACTGCTGGGCTGGGGCGTGGCCGAGGAAACCATCCGCCTGATGACCGAGGCCGGCCAGGTCGTGGTCGTGGCGTGGCGACCCGATCCGCTGACCGGTGGATCGGCGGCGCCGGAAGTCCGGGTGCAGGAGTTTTTGCGGTGCGTCCGCCTACGCCCCCATGTCCGGCTGCGCGCGGTCGAGCGCGTTGACCCACAACAGTTCGATCAGGAGGCCATGCAGTTGCGCGGGGTGTTCCCCGCCTTGCTGAAGAAGTATCCGGCCGCCGACCTGTTTGTGTCCTTCGTCGGCATCCCCGATCTGGACACCGCGCCGCTGCTGCGAGACGGTCACCGGCTGCCGAAGTTCGTGGTCGTCACCAGCCAGACGCCGGCGCTGCAGACGTTCTTCGACAGAAAACTGGTGACCGTGGCCATCGTCCCTCGTGGTCGGAGCATCCTCCTGTCGCATGACGATGTGGAAAGCATCCCCGCCCAATTCGAGTGCCTCTTCCAAGTGGTGACGGCGAGCAACCTGCCGGCACCGAAGTTACCCAGCCCCCAATGAACCTGAAAACCAGGCTGGGGACTTTTCACGTGGAGTTTTCCGGACGCGGACTGAAGTCCTTGCGGTTCTGGAGGGCCACGCTCCGTCGTGGCCGAGGGGCAGACGGACGGTCGCGACGGAGCGCGACCCTCCAACGACAATTGCAGAAGTACGCCGCCGGTCGGGCAGTGCGCTGGACGGTGCCGGTGGATTTGTCGGCCGGCACGCCGTTCCAGCAGGCCGTGTGGCGGGCGCTGCGGCGGATTCCATACGGCGAGACGCGCAGCTACGCGTGGGTGGCCCGGCAGATTGGCCGGCCGCGCGCGGTGCGTGCCGTCGGCGCGGCCTGCGGAGCAAACCCCATCCCGGTCATCATCCCCTGTCACCGCGTCGTGGCCAGCGACGGTTCGCTCGGCGGATTCAGTGGCGGGTTGTTCTGGAAGAAACGGTTGCTCGCGCTGGAGAGACGGAAGAAAAACCTTTAACCGGGTCTTGATGTTTGTCAGTCTTGGCCAAGGGATCAATGGACCAAGCTGACCTCGCGAACCACACCGCCCCGATCGAACGGCGCGGCTTCACGTTGCTCGAACTGCTGATCGTCACGGCGATCATCATCATCTTGGCCGGGCTGCTCTCCCCGATGCTGGCGAAAGCCCGCGACCGGGTGCGGGCGATCCATTGCGCGAGCAATCTCCGCCAACTCGGGTTCGGCGTGGAGCTGTACACGGACGATTTCGGCGGACGGATCGCCGGGCTGAGCGGCATGTTCCCGACCTGGGGCGACACCAACACGGTGCAGGCGTGGACGTGGATTCTGCTGCCCTACATCAAACAACCGCGGGTGTACCTCGATCCCGGCCGGCCCACGTGGATGCCGGAATTGCCGATCCAGTATTACTTCAACCTGCTGCCGGCCTACGTGTACGGTGGCGGCCCGAGCAACGGCCCGGCGTACACGGTCGATCTGCGCGCCGTCGCGCAGCCGTCGGCGTTCGTCTTGATGGGCGAGGACCTGATGCTGAGTCCCCCGCAGGAGATCGACCCGACCAACGAGAAGCGTGACAAGTCGGGCTTCTCGGGATTGGAGGCGACCTTCCCGCCGTACCATTTGTCCACCGCCAACGTCCTCTTTGGTGACGGCCACGTGGCGGCGTTCGCCGCGTGGAACGGGGCCGAGATGACCTACTGGTACGGCGTGATGACTAACTGGCAGGAAACCGCGCCGTGAAATGGATTCGTTGGCTGCTGGTCGCGGTGCTGGCCGCGCTGGTGGGGTTCAGCGGCTGGCGCGCGTGGCATGCGTTTCGCGAGCGGCCCGGCGCGTTGTTCGCCCAACGCGGCCGCCACAGCGCCGCGCTGCCCGGCGACACCTGGCAGCAATTCAGCCGGTTTCTCAAGACTGCCCGCGCCGTGGCCGAACGCAACCAGCGACCCATCGACTCGATTCAATTGATGGAGTTGACCCAGGACGCGGCGAGCGCGATCTACTGGCTGGATGAACATCTGAAGAATCCCGGTTTCAGTCCGCTGCAGAACTTCGAGCGCCAGCGCGGTGGCGGGGAAGTTGAGTTGCTGGGATTCTACACGCTTGACGGTCGGCCGCTGAAGTTCACGGAACGCTCCAATCCCAAGAACCCGCAGCAGCACGTGCTCACCGTGCATCTCGACGAACCGGTCGCTCCCGGCAAGACCGAGCTGATCCTGCGCCGCGAACGTCGTCCGCTCAATGGGGACGCCGGTCGCGATGGCGCGCGGACGATCGAGTTGAAGGACTTGCCGGCCACTCCCACGCGTTTGCATGTGCGGGCCGTTCGCCTCACCGCCGACGCCGCGCTCGTGGACTACGAGCCGAAACCCGCGGAACAAGTCGCCCAAGCCGGTCCGCCGATGGTCGGCTGGCTCAGCGATCAATTCGAAGCCGACACGCCAGTCCGCGTGACGTTCCGGCTGTAGCGGCGGTCTGCGACCGCCGCGGGTTCGACCGGTCTACCGGCTCTTCGCGGCCTGATACTCTTCGAGTGCCTGCGGCATCATTGCTTCCAACTGCTGGATGCGGCGGCTGTCCACCGGGTGGGTACTGAGGAATTCGAGTTGTTGACCGCTGCCTTTGTAGGTCGCGAACCGTTGCCAGAACTCAACCGCGGTGCGCGGATCGTAGCCGGCGCGGGCCATGTAGAGCAGGCCGATGTGGTCGGCTTCCAGTTCCTGCTTGCGCGAGTGGGGCAGGGCCACGCCCACCTGTCCGCCGAGTCCGTACGCGCCGAGCGCAATCTGGCGGGCCGTGCTGGTGTTGTTCTTCATCGCCGTGTCGAGCGCCACGCCGCCGAGCTGGAGGAGCAAGCCTTCCGAGATGCGTTCGCCGCCGTGACGCGCCACCGCGTGCGCCACCTCGTGGCCGATCACGGTCGCGAGTCCGGCTTCGTCTTTCGTGATCGGCAGGATGCCGGTATAGACGCCGACCTTGCCGCCCGGCAGACAGAACGCGTTGGCGTTCTTGTCGTCAAACAGCACGAATTCCCACTGCGCGTCCGGGAGGGTGGCGACCTGCGCGATGCGCTGGCCGACGCGCTGAAGGACGGCGTTGGCGGCGGCGTCCTTGGAAATCGGCGTGGACTTCTTGAGCTTGTCGAACTCCGAAAGTCCGAGTTGCATTTCCTCCTGCGGCGAAACCAGCAGCCATTGCGACCGGCCGGTTTCGGGGACCACCGCGCACGAGATCAGAAACGCCGCCGTCCCGGCGGTCAGCAGGAAAAACCAAACGCGAAGTTTCATGACGGCAGGCTCAACCGCGAGGCACTGCGAATCAACGCGAATTTGGCGGTGACCATCCGGTGGGAGCGGCATTCTTGCCGCGACAGTTCGCTTCGGTCGCGACAAGAATGTCGCTCCCACCAAGAGAACTCAGGGCCGAATCGTGAGTTCCCGCAGTTTTTCGCGCAGCCAGTCGGCGAAGAACTTGTCCACATCCTGCAAGCGGGGATCCACCTGCACGAGGAGATCATCCGGCATCTTCCCGAGTTCGACCGGCATCGTCTGCGTCTGCTCGCCGCGTTGCAGCACGAGTTTCACCGTGGTGCCGGGATTCTTGGCTTGCACGTACGTCGTGAAGACCGCCGTGGACGGCTGCTGGACGAGGTCGATCTCGTCGATCTTCAGGATTTGATCGCCCGCCTGCAACCCCGCACGCGACGCCGGTGAGTCGTCAGTGACGCTCATCACTGGGATACCAGGGCCTGCGGGCGCGGGCATGGCGCCGTTGATGACGACCCCCTGCATCTGAATCGGTCCCCGGATCACGAACGGTTGTCCTTGGCCCCCCGTCATGCGGATGCCGAGAAACCCGCGCGGCCGCTTGAGCACGTGCGTCTCGACCAACTGCCGCATCGCGTCGCGCAGCCGGCATTTCACCTCGGGATCCTTGACTTGCGCGTAGGCGTTCACGCACGCCGCCAGCACCGCTTCGTGATTCGCGTCGCCGAGCTTGACCAACTCCTGCTGCGCCGCTTCCCGCCGCGCAAACTTCTTGTCGCCCAGTTGCGACACCAATCGCTGCATCTTACCCGGCAGGTCCGTCGCCGTCGCGGAGAAGGCGACTAGCCACAACACAACTGCTGAGAGGAAACACATTCCCGCGATTCGCATGATGGTTGTGAGTTTACCACTCCGCGCCAGTATCACAAGTCATGGTAGAGTGGTCGCCGTCTCCGCACGGTCATTTCCCCGCAGATTGTGGACTGCCTTTGACCGCGTAGTCCTTTCCCCCTCGCTTCAGTGCGTCTCCAGAGCAGGCGGCCAGCATGGCAGCCACGCCGATGAGAGCATTCAGACCAGCAACGATCCAGGTCTTGTGCCACACGATGTAGTGGGAGAGAGCGTCGAGCGTTTTCCGCGGGATGGAGACTGTTTCATTTTGACCGGCATCCCGCACGATCCTACGCGCCTCCCAAAAAGCTGCGTGTCCTTCCTTGTCATCCGCTATCTCGAACATGAAGGTCAGGAGGAAAAACGCGAAACAGCCCAGAATCGCCACAATGCCGGCAGCGAGACACATTTTATGAAGTAGCTGACCTTTCTTGGAGATAACTGGCGGGGGAGTCGGTCCCGCACGGATCTGTTCGAAACGAGCGGGGGAGTTAACATCTGACTGGATTTGCTCGAGCCTTCTCTCAATGGGCCACTTGCTGAACGCGAGGAAAAGGTAGAGAATCAAGTTCACGAGCGGCACGAACATCAGGAGAGAAAGAGCACCAGAGTAGCCCATCTTCGAACAGATGCGCCAAAACGGAACGATATAAAACGCCACGACCACGACCAGCAAAACTCCAATGATAGTTAATTCCGTAACCCAAACTGATTGCTCTGGCATGGAAGTCTCCTTCGAATCTGACACAACTTCGGCCTGACCGCTCCAGAAGAAAGCGATGCTCGAGGTGTTGGTCTGGTCGGTAGGTTCGAGCAACACGATCGTGATGAACGCGGACTGTCCTGCTGTCAGACCGAGAGATGAATCGTCGCTCGACGGTAGGGGAGAGAATCTGCACTGGCGTTTGACCGGGTCAAGTCGTCTCTGATCCAACCCCCCACCCGGAAACCGTCCACCCGTGATACTCAACTCCACCGTGTTTGGCTCTTTCCCCTCCAGCCCTTTGGGGGCGCGGAATTGATATTCTTTGAGATCAATAATGAGTTCTTCTGTGCCTGCCGGTATCCGGTACACCTCGGCTGTGGACCCGTCTGCTTGTGCGAGTTGATTATGGGCATCGTCGATAACCAGCGTGGTGGTTTTGGCGGGTTTCTCCACCTGCGAGGTGGGCGAGCATCCGAGCAGTGTGCCAGTCAACGCGAATAGGGTCGCGATGGTCTTCGTTCTCATACAAAGTGCACTCCTACGATGAGGGTGCGACGCGCTTGCCTTGTGCCGCGAGGATAGGGTGGTGGGGATAGCCCGTCCATCTGGTTTGTAGTCTGGTTTTGGAGTGCTCCGACTTGTCGGAGCTTTGGGATGCGATGCCTGACTCGCATCATGGAGATTCTGCATCAAGCTGCAGAATGGGAAAGCGGTGTCGAGCCACCGCACTCCACATCATTTCGGATTTCGGATTTCGAGTTTCGGATTTATGATGTGCCGCCATGTCCATCATCACCCTCACCACCGACTTTGGGGCGGCCGACTGGTTTGTCGGTTCGATGAAAGGCGTGATCCTTGGGATCAATCCGCAGACGACGGTGGTGGACATCACGCACGAGGTGCCGGCAGGGGACATTCGGGCCGGGGCGTTCGCGTTGATGGCGGGCTACCGGTCGTTCGCGCGCGGGACGGTGCACGTGGCGGTGGTCGATCCCGGCGTGGGCGGTCCGCGCGCGGCGTTGGCGGTGCGGACGGCGAGCTGCGTCTTCGTCGGGCCGGACAACGGCGTGTTGTCGTGGGCGTTGCGCTGGGAGAAGGTGGAGGAGGTGCGGCGGCTGGAGAATGCCGACTATTTCCGCCACCCCGTTTGCCCGACGTTTCACGGGCGAGATGTCTTCGCGCCCGTGGCGGCTCATTTGAGCAAAGGGGTGAAGTTCGACGCTTTGGGGCCGCTAACCGGTGAGTGGGTGAATCAGCCCTGGCCAGAACCAACGGCGCACGGCGGCGAGATCATCTACATCGATCGCTTCGGGAACGCCATCACCAACCTGCGGGAAGCCGCCACCGCGGTCATCGTCGGCGGGCAGGAAATTCCGGTGCGTCCGTTCTACCAAGCCGTCCCCGCCGGCCAGCCGCTCGCGTTGATCAGTTCGACCGGTCTGCTGGAGATCGCAGTCAACGGCGGGTGCGCGGCGCGGGGTTTGGGTCTGAAAGTTGGGCATGTGGTCAATCTGCGGTAGCCGACGACGTGAGGAGGCGGAAAATCATTTCTCCTTCGTCAGATACGCCATGAACTTGTCCTCGAACTCTTGGAGCTTGAAGTACTTTTTCCCGTACACTTCCGACCAAGCGGATTCGAAACGCGCGCCTTTGCTGGAGAGTTTGAGGAACTGCATCAGCGGCGGCATCCCGCCGTGCTCATGGTAGAGAAAGTTCACGAGCCGCTGCGACTCGATGTAGAACGCGAGCACGGCCTCTTGCGTCTTCGGATAGTCAATGGCGCTGGTGAGTTGCGCCAGCGGAATGTAGCGCGCGCGGTCGAGCCGGTCCGGCACACCTTTCAGTTCGTAGTCGCGCGCTTTGAGATAGCCGCGGTAAAGGCGGATGCCTTCAAATTCCGCCAGTCCTTCGTTGAGCCACAGCGGGATGTCGCCGCCGATGAATCGGTAGAACACGAGATGACTGAGTTCGTGGGGCAAGGTCGTGCCTTGGAACTTGAAATGGGGCCGCGACTTGAAGAACAGCTCGCGGCCGGTGCACACGCCGCCCGTCCAGGCGTCGAGTCGGCCGTGCTTCGCGAAATCGCGCCACGCTTGCTCGTTGAGGAACACGTAGATGTGGCATTTGCGCTCGAACGAATCTTCGGTGATGCCCAGGTCCTTCTTGATGCCGGCGTAGGCCCGTTCCGCAAAGCTGGCCAGTTGCGGTACGGTGAAGCCGGCCTCGGAGTGGAAGATGAAATGATCGGTCTCGCCGTGTTCCCATTTCATTCCCGGCATCTTCAGCGCCACATCGCCGAGCCGGGAAACGTTGCGTTCGCTGAGTTGGTCGAAGGGTGTGGGCGTGAACTGGGTTTGCGATTCTTCAGCCCGTGCGCCAGTGAGGACTGACGCGAGAACGATTGAGAATACCCACCGCACGCTGCATTCTATAATGCGCCTCCCCGCTCCTGTAAAGTAGGACAGGCATCTTGCCTGTCTTCCACGTGCGTTCGGATGGGACAGGCAAGATGCCTGTCCTACTTTGCTAGGCGGAAAAGATATTGTCCCCTCGGAGCGAATCTGCGATAAACCAACTTCGCTTGGAGGTAAACGCCCGTGCTGAATCTGCGTTATGATTTCAACAATTTGATGGCCGAGCGCGTCGGCGAGCATGGGGTCGCCGATGCGGAACTGCAAGCGGTGAGCGGCAAGATTGACGCGGCTTGGGCCGCGATCGAGAAGAACCCGCCCGGCTTCCGCAAGTTGCCGTACAACACCCAGCTGGCCGACGAGGTGGCGGCGATGGCCAGCGCAGTGCAGGAACGGTGCGACAGCTTCGTGGTGGTCGGCATCGGCGGGTCGGCGCTCGGCAACATCGCGTTGCACTCGGCGCTGAACCACGCGGAGTACAATCACCTGATTCGTCCGCCCCGGCGCGGGCCGCGGTTGTTTGTGCCGGACAATGTTGATCCCGACCGCATTGCCGGGTTGCTCGATGCCGTGGACCTCGATGACACGGTGTTCAACGTCGTCACCAAATCGGGCGGTACGGCGGAGACGATGAGCGAGTTCCTGGTGTTCCGGGAGGCGCTGATCAAGAAACTCGGCAAAGAGCGCCACGTCGAGCACATCATCATCACGACCGATCCCGCGCAGGGCGAGTTGCGGGAGATCGTGAAGAAGTATGGCTACGCGTCGTTGCCGATTCCGCCGGATGTGGGCGGGAGATGGTCGGTGTTGAGCGCGGTGGGATTGTTGAGCGCGACGGTGACCGGCATCGACATTCACAAGCTGCTGGCGGGCGCGGCGGCGATGGACAAAGTATGCAAGGAGTTCAAAGGGATGTGGGAGAACCCGGCGCTCACGGGCGCGGCGTTGCATTATCTGATGGACAAGGCAAAGGGGAAGAACATCCAGGTGATGATGCCGTACTCGCATGCGATGCGGGATGTGGCGGATTGGTTCCGTCAATTGTGGGCCGAGAGCCTCGGCAAACGCGTGGATCGGGCCGGCAAGGTCGTCCACAACGGTCAGACGCCCGAGAAGGCGGTCGGCGTGACCGATCAGCATTCGGTGATGCAGCTTTATATCGAAGGCCCGTACGACAAGGTGGTGACGTTCCTGACGGTGGACGAGTTCCACACGACCGTGACCATCCCGAGCGCATTCGAGGAGTTCGAGGCGGTGAAATATCTTGGCGGTCACACCATGAACGAGTTGCTCAACGCCGAACAGCGCGCGACCGAGTTGGCGCTCACGCAAAACGGCAAGCCGAACTGTGCCATCCGACTGCAGAAAGTGGACGAGGAGAGCGTCGGGGCCTTGTTGCACCTGCTGGAGATGCAGACGGCGTATGCCGGCGAGTTGTATAACGTGAATGCGTACGACCAACCCGGCGTCCAGCTTGGAAAAGATTTCGCGTACGGGTTGATGAGCCGGAAAGGTTACGAGGCGAAGAAGCGCGAGGTCGCGCAGGCGGGCAAGCCGAATGCAAAATTTGTTGTCCGAACGTAGGGGTACGGCATGCCGTGCCCCTACATCGAACTGGTGAGTAGATGACCGATTCCCAAATTCTCCAAATCTTCCGCGACACGCACGCGTTGCTCGATGGTCATTTCCTCCTACGCTCCGGCTTGCACAGCCGGCAGTATTTTCAGTGCGCGTTGGTGTTGCAGTGGCCGCAGCACGCGGAACGGTTATGTGGCGCTCTCGCGGGGAAGTTCAAGGGCGCGGGGGCACAGACGGTGATCTCGCCGGCGATGGGCGGGCTGTTCATCGGGCACGAGGTGGCGCGGGCGTTGGGGGTGCGACACATCTTTGTCGAGAAGAACGACAAGGGAAAGCTTGAGTTGCGGCGCAGTTTCGGAATCGACCGGGGCGAGAAGTTTCTGGTGGTCGAGGACGTGGTGACGAAGGGCGGCCGGGTGCAGGAAGCCATCGACATCGTCCGGCAGCAGGGCGGCGTGGTCGCCGGGGTCGGGACGCTGGTTGACAGGTCGGACGGCAAAGTCGAGTTTGGCGTCCGGTTGGAGAGTCTGCTAAGGTTGCCGATCGAAACGTTCGAGCCGGCGGCGTGTCCAATGTGCCGGGCAGGTTCGGCGGTCGTGAAGCCGGGGAGTTGATCGATACATATGTTTGATTGGTTTTTTAAGAAGTTTTTCAGCTCGAAGAACCAGCGCGAGGTGAAGCGGCTGTGGCCGATTGTCACCCGCATCAACGAGATCGAGGCGGAGTATCAGCGGCTCAGCGACGATCAGTTGCGCGCGAAGACGACGGAGTTTCGCGATCGTTTCGGCAAGGGCGAGACGCTCGATCAGATCATGCCGGAAGCGTTTGCGGCGGTGAAGAACACCTGCCGGCGGCTCGTCGGCAAGGAATGGGTCGTCCGCGGTCATCCGTACAAGTGGGACATGATCCCGTTCGACGTGCAGCTCATCGGCGGCATCGTGCTCCATCAGGGCAAGATCGCGGAAATGGCGACAGGCGAAGGCAAGACGCTGGTCGCGACCATGCCGCTGTACCTCAACGCGCTGGCCGGCAACGTCCATCTGGTCACGGTCAACGACTACCTCGCCGCGCGCGACGCGGAGTGGATGGGGGAGGTTTACAAGTTTCTCGGACTAACCGTCGGCATCATCCAGCACGATCAACCGCCGCCGCTTCGCCGGCAGCAGTACCAGTGCGACATCTCCTACGGGACGAACGCCGAGTACGGGTTCGATTATCTCCGCGACAACGGCATGGCCACCAGCGCCGACACGCAGGTCCAGCGTGGTCATTTCTTCGCCATCGTGGACGAGGTGGATTCGATTCTCATCGACGAAGCGCGCACGCCGCTCATCATCAGCGGACCGTCCACGGTCTCAACGCATCAATTCGACAAGCACAAACCCGGCGTGGCGTCGCTCGTGCGGGCGCAGACGATGTTGTGCAACCGGCTGGTGGACGACGCCCGCAAACTGCTCGACGGCCGCAACGGCGAGAAGGTCAACGACGAGCTCGACCGCGAAGAGCAAGCCGGGCGGTTGCTGTATCAGGTCAAGCTCGGCATGCCCAAGCACAAGCAGTTGATGAAGATGATGGAGGAGCCGGCGGTCCGCAAACTTCTGGATCAAGCCGAGTTGGAGGTCCTCAAGGATTCCAGCAAGAAAGAGATGCACGAACTGAAGGAGGAATTGTTTTTCAGCATCGACGAGCGGCAGCGCGACTCCGATCTCAGCGAAAAGGGTCGAAAGCATCTCGCGCCGAACGATCCCGAATCATTCACCATTCCCGACCTCGTGTCGGCGTTGCAGGAGATCGATGGCCAAGACCTACCGGCCGCGGACAAGGAGAAACGCAAACAGCAGTTGCAGCAGGCGTTCGATCAGCGCAGCGAGGCGATCCACAACATTTCCCAACTGCTGCGCGCCTACTGCCTGTTCGAGAAGGACGTCGAATACGTCGTCCAGGAGGGCAAGGTCCTCATTGTAGATGAGTTCACGGGCCGACTGATGCCCGGCCGGCGGTGGAGCGACGGATTGCACGCGGCGGTCGAAGCCAAGGAAGGGGTGACCATCGAACGCGAGACGCAGACGCTGGCCACGATCACCATCCAAAACTATTTCCGTCTCTACAAAAAGTTGGCTGGCATGACGGGCACGGCGGAGACCGAAGCGACCGAATTCAAGAACATCTACAAGCTCGACGTGGTCGTCATTCCGACCAACAAGCCCTGCGTCCGCGCCGACGAGAACGACCGCGTGTACAAGACCCGGCGCGAGAAATACAACGCGATCATTCAAGAGATCGCGGAGCGCCATCAGAAGGGCCAGCCGTTGCTGGTCGGCACGGTCAGCGTCGAAGCCAGCGAAGTGCTCGCGCGCATGCTCCAGCGGCAAAAGGTGACCCACAACGTACTCAATGCCAAATTCCACCAGCAGGAAGCCGAGATCATCGCCCGCGCCGGCCAGCGCGGCTCGGTCACCATCGCCACGAACATGGCTGGTCGCGGCACCGACATCAAACTCGGCGCGGGCGTGCCCGGCGCCGGCGGCTTGCACGTCATCGGCAGCGAACGGCACGAAGCACGCCGGATCGATCGGCAGTTACGCGGTCGCTGCGCGCGGCAGGGCGATCCCGGCAGCTCGCGGTTCTATGTCTCGCTCGAAGACGATCTGATGCGGATGTTCGGCAGCGGACGCATTGCGACGATCATGGAAAAGCTCGGGATGAAGGAGGGGGAGGAACTCCAGCATCCGTGGCTCAACAAATCCATCGAGACCGCCCAGCGCCGCGTCGAGGAACACAACTTCTCCATCCGCAAACACACGCTCGAATACGACGACGTGATGAACAAGCAGCGCGAAGTCGTGTACGGCTTCCGCAACGACATCATCCGCGGCGACAACCCGCGCGAGGCGATTTTCGAGATTCTGGAGGAAGTGATCGAGACGCGGGTCGAGGAGTTCTGTCCGCCCGGCAAACCGCAGGAGGACTGGGACGTGGAAGGCCTGTTGCGCTGGGCCAACCACGCGTTTCCGATCGCGCTCCGGCCGGACCAGATCGCGATGAAGAGCGCGGAGGAGGTCCGGCAGTTCGTCCTCGACAAGGTCAAACGCGCCTACGAAGCCAAAGCCGCCAACGAAAATGCCGGGGCGCTCAAAGCCATCGAGCGGCTCATCGTGCTCAACGCGCTCGACCGTCTCTGGCAGGAGCATCTCTACAACATGGATCAGCTCCGCCACGGCATCGGACTGCGTTCCTATGGCCAGAAAGATCCGCTCACCGAATACAAGAGCGAGGCGTTCACGATGTTCGAGCAGATGATGGGCAGCGTCAAAGACGAAATCGCCAGCAACGTCTTCCGCTCCGCCAGCTCGCTCGCCGCTTTCGAGAATTTCCTGCGCGCCCTGCCGATGCAACTCAGCGCGCCCGACGCGAATCAGTCCGGTACGTTCGGCCAGGGAGCGCCGGCCCCGAAATCAGGGAGCGACGTGGTGGAAAAGGCCATCGCGGACACGACGAAACCGATCCGCCGCGACACCCCGAAGGTCGGTCGCAATGAACCTTGCCCGTGCGGCAGTGGTAAGAAATTCAAGAACTGCTGCGGGAAGAATGCTTGAAGGTTCTACTCTGCCGCTGGCTGTTCCCGGTCGCGACCGGCTCATTGCTCGTCCTTTCGTTCCCGCCGTTTGACTCCGCGCAAACCGCCTGGCTGGCGTTGATTCCGCTGCTGTTCGCGCTGGAGGATTGCCGGCCGGGTGAGGCGTTCCGGCGCGGTTACCTGGCCGGACTGGTGTTCTTCGGCGGAACGGTGTGGTGGGTGGTCCACGTCAGCCTGCCCGGCATGGTCGCGCTGGTGGCGTTTCTGGCATTGTATTTCGGGTTGGCGGGGATGTGGGTGGCGTGGATTTTGCGAGCAGGTTGGTGGGAGCGGCGTCCCCGCCGCGATGGGGGTACCGGTCCGGTCGCGGCGGGGACGCCGCTCCCACCAGACATTTCCTCAACGAACCTTCTTCACAACCTCCTCTTCGCCCTCCTCGCCGCGACCGGCTGGGTCACACTCGAATGGATGCGCGGGCACTTCATCTTCGGCGGATTTCCGTGGAACTATCTCGGCGCGAGCCAGTATTCGGTCGCGACCTTGATCCAGTTCACCGAATACACCGGCGTGCATGGCGTGTCGGCGATGGTGTGTGCGGTGAACTGTTTGTTCTTCGTCACCATCCGCCGGTTTCGCGACCAAGTGACCCGGCAAGTTCCCTTGCGCCGGTTGAGCTGGGAATTTTACGTCGCGGCGTTGCTGTTGTGCGGGACGTTCATGCACGGCCTGCGCGTCATCCGCGACACGCCGCGCGGGGAGAGCACGCTGCGGCTGGGGATGGTCCAGGCGAACATCCCGCAGACGCTGAAGATCGATCCCAACGAGAGACCGCTGATCCTGGAGCGGTACAGCAAACTCACGGAAGCCGTGATTGCCGGCCAGCCGGACCTGATCATTTGGCCGGAGACGGCGACCGCCAGCGCGATCTTGCACGACAAGGAGTCGATTGCGCTGATCAACCGTATTCTCGCTGCGAGCCGCGTGCCGTTGCTGACCGGCAGCTTCGACGTGCGCGGCGGCGACGCCTACAACGCCGCCTTTCTCATCGAGCCGGAGAAGGGCGTGCAAGCCATCTACCGCAAGATTCACCTCGTCCCGTTTGGCGAGTATGTGCCGTTGCGGAAGATTTTCCCGTTCCTGAAATGGCTGACCCCGATTGGCGACAGTCTGGAACGCGGAAATGAATTCACCACCTTCGAGGTGGCTGGCCGCCGGTTCGCGCCCGTGATCTGTTTCGAGGACACGGTGCCGGAGGTGTATCGGGAGTTTGTGAAGCGCGACGTCGATTTCATGGTCAACCTCACCAACGACGCGTGGTTCAAGGAATCCCCGGCGGCCACGATGCATCTGGCCAACGCGGTGTTTCGGGCCGTGGAGACGCGCCGCCCCCTCGTCCGCTGTACCAACCACGGCATCACCTGCGTGGTGGACGAGTTCGGCCTCGTGCCGACCCGCCTCGAGCCGTTCACCGAAGGCAGTCTGAACTGCGAACTCCGCCTGCCGGCCAGCCGCGTGCAAACCTTCTATGTCCGGCATGGGGATGTGTTCGTGGCCGGGTGTGTGGTGTTGAGCGGCGTGGCGTTTTTGTTTTCTCACACACGAAAATCCGCTACAGTCACCGGCGCATGACGGCGGCGATCTTTATCGGGTGCGCGGTCGGGGCGTATTTGTTGGGGTCGATTCCGTGGGGGTTGTTGTGGGGGTTGGCGCGCGGGATCGACATCCGCACGGTCGGCAGCGGCAACATCGGCGCGACCAATACGTTGCGGGCGCTGGGCCAGGGGCCGGGCATCACGGTGTTGATCCTCGACGCGGCGAAAGGGTTCCTGCCGGTCCTTCTCGCGCCCATGATTTTCAAACAAGTGGACAAGAACGCGCTGCAAATTGTCTGTTGCGTGGCGGCAATTGCAGGGCATAACTGGCCGATCTGGCTGAAGTTCAAGGGCGGCAAAGGGGTTGCCACGAGCGCGGGGGCGCTGCTCGCATTCCTGCCGGCAGCGTTGGTGTGCGCACTGGCGGTGTGGGGCGTGGTGTTTGGAATTTCACGATACGTGTCGCTCGCCTCGATCTGCGCGGCGGTTGCGCTGCCGGTCGCGACGTGGTTCATCTTGCGGGATCGGACGCTGCTGATTTTTACCGCGGCGGTGGGCGCGGCTGTCGTCTATAAGCACAAGGCGAATATCCAGCGGTTGCTGGCCGGCACGGAGAATCGCGTCGGAGCGAAAAAGGCATGAACGTCACGGTCATCGGTACGGGCGGGTGGGGGACGGCGCTGGCGGTGTTGTTGCACGGCAACGGGCACCGGGTGACGTTGTGGGGCCGGTTGCCGGAAGAGGTTGACCCAATTCTGGCGCATCGCGAAAACAAGCTGCTGTTGCCGGGCGTGAAGATTCCCGAAGCGATCACGGTGACGCTCGATTCGGCCGCAGCCTTACGAGGGGCAGAGTTGGTCGTGTTGGCGGTGCCGTCGCACGGGATGCGGGCGATCTGCCGGCAGGTGAAACCACATTTGCCGGCCGGAGCAACATTGGTCCACGTGGCCAAGGGGATCGAGCAGGACACCGACGCGCGGATGAGCGAGGTGATTGATGAGGAACTCGGCCATGGTGGCGTGGTGGTATTGTCAGGGCCAAGTCATGCGGAGGAAGTCGGGCGGGGGATTCCGACGGCGGTCGTCGTGGCGGCGCGGGATGGCGGCCGGGCGGCGGCGGTGCAGCAGGCGTTTATGAACGAGCGGTTCCGGATTTACACGCACGGCGATGTGGTCGGCGTGGAACTCGGCGGCGCGCTGAAGAACGTGATCGCGCTCGCGGCGGGGGTGTGCGACGGGATCGGGTTTGGCGACAACACGAAGGCGGCGTTGTGCACGCGCGGGCTGGCGGAGATGGCCCGGCTCGGCGTGGCGGTCGGGGCGCGGCGCGAGACATTTTTTGGATTGAGCGGTGTGGGGGATTTGATCGTGACGGCGTTCAGCCGGCACAGTCGCAACCGCGGGTTTGGCGAACGGCTCGGGCGCGGGGAGTCGGTGGACCAGATTCTGGCCAGCACCAAGACCGTGGCCGAAGGCGTGAAGACGGCGAAATCGGTGTGGCAATTGGCGCAGAAACAGGGGGTGGATGTGCCGATCAGCCGGGAAGCGTTTGGGATCATTTACGAGGGAAAATCGCCGAAACAAGCCGTCCGCGATTTGATGGGGCGGGAGGCAAAACCGGAGTTTTCGTAGCACCTGGGAACTTTCCCCGATGGAGCGTGTCGAACAAACTGAGGCCGTTAACGACCGCGAGCTGGTGACGCGCTGCCAGGAGGGTGACGAATCCGCCTTCGACGAGTTGGTGCAGCGGCATCAGCAGCGGGCGTTGAACGTGGCCTGGCAGGTGTTGCGCAACTACGAGGATGCCACCGAGGTGGCGCAGGATGCGTTCGTGAGCGTGTACCGGCACATCGGCGAGTTTCGCGGCGACAGTGAGTTTCGGACCTGGCTGCACCAGATCGTGCTGAACCTGGCCCGCAACAAGCATCGCTGGTGGAAACGCCGCGGCAAAGCGGCGACCGTGTCGCTGGATTGTCCGCTGCCAACGGCGGAAGGCGAGCTGGCACGCGAGCTGGCGTCGCCGACGGACGCACCGGACACGGCGCTGGCCAAGGGCGAGTACGTGCGGGAGATTCACGGGGCGATGGAGCGATTGCCGCGCAAGTTTCGCGAGGTGTTGGTGCTGCGCAACGTGGAGGAACTGAGTTACGAGGAAATCGCGGTCGTGTTGGATTGTTCGATCGGCACGGTGAAATCGCGGATTGCCCGCGCGCGGGAAGCGCTGCGGGAAAGGATGCAGATGCAACGATGAAGTGCGACGAAATCCGAAACGAATTGTCGGCCTACCTCGATGGCGAGGTTGCGGCACCGGCGCGTGAGCAAATCGACGCCCATGTGGCGGAGTGCGCCGGTTGCCGGCAGCGCCTGGAGGAATTGCGGCGGCTCGCCACCGGCATGGCCGCGCTACCGCGGTTGGAGCCAACGCCGCAGTTTCTGGCCGAGGTCCGCGCGAGGATTTCGCGCCCGGAAGGGCGCTCCCACCAGGTTTCGTGGGCTGACGTGTTGTTCCGGCCGGTGTGGCTGAAGGTGCCGTTGGAAGCGCTGGCGGTGATCGCGGTGGCGGCGACGATTTTGGTCGTCCAAAAACCGCCCGCGCGGCAAGACGATTTCGCCGCGTTGCCGAGCGAGCGGCGGGACGAGTCTCTCGCGCCCGCGGTTGACTTGGAAGCGCCGGCCGAAACGGCGGCCGCACCGGTCCCGACGGCGTCGCCGGAGGAAAACCTCGCCGCGCGAAAAATCGAGGAGTTTGCGGATCGGCGCGAAGCCGAGGCGAAGGTCCTGAGTGAGCCGGAGGTCGCCTCGGGCCGGCTGGCGATGGAGGAGCTAAAACTGGCCAAGGACGAGGTCCATCAGTTGCCGCTGCCGCCGCAAATGGCGCCGGCCGCGCCGCCCGCTGCGGGCGTAGAGGCGGACACGCTCACCGCTGGGGAAGTCGCCATCACGTTGACGAATCTGGCGGCCCCCGCGCATGTGGTGATCGTCCACGCGGGCGATCTGACGATCGTGCGCCGACAGGTGGCGACAACGGCGGTGCGACTGGGCGGACGGATGCTGGAGAGGCCCGAGTCGCAATTGAACGAGGGCGGTCGGGTAGTCCACACGTTTCGGGTGCAGTTACCGGCCGACCAGGTTGCGAATTTCGCGAATCTAATGAAGCCGGTCAGTGTGCAGACGCGGGGAGGAATGATTGCGCCGTCGGCCGCGACGTCGGGAACGGCGCGGGGTCTTGGCGTGTACCGGTCGCCGGCGCCGGCCACGGCTGCGGCCGCGGCGAAGGAGAAGCCGGCGCTGGTGGAAGTGGAAGTGCGGGTGGTGCCAGAGTAGGACAGGCATCTTGCCTGTCCAATTGTCGGTGAAACCAAATGGACAGGCGGGATGCCTGTCCTACTTTATTGTCAGTGCGCGGCGGAGGAGGAGCCGCCGAGCAGGGTCTTGAGTTTGTCGGCGATCGCTTTGTTCTCAGGGTCGATTTCGGCGGCGCGTTTCAGGTAGGGAAGCGCTTCGTCCGGCTTGCCGAGTTTCAGCAGCACGTCGGCGAGATGATCGAAGACGGTGGCGTCCGGTTCTTTCAACAACTCGGCGGCGCGACGCAGGTGCGGCAGGGCCTCTTCCGTCTGGCCTTTCCTGAAGAGCACCCAGCCGAGGCTGTCGAGGTAGGCGGGGTTGTCGGGGTCGAGTTCCAGCGCCTTGTTGATCAGTTGGTGGGCCTCGTCGAGCTTGACCCCTTTGTCGGCCCACATGTAGCCAAGGTAGTTGTAGGCGAGGTGATGTTTGGGGTCGAGTTCGGTGGCCTTGCGGAACAGTTGGGCGGCTTTGTCGAGGTCGCCGGTGCGTTCACAGGCGCCGCCGTGGTGGAAATAGAAATTGGCGTCGAGCTTATCTTTCTTGCCGGACTGGGTGGCGAGGTTTTCCGCTTCGGCATACGCCGTCAGGGCGAGGGGATAATCGCGTTTCTCGCTATAGACCAGGCCGCGCAGGTACGGCACTTCGTGGTCATTGGGGAATTTGCTTTCGGCTTCGGCCAGCGTCCGCAACGCGGCCGGGTAGTCATGCTGCTTGATGTGGAGGAACGCGAGGTTGAGATGCGGAGGAAGCTGGCTGGGGTTGATGACGAGTGATTGCTGGAAATTGTCCAGCGCGCGCGCGTCGTTGCCGAGGTCCTGGTAGAGTTCGCCGAGGAAGTTGTAGATCTGGAAACGGAGTGGATCGCGCTTGAGAATCTGTTCGAACTCGGTGATGGCGCCTTCTTTGTTGTCGGCCTGGAGATGAAGGGTGGCGAGCTTGAGCCGGACATCGATGTCGTCCGGGCGCACCCCCGCCAGCCGGGCATAGTACGCGGCGGCCTGCTGGGGTTTTTCAGCGGTCTCGTAGTAGCTGGCCAGCCGACGGAGCAGGTCCGCGTCGTCGGGCGCGAGGCTGGACGCTTTTTCGTAGCATTGCAGGACGCGCTCGGCGGGAATCTGGTCGCGCAGTCCGCTCTTCTCCTTCAACGCGGTGGCGTACAGGTCGCCGAGATGCATCCAGTACACGGCGTCGCTGGTTTTCTGTTTGCGGGCGTGCTCCAGCAGTTCCACAACCGCCGGCAGCGCGTCCTGTTGCAGATGGACTTCCACCAACAACTGGAGCGCGTTGCGATAAGTCGGCAACAGTTTCAGCGCGCGGGCCAGGGCAGTGGTGGCGGCCGGGAGTTGCTCCTGCGCCTTGTGGGCGACGCCGAGCCAGAACCAGGCTTCATGCAGGCGCGGGTTGGTGGTGGTGGCCTGCTCCAACATCACCGCCGCCTCGGCAAACCGGCGACGGCTCATCAGGATGTTGGCCAGCCGGATGGTCAGGTCCGTGTTGCCGGGGGCGCGCGCCACGGCTTGCTGGTAGTGCTCGATGGCGGCGTCCAGCCCGGCCGAGGCTTCCCGCGAAATACCGGCCGCGAAATGGGCGTACGACTCGGCCCGACGCACCGCCGCGTCGTCGAGCGTGCCCGTCGCCGCGGTGGCGGACGCCGGCTGTTCGCTGGTGGCCGGTGACCGCGCCGGGCCGACGGCGCAGCCTTGCAGGAGACATAGCCCTGCCGCCCATGCGCCGGCCCAGCCGGCCGCGCTGTTGATACCACGCTGCATGCGATGACTAATATAGCGCGTCTTAGCGAATGCGCTTCTTGTGACGCATCGCCTTGAGACGTTTGCGGCGTTTATGTTTGCTGATCTTGGCTTTGCGGCGTTTCCTCAACGAACCCATGCGGGTGTCCTCCTCAGTAAATGACCTTGTTCAGTGGATACTCAATGATACCTTCCGCGCCGGCGGTTTTCAGTTGCGGGATGATTTCGCGCACGACCCGCTCATCAATGATCGTCTCGACGGCGACCCAGCCCTCCTGCGCCAGTGGCGAGATCGTCGGGTTGCGCAGGGCCGGCAGATTCTTCAGCAGCGCGTCGAGCTGGGTGCGCGGCACGTTCATTTTCAGGCCGACCTTTTCCTCGGCGGCCAACGCGCCGCGCAACATCATCGCCAGCGTCTCGATCTTCTGGCGTTTCCAGTGGTTCTTCCACGCGTCGCGGTTGGCGATCAATTGGGGGAAGCTGGCCAGCAGCGTATCGACAATCCGCAGATTGTTCGCCCGCAACGACGAGCCGGTCTCGGTGATATCGACGATCGCGTCCACCAACTCGGGCGCTTTCACCTCGGTCGCGCCCCAGGAAAATTCCACCTCGGCTTTGACGCCGTTCTGTTTCAGCCAGCGGCGGGTGTGCTCGACCAGTTCGGTCGCGATGCGCTTGCCCTGCAGGTCTTTCACCGACTTGATCGGCGAATCGTTCGGCACGGCCAACACCCAGCGAGCGGGATTCGTGGTCTGTTTGCTGTAGGCGATTTCGCAGACCACCTGCACGTCGCTGTTGTTCTCTGCAATCCAATCCGCGCCGGTCAGGCCGGCATCCAGAAACCCGTGCTCGACGTACCGGCTGATCTCCTGCGCGCGGATCAGCCGTAACTCCAACTCGGCATCGTCGGTGCGCGGCACATAACCGCGGCTGCTGGTCGCGACTTTCCAGCCGGCTTTGGCCATCAGATTGAGCGTTGAATCCTGCAAACTGCCTTTGGGCAGCCCGAACCGCAGCGTCCTATTGGTCTTCTCCGTCATGTTATTCCAAAATTTTCACCGTCCGTCCGGCGACCTGCAATTTCCCCTCGGCAAACAGCCGGATCGCTTCCGGCAACAACTCATGTTCCGCCACCTGAATTCGCCGGTGCAACGATTCCGGTGTGTCGTTGGCAAACACCGGCACCGGCCGCTGCAAAATCACCGGCCCGCGGTCCACCCCGGCATCCACGAAATGCACCGTACACCCGGTGACCTTCGCGCCATACTGCACCGCCTGTTCCCACGCGCGCAGCCCTGGAAAGGCCGGCAACAGGGACGGATGCACGTTCATGATCCGCCCCGCGAACGCTTCCAGCAACGGCGCTTTCAACACGCGCATGTACCCCGCCAGCGCGACCAACTGCACGCCCGCCTGCCGGAGCAACTCCACGATACGCTGCTCCAACTCCGGTTCGAGTTTCGTCTTAAACTGGCTCGGCCCGACAAACTCCGCCGCAATCCCGCGTTTGCGCGCCCGCTCCAGAATGAACGCATCCGCCACATCACTGACCACGATCACCACGCGTCCGGGAATCCGTCCCTTCTCACAGGCTTCCAAAATCGCTTCGCAGTTCGTCCCTGATCCCGATCCGAGCACGCCAATGCGCAATTCCGTGCCGCTCACGTCGAGTTTCTAAACGAAGGGCCAGCAAAACACAAGAGCCGGGTGGCGAGGGGCGAAGCGAGGGATCAATCCATCGACCAACACCTGAAAAGCTCTACTATTTGACGTCGATATTGATCTCAATTTTGAACTATATTAGCCTTGGTCCAGCGTGAGTATCCGAAAGGGAACCTCCGATAACTGCTTTTCGGAACCCTGTTGGGGGTTGCGGAACGTGTTTTTGTGTTTTGTCGGTCATGGTCTTGCCTTTCGTTGTTGATTTTCTGACGTTGGTTTCTGGTTTCGGTTC
>Ga0247727_10007110_pt1 | contig 21560 bp, 25 predicted proteins | sample WisWelCaveWW1625_FD_202498 | JGI IMG/M metagenome (GOLD analysis project Ga0247727, IMG submission 202498) | Biofilm microbial communities from Wishing Well Cave, Virginia, United States - WW16-25 | ecosystem: Environmental > Aquatic > Deep subsurface > Groundwater > Cave microbial mat | place... | reverse complement strand
ACTTCGCGTCAACTTGACGGGGAATCGCTCCGCTTGATACAAACACACCATGGCGGTGTAGCTCAGTTGGTAGAGCAGCGGACTCATAAGCCGCGGGTCACCCGTTCAATCCGGGTCACCGCCACCATACCGCACTTCGTGTAAGCCACTTGCTATTCATTGCTTTTTCGTCATTGGGCGAGCGGAGAGCGTCTGCGCCCACGTGCGTGCTAGGCATTTAAATCCAATCTTCGGTTGAACCGCCGCAGTCAATCAAATCGCGGCGGAGAGTTACTTAACCTCCAGTCTTTAGATTCCTCCCTTGGCGTGTGCCACCACCCGTTTCAGCGTACGTACTCAGGGCGACGCATGGGATGCTTGCTACATTTTCCGTTTTTAGATCACTCCGCACTGATACTTTCTCCATAATATCTATAAGCTGTTGTTATATAAGGACTGTAAATTAAATAAATAATAGTTGACTAACTTACTTGTTTTTATGTATAAACTGCCTGTCAATCTGGCTGGAGGACAATTTATGTTCAGCAACTCAGCAATATTAGACACGCTCCGAAAACTTTCACTCGTACTGCTGAGTGTGTTCGTGATTGTAACCGGCGCAGCTCATGCGTTTGAGTGGGTCCCAGCCGACGAAGAAATTCAGAAGTACCGCCAGAGCTGGAATCCTTTTTCTGAGGGCCCCCTGCTGCTTCAGGCCGTCGATATTCATCCGAAAGGTCAACTTTCCGTTCGCCCGTTCGTCTTCTCCCAAATCAGTGAACATAGCCACGGCAATCGGCTCTCAACTCCCGCAGACCGGAAGAGCGGCCCCACCCACCTCTATTCCATCGCGCCCCTGGTGACCGTTACCTACGGCGTGACCGATCACGTCGAACTCGGCGCCGCCACGTCCTGGAACACCTTTTGGGCCAGGGACTCGCAAGGATTCGACAAGGGACAGGGAGGACCGCTCACCACCAATACCGGGTTGGGCGATCTCTCCTTGATCCTCAAATACCGCCCGATCGTCCAGGATCCCGACAGCGCGCGTCCATCCTTCACCAACTACACCCAGATCGTGCTGCCGACCGGCCGATGGCTGACGGGCACGGAACGCCCGCCAGGGGGATTCGCGCCGCTCGGCAGATTGCCCGCCACCCGATTTGGAGAATTCGGTTTTTCCGAGGGACTGACGTTCCGAAAAAACAACAAACCGTACCGAATCAGCGGCGGTGTGTACTACACCTACCAGGGACCCGGCAGCGACGCAGGACAAACGACTTACACCGGCGACATCATCAACACCCGCCTTGCCTATGAACATTTTCTCGATGACAAACAGGGGCTGGCCTTCAATCTCGAACTGGCCACGCTCCATACCGCGACCTGGCGGGCCGACGGCCATTCCATCAATCGCGGGCAACGCAGCGGCTCCACCGTGGTGGGCATCGAACCAGGCATCCAGTTTCGGCTGTCCGATTCATGGGTGGCCGGGGCGGGCGTGCTTTTTACCGTCGCAGGCCAGAACACCGCCGACGCCATCTACCCCAACTTTGCGATTCAGTGGTATTGGAATCAGGGCAAGAAGGTCATCATGCGGTAGCCCGCATTATTCATGAGGGTTCGTGACGAAACCGCTGAGACGCCTTGCGAGACGGGCGCGCGGAGCCGCGAGGAAGGGAGGCAGCCTTGAACAGGCTGTTGACCGACCGAGCGGCGAGCCCGCCCGCTTGGCTGCGTCTGATTTACAGCCAAGCTTGTCGTAGCGGCGTATCGGCGGTTGCAGTAGAAGCCGTCATGAATCATGCGGGCTGGGCGTGGCGTCCCGCCTCGGCACCAGATGCACGGCGCCCGCTTTCATCGACGCAGTGACCGGCATGTCCCGCGACAGGCGCAAATCCTCGACTGCCGACCGGGTCACGATGGCAGAGAGCGGAAACCCGCAGTCCAATCCGATTTTGACCAGCGCTCCCATGGAAGATATGTCCACCACCCTCCCCTGTAACTGATTCCTTGCGCTCGTCGTGCCGGCGCTGCCGGGCGCAAGCACCACATCCTCTGCACGGATGCATACGAAGACATCCGGTCCGACTCCATCCTCCGCCAGGGCATGGAGTGTCACGCCGGCGACCTCGACCGTCACAAGCCCCTCGACGGACTCGCGCACCCTCCCTTCGAGCGCGGTCTCGATTCCGACGATGCGCGCCACATCCGCATCCTTTGGCCGATTGAAGATCGCCTGCGGCGTCCCAACCTGAAGAACCTTTCCATCGCCGATGACCGCCATCTGATCGCCCAATGCCAACGCCTCTCCCCAATCGTGCGTGACGACCACGGACGGGATTGCCAGTTGCTTGAGGAGATGCCGTAACTCTCCGCGCACCCGCGCTCGCGTCGGTGTATCCAGCGCCGACAACGGCTCATCCAGCAGGAGCAACTGAGGACGACGGGCAATCGCTCGTGCGAGGGCCACTCGTTGCTGCTGCCCTCCCGACAATTGCGCCGGCTTCATCGCCTCGACGCCCTGAAGCTGCAAGAGCGTCAGCGCCTCCTCAACCCGCGCCTCCCGCTCGTTCGGCGGCAGCCCGGCCAGGCCGTAGGCAACATTGCCGGCCACCGTTTCGGTGGGAAACAGGGCATAGTCTTGAAACATGCAGCCCAGCCGCCGCACCTGCGGCGTGGCATGAATACCGAGCTGCCCGTCGAACCATGTCTCCGCGCCGAACCGAATGAGCCCTCGTTCCGGCCGTTCCAGTCCGGCCAGGCATCGCAGGATGGTCGTTTTGCCTGACCCGGAAGGACCAAAAAGAATCAGGATGGCTGGCGGGTCAATAGAAAGCCCGAAGCGGGCCTCCAGCACCAGGCGGCCCGGAAACGACTTCGTCATGTTTACGATTATTTCTGCGGCCATACCGCCCACACCTTCCGATTCATGGCATACACGGCTAGCAAAATGAGATAGGACAGGGCCAGCAGGAACAGCGCCGTCTTGGCCGCGCCAGCATAGTTCAACGCCTGCACTTCGTCGTAAATATCGATGGACACCGTACGCGTCACGCCCTCGATATTGCCACCGACCATCAGGACAACACCGAATTCTCCCAGCGTATGGGCAAAGCTCAGGACGAACCCTGTCACCACCCCCGCCACGGACATGGGAAGAATAAGCCGAAAGAATGTCCCAAAACGGGAAACTCCGAGCGTCCAGGATGTCTCAATCAGGCGATGGTCCACCTGATCGAAAGCTGCGGCAAACGGTTGGACGGCAAACGGCAGGCTGTACAGCACGGAAGCAATCAGCAGTCCTTCAAAGGTAAACGGGAGCGGATGACCGACAATATCTGTGTAGAGCCGCCCGAACGGACTATGCGGCCCGATCGCGACCAGAATGTAAAACCCCAACACAGTCGGTGGCAACACCAGCGGCAGCGCGACCACCGACTCGATCAGAAACTTCCAGCGCCAACGTGAAAAACTGACCCAATAGGCGATGGGCAGTCCGATCACCACCAGCGCCATTGCGGTCAACGCAGCCAACTTGAATGTCACACCGATCGCGATCCAGTTCATGGCTGGGCCGCATCCGGAATGACAAACCCGTATCGGCGAAGAATCTCCTGGCCCTCATGCCGTTGCAGGAAGGAGAAAAACGCCTGCGCGCCATCGCGGTTCCGTCCGTTCTTCAACACCACCGCTCCCTGTTCGATCGGCGGATGAGCCTCCCGCGGAACCTCCCAATACTGCCCGGCCTGTTGCATCGCCGGCACCATGGCCAGCGACAGCGCGATCAACCCCGCATCAGCCGCGCCGGATTCGACGAACTGCGCCGCCTGTGAAATGTTTTCGCCCTGTACCAGCTTATCCTTGACCGCCTCATACACGCCGGCATGTCGCATGGCCTCCACGGCCGCCCGACCGTACGGCGCATGTTTCGGATTGGCTATGGCTATTTTTCTGACAGCGGGATCGAGCAGCGCCTGCAGACCCTGCCGAGGGGACGGCAATCCGGGCCGGTTCGGCACCCAGAGGACGAGCCGGCCGACGGCATACCGATACAGGGAACCGGACACCGCCTGACCGGACTCTTCCAGTTTTTGAGGGTAACGAATGTCCGCCGAAAAATAGGCGTCGAACGGCGCCCCGTTCTGGATCTGCGAAAAGAGATTGCCCGATGAACCCAGCGTGACTTTCACGCGCGTGCCGGTCTGACGCTCGAACTGGCCGGCCGCCTCTTTGAACGCAAAACTCAAATCGGATGCGGCGGCCACGATGATTTCATCCGCCTGCGCCGGCGCGCTCCAGCACGCAACCGCCAGAAGTCCTGCGCTAAAAAAATATTTCATACTGGATGCGAATACGATTTTCGACCAACGTTCCACCCACCGCGTCGAGCGGCGTCGTGCCGAATCCGGCCGGCAACGGCGCGCTGCGCCCCTCGGCAAATCCGCCGGTTCCCATCGCCGTATTGGAAAATTCGAGCACGATCTTGTGGTCGTAGGTGGATTGAAAATAGTAGCTGGCGGCGACGTTGAACTCCTTGATCAAGTCATCGGCCGAATTCGTATCCGGATCCCAATAGGCATACCGCGCGGCGACTTCAAGCCGCCGAGGGATCACGTAGTAGCCGGTCTGCGCGTACCAGCCGGCCGCATTGCCCAGCCGCAGCCCCTTGTCGTGCCGGTTCACGTTCTTGAAATAGTATTCCGCCTGCGCAGACCAGCCCCGGTACTTCGCCACGTAATCCACCGCCCAGGTCGAATAGTCGATGATGCCGTTGCCCAGTTGCCGCCCGTTGCCGAACGCGGCCAACTGCCGCCGGATGTTGAGATTGGCCAGATCGATCCCGATCCCGCCGTTGCTCGTGCTGGTATTGACGGCCGGGTTGTAGGCATAGCCGCCGCCGACCGCCATCTGCGGCGTTTCGGAATAGGCCAGGTCGCCTTCGCCGTAGCCCGGCCGGCCCATGATGTTCCAATTGAGACGTCCGGCGAGCATCACGCGGTCCACATCCAGCCGCGTGTTGGCGTTGATGTTGCGCTGGGCCGGCGAGGCCGCCGTGCCCTCCGTCGGCCCTTCGCTGACGAAGGTGCCGAGCCGGTTGAAATTCGGCCCGTTCCCGCCGAACACGCCGAAATAATAGTTCACGGGGTAAATCTCTTCGTCGTTCATGATCGTGAGGCCGATATCCCGGCGGTCCAATCCGTTCGCGGTGAAGGCATCCATCACCATCGCCCGCTCGGCGAATTGCATGGAGGCCGTGGAATTGATCTGCGCGCGGTTGAAAAAGACCTTGTATTGCCCCGCGTGCACGTTCGCCCAGGGGACGTGCGCCGACGTAAAATTCCAATCGAACAACTGCAAGGCGCCCGGCGCCTGGGCGTTTTCCGCCGTCTCGCCACGGAGCTGGATGAAGTATTTGAAATCCGGATTGAAGAGATGCCCCATGAAATAGAGCCGGAGCCGCCTGAGGCTGAAGGTCGTCGCCTCCTGCTCGGACCGGTTGGCGCGATAATCGCCGAAGACGCCCAGGAGTTCGGGGAAGTTTTTCGCATCGCCCGGATTGCGCCAGGCGTCGTTGCGGAACCGCTGTGTCATCCTTCCCTGAAATCTGGCGCGAATCTTCAGGAAGAACGCGTTGTCGTTCATCGAAAAATTGAACCCGCGGTCGTACCAGGCCTTGAAGCTCGGCTGCAGCAGATACGCCCGCTCCTCGGACTCTCTCACGGCCCGTTCATATTCCTCCTTCGTGATGACGCCCTGCTTCAGGGCCCGCTCCATCAGAAGTCTGATCGCCGGATCCTGACTTTCGACAAAGACGTATTTCCCGTCCTTCTCGACCAGCCGGCCCGACTCCACCGCCGAAGCGACCACGGGCAGCCCCGCGAGCGCGAGCATCATCACCAGACCGGAAACCACTCCTCTCATGGCGCCTGCCTTCCCGGCGCCGACTGCAGGAACGAACGAAACTCGACGGCCCGGCGATCGATCTTCGGATCGAGCACCCAGAACCGGCCCGGCTCGAAGTACAGCACATAGGAGCCCGGCGCCGACCGAGGCGTCGGATAGTTGTAGTCGTAGGGGCTCGATCGCGTGAGCGGCTGCTGGGCATGGAAATATTCGATCGTGATGTGGAGGTAGGCTTCCCGCACCGCCAGCCATCCGGCCGTGACATCCTGGTCGTAGCGAGGGTTCATGCCAGGCGCGCGCAACTCGAAATACACACGCTCGCCCGGTCCCGCGACCGCCAGCGCTTCCGCCACGCGCGGCGCAAGAGTCGCAATCTCATCTTCCCGGAAGACGGCCTTCGGAGGCCGCTCTTCGGCATACCAACGGAGCGGCAGGCCGGCCTGATCCCGAAGCGAGACGCCCTTGAGGATGGCGCCGATTCCGGCTGCGCTCACCTGAAGAGGATGGGAATAGTTCACCGACTCGACAGCGCGCTGGAGCATTACGGCGACACGCGGATCGTCGGCGATCACACGGGTCGTGTACGGCAACCGCGCGCAGCTCATCTCCGCGAGGACCAGCAGCGCGATGACGAACCCTGTCGCCTGTTTCATCGGAAGACGGCTCATGGACCCGACACCGGCTCGTACCCCAGTTGGCGAAGCGCCGCCTGAGCCGGCGCAGCCTGTATAAAGTCGAGGAATTCCTGACACAGGCGGCGATTGGGGCAGAACCGGTCCATGCTCATCGAATGTTTGATGGGAAGCGCGGCGGCGTGGCGTGATGTTGCCGCGATCCGAACCCGCTCGCGCTCGCGGACGGCATCGGCGCTGAACACGACGCCGACGTCGGCCTGGCCGTTCAAGACGTGATCCACAACTGCGCGAGCGTCAGCCGCTACATCGAGACGGTCTTGCAACACGCGGCTCAACCCGAGCGCGTCCAGCAGGCCTCGCGTCTGCACACCCAGTTCCGTGTCCCGTGGATCGGCCACGGCAACACGGACACCGGATGCCGCGAGCGCCTCGAAGGAGGCCGGCGCATCCGCGAGGGATTCCGGCACCACCAGCACAAGGCGCGTCAGCGCGTAGGGGCGGCGCGTCTCGGGCAGGATGTAATATTTCTGCTCCAGCCGGTCCAGCAGTTCATCGCTCCCCGGCGCGATGAGATGGATGGCTCCCGTTCCGATCGTATGGCGTCCATCATTCTGAATCGCGGCAATGGTGCGCCGCAGGTCCAGACCCGAATCGAAATACATCCGCACCTGTATATCCGGATGCTTCTCTTCGAAGGCACGGGCAAGCGCTTCAAGCGGCGCCGCGAGGCTCGGCGACGCGGCAATCACCAGCGGCTCGGCGCAGACCGGCACGACCACGTACACGAGCCAGATCAATACCCAGGCCAGCCGCGTGCCCATTATGTATTCCCCGCCACCTGCACCTTGCCGGTCTCGCGCATGTCATACCCGCCCAAGGCCTCCACTTCCGCGCGAAACGTACGGCTCGTCATCATGTCGAGAAAGTCTGCGACGCCTCGATGAAGCGACAGATAGGGCGTGGGAATCACGAGGTCGTAGCGTTCGGCCTGCAATGCGATGAAATCCAGCCCGCGCAACCGGGCGACAGACGGGGTGCCAATGCCTGCATCCGCCCGGCCTTCGGCAATCAGCCGTGCGACGTCCAGATGAGAACCCGCCGCCTGTTGATATCCCCTCACCTGCCTGCCGGTCAGCCCCGCAGCTCCCAGTTTCTGATCGAGCAGCACCCGGGCTCCGGCCCCGGCTTCCCGGTTTATGATGGTGACGCCCTTGCGAGCCAGATCCTCGACGCCTCGTACGCGTTTTGGGTTTCCCTTGTTCACCATCAGGCCTTGCTGCCAGGACGCAAAGGTCACCACCGTCACGTCCTGCCCCTTCAAATTGCGCCGCACGTAGGGCATATTGCTTTCGCCTGTCCGCGAATCGACGAGGTGCAACCCCGCGACGTGCACGTCCCGGCGCTTCAACGCCTCGATCGCCGCCGCGCTGCCCATCGACCAGCCGACCAGCATGCCGGCGGCCGGACGGCGGCGCAGATGGTCCCCTGCCAGATAGAGGGCCGGATCGCACCCGGCAATCAGCACCTGCGATTCGATCTCGCGCCGGTCTCGCAGCAACTGCACGCGGACTCGCCCGGACTTTCTCGAATGGCCGGGCTTCCCCGCACCCATCAGCAACCCATCGGCGCCCACGGAAAAATTCAGCGTCTCCCCCAATGACGCCACGGGCAGCACCACCGTTCGCTCGCCCACCCGGGCCACTTTGACACGCACCGGGCCGGCAGGCTGCACAGTTCCGCCGATCAAATCCCCTTCCAGCGCATTCCCGATGGACCCAAGACTGAACAGATCCTCCACGCGACACCCGAGCGCCGACGCCAGACGCAGCGCGACCATCGTCGTCGGCAGATACTGGTTGCCCTCGATCGCATAGATCGCCTGCCGCGTGACGCCGGACCGCTTGGCCAATTCCCCCCGCGACAAACCCTGCTGCCCCCGTACCGTCTTGAGACGGTTCTCGAAATGGCTGAGCGACTCGGCTTGGTGCTGGCTTCCCATGGCTGTTGACTTTAATATCATAATAGATTACATCTGTAAAGTATTATGTCATTACAGATTGACGCATCGCCGGCCTGCAGAAATTTAACGCCCCGGCAACATGCCCCATCCTCTCGTGTGCTATAACTGCGCCTCGTGACTATCCGTACTTTTACATCGCCGGCAGACATCGCATGCCACATCGCGTACCGCCTTCTGCCCGGCATCCTGCTTGCCTTGCCGTTATTCGCATTGGACATGCCGGTCACCGCTTCTGCCTGGGAATGGGTGCCCTCCGAGGAGGAAATTCAAAACTATCGCCGGAGCTGGAATCCCATGTCGAATGGGCCGATCCTGATCTCGGGCGTCGACATTTCACCGAAAGGTCAGTTCCACGCCCATCCGTTTATCTTTGCCCAAGTCAGCGAGAACAGATATGGCAATCAGCTAACAACGAATCGGCAGCCGGCCCAGGCGCACCTCTACCAGATTGCGCCCCAAGTGAATTTTGCATACGGCTGGACAGACCACATCGAAACGGAATTTAGCCTGAAATGGTTGGCCTTCTGGGAACGCGACACCGGCAAGTTCAATCGAGGGGAAGGCGGACCCTGGACGACGAACACCGGACCCGCCGATATGTCGATCTTTATCAAGTACCGCCCGATCGTCCAGGACCCGGACGGCTGGAGACCATCCGTCACGACATTCAATCAAATCGTGTTGCCGGCGGAAAAATGGTTCGGCACGGACAAGCCGTCGGGCGGGTTTGCTCCACTTGGCCGGCTGCCGGCCACGCGTTTTGGTTCCATCACCTGGACGGAAGGCATCGAATTCAGAAAAAATCTTCGCCCGTTTCGGATCAGTGGCGGCATGTTCTACTCCTATTCGCTTCCTGGCCATGAAAAAGGAGAGAACAAATACCCCGGCGATCTCGTGAACACGAGGCTGGTCATCGAGCATATCCTCGATGACAGGAATGGTTTTGGCTACAACCTGGAATTTGTGGGACTACATGGATTGACCTTCCGGGCCGATGGACACGCTGTCAACGCAGGAGAAAAGAGCGGCTTCAACACGTTGGGGGTTCAGCCCACCATTCAATTCAAATTCACAGAGACGATCGTGGGAGCTGCAGGCGTGCTGGTGCCCATCGCCGGTCAGAATTCTCTCGACGGCATATTTCCGAATTTCTCGATTTATTTCTTTGGCAGCACGGCCGGCAAACCAAGGATGCGCTAGGCACTCACGGCAGGAACGACGCGACCGATTTGGCGGGGTGCAGCTTGTTCAGGTCGATCACCACGTCGTCCTTCTCCAGCCCCCAGATCACATCCCACAGGCTGAAGATCCTCGGCACGACGGCATGCGCGGGATCGAAAAAGACGTCGAAATCCTTGGGGGCAATCGGCAGGACCGGATATCGGCGATCATAGACCATCCCGTAGGCCGGAATGCCGTAGATCTCGCGATGGTTGCTCAGGGTGAAGTGCAGCTCGCCACCCTGGACGTAGAGGCCGCCGGATGTGATTTGCCGCTTCACCGATGTTTGAGGATAGCTGAGATAATAGGTGACCCGTTCCTCCGGCGTCGCCTTCGCCAGCGCGTCCGCCAGCCTCGCGGCCAACAGCTCGATTTCCGCCTCCGTGAACGCCGGCTCGAACGCCGCCTCGCCGGAAATCCAGACGTGCGCTCTCAACCGGCGATCCCGGACCGCGACCCCCTTGAGAATCGCCGCCATCTCATCAGTGCCGATCATGGTCGGATGCGTATGTTTGGTTTCCGGACGCTCCGGCAACACGCGATGATCGAACTCCACGCGCACGAAATTGGTTGGATCTTCGTAGACGGTCCGGGAAGGCACGTACGGCACGGCGCAGCCGCTCAGCAGTGAAAAGTGAATGGTAAGGAGTAAGGAGAGCGATCGCGCTGTTCCCCACCAATATCCTCTCACCTCACTCCTCACTTTTCACTCCTCACGCTATGTGCTCACCGTGACCGTAATTTCGATCCGCTCCAGCGGGTTGTCCCGCCCGTCCCGTTTGACCGACACGATCTTATCGGCCACGTCCATTCCGCTCACCACTTCGCCGAATGCCGTGTACTGCCAATCCAGGAAATTCGCGTCCGCCACGCAGATGAAAAACTGCGACCCGGCGCTGTCCGGATCGTTCGCCCTCGCCATGGACACCACGCCCCGCGTGTGCGGCTTGCTGTTGAACTCGGCTTTGACCCGATGGCCGGGCCCGCCCATGCCATGGGATGCGCGGTCCGGATTCTTGCTGTTGGGATCCCCCCCTTGGATCATGAAGCCCGGAATCACCCGATGGAAGGTCGTGCCGTCGTAGAATTTCTTCCCGGCCAGATCGAGGAAATTCTTCACGTGGTTGGGCGCCACATCGGGATAGAACTGCAGGACGATCTCGCCCCACGCTTCCCCCTTGCTGGCGATCGTGATCGTCGCGCGCGTCTTCCCGTCCGTGTCGGCCATGGTGTCCTTTCCTATTGATCCGTGCCGGATGGTTGTTCGAACAGTCCCTCGCTGACATTCACCCAATGCCGGCCCTCATCATCGCTGCGAAACGCGCCGGCGCTCGTCCCGGCGTAGAAGACCCCGTCGCCCGCCGGTGTCAGCGCCTGCACCGACAGTTCCGTCAATCCCGAATTCAGCGGTATCCATTGCCTGCCGTCGTTCAGGCTCTTGAAAATCCCGCGACCTGTCGCAACAACGAGGTCGCCCTGACCGACGATGATGCCCCGGATGGAATCATTCGGCAACGCCCGGCTGATCGGCCGCCAGGTTTCGCCGCCATCGCCGCTCCGGAACACCCCGCCGTCGAACGTCCCCGCATAGAGCGTCCGGTCCTTGGCCGCCACCAGGACCCGGATGAAATTTTCGATCAGTCCCTCATGATCCTTCAAGCCATGCGCAGACAGCCGCGACCACTCCGACCCGTTGGCCTTGAACCGCTGCACTCCCTTCGCCGCCGTTCCGGCGAACAGCGTATGGTCGTCCGTCAGCACCAGCGCGTGGACGACCGTTTCATCCAGCCCCTTGGTCACGATCGTCCAGCCCGCATCCCCTTCGGCAAGGCGGTAGACCCCCCCGCCCGTGCCGGCATACACGGCGCCATGCGCAATCAGCAACGTTTTGACCTGCCCCCTGGACAGCCCGTGATTGATCGCCTGCCAGTTTCGGCCTCCGTCTTTCGTCCGAAACACGCCTCCGTGCAGCGTGCCGGCATAGACGGTTCCGTCGTTCGCCACGGCCAGGCACAGAATAAACCGATCGCGCAGGCCTGTATTGACCGGCGCCCAGGACTTTCCGAGCGTCTCGCTGCGAAAAATCCCCATGCCGAAGGAACCGGCATAGACGGTCCGGTCTTTGGCCACCGCCATCGCCTGAATACTGGGAGCCGCACGCAGATCAGGACTGGATGGCAACCCGGGATGTTTTTCAGCGGCCGGCGGAGCTGCCGCCAGGCACACCGCCGGCAAGGCAACAGTTAAAAGCAACAAGGCAACAGCGCGGACCGCTTCATTTTTTACTGTTAACTTTTTACTTTTCACTTGATCCGTCGCCCAGCCGTCCCGGTCGGCATCAGCCCGTCGAGATGGCCGGCATCCATCCCGGCCTCTCCCGGCGCCGACTTTTTACCGAACATCCTGGCCCCGACAATCCCGATCTCGTACAGAATGATGAGCGGGACCGCCATGAGCAGCATCGTAAATAACGTGGCATCCGGCGTAATGACCGCCGACAGAATCACCGCCGCCATGATGGCATGCCGCCGGTACCGGCTGAGCACGTCCACGGAGACCGCCCCGACCCTGGCCAGCAGGGTCAGCGCCAGCGGCAACTCGAACGCAAATCCGAAGATCAGGAGAAACTTCACGTTGAAGTCCACGTAGATGCCGACCGCCATCTGAGGCGTCAACGCGCGGTCCATCCCGAAACTGACGAAGAATTTGATGACCAGCGGCAGGATCACCAGATTGCAGAACGTCAGCCCCAACGCGAACAACGCGGCCGCCAGGAAGAAGAGCGGGATGCCCCAGCGTTGCTCGCGCGGCAGCAGCGCCGGCTCGATGAACTTCCAGCACTGATAGAGGATGACCGGAAGGCTCAGGACAATCCCGGCCAGGAGCGAGATCTTGATGGACGCGAACAACGCTTCGGTCGGGCCGTAAAAAATAAGATCGTCGGTGAACGGCCGCTTGAACCATTCGATCAACTCGGCGGAATAGGCGAACGCCAGCGCAAACGCGCCCGCCATCGTCACCGCGATGATGATCAGACGGCGCTTGAGCGCGCCGATATGTCCGGCCAGCGGCGGGAGCACGGCAGTCATCCCCTCCTCATCGTGTCGGAGACCCCACGCACGCTAGTGAGAAGTCGAGTGCGCCTGCTGATCACGGTAGGCGCGAATCAATTTCGCCATCGCGTCCTTCTTGGCCAGCCTCTCCTTGTGCATCTGCTTCACCTGCACTTCTTCCTGCGGCGTCAGGACGTGCCGCTTGTGCAGCTCAGCCAGCTCCGCATCCAGGCGGTGGTGAGCCGACTCGACCTGCTGAAAGTCGAAACTGGAGGCACGCAACAACTCGGCAATCCGCTCATCAGTCAGCATAGGTCCCTCCTTTGTATAAAGGCACAGGCCTCAAACCATATCAGCAGACAACTCTCGTTCCATCAAGATCGCATCTTCCACAGGGTTCGCATAATAGCGCGTCCGAACTGCTGCTTGCTGAAATCCTTCCTGCTCATACATCTGCAGCGCCGCGGCATTCGATGCACGCACCTCCAGCAACGCGCGCGTGGCGCCTTGCGCGCGTCCCAGCGCCATGGCATGCCGCAGCAGCGCGCGCCCGAATCCACGCCGGCGCGCAGACGGCTCCACGGCCAGCGTCATGAGCCGGAATTCCTCGAACACCACCCAGAAGCAGACATATCCGATGAAACTACCCTGTTCGCCTTGATCCTCGGCCGGGCGGGCGACATACAGATACCCGAACGGATTCTGTCCCAACTCGACCTCGAACATTTTTCTCGTCCAGGGTGTCGAAAAGGATGCCTGCTCGATGTTCAGGATGCGATCGATATCCTGCGCCGTCGCGCGTTCCATGAGCAGACCTCCCGCCTGCGACGTCCTGGCGGCCATCACGAAATCCTCGCGCGCGGGCGACCGGACCGCCGGGCTGCTTTCGCCATCGGCGGCACTGCGCCCAGACGTTCCCACACGACCTCGGCCTCCGCCCGTTGCACATACAACGGAGACAGTCCCGGCCCAGCCACGTGACCCTGGCGAAGCCGCTCAGCCCCGGCACGCCCTACGCTGACAGCCGACGGCCGCATGGCCTCAGGCGAGACCTCTCCCGTCTCTCTCGAATTCTTTTCAAGCAGCCGGCACAGTTCCTTCTTATGCAATGCCCATCCCTCGCCGAACATCAGCGTCGGACCTTGCACAGACCGGGCCATCACTTCGATCGTCCCCACCTGCTCCTCCTGTACCTGCTTGATCGAGCCATCCGGCAACCATTCATATTGAGCCCAGTATACTTCGCCGGTCCGTGCCCGAAGCAGCGGACAAAGCCGCTGTGACATTCCGCGCAGATTCCAGGCCATTGCCTCCAAGGTAGGCACGGCAGCCAGCGGCAATCCTGTCACCACGCGGAACCCCATCATCGTGGCCAGACCAACGCGCAATCCGGTGAACGAACCGGGGCCGATCGAGACCGCCAGTCCTTCCATATCGGTCAGCGCCATGCCGCACGACGTCAGCAGCCGATCAATCGCCGGCACGAGCCGCCTGGCATGCGATCCTGTTGCATCTTCATCCGCACGGGCCACAACCACATCGCCATCCACGATGGCGACACTCTGCCACGACGTCGCCGTCTCAACCGCCAGAATTTTCATGCGGCCCATGCTCCAGTCGCGCAGCCAAACCGAGTTCTTCCGGCTTCAGCACCGGATTCAGCATGATCTCGTGAAACGTCAGCACCACCGAACCGGATGCGACCCGGTCCACAATGGTCACCTTGAACGGCATCAATGTGACAGATGATGCATCCCCGGCCGCCGGCATCGCGCCGGCAGGTGCCGCAGGAACACCCCGGTAGTCCTCGAACGTCATCGACGCCTCCACCTCGCCGTTGTCGCGCAACCGCTCCTCCTCCACCACCTGCAATGATTGGCGCTCAAACCAGAGCCTCCGCAGCAGCCGGCCTCCGGGCGCGGACTGAAAGACATCCAGCCGATAGCGGTCGCCGTCTTCGACAAGCGCTGTCCGCAGGCCGCTCTCCGACGAATCGCCGCCAATCACTCCGCCGACCGCCCAACGGCTCAATTGCAGCAACCGGCCGATTTTAGCCTGCGGCAGGTCCTCAAGCGATCCTGCAAACCGCTTTCCTTCAGTCGGCAGATCGAGCCGGTAATGCGTTTTATTCTGGCTGAATTCGAATAGCTTGCCACCGAGCTGATTGAATCCCTGAAGCCGCAGCGCCTCGGGACGGCGGTAATACATGGCTCCCTCGACCCGTTGCGCGATGGAGATCACGGAACCCGAAACCTGCGCCCTGAACAGGCCCTTCATCGTCCGGATAGCCGCCTCACGCTCCTGCAACTGCCCCGTCAACTGCTCGACGGTTGCCTGTTTGAGCGGAATCTCCGGCGCCCGCTGAAACCATGCGCAGCCGGGCGTTGACACCCAGTAAAAAGTGAGAAGTAAAAGGTAAAAGGTGTTACGCCTCATACAAAAATAGTGTCCAGTGCTTCTCCCACTTCGCGGATGCCGATCAACTCGACGCCCTTCACGGGATCGAGCTTCGCCAGGTTCCTCTCCGGCAGCAGGCATCGGCGGAATCCCATCTTGATCGCTTCCTTCAGCCGCAACTCAGCCTGGCTGATCGCCCGGACCTCCCCGCCCAATCCGACTTCGCCGAACACAATCGTCTGTCGGTCGATCGGCCTCTCGCGCAGGCTGGACGTCACGGCCGCCACGATGCCCAGATCAATCGCCGGCTCGTCGATCGTCATGCCACCCACGACATTGATATAGACATCCTGCCCGGAGAGATGCATCCCCAACCGTTTTTCCATGACCGCCAATAGAAGCGAGACACGATTCAACTCGACTCCGTTGGCCATCCGCTTCGGCATCGCATAGTTGGTCGGCGACACCAGCGCCTGCAACTCCACCAGAATCGGCCGCGACCCCTCCAGGCTGGACACTACGACCGACCCGGTGCTCTTCTGCGGGCGCTCGGCCAGAAACAGCTCGGACGGGTTCGCCACTTCTTCCAGGCCGGAGTCTTTCATCTCGAAGACCCCGATCTCGTTGGTCGAGCCGAAGCGGTTCTTGACCGCGCGAAGAATCCGGTAGGCGTGGCCCTTGTCGCCCTCGAAATACAGCACCGTATCCACGATGTGCTCGAGGAGCCGGGGGCCGGCAATGGCGCCTTCCTTCGTCACGTGGCCGATGATGAAGACCGGCACGCCGGTTCGCTTTGCGAGCCACATGAGCTGGCCGGCCACCTCCTGCACCTGGCTGATACTGCCCGGTGCCGAGGTCAGCTGATCCGTATAGACCGTCTGGATCGAATCCACCACGATCGCAGTCGGCGTGAGTTCCTGCACCGCCTTGAGAATTTCCTGCAGCGAGGTTTCGGCCAGGATCAGCAGCCCGTTGCCGGCAATGCCGAGCCGCTGGCTTCGCATCTTGATCTGTCGGGGTGATTCTTCGCCCGACACGTAGAGCACCGTGTCTCCCTTGGTCGCCAATCGCGGGAGGGCCTGGAGCAGCAAGGTGGTCTTCCCGATACCGGGATCGCCGCCGATGAGCACGACCGATCCGGGAACGACTCCACCACCCAGCACCCGGTCGAATTCACCGATGCCGGTCCCGATCCGATGCTCCCCGACCATCTCGATGTCATCGAGTGGAGTCGCCTTGGAAGTCAATCCGCCGATGGCGGGAGGCCGGCCTTTGCCGGTTGCCGGAAGCCGCTCTTCTTTCATGCTGTTCCAGCCGCCACACTCCGGGCAGCGACCGAGCCACCGAGGCGAGGAATACCCGCAGGATTGGCAGTGAAACGTGGTTTTGGCCTTCACGAGCCGAGGCCTCTAATTAAGGAAGGATGACTATCACCATTCTAAAGCAAGCGGCACGAAAACTCAAAGGATGGTGGGAGGTGAGCTGGTGGGTTGGTCTCCTCCCTTGCTCGCAGAAGGCGCACACGCAGACGGTGCTCCTTCGATGCGCGCAGTCGGAGGAGACCAACCCACCGCTCTGGAGAAAGACCAATCCTCCGATAAATAAAAAATAGAAAGGCGACGGGCCGCTTCACAAGCCCGTCGCCTCAACCCGCATGATCCATGACGGCTTCTACTGCACCCGCCGATACGCCGCTACGACACGCTGGCCGCCTGTTCCACGCGGCCAGCTGGGCGGGCTCGCTGCTCGGTCGGTCAACAGCCTCTTCAAGGCTGCCTCCCTCCCTTGCAACTCCACGCGCCCGTCTCGCCAGGCGTCTGGGCGGTTTCGTCACGAACCCTCATGGATCATGCGGGTTCACGCTTCGCCACGTTCAATGGGCTATTCCAATAGTGACTACCCCACCAATACCTACGTCATTGATTCTATTCAGGAACAAGCGTACATTCACTTAAAGTTAAGTAGTGCAAGGGACTCTACTATGGACTCTTCACGTTTACTAGCAGTCCTCAACGACATTGAAGCAGACTATAACGAAGGCCTTGGGAAATTACTCCCAGCCCTCGTTCTGCAATACACGACTGCGAGGGACAGCCCAACAACTGATAATGCCCCTGCAATTCAGAAAGCCTTTACAGCACTAGTTCAGTTTGTGGACACTGGTCGGTTCTCTCAATACCCTCCCAGCAAAACCTCTATGCTGCAGACTATCCAAGGAGATGATCGTGTCGGACCTGGCTTAAAGGAACGGCTCAACGCTCTTCTATCAGTACAAGGCCAGACAACTGCCGGCATTGTTACTGCGCTTACCGCACTTCAGAAAGATATCGACACATTCAGAAAATCGTGCGTCCAGGCTAAGACTGGGCTAGAGGCACTCGGTTTATCGCCGCATAAAATATCACTTGATGGATATGAGGTGGGTGTTCTAATTCCACAAACCCTTGTTGACAGCAAGCTCTCCCCGCTAATCAAGGAGCTTGGAAATTGGAATACCATTGTTCGAGGATTTCAAGAAGTCGCAGGAGAAGATGAGCGGGAGGTAACTGTAGTCGGGCTAGCAATTGGAAGTTACGAATTATATTTACCCTTGGGAATCATCGCCGCAGAGTATCTCTCGCGCGCGATTGATAAAATTCTCGAATGGTACTTAAAAGTCCTAGAGATTCGAAAACATAGACTGCAGTTAAAAGAGTTAGAAGCGCCTACTGCTGAGGTTGCTTCTATCCAAAAGCATGAAAAAGAAATAATTGAAAAAGGTATTCAGGCCCTTGTTAAGGAAATAGTTAGGGAGGCGCAACCGAAAGCTGACACAGAACGGAAGCAGGAACTTGAAACGCTATTAACCATATCAATCCGACAAATTACTCGTTTTGTGGATAGGGGCGGAACCGTGGAGGTTGACTCAACCCAGGAAGAGGAACCTGCGGAACCACCACCCATGAAAGACGATGCAACATCAACTGAAAAAGCAGAGTATGAGAAACTTTTAGGCGAATATAAAAAACTAAACACTCGATTCCAGAAAACAAATAAGATACTTGAGTCAGGCCGTGCTTTACGTCAGTTGCCAGCTCGACCCGAGCCTATCTTACAAATTGAGGATGGCGCTGAAGTAGCTGAGGCTCCTGCGGAAAAACATCTCAAAAAGAGATCTGAAAAATCTTCATAGTGTGTTCGGAAAGTTCTAGCTACGAAAAGAAAAACAGAGACGTTCACTGTTTCAAGGGCGATCACTACTGGAGCAGCCCGTTGAACTTGGCGAAGCGTTAAAGGCGACGGGCTTGTGAAGCGGCCCGTCGCCTTTCACTTAATTTATATTTGGGAGACGCGCCGGCGGGGTGACATGCCCTGAGCGAAATTCGCCGGAGGAACGGGGTGCCCATCGAGACTTTGCCGGGCAGGAAAGCGGAAACTGACCGAGTCTGCGAGGGAATTTCCGAAGGCTTCCGCCTGGCAAAGTCCGAAAGGGCCGTTCCGGGAGGCGTTGGAGCGGAGGGGCATGCCACCCCGCCTCTATTCCTCTACAACTTCTTCCTCACGTCCTTCCACTCCTTGACGGTCTTCGCCTTTTTCGGCAGCTCGCCCTTGTCCGGCTCCGGCACGATGACAACCTCCATCCGATGCGCAACCAGGACTTCGGCAAAGGCCCGGCTCTTGCCAATACCTGCTTTGACGTTGGTCCAGCCATCGGCCCGTAACTGATCGATCTTGGCGGCCAAGGCCTGTTCGCCCTGACTCACCGTCATCGAGAGACCGTTTGGGAACTTATGCTGTGCAAGCCATTCGCGCACATCGGTTTTGTCGCTGAACGGACCAGCCGCCTCTTTGGGAGCCCATGACACATAGATCACGTTATAAAAAAACTGCGCCAGCCGCTTCAGCTCATCGGCTGCGTCCGGCGCAGGTGCGGAGTCCTCCCGTTGACCCAACGGAATCGGCATGGAGGGAACCGGCAATGGAGACGGTTTTCCCAGCTGCATCAAAGCCGCGACTTCAACAAGAAGGATCGGGCGCCGGCGCTCCCATGCGCCGAGAACAGCCCTGGCATCAGGGCTTGTCACTCTGGGATTCGGCGCCAGCTTGACCGTGACCTCGTGATTGCCCCTGACTTTCGGGGTGTAGTCGAGAAACGCGCGGCCATCCCCACCCGTCATCGCCTTCGCAACCGATTTTCCTTCGATAACTAATTCGAGCTGTTCACCACCCAACCCTTGCTGCGTTCCGAGCAGCCTACTCTTGGTCAAGACTGTTTCAATCCGCGCCGACTGTCCCGGCAAAACCAGTACATCCCGAACGGACAGCCGGCCATCGATTTTTTCAGCAGCGTAGATGTCTGAACCTGCGAGTAAAAAAATAGCGCAGCCCACAGCGAGGGATTGACGCAACCTACCGCCTCTCAACGCTTCACGTTTCACGCGCTCACACGAGCCCGTGGCCGCGCTTCGCGATGGAAAACGCATCCATGGCAGAGAAGATGGCGAAGCTAAGATAGAGTAATTCCGCAGGAGGCCAGATCGTGCGGGAAATCAGAAGCAGCGCGAGGCCAAACGCCAGGAAAGTGTATCCGCTTTTTTCACCCAGATAGAGATGGCCGAGACCGGCAATGATGGACAAGGATGCGGCACGCACGCCATGCCAGGTCTTTTCCCTGCCGTCCATAGTCCCGTGATCCGTAATTCGTGAACCGTCACCCGTAAACCGTTATCCGTAATCCGTTACCGATCACGCATCACGAATTACGCCTCACGTTCTTGAGAGCGGCCAGTACTTCCTTGGCATGACCATCCACCTTGACCTTGCGAAACGCCGCCGTGATCGTGCCGGCGCCGCCGATGATGAACGTGCTGCGCTCGATGCCCCAATATTTCCGGCCATACATGTTTTTTTCTTTGTACACGCGATAGGCCTTCGAGACCTTGGCCTCCTCGTCGCACAACAGCGAGAACGGGAGCTTGTACTTGGCGATAAACTTCTGATGCGCGGTTTCACCGTCCAGGCTCACGCCCAGAATCACCGCGCCGGTTTTCTTGATCGCGGATTCGGCATCGCGAAAATCGCACGCCTCTTTCGTACACCCGGGGGTATCGTCTTTGGGGTAGAAATACAGGACGACCGGCTTGCCTTTGAAATCCTTGAGCCGCACGGTCTTTCCGGTCTGGTCCGCTAGCGAAAAATCAGGCGCCTTCTTCCCGGTTTCGACTGTGCCAGCCATCCGTGCCCGATTCTCCTAGCGGGCTACCGCGGCCCGCCGCCGAACGTCGGCTTTGAATTGGCATAGGGATGCTCTTTTTCTTTTTTGGGAATACTGGGATCAGGCGAGCCATACGGACTGTGCGCGGGCGAATCCCAAATGATTTTATTGCCGGGCGCCAGCGCGCCGGCCTGGAAGAACTGCTCCCGCGCCACATCCGTATCGCCCAGCTTGAACAGGGCCAGGCCGAGATTGTAATGCGCTTCCCCGGAATTCGGCGCCGCCGAGACGGCTTGGGCAAAGAGCGCCTTCGCCTGATCGTACTGCCCCGCCAGATACGCACTGCTGCCCTGCGACGTATATTGCTGCGCGGTCGGCGGGACGCTCGGTGACAGCGTCAGCGGCTCACGCACCTTGACCTTGGACTCGCCTGCGCAGGCGGACAGGCCCCACACCAGCAGCACAGCCAGCATCGTCACGGCGCTGAATCGTCTTGCGTTCATGAGTGCACCCTCTTTCGGCTTTCCTCTTCGAACGTTTTTCGATACAAGACATCCCACTCCTGACTCCCCTCCACAATTGGCCGCGAATAGGAGGCCAGGCGGATCCGCACGGCACGATCGACGGCTTCCTCCTGTGCCAGCTCTGCAGCCAGCACGCGCTTGATCTCGCGCAGCGCCGCAGCCTCGTCGCCGGCCAGTTTCGCGACCATGCTCTTTTTGATCGCGCCGAGAATGACGTGCGAGAGATGACTGGTCTTTTCCTCGCTGAGTGATGCCACGTTCATCGTTATTCGTTATACGTTCATCGCAAGATATCCAACGGGCTCCGCATTCTGCTGCATTGTACGTGTACCGCTTCGCGTCCTACAAGATAATGCCCCGGTCCTTCGCCAGTTGCTTTTTCACCATCAGAAACATCTTCTGGTAATCCACCTGTCCCCGGTCGATTTCCGCTTCATACTTCTTCATGAGCGTCCGCACATCGGCATTCAGTTTGTCCTCGGCTGACAGTTCCTCCGTGATGGCACGGCTCAACGTCTCGACCAGCGCCTGGTGCGAACCGGCCAGCTCCACCATTTTCTGCTGCGTCAACCGCTGCGCGAGCGACTCGGCCATGTGCGCGATCCGCTCCTTGGAGAGTTTCATGCCCGC
>Ga0247727_10007109_pt1 | contig 21560 bp, 26 predicted proteins | sample WisWelCaveWW1625_FD_202498 | JGI IMG/M metagenome (GOLD analysis project Ga0247727, IMG submission 202498) | Biofilm microbial communities from Wishing Well Cave, Virginia, United States - WW16-25 | ecosystem: Environmental > Aquatic > Deep subsurface > Groundwater > Cave microbial mat | place... | reverse complement strand
CCGGCGTCGAGTATGGAATTGAATTTCCCCAGCCGCTCCACCACGTAGGCGCTCTGCTGCGGGACCACGACCGCCGTCTTGAGCAGAATGATGACGACGATGAATGCGAGAAACAAGGTAACAATCAATCCACCTTCCATCAGTGCACCTCGCTGAAAATCGTTATTCGGGTTTGAGCCAGAGGGTCAGGCCGTCGACACGGTCCACCTTCGCGGACTGTCCCTTCGCCAGGTGGCCGGCGCCGGCGTTCCGCGCGCTCCACGTCGTACCGCGCAGTTCCGCCTTGCCGGTCTGGCCGGGCGGCACATCGTCGAGCAGGACGGCGGTCTCGCCGACCATCGTGTCCACCGGATGAGATGTATGTCCCTGGCTCATGCGGAGCAGGGGACCGCGGAAGAGCAGCAGCGACACGACGGCGATCACGGAGAACAGCAGCCACTGCAGCCAGTCGGCTGCGACGACGCCGGAACCGGCCAGCGCGCCGACGGCCAGCGCCGCAATGCCGAAAAACAGGAGATAAAAACCGCCGGGCGCCATCATCTCCGCGCCGGCCAGAATCAATCCCAACAGGAGCCAGTACCACCAGGTCATCGTCAGCCTCGTTTGGTGAACGCCGGACGCGCAAACGCCGAAAGTCTAGGCGTCTTGACGGAGGCCGTCAAGGAGAACTCTCCGCCGGGTGCCGCGTTGAACGCCCGCCGTGCCGATGCTATAGTCCGCGCGTCATGGCGACCGAGAGTCCTATCAAAGCGTTACTGGTTGCAATCATCGACGATGCGCCGCCGGCCATCTATACGATCAACCGGCTCAAGCCGGAGCTGCTCTGCTTCTTTGCGCCTGAATCCGCGAAGGGCCTTGTCGAATCGTCCGTACAACCGAAGATCGCGCAGATGCCGCGCAAGTGGGATTGGATCGTGACACCGGACGCCACGCGTTTCATGGCCTGTTATCAGGCTGTCGCGCGGGCGCTGCCCGAGATGATGCGCACGTGGGAGGTGCAGCCGGGCGAACTGGTCGTGGATCTGACCGGCGCCACGCCGGCGATGGCCGCGGCGCTCTCGTTGGCAGCGTTGCCCTTCACGTCGCGCATTGTGACGATCGGACAGGCAGCCGGTTCCGATGATGAAACGATTACCATTGAAGGCCAGGCGAACGTCTGGCTGCAGGGCAATCCCTGGGACGAAGCGGCGGCGCAGACGTGTCATGAAGCCTGTGAATACTTTAATCGCGGTTCGTTCGCCGCCGCGTCGGCATTATTCAAGCAGATCGAAGCGCGCGTGAGCGGCGGGCAGAAACCCATGTACCGGGCATTCTCAGACATCGCCGAAGGCTACGGCCTTTGGGAGCGGTTTCAATACCGGCAGGCCTGGGACAAACTCAAGACGGCGCACAAGGCGCTGGAGATGGCGTCGGTCTGGGGCGGCCCGGCAGGATTGAAAAGTTTGCTGCCGGCGATTAAACAGAACGCGGGATTTCTGGAAAAGCTCGTGCTGGATCCGAATGAGGTGAAAGAGACGTTGGCGCTGGACTTATTGGCCCACGCGCGTCGTCGCGCGGACGTTGGGCACGATTATGAAGCGGCGATGATCACGCTCGTGCGCGCGCTGGAAGCCTTCGCGCAGTACCAATTGTTCAAGCAGTACAAGATCAAGACCTGGGACCTGCAGCCCGAGCAGTTGCCGGAAGCGCTGCGCGAAACCTGCCGAACCTGTTTTCTGAGCGACCTGGACGGCAAGTATAAACTGCCGCTGCACGATCAATTTCGGGCGCTGGCCGGGCTGGGCAGCCAGATGGGGCAGGCGTATCTGGCCCAGTGGCCGAAGATGAAGCCGCTACTCGACGCGGCGAATCAGGCCGTGCTTGGCCATGGTTTCGAGCCGATCAAGCCGGAGCGATTCCAGCAATTGTATGAGATCGTCATCAAGCTGACCGGTGTGAGTGACAGTTCGTTACCGGCATTTCCGAGGCTTGCCCTATAAACGGTATGGAGATTCGTATCTATTACGAGGACACGGATTGCGGCGGGGTGGTGTACTATGCCAACTATCTGAAATACTTCGAGCGGGCCCGGACGGATTACCTGGAACAGCGCGGGCTCTCCGTGGCGCAGTTGATGAAGGAAGGAACCGTCTTCATGGTCGTGCACGCGGAGATCGATTACAAGTCGCCGGCCCGGTATGGCGAGACGCTGACAATCGAGACGATGCTGGACGCCGGCAAAAACGCCTCGTTCACCTTTGTGCACACGATTCGCGAGAAGATGAGCAGCCGCGTGATCGTCGAAGGTTCGGCGACGCTGGTGCCGACGGGGCCGGACGGCAAACTTAAACGGCTGGCGCCGGAGCTGAAACAGGCGCTGCTGGAATCAACACGAGGAGAAAAATAATGCCGGAAAAATTCGGAACCTGGTTCGCGATCGCCGCCGTCACCGTCGGTTTCGCCGTCCTTGCCTGGCTGCTATTCGCAGAGGGGCCGAACGATAAGAAAAAAAAGTAAGAGATGGCGAAACGATTTCTGCATCTTTTCTCTATCATGCATGTAGGTCATGAGCTATACGCTATCAGCTATTTGCTATTCGCTGCCTTGTCGTGGCCTTCTTCCTTCATCACCTCCGCGACGTTGCGGTTGTTGACGTAGACTTCGGCCAGCGTGCGGCCGTAGGTGTCGGTGCCATAGGGGATCACCAGGATCGGACCTTCGTGCAGCAGCAGATCCAGTCGTTGCGTGGCAGAGAACCCGCCGGCCTCCGTCGTCTCCGGCGCGTTGATGCCGCGGATACGGAAGCGTTCCGTGCCGACCGCGAAAGTGTCGCCGTCTATCAACCGGATTTGCCCGTCCTGCAAGAGTCGTGGTTTCTGCGGCCGGTCGGGTAAGGGTGAACGGGCGGCCAGCACGCGGCGGGCAAAGGCGGCCTGCTGCCTGGCCGCCTGGATACTGTGTTGTGGAAGTCCCTTGAGTTGCTTGCGAAGCGGAGTCGTCCTCGGGATACGTGCATTATTCTTAGCCGGCGGCGAGAGCCGCGACGCCTCGGTGATGCGTGATTGGTTCATCAGGCCGTGAATGGCGGGACTGACGGGGTGCAGCATATGGGATTCCTTCCCAGCTTCCGCTGCCACAGGTGTCGGGATGGCCAGCAACAATCCAACGACGACCGCTGCCGCCAGGGCCTGCCAGACATACTGCTCGCCGATGATTATGGCTTCCGCTGTTCGCATAACGCCTCCTTCACATGAGTGGTTGCTTTCGACCGTTCGGAGGAGACTCTGCAAAACCCATGCGCGGGATGGGCAGGTTGACAAGGCGGAAACCTGCATGCTGGAATAGCACCGGTTCACGATTCACGGGGGTACAAGATATGGACATGATGGGACGTGTAGGACTGGTCGAGATTCCGGTTCTGATTGCGCCGGATCAGAAGGCCTGGCTGGACAAGATGGTCAAGGAAGGCAAGATTGCGGTTCCACCTGGGGGAAGCCTGGAAAAGGGCTCCTTGATCTCGATGTTTCTGCGGATGCTGATCCACAATGCCATGGAAGAGCAGCAGCGTCAGGCGGCACTGGAAGCGGAGGATGACGACGAATAGATACGAGGCCGTATCGGCCCGGCGCGATTGTATAGTTGACGCACCTTACTGTATTTACCCGCTAGGGTTGACACGTGTCTAACGCCTGTTATACACTGTCTACTCATGGACGGGTACTTCTCAGTTTTTCCGCAGTTCGGGCGAAAAGACACCGACCTATGGTGTAAGGAGGGAGCTATGGACCACAAGGCCAACTCCATTCTCGATCTCGCCACGCTCACCAAAACCCTTGAAGAGGTGATCCGCCAAGTCCAGAAGGATGCCAGTCAACTGGCCTCACTACGGTCACAAATACTGGCACTGGAACTCGGTAAGTCATGCGCCAGCGATCTGACCCCTACGGAGATCGTCCTCTCGATTTTGAAGTCCAAAGAAGGACGTGCAACGATCAAAGAACTGCGAAATGAAATTATGCACATGGGCGTTCCAACGGAAAAGTTTGGACAACGGTTTGGCTATTTCTACAAGATTTTGGAGCGCCTGGAAGAGGGTGAAAAAATCGAACGCGATGGTGACGCCATCACTATGCGCGAGGCAGTGGGCACTTAACGAGGGGTGGAATGTAGACGAGAAAAATGGGCCAAAAAAACAGCGAGGGCGCCGAGGTGATTCTAGCCACCAACAGCGCCCTGCTTGATGAACGCGTCGCAGAGTGCGACGGCTCCCTAAAACGGTGCCAAGCCTACCGTACTCTCCCGCACTAGTCAAGCCACCATAACAAACGGGGACACCCTGCGCGCTAAGGGTGTTTCCATAAGCTTCCTGCCGAGCATACCTCTCGCCAAGTAGGGCGTGGGGCGGGTGGGATCCGCGCTCTATGCGGTATTCCCCGCGTTCGGAATTTTCCGGCGTGAAGGATGGAGGGCATATGCCTCGGAAGGAAGGCGTGCGACGGGGCCAAGGTTTGCGGCCAGCCCCGCCGACACGCTGGTTTCCCAAACCGCCATATGTAATGAGGCGGTAAGGGAGGGGGCAGGCCAGAATTATCTGGCCTGCCTCTTCATAACATTTAACTGTGCGGTTAGCAAATGGGAGGATACCGTGGCTAACAATAACACCATCACTTGGACTGGAGCTTCCGGGAAAGGGTACACGTATTTTATTTACCCAATCGGTACGGAGTTCAATGCGGTCCCCGGCAATTACATTTTTGCCAAGGAGACTACGCCACACACCTACGCACCGATCTATATCGGTCAAACCGGCAATCTCAGTGAGCGATTTGATAACCACCACAAAATGCCGTGCATTAAGCGGAATGGCGCAACGCATATTCATGCCCATACCAGCTCAGAAAAAGAAGAAGTGCGGCTGGCCGAGGAAACCGACCTGATCCGCAAATGGAATCCGCCGTGTAACGACTAACCATTGACCAGCTTCCCAATAAGCTTAGCGGCCTGTTTGGGAATGTGTGAGGCGGGACGCCAGTTTCCCGCCTCACACTGGGCAAGGACGACATAGCAACCATCATCCATCGTGATTCCTACGGCACAGCCATGCCCTGCATCTACAAGCCATGTTGGGTGCCAAAGATTTTTCAACGGGTCACTCATGCGTGCCTCCTATTGATGTGATACAATGCTGCCCATGCCAAAAGAGAAGCCCATTTCCCTGCATCCCTACACGCTGAAAGAAGCCGTTCAACGGCTGCTGCACGTTAAGTCTTCTTCAGTCAAGCGATCTGCTTCAAAACGTACCGCTTCCACTTCCAGTAAGAAACACGCTTCTTCCCGCTGACTAGTCATTGATACTGCAACCGTTTCCCATCGGTGGCCTTGACTGCTAAGGCCGCCAGCATTGCATCTGTTTCCGTTCGGTTGTTGTACCGAAACGAAAATTCATCGAGATAACGCTGTAAGTGTTTCTGGCTGACATGGTGGAAGGTGCCCGTCAGCCCACGCTTCAGCAGGCTAAAGTAGCCCTCAATGGTGTTGGTATGAATCTGGCCGCGCACATATTCTTTCTTGTAGTGGTTGACAGTCTCGTGAACGTTTACTTCGCGATCCAGTCCGTGATAGCCCTTGAACGAATCGGTGATGATGAACGAATCCGGCTTCACATTGGTGCGGATCGCAGCCTTCAGATTGTTCGCCGTCACCTTTGGCATGATCTTCGACCGGACGCGCCCTCCACGTTCGACCAGCGCCACAACCGGAATCTTGTGTGCGCGGCTTCCCCGGCGCGGAGACCGCTTCCCGGTCCCAATGTAGGTTTCGTCCACCTCGACCACCTTGTATTGCACCCCGTCCGTCGCCCGTCCGCCCATCTTCTCCGTCGTAATCAGGTCGCCCATCGCGTGCCGAATCCTATGCGTGAGAAACCAGGCTGTCTTGTAGGTGACGTCCAGCATTCGATGGAGTTGGTGCGACGAAATGCCTTTCTTACTGGAACACATCAACTGCATCGCTTGCAGCCACAGCGTCAGCGGCAAATGCGAATCCTCGAACACGGTTCCGACTATCGCGGAGAATTGCTTGCGGCATCCCGCACACTTCAAAATCTCCCGATCTGGCCCGCGCTTGCCGGTTTGCTTGTTGACCTTCCCCTTGCGGGCCATCCGATAGACTTTCGGATACTCGCATCGCGGGCAGCGGATACCGTTCGGCCACCGCAATTGCTCCAGAAACCGCAAGGCGGCTTCTTCGCTCCGAAGATGTTTGGCATTGAGTAACGTCTTGCGCATGATGTCCCCCTTTGTGATCTAGGGACAGCATACCCAAAAGACATAGGTGCGTCAAGTATATAATCACCCGGCCCGGATACGGGTTTCGTGGTGCGAGGTTACGGGCTAGAGACTTTTAAGCACCGACTGGGCCGCCGCAATCGTCTTCTTGATGTCGGCGTCACTATGGGCGGTCGAGAGGAAAGCGGCCTCGAACTGCGAGGGCGCGAAATAGATGCCCTGCTCCAGCATCCCGCGAAAGAACCGGGCATAACGTTGCTGGTCTGAACGTTTGGCTGACGCGTAATCCACCACCGGTTGATTCGTAAAAAATCCGCAGAGCATCGAGCCGACTCTCGTTTGCGTGAGCGGCACGCCGGCTTGTTTCGCCGCCTTGCCGAGACCCTCCGCGAGCGCCGCCGCCTTCGCATCCAATTTTTTATAGACGCCCGACGCTTTGAGCGCCTTGAGCGTTTCGATCCCCGCCGTCACCGCGAGCGGATTGCCCGACAGCGTCCCGGCCTGATAGACCGGTCCAGCCGGCGCGATCATCTGCATGATCTCCCGCCTGCCGCCGTAGGCTCCAACCGGCAGCCCGCCGCCGATGATTTTCCCAAGACAGGTGAGGTCCGGCGTCACACCGAAGAGCGTCTGCGCGCCACCATAGTGCACACGGAAACCGGTGATGACCTCGTCGAAAATCAGCAACGCGCCGCAGGCGCGCGTGAGTTCGCGGAGCGCCGGAAGAAACTCGGGGCCGGGCGGCACGACGCCCATGTTGCCGGCCACCGGTTCGACGATGATGCAGGCCAGTTCGTTCGCGTGGGCCTCGATCAGATTTTTTACGGCCCGGACATCATTATAAGGAGCGGTCAGCGTGTGCTTCGCGAAGTCGGCCGGCACGCCGGGGGAATCAGGCAGGCCGAGCGTGGCCACGCCGGAGCCGGCCTTGGCTAAGAGGTAATCACTATGGCCGTGGTAGCAGCCGTCGAACTTGATGATCTTGTCCCGCTTCGTGTAGCCGCGGGCGAGCCGGATCGCGCTCATCACGGCTTCCGTGCCGGAGCTGACCAGCCGCACCTGCTCCATCGAGGGCACGGCCTCGCCGATCATCTTCGCGAGGCGGATTTCCAGTTCGGTCGGGGCTCCGTAGCTTGTGCCGCGCGTGGCGGCTTTCTGGATCGCCTTGATCACCGGACCCGGCGCGTGGCCCAGGATCATCGGTCCCCAGGAATGGACGTAGTCGATGAACTTGTTGCCGTCCGCATCCCACAAGTAGGCGCCCCTGGCCTTGGCAATGAACAGGGGCTGGCCTCCGACGGATTTGAAGGCGCGGACCGGGCTGTTCACCCCGCCGGGGATGTAGCGCTGGGCTTCGGCAAAGAGCTGCTGTGATTTCGTTGTTTTCATGGCGAATAGCAAATAGCTTAATGAGAAAAATGTGGTGCAACGTATCACGCAGCGCCGCAGACGGTCAACGCGACGCGTGTGGCGGCAAGGACGGACGTTTGTTAGAATGCCGACTGTATGCGCAAAGCCAAAATCGTCTGCACGATCGGTCCGGCCAGCAGCTCGCCCGAGATGCTGGAGCAGCTCATCGAGGCAGGCATGAACGTAACGCGGCTCAATTTTTCACATGGCACGCACGAGTCGCATGCCCGTGCCATTCAGGCGGTTCGTGAGGCGGCACAGCGCAAGGGCGTGGCGGTCGCGATTCTTCAGGACTTGCAGGGGCCGCGCATCCGGGTCGGCCAATTGCCCGACGCCGGCGTCACGCTGGAAGCCGGCCAGCGCGTGCGGTTGCTGGCCGGCCAGGCGGCCTTCGATCCCCGAAGCGGCATCCATTATAACGGCAAGTCCGTGGCACCCAATTATACGGCCGAGTTGCCGGTGACCTATGCGGCGCTGGCCACGGACATCCGGCCCGGCGCCAGCATTCTGATCAATGACGGCTTGATCGAATTGAAGGCCGAGCGGGTGGCCGGCGACACGGTGGACTGTTCCGTCGTGACCGGTGGTCTGGTGACGTCCCACAAGGGGCTGAATCTGCCGGGGACGGCCATCAGCGCGCCGACGCTGACGGAGAAGGATCGCGAGGATTTGCGGTTCGGCGTGGCGCAGCAGGTGGATTACGTCGCGCTCTCGTTCGTCCGCGGGGCGGCCGATATCGCGGCGGCCCGGCGGTTGATCGTGGAGCAGGGCGGTGAGATTCCGCTTATCGCCAAGATCGAGCGGCCGGAGGCGATCGAGCAGTTGGAGACGATTCTCGACGAGGCCGATGGCGCGATGATCGCGCGCGGCGATCTGGGTGTCGAGATGGGTCCCGAAATTGTCCCGATTCTCCAGAAGCGGATCATCCTGGCCGCCAATCGCAAGCGCAAGCTGGTCATCACGGCGACCCAGATGCTGGAATCCATGACGGAACATGCGCGCCCCACCAGGGCCGAAGCCTCGGATGTGGCAAACGCCGTGTTCGACGGCACCGATGCCGTGATGCTCTCGGCGGAAACCGCCGCCGGACGCTACCCGGTCGAGTCGGTCCGCGTGATGGACCGGATCGTCCGGGCGGCTGAGGAGAGCGCGGAGCCTGGCGTTGTGCGCGTGGCAGAATCGGTGCCGCATGTTGCCGACTCATTTCCCGAAGCGATGTGCGCGGCCGCCTGCTCGGCCGTCGCGACGACCAGGGCCGATGCGGTGATCGTATTCAGCGAATCCGGCGCGACGGCCCGTTTGATGTCGAAGCAGCGTCCGGCGGCGCCCATTGTCGTCGTCACGCCGTCCGAGCTGATTCGCCGGCGCATGGCATTGTATTGGGGCGTCGTGCCGCTGACGATGCCGCGCATCGAACAGACGGATGCAAGGGTGCATGAAATCGAGCGGCGGTTGAAGGAGGAAGGGTTGGCGAAATCTGGACAGCGGATCGTGATTTTGTCGGGGACAATTATAGGACAACGGGGCGGGACCAACGTGATGAAACTGCACGAGGTAGCATAACGGATGCTGAAAAAGACCTCCAACTTCGTTCTCGGTCGCTTGTCTCCCTGCGACGTACGTAAAGGCTGTACGTTTCAGTCGCCGCGCTCCCTGCGGCCGAGCTTCGGGAAGGGGCGCGTCTTGGCGCGCCTGGGGCAGGCGGGTGTAAAGTTGGCCTTTTTGAGCATCCTACAAACAGGAGTGGTCTTACTGGCGCTCGCGCTGTCCGATAGTCAGGCACAAATCGGCTCGATCGTGCACGATCCAACCGACATGGTGGACAAGTATCTCGAGTTGGACATCAAAGGGGTGCGGCTGGACGCGATTTCGCAGGAAGCGCTGGCGCCCTATATTACCTGGAAGGACGAACCGATCTGGGGGCGTACCGTCGTCGTCACGAGCTATCAGGTGATCAACGACTTCAAGCAATGGACGGTCGTGAGCCAATCCGAAGCGGTCATCCCGGTCGAATATAGGGTGTTGGGCTCAGTGTACTGGGAGAAGGCGTCCTTTCTGCCGGAGCCGCAGGTGGAGCGGGTCGGCTTCCGGGTGAAAATCGTGGGCGACCGCTGGCGGATCGCGGAGCCGATTCTCCCTCCGCACATCGGCCAGAAGCGTATGATCAACTATGTCCGGCAGGCTCTGTTGGATGAGAAGGATCAGACCAAGGCGGCCGCGCTCGAGACCTTGCTGGACGATCTCAAAAAGGCGAAACATGAAGGACCGGCATCCGCGCCAACACCCCGTTGATCTGCTGATTTTCGATCTGGACGGCACGCTGATCGAGTCCAAGTGGGACATTGCCGACAGCGTGCAGCGGACGCTGGCAGATCTGTCCCTGCCGCCGCGCACGCAGGAGGAAATTTTCGGTTTCGTCGGCGACGGGATCAAGCGCCTGTTGCGCCAGGCGGTCGGCGAAGATAACCAGTCCCGCTACGAAGACGCCCTGCGGATCTTTCGCGGTCATTATATGAAACACTGTCTTGATCGGACGCGCTATTATCCCGGCGTTGAGACCATGCTCGCGCACTTTGCGCGCAAGCACAAGGCGGTGGCGACGAACAAGTCCCTCGAATACACGCACCTCATCCTCAACGGCCTCGGCAATCACCACTTCGCGCATGTTGTGGGCGGGGACGACGGCTTCGGGTTGAAACCTGAGCCGGGCATGCTGATGGCCATCATGGAGAAGCTGGGCGTGCCGAAAGAGCGCGCGGTGTTGATCGGCGACAGCACGAACGACATCAACGGCGGCCATAACGCCGGCATCAAAGTGTGTGCAGTCGGCTACGGCATGGGCAACCGCGAGAGGATGGCCGCCTGCGAGCCCGAATGGTTCATCGAAACGCCGGAAGAATTGATGGAGGTGTTTCTGTGATGAACAGAAGATTCAGGCTGAGGTTCAGGTTGAGGAGGAACGCACTGGCGGTCGGTGCTCTTTTTATTCTCAGCCTTAACCTTAGCCTCAACCTTCCGGCCCAGGGGGCCGGACTGGCCGAGCGCGTGATCGAGCACAAACTGGCCAATGGCCTGACGGTGCTGCTGGTCGAGCGGCATCAGGCGCCGATCGTGTCCATCAATCTGACGTTTGGTGTCGGCGGAATCAACGAGCTGACCGGATCCACCGGCGTGGCGCATCTCTACGAACACATGGCCTTCAAGGGCACGCGCACGATCGGCACGAAGGATTACGCGCGCGAACGCCCGCTGCTCGATGAATTGGACCGGCTCAACGCCGAGATCGCAACCCGGCGCGCAGCCGGGGCCGATACGCAGGAGTTGCAACGGCTTCGGCAGGTGTTCAAGGACACACAGGACCGGGCCGGGCAGCTGGTCGTAGACAACGAGATGCCGATGCTCTACCAGCGTCACGGATCCGTCGGCTTGAACGCGTCCACCGGCAAGGATGTTACGCGCTACGTGATCAGCCTGCCGGCCAACCGCCTGCCGCTTTGGGCCGCGATCGAATCGGACCGCATGGCCAATCCGGTACTGCGCCAGTTTTACAAGGAGCGCGCCGTGGTGATGGAGGAACGCCGGCTCCGGACCGACGACAGTCCGAACGGGCTCCTGTACGAAGCCTTCGCCGCCGCGGCGTTTCAGGCGCATCCCTACGGATTTCCGACCATCGGCTGGGCTTCCGACATCCAGGCGTTGACGCCGGCTGAAACAGAACGGTTCTTCCGAACCTATTATGGACCGGCGAATGCGACCATCGGCATTGTGGGCGATATCAATCCGCCGGACATCATCGCGTTGATTGAAAAAACGTTCGGCTCGATTCCTGCCGTGCCGGTTCCTCCGCCGGTGATCACGGCCGAGCCGGAACAACGGGGCGAGCGGCGCGTGGAGGTGGAGTTCGACGCCGAGCCGATCATGCTGATCGGCTACCACAAGCCGTCGTTCGGCCATCCCGACGACTTTGTTTTCGACGTCATCGAATCGGTGTTATCGGAAGGCGTCACGTCGCGGCTCTACCACCGCATCGTCCGCGAGAAGCGGCTGGCCACGGCGATCGGGGCCGATGCCGGATTCCCCGGCATCATCGCGCCGAATCTCTTCGTGATCAGCGCGGCGCCGCTGGCGCCGCATACGACCGCTGAAGTGGAGGCCGCCGTGTACGAGGAATTGGAGCGGCTCAAGACCGAACCGGTCTCGGCCAAAGAATTGGAAAAGGTCCTGAACAATCTGGATGCGGGCCTCGTGCGTGCGCTGCGATCCAACAGCGGCCTGGCGGGCCAGCTGGCCTATTTTCAGACCGTCGCCAGGGATTGGCGGTACGTGCTGAAGGCGCGGGAGCACATCGCCGCCGTGACGCCGCAGGATATCCAACGAGTGGCGCGCGCCTATTTCACCAAGACCAACCGGACGGTGGCGACGCTGGTCCGGGCTCCCAAAAGCATGAAACGTGAAGGGTGACGCGTGAAGCGTAACGGGCTCTCAGCCATCAGCTTTTTGTTCCTCAGCGTTGCGCTCGTTGCGATGGGGGGCTGCGCATCCGGCCCGGTGTCCGCTTTCTCCAACCAACCAAACCAGACGGACCCAAGACAGATGGCGTTTCCACCGGTTTCATTCATGCCGCCGGCGCCGGAGCGGATCATGCTCGACAACGGCATGGTGGTCTACCTGCTCGAGGATCATGAACTGCCGCTCGTCACGATCACGGCGACGATCAGAACCGGTGGGTGGCTGGATCCGGCCGACAAGATTGGTCTGGCCGGGATCGCGGGCGTGACGATGCGCACAGGTGGGACCCAGCGGCTGGGCGCCGTGGAATTGGATCGCGAGCTTGAACAGATGGCGGCGGTGATCTCCACCGGCATCGGCACGGAATCCGGCTCGGCCATGCTGGACGTGCTGGCGAAAGACCTGCCACGCGGGCTGCGTCTCTTTGCCGATGTCCTGATGACGCCGGTCTTCGATCCGGCGCGGGTCGAGCTGGCCAAACTGCAAACGATCGAGGGCATCCGCCGCCGGCAGGATCAACCGCAGTCCATCGCCGGCCGCGAGTTTGCCAAACTGCTCTATGGCCAGGAACATCCCTATGCGCGGGAGAGCACGGTCGAATCCGTCTCGACGATTACGCGCGACGCTTTGCTGGCGTTCCATGCGAGGACCGTCCATCCCAACGGCATCATCCTCGGCGTGACAGGCGATTTCGACAAGGCGGCGATGCTGGCGCTGCTCACCGACACGTTCGGCGGATGGAAGAAGGGCGAGGTGTCGCCGATCGTCCTGCCGCCCGTCGCCGCGGATGCCGCCCGCGCCAATAAGACGATCGTGCGCTTTGTCGGAAAAAGCACCTCGCAGACCCATCTCCGGGTGGGGCACCTCTCCGTGAAGGAAGACGATCCGGATTATCCGGCCCTGACGGTGTTGAACGACATCCTCGGCGGCAGTTCCTTCCGCAGCCGCCTGTTCAACGACGTGCGCACCAAGCGGGGCCTGGCCTATTCGGTCGGCAGCTCGTTCCGCGCCGGCGTGCGAGAGCAGGGCGTGCTGGCCATGCGGGCCGAGACGAAGGTGGAATCCACGCAGGAGGCGATCAGCCGCCTGACGGTCAATATGGAACAGCTTCGCGCACAGCCGGTCACCGATGACGAACTGACTGAAGCGAAAGAGTCGTTCGTGAACTCCTTCGTCTTTTCCTTTGCCAGCCCGTCGGCGATCGTCGGCCGGCTGATCGGCCTGGAATATGACGGCTTGCCCAAGGATTTTATTCAGCAGCTTCGAGACAAGGTGGTCACGCTCACGAAAGAAGATCTGCTGGCTGCCGCCCGGAAGCATTTGCATCCCGATCAGTTGCGGATTCTCGCCGTCGGTCCGCCGAGCGCCCTCGTACCGCTGCTCTCCAGTTTCGGCGAAGCGAAAGAAATCAAGCTTCCTCCTGAAGGATAGCGGTATGCAGATCACCGTCGTTCATGGCAGCATTCTCGACGCCGATGCGCAGGTGATCGTGAATGCGGCGAACAGCTTGGGCCTCATGGGAGGCGGGGTGGCCGGCGTGATCAAGCGTGCGGCGGGCGCGGAAGTTGAACGTGAAGCCGTGAAGGATGCGCCCATCCGGGTTGGAAAAGCCGTGCTGACTTCAGGCGGCAACACAAAGTACAGGGGCATCATCCATGCCCCGACGATGCCGAATCCTGGGATGCACATTCCCGTCGAAAACGTGGCGTTTGCAGTGGGTGCGGCGCTGACGCTGGCGGATGAAAAAGGTTTCAAGTCCATTGCCATTCCCGGCATGGGCACCGGCGTCGGCGGGGTCGCGCATGCGGATGCGGCCAAGTTAATGGTGGAAACAGTGCGGGCTTTCTCGCCGCGCACGCTCAAATCGGTCATTCTTGTAGACGTGGACCCTGCCATGGTTGAAGCATGGCGGGAAGCTGTTCGAGGCTAGAGGCAATGGGCGATGGGTAAGAGAAGTTTCTTGTCCAAACCTATAGCCCATCGCCTCGTGCCTATTGCCTGAAGGCATTCCGATGCCGTTAGAAGACGATTTCTGCGACATCATCAAGAAGGCGCGCCGGGGGCATGGCCTCTCGGTGGGCGATCTGGCCCAGGCGAGCGGCCTGCCGGCCGGCGACGTCACGATCCTGGAACGGGGCGGACGTCTGCCGATCAAGAACGAGATCGAAGCCCTGGCGGCGGCGCTGCATTTGCGGACGGAACCGCTGGTCCACATTGTGCTGGATCGCTGGATGCCGGAGCCACCGCGGGCTGCCGGCCCGGTCGAGACGGTGATGGGCGATATCAATGGGTACGCCGTGAAAGGCTATGTCGTGTACGATTCGGGAGAAGCCGTCTTCGTGGATACGGCGTATAATGAAGAGGCGATGCTGGAAGTGCTGGAGCGGAAACACCTGACGCTCAAGGCCGTCTGTCTGACGCACGGCCATTCGGATCATGCCGGAGGGCTGGATGTCATTCTCCAAACTCATCGCGTGCCGGTCCATCTCGGTCGGGGCGACAAGCCGCTGCTCGGATGGATCCCGCCGGCGGAATTGATGAAGCCGTCCGAAGACGGGCAGACCCTGGCCGTCGGCCGCCTGACGATGCGGTTTGTCGTCACGCCGGGCCATACGCCGGGCGGTATCTGCTACAAAGTCGAAGGGGCCGGCCACGATGCCTGCTTTGTGGGCGATACGCTCTTTGCCGGATCGATCGGCGGGTCCAATCCCGCCTCGCTCTATCAGACGCATCTCGAGTCGGTCCGCACGCGCGTGCTGACGTTGCCGCCCGACGCGACGTTGCTGCCCGGACATGGCCCGGCCACGACGGTGCGGGAGGAATTGACGCACAATCCGTTCGCCAATCATGAGTGAGACGCAGATGGACGACGATCGCCAGCAACATCTGTTCTCGGAGAGGCCGTTCGAGTACGATCGCCGGATCGACATCACCGATCCGCGCCATCCCTCGGCCCATCCGCTGCTCTTGCTGGACGAGGAAATCCGCGCGCCGGGTCTGTCCGACTATGCCGTGCCTCTCGGTCTCTTTCTTATTACGGTCTTCACGACCTTGTGGGCTGGAGCGTTCCAGGCCAACACCAATCCGTTTCAAGGAGCCTGGGCATTTCTGACGGACAATCCCGCCGTGCTGTGGGACGGCGTGCCGTTTGCAGCCACGTTGCTCGGCATTCTGGTGACGCACGAGATGGGGCACTATGTGCTCTCGCGCATGCATGGCATCCCCACGACGCTGCCCTTGTTTATTCCCGGCCCGCCGCATTTCATCGGCACCTTCGGCGCGATCATCCGGATGCGGAGCCCGATCCTGAACCGGAAGGCCCTGTTCGATGTCGGCGTGGCCGGTCCGATCGCCGGCTTCGTGGTGGCCGTCGTGGCGCTGATCATCGGCATGCAGATGTCGCGCGTGGTGATGGTCGAATCCACCTACGGCCTGCAGCTCGGTGAGCCGCTCCTGCTGCAAGCTATTGCCTGGCTGGTCATCGGACCGCTACCGGCCGGCTATGATGTGGTGCTGAATCCGGTCGCCTTCGCGGCCTGGTTCGGGCTCTTCGTCACGTCGCTCAACCTGATTCCCATCGGCCAGCTGGACGGCGGGCATGTCGCCTATGCCCTGTGGGGCCGTCGTCAGCGGACGATGGCGCTGGCCATGGTGCCGATCCTGATCGTCCTGGGTTTTGCCGGGTGGCCAGGCTGGATTCTCTGGGCCGGCATGGCGAGCCTGCTGGGACTCGGCCATCCGCCGGTGCTGGATCCAGAAGCGGCACTGGGGCGGACCCGCGTGTGGGTCGGCTGGTTTGCACTGGCCATCTTTGTCCTCACCTTCTCCCCCGTTCCCTTCTTCTTCCCCAAATAGATCGCTCGCTGACTCATGCACTGTCCGAAATGTCAGTTCGAGCAGCCGGATGGAGGAACCGAATGTATCCGGTGCGGCGTGATCTTCGCGAGGGTGAAACCGGTCGAACCGGCGGACCAGCCGCCGATCGCCGCCGAGCCGGTGGAGGCTGCACCGGTTGTCTCATCCGCCGAGCCGACGGCGCTGGATTACGCCAAGGCCTGGCTGTTCACGGTCGAGGAGTCGGTCAATCCGTTCTATTTTGCGGGCCGCGCGCTCGTGTGGCTTGGACTTGCGGTGTGGGGCTGGCGGTTTATCCGTACGCCGGTCAAATCGGACTACTGGCAGGAGTCGTTTTTGCACAACATCAATCTGCCGTTCCACGAAGCGGGGCATCTGATCTTTATTCCCTTCGGTGAATTCATGACCGTGCTGGGCGGATCGCTCTTCCAGGTGCTCATGCCGCTGATCTGCGCCGGGACGTTTTTACTGAAGAATCGGGATCCTTTCGGGACCTCGGTGGGAGTCTGGTGGGCTGCGCAAAGCCTGATGGACGTGTCGCCGTACATCAACGACGCGCGGGATTTGGAGCTGGTGCTCCTCGGAGGAGTGACGGGGAAGGACGTCGACGATTATCACGACTGGGAACGGATCCTGCGCTGGCTGAACCTGCTTCCGTACGATCATCACATTGCCGCCTGGGCCAAGGGCCTCGGCAATATTGCGATGATCCTCGCGCTGATCTGGGGCGCGTATGTATTGATGCTTCAGTATCGTCGTCTGGATACGCGTTAGTAGCCGCTGTCTGCCGATGGTTTTCCGTCTTCCCCCGGCTTGCCATCTCCCTCCGGCTTGACCGTCTCGTCTGTCTGATCCGGCGAAGAATGTTCCGGCGGCGGGACGACAGGAGAAAGGTGTGTGATCGAGTTGGCTATGACGCGAAGCCGCTTCACCTCTCCTTTCGATCTGGACGTCAGACGATTCGGCGAGAGAATTTGCGCGGTGAGCAGGATGCCCTCGCCATCGTTGACCTCCGGCTTTCTCAGCAACGGCGTGCCACAAATGCCCAGCACGCTGATTTCAATCGAGCCGGTCTCGTCCTCCAGCGTGAAGGTGTACGCCCCGTAGCACGTCGTGTCCTGACCCGGCGAGTAGGGCGGGAGCGGCATGACCTTGCGCACCGTTCCCTGCAGAGGGATGATGCGGAAATGATAGGCGTCGGGATCGGCGACCACTTCGCCGATGGAAACCGGCTCGTCCGCGCGGGCGAGGCCGGCACAGGCCAGCGCGCCGGCAGCCACGACAAGACAGATCATGCTTCGCACGGTCAGTTCCCCACGCGCTGGATGTTCACGGCAAGGACGTCCAGCGTGGCGCCGGCTGTTCCCGTCTCCGATCCCGGCGTGACCGTGATCTGCGCATCCACCGACACGGCGTCTCCGTCCGCCACGTCCGGCGGCTCGGCCGGCGAATGTTTGGAGACACAGGGCGGGCGCGCGCGGACGGTGATCTGGAGAAAGCTCGCTTCATCCGACAGGACGAAGGTGTAGGGCGGATGCACCATCTGACATTGCGTGTCGATTCTCGGCAGAGCGGGCGGCGGGCTGGTCAGAATTTGAATCTGGTGCGCCGTGCCCCTGAGCGTGACGACTTTCAGGTGATACGACGACGGATTTGCCTGGAGCTTTTCAATGGTCACGGATTCGGCGGCGAAGCCGGGCGATCCGATTGCGCACAGCAGCAGCGTCTGGACGACGACAGTCTTTCCGATCCCCATGTTTCATTGTACACCCCCGCGCACCTTTCCTCACCAGGGGTCCGACGCGATATATAAATGGTATTTCACCGAGCTCGCATCGCTTCGCTCGAAGGACTGAGGACTGAGGACTGAGGTGCGAGGACTGAGGTTCTGAGAAAACTACTCGGCCCTCAGTCCTCAGTCCTGGAGAAGCGGCTTGAAGATCGGATCGGCGTCCAGCACGATTTTCAGCGACTCGTGGCTCAGCAGATATTTCCACGAGGCCGGCGAGGCGCCCGGCAGGGCCAGATACAGCGCCTTCGCCTCCGTCAGCCGCTCCAACAGCTTTTGATTGTCCCGCTGCGGCATGAACAGCAGGCTGTAGGCCATCGTGTAGGACGCGACGAACTTATCGATCGGCGTGTCGGTCAGTTGAAACGCCTCTTCGGCCTCCTTGTACGCCTGGAGAATGCCGGTATCGTTGAACGTCCGGTTCCACGCCACCTTCGCAATCCGCGACCAGGCCAGTTCGTTCAGCACGCGGGCCCGCACGGCGGCCCGCTGCGGAGGAAGGTCCTTCAGCAGGGCCTCGTGGGTGGAGATGGCGATCAGTTGATCGACGTTCCAGCGGTAGGCATTGCCGAGGTGCAGCCGGTTCTCGAAATCCTGCCGGCGCACTTTTTCCAACTGTTGCATCGCCGGGATCATGCGGTAGAGAAAATCGGCGCCGGTGGGTTGCGACAGCCCGCCCATTTCCATGCCGAGCGACAGGTCCCACCGTACCGTCTGGGCATAGGCGTTCCAGTACAGTTCGTTGAAGACCATCGCCAGCGTCGGCTCGTTGACCGCGACGGCGTGCGTCATGGACGCGATGTGCAGCAGCGCGTGATACAGATCGCGGCTCAGCAGGGTGAGGGCCTCGGCCTGCGACGGATCGATGATCAGCACGCGGTTGAGCATGCCCAGGCGGTCGCGGATTTCCGGAAACTGCGCGGCCCGTCCCACGGCCGCGATCAGCACGCCGGGTGCGTCGTCCGGCTGCCACCAGCGGGCGGAGTCCGGCTCGTACCCGCCGCTGTCGGCTGTGAACGGCACGGCCTGTGTCGTGGCCGTCGCATCCTGCACCGGGAGATTCAGCACGGCCTGGTCGGCCGGGAAGCCCAGCTTCGTCAGGCCGGACAGCACGATCCATTTTACCGTGACGGTCTTGAGCGCCCGGCGCAGCAGGCGCTTGGTGGTGTTCGTCCATTTGTAGGAGCCCGGCGTGTAGGCCGCCGGCGAGGACAGGGGGTCTTTATAACTGACCGAGAACCGCACCAGCGTGGCCGGCGCGGTGACGACCGGCCCGTTCTCCGTCACGCGGAACGACGCCGGCGGGATCGGCTTGCTGTCCAGCAGATCGACGAGCAGGCCGCCACCAGGCGGCGAGGCGCCGAGCATGTCCATCACGAACAGCGACGGCGCATAACGTGCCAGGTTGTCTCCCAACACGACCAGGGAGCCCTTGCCCGGCCAGAGCGTATCGACGCCCTGATCCGTTTGCTGGATGACCGCCGCATGGGCCCTGGTGATTGGCTCCCAGCAGGTGCCGTAGAGCGGATCGCTGTCGGGCGGAAAGGAGGCGGGCGGCCCAGAGGCGGGTGGAGTGTTCGCCGCAGCCGCAATCCGGTAGGCGCAGGCAAAGTCGAGTTTCCCGACCGCGGTCTTGTCGCCGGCTGCCATCGCGCCGATGTATCGCTGAACGGTTTCCACGGCGGCAGACGGCTTCGGCGGCGCCTGTTTCTTCGAGGCCGGAGCGGCATCGGCCTGGCCGAGCCAGAGCCCCAGCGTCACCAGCAATCCCCACAGCATCCCGACCGTGCGATTCATGCGATTGCGTGCTCCACAGTGGATAAAAGAGACGGCACTGTAGCATGTCGGCCAAGGGTGGCGAAAGAGTGGAACGTTATTCGTCCTCCGTTATTCGAAAGGAGGCGAGCCCCATTCGTCTCCGAATCTAATTCCGGAGAACGAATAACGAGTAACGAATGACGGTTTGTGCGACGGCCGCCGGCTATTCAACGACAATGACGCCGCGCATCTCGTGCCCCGGCATGTCGCAGATGAAGGGATACCGGCCTGGTTGCTGGAGGGCAAACCGAAGTTCGGCCACGCCGTCGCCCGGAATGATGATTTTTCGGAATCCCTGCTCGCCGAATTCCGGCGCGCCGTTTCCTTCGACGCTCACACTGATGCCGTCGAACAGATTGCCGGGCGCGAAGACGTGCAATTCGACGTCTTGATTGTGAAACACCAGCTTGGTTTTTCGTCCCGCATGCACCCGGACCGTGGCGGGCAGGAATTTGCGATCCCGGATGCGCACGAGCACTTCCTCCTCGGGCAGCGCATCGTTCGGCGACACGATGGGAGGGGAGTCGGCCGGGAATGGCGGTTCGGCTGAGGCATGGCCATTCCACATGGGGCCTGTGACGATCAGGGCTCCTGCAATCAAGAGCGCCTGCCGCATCATGATTCCTGCATCATTTGTACCGAAAGTTCTCTCTGCAAGGATGGTCAAAAAGGCCGCTGTCACACCCGGCCCGCCCCACGCGCGCCAAGACGCGCGTTTTCCCCGTGGCAGGCGCAGCGAGCGAGGGACCGAGACGTACGTTTTTCGGTACGTTGAGGTTCCGAGCGATGCGAGAACAAAGTTGGAGGCCTTTTTCAACATCCTAAATTAGAGACGGGATACGGCCGTCAGGATTTCCTTCCTGAGCCGCGTTTTGTCGGAGGCTGTCAAACGCGCGACGTCGGCGCGTTTGCAGAGGTTGATGGTGCGTTTGAGCGAGCGCACCACGCGCTCGCATTGGGGGCAGGCACCGAGGTGCTTGCGGATCTCCGCGCACATCGATTTGGGAAGGTCGTTGTCCAGATACCCGGAAATCGTCCGCAGGATCTTCCGGCAGTGGGCTGTGGAATGCCGGTGCGGCGTGCGGGTCGTGCGTCGTCTGGTCGTCATGGTGCGTCTGCCTTCATTGAACCACCTGTTGTCCGCGAGATCAATCCCCGTCGATCGTTCTCGGCCGGCCTGCCTCACCGGCGCGCTGGCCGGTGAGCTCGTGCCGGACGAACAGTCGCGCCCGGTGGAGCCGTGATTTGACCGCCCGTTCGGTCAATCCCATGACGGCGCCGACTTTCCTGGCCGAGAGCCCTTCCATGTCCCGGAGCACCAGGACCATCCGGTACTTTTTCGGCAGCTGGTGCACGGCGGAGAAGAGGCTCTGTCGGAGTTCCTTGTATTGCAGTCGTGCTTCGGGCGACAAATCATCGCCGGGGATTTGCAGTGGCATGTCCCCGTCCGGTGTTGGAATCAGCGCGTCGAGTGAGAGTTCGCGTTCGGGCTCGCCCTTGCGCTTGCGGCGCATGCGCTGGCAGGCGTGCGCGGCGATGGTGTAGAGCCAGGTGGACACGCTGGACTCGCTGCGAAAATCCTTCAAGCTTCGGTAGGCGCTGAGGAAGGTTTCCTGAACGAGGTCCTTGGCGTCGTCCGGCGATCCACAGAGCCGCTGGGCGAACCGGTACATGCGATCGACGTGATCGCGGTAGAGCCGGTCGAACGCGGCGACCGACTGGGCGTCGGCTGCCGCGCCGTCCCGAGGCTGTTTCGGTGAGCGAGCGGGCATGAACCCTGGACTCCTTGCCGTTCAGGCCGGCCTATGGAGTGTGGCCGTCCTCACTTTGGAAACGACGCCGGGGCCTTGATCTGCTGCCAGCCTTCGCCGCTCAGCGTGCGCAGAAATGCCACGAGATTGCGTTTCTCCTCG
>Ga0247727_10007108_pt1 | contig 21560 bp, 21 predicted proteins | sample WisWelCaveWW1625_FD_202498 | JGI IMG/M metagenome (GOLD analysis project Ga0247727, IMG submission 202498) | Biofilm microbial communities from Wishing Well Cave, Virginia, United States - WW16-25 | ecosystem: Environmental > Aquatic > Deep subsurface > Groundwater > Cave microbial mat | place... | reverse complement strand
CGAGCAACCCAGTTCTCGGGCTCATCGGGGCCGGTCGGCACCGAAGCCGTCGCCATAAGTCCTTGTGCGCGATTCCGAGCCCTTCAAGTTCGGCTAGAGATGCACCCCGGGGTGCTCCTCGAACGATTGCGGGGCCTCGTCCGGTCCCTCCCGGAGACGTCGGAGGTCGAGGCCTGGGGGCACCCGAACTTCCGCGCCGGCAAGAAGACCTTCGCGGCGTTCGAGATCTACCGGAAGAGACCCTGCATCGCAGTGAAGCTCCCCCGCCCCGACGGCGAGACCCTGCTCGGCGATCCGCGTTTCTTTCGCACGCCCTACCTCGGGAAACACGGCTGGGTGAGCCTGTGGGTCGATGTGCCGGTCACCTGGAAGCTCGTCCAGGATCTGGTACTTCGCAGTCATCGAGAGGTCGCGAATCGGCGCACGTCGACCGCCCTTTCCGGGACGCGCCTCGCGAGGGGATCCAAGAAGGCTCGCAGGACGTCCGGACGCGCCAGGGATCCCGGTTAGCGACCTCCGGGTCCGAGGTAAGGGGCGCGTTCGAGCTCGCGGCTTCCCCTGGTCTCCCACGTCCGGCCGTGGTCAAGTGTTCCTTCCCCGAGCGCTCCTGGAGCGCTCCCTAGCACGAGGTTTCGAAGCATGAGACTCCGAGTTCCCCTCTCGTTGGCCGCCGTCGGGCTGCTCGCCGTTCCGCTGTTCTCGAGCGTTTCGAGGACGGGCGAAGGCGCCCAGGTGGGTCAGATGATCCCCAAGTTCTCCGCCCAGACCTTCGGCTTCCTCGATTCGAGCGCCAACCCCGTCACGACCTGCTACCTGTTCGTCGGCGTGAAGTGCGGCGCGACGCCGGGTTACGTCAAGCGCATGAAGGCCCTCGAGGACGAGTTCCGTCCGAAGGGCGTCCAGTTCGTCTACGCGTTCCCGAACAAGACCGAGACCATGGACGAGAAGCTCGGCTGGCACGAGGAGCAGGGCTTCCACGGCGCCATGCTCGAGGACGAGAGCGCCAAGATCGCCAAGTCGCTCGGCATCGACCACACCGCGGCGGCGGTCATCGTCGACAAGAGCGGGAAGATCCTCTACAGCGGCGGCATCGACGACAACCGCAGCGAGGGCGCCGTCCAGCGGCGTCACGTTGCGGAAGCCCTGAACGAGCACCTCGCCGGCAAGGCGGTGTCCGTCACGACATCCAAAGCCTTCGGGTGAAGCGTGAAGGCCTGAGCCGTCGGTTCGACGGCGCGCATGGCGCAACGGCCGCGTGGGTCCTGTCGACCCCCGCGGCCGTCTTCACGATGGGCCCGAGTGGCCCTCGCTCACCAGGTTCCGATTCCAGGAGGGGATCTCGACCACCACTTCGCGCGAGCCGTTCGGCACACACTGGCAGCCCAGGCGCGAGTTCGCCTCCAGCCCCGGAGCGTTGTCGAGCATGTCCTCCTCGGCTTCGGAGGCTTCGTTGCAGCTCGAAAGACCCTCGCGCACGATCACGTGGCAGGTGGAGCAGGCGAGCACCCCTCCACAGGCGTGATCGAGGTCGATGCCGTGTCCGAGCGCGATGTCGAGGATCGACCCGGGCCGGCCGTCGCGGCCGAGGGGCAGATCGCTCGGATCGACCTCGATCCGGGTGTTCAACGGCAGGAAGGTGACCGAGTAGTTCCGCGTCGGGAGCGGGACTTCGGCGTCCTTCACGTAGGGGTTGGAACCGCCCATGGCGAAGAGCGTCATTGTAGGACAAGGAGGGCCGCCGATTCGCGTGGAGCTCCGCCTCCGCCGTCCCTAGCGTGAGGGCCCTCCCGGCTTCCAAGCGACCATGCGCATCGCCACCTGGAACGTGAACTCCGTCCGCGCGCGGCTCGAGAGCCTGCTCGCCTGGCTGGAGATCCGCAGCCCCGACGTCGTCTGCCTGCAGGAGACGAAGTGTCTCGACGAGCGATTCCCGCGCGAGGAGCTCGAAGGGCTCGGCTACCAGGTCGCTCACCACGGGCAGCGGGCCTACAACGGCGTCGCGATCCTCTCGCGCCGTTCCCTGGAAGACGTCGTGCGGGGGATCGGCGACGAGCGGTTCGACTCGGAAGCGCGGGTCATCGGGGCGCAGATCGAGGACTTCCTGGTGCTCTCTGTCTATGCCGTGAACGGGGTCGAGGTCGGCCACGACCGGTTCGACCACAAGCTGCGCTGGTTCCGGGCCCTGCGCGACTTCCTGGCCCTGCGCTATCCGATGAACGAGAAGGTCGTCCTGTGCGGCGACCTGAACGTCACGATCGACGATCGGGACGTGTGGGATCCGCAGCGCTGGCGCGAGCGGATCCTGTGCTCCACGCCCGAGCGGGAGGCGCTCGAGGGGATCCTGGCGCTCGGATTCAAGGATGCGCTGCGCAAGTTCCGGCAGGAGGGCGGGGTCTACACCTGGTGGGACTATCGCCTGCGCGGCTTCGAGCGCGGATGGGGGCTGCGCATCGACCACATGCTCCTCTCCGCGCCCGCCTTCGACGCCTGCACTGGTTTCGAGGTCGATGTCGAGGCGCGGGAAGGCAAGAAGCCGAGCGACCACGCCCCGGTCGTAGCCACCTTCGGGGACCCGGGCTAGCGGCCCCTACGCGTTCCTACACGGGTGCAGTGCCCGGCGGCCGCGGCACGCGCGGGCGCACCGCGTGCTCGGCCAGGGCGAGGTCCGCGCGCGACGAGGTGTCGAGCTCGCAGTAGAGCCGATTCAGGATCTCGTGGGGCAGAGGCATGCCGAGGATCAGGAGATCGGCGAGCCTCGAGATCGGGACCCCGGGCGGGAACGTGGGGGAGTTCTGCGTCCTTTCCTGGATGCTCCTCACCAGCTTCTCGCGCAGTTCCTCGTCGCGCTCGGGCGCCGTGTGGATCTCCTCGGCGGTCTCGATCTCGACCCGGCGATAGGGGCGATCGCTCGGCGCCTCGCACACGCGCACGCGCTGGAGCCCCATCAAGAGGATGTTGAAGCGTCCGTCGGGGAGGCGCTCGTGGCGTCCGATCTCTCCCAGGCCGGCGATGGGGTAGATCGGAGGCGATCCGGCCAGCTCGTGCTCGTGCCCGATCTGCACCGTGCCGATCACGAGCCGTCCTGGCCCGTCGAGACTCTCCTCGATCATGCGCTTGTAGCGCTCCTCGAAGACGTGGAGCGGGAGCAGGACGAAGGGGAAGAGCCAGACGTTCGGCAGCGGGAACAGCGGCACCACGCGCCGGTCCGAGCTCGGGGGCCAGGCATCCGGGAGCGCTTCCAGGGCCGCCGCCTTCCTAGTTACGAGGCGCGCCGCCGTGGGCGCGACCGATGGCGGCGGCCACGCGCTCCAGCTCGCGCGCCTCGCGCAAGAGGCCGCGCGTCTGGCAGCTCGACATCAAGTTCAGCACGTGTCTCTGGAGCAGGGAGGCGTCGCTCGCGTCGTGGAACGACTCCGCGCGTGCCACGAGTCCGTGCTCGGCGAGATAGCGCACGAGATCGCCACGCGTACGCAAGCGGCCCCCGTGGAAGGGATCGACCAGGATCGAGCGACCCGCGGCCTGGACCTTCAGCATCACGCGGCCGGGGAGCGCCAGGGGCGCGGCGCGGATTCCCGCCCGCCGCGCCACGAAGAGGTAGATCGCCGTGAGCGTCAGCGGCATCCCGCGCTTGCGCTCGATCGCGCGATGCAGGTGGATGTTGTCCGGATGGGAGAAGTCGGCTTCGCTGCCCACGAAGCCGAGCTCGTTGCCCAGGACTTGCGAGAGGATCATGGCCCGCGCGAGCGGATCCGCCTCGTGCGCGGCTCGCTGGCGTACCTTGGCGGCCATGGCGTCCAGGGCGCGTACGTAGGGGCGCCGGTCGAGGCGCGGGAGGTCCAGGCGACCCAGCAGGAAGAGCGCGCGTTCGAGATCGATCTCGTTCCGGATCCCGTAGGAGACGAGCCTGCGCAGGGCGCCCTGGCGGGCCCGGTCGGCCAGGCAGCGACGCGCCCGCGCGCGCACCCGCGGGTCGGGGTTCCGGGAGGCGCGTTCGAGGGCCACTCGCGCGCGACCGCCGCCCCGCACGAGCTCCTCGCGGACCCGCGACCAGACGTAGGGGGAATCGTCCGAGAGCAGCGCCATCAAGGCGCCGAGCCGCTCTCGCGCGTTCGAATCCGAGGGCGATCGAACGGCGAGAACGAGATCCGGATCCTCCGTTGCGGCGGGACTGCGGGGATTCCCCGGCTCGAGGGAAACGCGCTCGTCGTTGGCTCCCGGATGTCCGCCCAAGGATGTTTCGGGGAGAGGGCCCCTGCGGACCGATCCTACACGAGCACCCCGGCGGGCGACAGCCGGCCGGCGGACCGTGGGGAAGCCCGCCTCGCCTTGCTTCGCTCCGGGGCTCCCCCGTATCCTTTTCGCCCCTCATTGGCCTTCGGCCGGACGAGGCTCTCCAGACGAGCGCCCGATCCCGCGTCGACGCCTCTCCGCCGGCTCTAGGGCGATGCCCTCCTTCCTTCCCCGCGACGGCCGTAGCGTGGTGGTCACCCACGCCCTGCGCACGCCGATCGGCAAGTACCTGGGGTCCTTCGCGGATCTCACGGCTGCCGACCTCGGCGCGTCGGTCGTTCGGGACCTGCTGCAGCGCTCGCGCGTGGATCCCGGGTCCGTCGGCGAGCTCGTCTTCGGCAACGCGCGCCAGGCCGGAGGCGGTCCCAACGTCGCGCGCCAGATCAGCGTCCGCGCCGGCCTCCCCGAGTCCGTTCCGGCCTGGACCGTGAACATGGCCTGCGGATCGGGCTTGAAGGCGCTCGCGCTCGCGGCGGAGGGGATCCGCCACGGCCGCATCGACGCGGCGATCGCCGGCGGCGTCGAGAGCATGAGCGGTCTCCCGTTCCTCTTGCCTGGGATGCGCCGCGGCTATCGGCTCGGAAACGCTCCAGTCGTGGACGCGATGGTCCAGGACGGGTTCCTGTGCCCGCTCTCGCGCATGCTGATGGGGGAAACCGCCGACAAGCTCGCGCGCGAGCTCGACATCCCGCGCGAGGAACAGGACCTCTACGCCCTCGAGAGCCAGCGCCGCGCGGCGGCCGCCTGGATTGCCGGCCGCTTCACGGCGGAGATCTCGCCCGTGCGGATCGCCGGCAAGAAGGGCGAAACCCGGGTCGATCGAGACGAGCACCTGCGCGCGGACGCGACCCTCGAGGGATTGCGCAAGCTCCCGCCCGTGTTCGACGCGGAGATCGGCTCCGTGACGGCCGGGAACGCGAGCGGCATCACCGACGGGGCGGCCGCCCTCCTGCTGACGAGCGAACGCCGGGCGAAGGAGCTCGGGCTCGAGCCGCTCGCCGTGGTCGGCGCGGTCGGAGAAGCCGGGATCGATCCCTCGATCATGGGCCTCGGGCCCGTGCCCGCCTTCGAACGCCTGCGGGCTCGGAACGGGCTCGACCTCGGGCACTACGACCTGATCGAGCTGAACGAGGCCTTCGCCGCCCAGGTGCTCGCCTGCCAGCGGCGGATGAAGTTCGACCTCGCGCGCACGAACGTGAACGGCGGGGCGATCGCGCTCGGGCACCCGATCGGAGCCACGGGCGCGCGCATCGCGGTCACGCTGCTCTCCGAGCTCGCCCGCCGGGGAGGCGAACACGGACTCGCGACCCTGTGCATTTCCGGGGGGCTCGGCCTGGCCGCGGCCTTCCATCGTCCACGCTAGCTACAGGACACGAAAGGAACGCGAGCCATGCGCATCGAGAAGGTGGGGGTGGTGGGCTGCGGCCTGATGGGCCACGGCATCGCCCAGGTAGCCGCTCAGGCCGGATTCCAGGTCTGCGTGCTCGAGACGAAGCAGGAGTTCCTCGATTCGGGGCTGGCCCGCATCGAGAAGAGCCTGGCGAAGCTCTCCGAGAAGGCGATCCAGTCCGGCAGGGCCCCCGAGGAGGCCAAGCGCGCGGCGGACGCCGCGCGCGCGCGCGTAACCGGCACGACGAGCACGAAGGACCTCGCCCACTGCGATCTCGTGATCGAGGCGATCGTCGAGGATCTCGCGCAGAAGAAGGCGCTCTTCGCCGAGCTCGGCAGGCTCTGCAAGCCCGAGACGATCCTGGCCTCGAACACCTCCTCCTTCGCCATCGGCGAGATGGCCGAGGCCTCCGGGCGTCCGAAGCGCTTCGTCGGGCTGCACTTCTTCAACCCCGTGCAGCTCATGAAGCTGGTCGAGGTCGTGCGCACCGCGGACACCGACGACGAGGCCTTCGCCGCGGCGCGTTCGTTCGGGGAAGCCGTGGGCAAGGCGCCGGTCGCCTGCAAGGATACCCCGGGCTTCGTCGTGAACCGCCTGCTCGTGCCCTACATGGTCCAGGCGCTGCTCATGCTGGAACGCGGCGGCGCGAGTGCCGAGGACATCGACACTGCGATGCAGTACGGTTGCGGCCACCCGATGGGTCCGATCACCCTCACGGACTACGTCGGGCTCGACACGACGCTCTTCATCCTCGAAGGCTGGGTGAAGCGCTTCCCCGAGGAACCCGCCTTCGCGATTCCGCGGATCCTGCGGCAGAAGGTGGCCGAGGGCAAGCTCGGCCGGAAGACCGGCGAGGGTTTCTACAAGTGGCAAGGAGACAAGCGGATCTGACCATGTTCACGACCATCCTGTGCAGCGCGCTCTGCTCGGTTCCCGCGGATCCTCAGGCCCCCGAGGTTTCGGCCGAGGTCCCGGGTTCCTACGTCATCGGGAAACCCTTCGTGGTCAAGCTCTCCTATGCCGCGGGGGACGAACCCGTGGCGTTCGAGGCCTGGCGCCTCGGCGCGGGCGCCTTCGAGGTCGACGGCAAGCCTCTCGGCGAACGCGGCGCCGGCACCATCCCCTTGCTCCCGCATTCGAAGCTCACCGCCGAGACGGACCTGTCGAGCGCGCTCGCGGGCGTGCGCGGGAGCATGGCGCTCGCCGTGGCCGGCGGCGGTTCCCACGCCGTGACGGTCTACCAGGCGGCCGACGCGGGCGTGAACTTCCTGGAGATGACCCCCGAGTTCCTGAAGGAGTACCTGGTGCTCCTGCAGACGAATCGCGGCGACATGCTGGTCGAGTTCTGGCCCGACGTCGCGCCCAAGCACGTGCAGAACTTCCTCGACCTCGCCTACACCGGCTTCTACGACGGCACCTCGTTCCACCGCGTGTCGCCGGCCTTCATGATCCAGGGCGGCGATCCCAACACGAAGACCGACGACAAGTCGAGCTGGGGCACGGGCCGCGGGCCGCGCCTGCTCCAGGCCGAGTTCAACGACAAGAAGCACGTGCGCGGGGTGCTCTCCATGGCGCGCGGCCCGAGTCCCAACTCCGCTTCGAGCCAGTTCTTCGTCATGACCAAGGACTACCCGAGCCTCGACCACCAGTACAGCGTCTTCGGGCGGCTCGTCACGGGTGAGGACACGCTCGACCGCATCGCGACCGCCAAGGGCGTGAAGGAGCCGCGGGACGGCACGGTACGCCCGGACGAACCCCAGCGGATCGAGAAGGCCGTCGTCGTGCGCCGCACGGGCGCCTAGGAGGATCGGCCATGACCAAGACGCAAGGCGTGCGGGCCCGCATCGACACCTCGGAGGGTTCGATGCCCTTCGAGTTCTTCCCCGACAAGGCCCCCGGCCACGTGGAGAGCTTCGTGAAGCTCTCGGAGAAGGGCTTCTACGACGGGACCGTGTTCCACCGCGTGATCGCCGGGTTCATGATCCAGGGGGGCTGCCCCCAGGGCGACGGGCGCGGCGGGCCGGGTTACACGATCCGGGCCGAGTTCAACGACACGCACCACGGGCGCGGCATCCTGTCGATGGCGCGCTCGTCCGATCCCGACTCCGCCGGCAGCCAGTTCTTCGTGTGCCACGGGGACGCGGGCTTCCTCGACGGGCAGTACACCGCCTTCGGGCGCCTGATCGAGGGCGACGACACCCTCGACAAGATCGCCAAGAGCCCCGTGGCGCGCGGGGCGGGCGGCGAGAACTCGAAGCCCAGGAACCCGGTCAAGATCTCCAAGGTCACGATCCTGCATCCCGAGAAGTAGTCGAGCTCCCGCCATGCAATTCGAGAACCTCGCACTCACGATCGAGGGCGGCGTCGCGACGCTCGTCGTCGACCGCCCGAAGGTCCTGAACGCTCTCAACGGGGCGACCCTGGCCGAGCTGGCGCGGGCCCTGGACCACTGCCGCGAGAACGCGGACGTGCGGGCGCTGGTCGTCACCGGAGCCGGGGACAAGGCCTTCGTGGCGGGCGCCGACATCAACGAGCTCGCCAAGATGGATCCGCTCGGCGCCAAGGCGCTCGCGCGGCGCGGGCAGGAGGTCTTCGCGCGCTTCGAGGAGCTCGGCAAGCCCACGATCGCGATGATCAACGGCTTTGCCCTGGGCGGCGGGCTCGAGCTGGCGCTGGCCTGCTCGCTGCGTACGGCGAGCACGAGCGCCAAGGTCGGCCTGCCCGAGGTGAGCCTGGGCATCATCCCGGGCTACGGCGGGACGCAGCGCCTGGCGCGCATCGCGGGCCCGGCCGTGGCGCGCGAGTGGATCCTGACCGGCGAGATGTTCGGCGCCGAGGAAGCCCACCGCGTGGGCGTCGTGAATCGCCTCTTCGCGCCGGAAGCCCTGCGCGAGGGGACGCTGAAGCTCGTGCACACGCTGCTCTCGCGCGGGCCGGTCGCGCTGCGCTTCGCCCTGGAAGCCGTGCAGCGCGGCTCGAACATGCCCCAGCGCGAGGGCGAGGTCATGGAGTGCGACCTCTTCGGGCTGGCCGCCTCGACCGCCGACATGAAGGAAGGCATGGCGGCCTTCCTGGAGAAGCGCAAGCCGGACTTCAAGGGACGCTAGCGCGTCGTCCGATGCGCACGCCGTCTGGCGCTGATATCCTCTTCGCGCACGATCACCGTACGTGGGTACGCCGCCGATCGGCTCGCAGGCAATGAACACGACGACCCTGACCATGCTCGAGAGCCGCCTGACGGCGGAGATCAACCAGCTGAGCGGCGAGGGACTGCACTCGGTGACTGTGTACGTGCGCGATCCGTGGTGGCGCGGCGACCTGCGCCTGATCGCCATGCCTGGGGTGCGCGTCACCGAGCCGATGCATGGGCTCATCTTCCCGCGGCACACCAGCGACGCGCTGTTTACCGGTCAGGAAGCGATGTTCATCGACGATGCCAAGCGTTCTGCGCTTCTGCGGCACCCCGTCCACGGGCCGCTCTCGGAACTGGCACGGCGCTGGCCGACGTTGTTCGGAGACTTCGTGGAGCGGGAAGAGGTCAAGTCCTGTGCGCGGTTCCTGATCAAGAACGGGACCGAGGTCGGGGCCGTGGTGTTCTTCAACTTCGTGCGTAGCCGCAGTTTCAACGATGCGATCAAGGACAGACTGAAGGAGATCGTGGGCTGGCTCGAGAACGAGCTTCCGGAGGTCCAGGTTGTGCTGAAGGGATCAGCTCCGATCCGGGTCGAGCTGCTGCTCGATCTGCAGCGCGCCATCGACGAGTTCGCGTCGCGCTGGGTCGACCGACCTGAGCCCGCGATGTTGGCAGAACAGGTCCTCGGCGCGTGCAAACGGTCGTTGAGCGCCGAGCCGGCGCGGGTGCTGGGGACGGTGTTCTTGCTCGACCCGTCGTCGAACCTGCGCCTGTTGGCCTCAGAGGGCATGGACATCAAACCGCCGGTCTACGACATCGCCAAAGGCGAGGGCATCGTGTCGTGGGTGGCCCTGCGCCGGCGCGCGATCCTCGTGCGCGATTACCGAGAGTCGCTCTTCAAGGACGTCTGGCGGAACCATTACGACGATCTTGTCAGCCAGATCGCGGTGCCGATCCTTGTGGGTCCCGATCTGCTCGGAGTCCTCAGCTTCGAGTCGGACTCGACGGAGGCGTTCAAGCCGGATCACGTGCGCATGCTGTGGTCGACCGCCAATCAATTCGGCATCGCGACCCACCTGGCCGAGCATTCGGCGCGCTACAGGAGGCTGTTGGATGCGGTGAGCAACCTGAGCTCAGCCGACGCGGGGGCCACCCAACCGCTGAATGGACTGGCAGGGCTGTGCTCGAGCTCGATCAAAGCCGACGGTTGCGACGTCTGGCAGTTCGATGACGCAGCGGATCGGTTCCGGCGCCTTGGAGAGTGGGGTACTGGGATCGGACACTCGGGCGGGCCAAGGAGCGACGGCTGGACCCGCTACGTCGTGCGCAACGGATCGATCGTCTGGATCGGCGGGATACAGGACACTAAGCACTTCACGTGCCGGTCGTGGGTGTGCGAAACGGGGGAGTGGAAGTCGAAGGCGGTGGGCGTCGATGCTCCGAAGAAGCTGAATCACAGCGTGGTGGATGCCCGCCTACAATACGAGCTCGGCGTCCCGCTGCGCATGGGAGCGAAGACAGTGGGCGTGGCGTGGTTCAAATACCTGTTGCCCGATCTTCCCGTGCCATCTCTGGATGGACTGAGCGCCTTTGCGACTCTTGCGGGGGTACTGAGCGTGGCTGCGGACTCTTGCCGACGCAATTCCGCGGAGATCCTGGGCGAGGCGTCGTCGCAGGTTTCGGAGATCCAAAGACTCTGGAGAGGTCTCTTCCCCCGGCCGAACGACATCCCCGGGATCGAGGTCGGAGTGGAAACGAGGAGCGTCGACTCGATCGCCGGCGGAGACTTCCACGCCTTCGACACGGAGGAGCGGCAGGGGTGGCGCCTCACCTTCGTCGTCGGCGATGCGACTGGACACGGGCGTGTCGGAGCGTTGCGGATGCTGCCCCTGCTCGGTGCTTACAGGCTCGCCTGCCTGCACAGCGCCTCCCCGGCTTTCCGAGTCGAGCGCATGCGCCGCGTGGCCGACATCCTTGGAGTGAGCGGCACGGCGTTGTGCGTCAGCCTCCATGTGCGCGAGAAGGACGGAAGCGAGAAGGAGCGTACCTTCGCCGCATCCGGCTGCATCGTCGGGCACGACCCGGCGATCGTGTTCAGGAAGTCGCACCGCAATCCGGTCGAGAAGCTGATGCTGCCCAATCTCCCGTCAGAGTATCTGGGCGGGACGTTGCACCCGAAGGAGGTCGGAGCCATGCCGCTGGTCGAGCAGTTCCTTGAGCTGCAGGGGGGCGACGTGGTCGTGGCCTATACGGACGGAGTCACCGATGCCCGCGATCGGGAACGGGAAGAGGGCCCGAGGTTCGAACGTGGCGGTATCGAACGAGTCGTCGAAGAACACTTGGACGACAGCGCCCAGGCGATCGCGCAGCGAGTGCTGGAAGAGGCCCGCCGACACGCCGGTGGCGCCCTCGATGACGATGCGACGGTCGTGGTGTGCCGTATCAAGGGCCGCTAACTTGAATAGGAGCACGAGATGACCGAGATCGCGATCGTCGGGGGAGCCCGCACGGCCATGTGCGAGTACTCGGGCACGCCCGGGCACGGCAAGTTCAAGGACGTGAGCGCGATCGATCTCGCCGCGCACGCCGCGAGGGCGGCGATCCAGCGTGCGCGGATCGACCCGGAGACCATCGGCCACGTCGTCGTCGGCAACGCGCTCCAGACGTCGAACGACGCGATCTACGGCGCGCGGCACGTCGGTCTCCGGGCCGGCGTGCCCCAGGCGACGCCGGCCCTGACCGTGAATCGCCTGTGCGGCTCGGGGATCGAGGCGGTCGTGCAGGGCGCGAACCTGATCCGGCTCGGGGAGGCGAGCGTCGTCCTCGCCGGCGGCATGGAAAACATGAGCCAGGCGCCGTTCGTGCTGCACGGGGCGCGCGACGGGTACCGCTTCGGGACCGAGCCCAAGCTCCAGGACCTGCTCTTCGCCGCCCTGCGCGACCCCTACTGCGGCCTCTTCATGGCGCAGACGGCCGAGAGGATCGCCAAGCGCCTGGCGATCCCGCGCGCGGCCCAGGACGAGTTCGCCCTGCGCAGCCACCGCCTGGGAGCGGCGGCCGTGCGCGAGGGCCGCTTCGCCGAGGAGATCGCCCCCTACGTCTTCCGGACCAAGAGGGGCGACGTCGTGGTCGACGTCGACGACCACATCAAGCCCGACACGTCGCTCGAGGCGCTCGCCAAGCTGCGGCCGGCCTTCGGCGAGGACGGCACGGTGACCGCCGGCAACGCGAGCGGGATCGTCGACGGCGCGGCGGCCGTCGTGCTCACCACGGCCGAGCGCGCGAAGAGCGATCGCCTGGACGTCCTGGCCCTCGTGCGCGCGCACGCCAGCGTGGGCGTCGATCCCTCCGAGATGGGCATCGGACCGGTCCCGGCGATCCGGAAGTGCCTCGAGGTCGCGAAGCGGAAGCTCTCCGAGGTCGACCGCTTCGAGATCAACGAGGCCTTCGCGGCCCAGTACCTGGGCGTCGAGAAGGAGCTCGGCCTGGAACGTGACAAGGTCAACGTGAACGGCGGCGCGATCTCGCTCGGACATCCGCTGGGTGCCACCGGCACGCGGCTCGTCCTGACGCTCGCTCACGAGCTGAGACGCAGCCAGAAGCGCTACGGCATCGCATCCGCCTGCATCGGCGGCGGACAAGGGATCGCGCTCCTGATCGAGAACCCGCGCGCCTAGAGGGAACACGTTGAGCACCTTGATCCACACCCGGGGCGACGGGACGCGCGTCGTCCGCCTCGATCCCGCGCGGCGGGTCCTGTACCTCACGCAGGACCTCGAGCTCCTGCGCCGGCAGCTGCGGGGCGAGACGACGCTCCGCATGCGGGACGTCGACCCGGCGTCGCTCTTCGACGACATCAACACGGACGTGATGACTCCGGCCTGGGTGTGCTTCCGCCACCGGCCCGAGGACATCGCTCTCGACGCCTACGCCGGGCTGGTCGACGCCAGGGGCGAGCGCGTCTTCCCCCCGCGCGCGCTCCTCGACGGCCGTTTCCAGGTGATCGTGTCCGGCCAGCGCAAGGGTACGGGATCCTCGCGCGAGACCGCGCCCCAGGCCGAGCGCTGGTGCGGGATCGAGCTCGTGATCGCGGCCTCCTTCGCGCCGATCCACGCGCGCAACAACGTGAACCTCGGCCAGCTCATGGGGGGCTACGCCGACCTGGAGCGGCTCGAGGCCGGCGAGGAGATCCCGCTCTCCGAGCTCACCTCGCGCTTCGATCCGCTGACGCGCGCCATCCTCGAGGCGGGCGGGCTCTTCGCGTTCGTCGCCCGGGTGCGCTCGGGGGAGATCCGCATCCCCCCGCCCGCGACGCCGCGCCGTCCCATGACCATGGCCGAGAAGCTCATCGCTTCCCACGTGGTCGGAGCCGAGGGTCGCGCGGTCCACGTGAAGCCCGGCGACGCCTGCCTCGTGCGCGTCGACGGCGGCTACAGCCACGAGTTCACCACGGCCCAGGTGCACCATTTCCTCTCGCTCGAGTACGGCGCGGACTACCGCGTGCAGAACGCGAACAAGTTCGCGGTGTTCGAGGACCACCTGCTCTATGCCGACGGCGTCAAGAGGATGATGTCCTTCGCGCGCGAGATCGGGACCCTGCGAGCGCTGCAGCGCGAGTTCCAGCGGCACACGGGCGTGCGCGACTATTCCGCCCGGGACGGCGTCTCGCCCGGCATCTGCCACCAGGTGGCGCGCGAGCAGTTCATCGATCCGGGAGACTTCATCCAGGCCACCGATTCCCACACCTGCATGGGCGGCGGCAGCAACGCGCTCGCCTACGGCGTGGGCGCCACCGAGTACGCGGCGCTGATCTACTCGGGCTTCACGCTGGTCGAGGTGCCCGAGTCGATCCGCTTCGAATTCGTCGGGCGGCTCGCCCCGAACGTCAGCGCCAAGGACGTGATCCTTCACATCCTGAAGCACCACGCGGTGCGCGAGGACACGCTCGATCGCGTCATGGAGTTCGGCGGCCCGGGCCTCGCCACGCTCGACATGGACGAGCGCGCCACCCTGACGAACATGGCCACGGAGTGCTCCGCGAAGTCGGGAATCTGCGCGGGCGACGAGCTGGCGGCGCGCTGGCTCGCCGCGCGCCGTCCGGGCGAGACGTCCGAGTCGATCGCGCGACGCTTCGTGGCGAGCGACCCCGGAGCGGAGTACGCCGGTGGCGTGCACGTGATCGACCTCGCCAAGCTTTGCCCGATGGTGGCCAAGCCCGGGGACCCGACCTACGGCGTCGAGGTCGAGGAGCTCGGGGAGGTCCCGATCGACATCGCCTACGCCGGCTCCTGCACCGCCGGCAAGGAGCACGACTTCGACGACTACGCGCGCGTGCTGCGCGAGGCGGTCGAGGCCGGCCGGGGCGTGGCGAGCGGCGTGCGCATGGTGCTCCAGTTCGGGAGCGAGGCGGTGCGCGACTATGCGCGCTCCCGGGGCTATTTCGACCTCTTCCGGCGCGCCGGAGTCGAGGTCATCGATCCCGGTTGCGGCGCCTGCATCGGCTGCGGCCCGGGGGTCTCGGAGCGTCCCGAGCAGGTGACCGTCAGCGCCATCAACCGCAATTTCGCGGGCCGCAGTGGCCCCGGAAGACTCTACCTTGCCTCGCCCATGACGGTCGCCGCCAGCGCGGTCGAGGGGCGCATCACGGCCTTCCGGCCGGGGATGTTTCGCGGGCGAGTGGGCGCGAAGTCCGGCCGAGCCCGGTAATCTCGTTGCAACGACGACAGGCGTAGGAGTCCTCATGAGCGAGTATCGCATCGGGGTGATCGGCGGCGACGGCATCGGCCCGGAGGTCACCGCCCAGGCCATGCGGGTCCTGGACGCCGCGGGCGAGGTGTACGGCTTCCGGGTCAGGCGCACGGAGTATCCCTTCGGGACCGAGCACTACCTGCGCACGAAGGAGATCTTCCCCGAATCGGCCTTCGGGGAGGTGAAGGGCATGGACGCCGTCTACCTCGGCGCCATCGGGGATCCACGCGTCCCCGTGGGCCTGATCGAGTACGGCATCATCGCCAAGATGCGTTTCGAGCTCGATCTCTACGTGAACCTGCGTCCGATCAAGCTCCTGCACGAGCGTCTGTGCCCGCTGAAGGGCAAGAGGCCCGAGGACCTCGACTTCGTCATCGTGCGCGAGAACACCGAGGACGCCTACGCCGGGATGCACGGCTTCTGCCACAAGGACCAGCCCGACGAAGTATCCACGCAGACGATGGTGTACACGCGCCGCGGCGTGGAACGCATCATCCGCTTCGCCTTCGAGAGGGCGCGCGAGCGCGACAAGAAGCGCAAGGTGATGCTGGTCGACAAGGCGAACGCGATCCGCGCGCACGACCTGTGGACGCGCACTTTCGAGGAGGTCGCTCGCGAGTATCCCGACATCGCCACCGACCACGCCTACGTCGATGCCGCCGCGATGTGGATGATCAAGAATCCCGAGTGGTTCGACGTGGCCGTGACCACGAACCTCTTCGGCGACATCCTGTCCGACCTCGGCGCGATGTTGCAGGGCGGCATGGGGATCGCCGCGAGCGGCAACCTGCACCCGGGGCAGGTGAGCCTGTTCGAACCGATCCACGGCTCGGCGCCCAAGTACGCCGGCAAGAACGTGGCCTCCCCCGTGGCGGCGATCCAGGCCGCGAGCATGCTCCTGCACTACCTCGGCGAGGACGAGGCCGGGGGCGCCATCGAGCGCGCGGTCGGCGACCTCCTGCGCTCGGGCCGCATCCGCGGCGTGTCGACCGGCGACCACGCGACGAGCGAGGTGGGCGACATGATCGTCTCGGAGCTGCGCGCCACGGCGAACGTGGGATGAAGGGCGGCGCGTTCCACCTCGCGTTCCCGGTCACCGATCTGGAATCGACGCGCGCCTTCTACGGCAGGTTGCTCGGCTGCCCCGAGGGGCGCAGCGCCGAGCGCTGGGTCGACTTCGACCTCTTCGGGCACCAGATCTCGGCCCATCTGGTCTCGACAGACGGGGCGCCGCCCCAGATGGAAGCGACGACGAACGCGGTCGACGGCGACGACGTTCCGGTGCGCCACTTCGGGGCCGTGCTCCCCTGGGAGCGCTGGGAGGCGCTCGCCGAACGCATCCGCGAGAGCGGCCGCTCGTTCCTGATCGAGCCGCACGTGCGCTTCCGGGGCGAGGTCGGCGAGCAGGGAACCTTCTTCCTGCGCGATCCCTCCGGGAACGCGCTCGAGTTCAAGGCGTTCCGGGACCCGCGCCGGTTGTTCGCGCACTGAGGTCAGGCCGCCCGAAGGATTCAGGCGGCCTGCGTGCATGATGGACCCCTCCCCGCGACATGAGGCGCACCAGCCGATCGAATGCAGATAGCGGGCGCATGAGCGGACCCCGAGCGACCCCCTCCCTTTCGGGCGAGGAATTCGCCGAGCGCTACCGGTCCGCCTCGCGCACGCTGTGGACGATCGCGGCGGGCATCCTCGGGAGTCCTTCCGAGGCCGAAGACGTGCTCCAGGAAGCGTGCTTGATGGCCTTTCCGAAACGGGCCGAGTTCCGGCTCGGGACGAACTTCACCGCCTGGCTGGGACGCTTCGTGCGCTTTGTGGCCCTGAACCACCTGCGCAAGCGCGTCCGGCGCGGGACGCACGCGGAGGATCCGGGGAGGATCGAGGAGGAATTCGTGGGAGGAGCCGTGCTCCCCGTGGACGAGCGCGGCTCGCTCCACGCCGACCAGCAGGACTTCGACGACCGCTTGGTGCGCGCGCTGGCGGGGCTCGCGCCGGTCGCGTGCTCCTGCCTCCTCTTGCGGGCCGTGCTCGAGCTCGAGTACCGGGAGATCGCCGAGGTGCTCGAGATCCCCGAGGGAACGGCCATGAGTCACGTGCACCGCTCGCGCGCGGCGCTCCGGATCTGGCTCGCGCCCGAGCCAGGCCCCGAGCCGCGCCCCGGGCGCATGCTGGAGACGGAGGAAAGGACATGAGCGAGAAGGGGTTCGATACCGAGGTCGACGCCGCGCTGCGGCGACGCTTCACGCCTCCCGCTCGTCTGGAAGAGCGCGCGTTCGATCGCGCCCTGGCGCAGCTCGGGACGCCTCGCGCGCGGCGCGCTTTGCCCTGGCGCATGGCGGGCGCGCTCCTCGCGCTCGCCGCGGGTCTAGCGCTCCTCGCCCGGCTCCTCGCGACACCGCGCGAGGAACCGGGAAGCCCGCCGCCTTCCGTCGTCTCCTCGGGGGACGCCCCGCGCATCATCGAGACCCGCCCGCCCGCCGCGCCCGCGCTCGCGGAGGACCCGACCTGGCACGGCCCCGCGTGCGCGGTCGGACCCCTGGAGGACGCTCCGGCCGTCGCGGAGACGACCAGAGTCGTCCGACCGGACCTCGAGAAGATCTACGCGCAGGCGGTCGGATGGTCGCAGACGGGTGTCCAGGCGTGCACGGGCGAGAGCTGGTGCACGAGCGAGGGGACCGTGTGCCTGAAGTCGGAGGCCGCGGCGCTGCTCGCAGGACCGTTCTCGTCCGAGGATTGGCCCACGGGCACGCTCTGGACCGGTCCGCCGCAGGAGGATACGGCGGTGCTCGTCGCCGACCTCGACGCGACGCACCGCTGCTGTCTCGACCTCGCGCTTCCCGAGGGAAGCACGCTCCATCTCTTCATGTGGCGCGTCGACGGCGTCATGTTGACCGAGATCACGCCGCACGGCGAGCCGCGGCTGCTCGACTGCTTCGAGTCCACTCGGGCGCGGTAGTCGGGGCGGTTAGGGGCCCCTGGTGGAGGCACGCACGAGCAGCGCATCGAGCAACGCTCCGCGCTCCGCGGCCTCGAGAACGCCGTCAGCGCGCACCTCGCGTGCGATCTCGGCGCTCGAGCGGCCCGCGGCGAGCCAAGCGTCGACGCGCTCGAGGGCCTCCTCGCGGTCCGCGCGAGCGCGCGCGGCCTCCGCGCCGCGAATCCGCGCCGGGACGGTGTCCGCGATCGCGATCGACCCGCCCGTCTCGGCCATGGCGAGCCGCGCTCCATCGGGCGAGAAGCGCACGTCCCATGTGCTGGTCGTGTTCGGCCGGAGCAGCGTGACTTCGCCCTCGTGCTCCGGATCGAGCAGAGCCACCGCGTTGGAAGCCGCGGCGAGCCGTCGGCCGTCGGGACTGAAGACGACGCGGTTCACGCCGTTCGCGGGCCGCCACAGGAAGCGCACCAGGGTGCCCTGGCGAGCGTCCCACAGCCGCACCCCGTCGTCGGAAGCGCTCGCGAGCGACCGCCCATCCGGCGAGAAGGCGACGCTCTGGGTCGAGCTCTTTGCGCAATCGAGCACGTGCAGGGTCCCCCCGCTGTGCGCGTCGAAGAGGCGCACGAGCCCGTCCCAGCCGGCCGTGGCGAGGCTCGATCCGTCCGGGGACCAGGCGAGCGAATGGGGCATCTGCGCGAAGTCGGTGAGCGCCAGCACCTCCTTCCGGGTCTCGAGGTCGAAGACGCGCACGCTGCGATCCCGGGCCGTCGTGGTGATGCGCTTTCCGTCCGGGCTGAAGACGACGTAGGAGACGCCCTCTCCCTGCTCGAAGCGCGCCAGCTCCTCGAGCGTGTCGGCGTCGAAGACCGCCGTGCTGCCGTTCCAGGAGCAGGTCGCGATGCGCCTGCCGTCGCTCGACCAGGCGGCGGTGTTGCACGTGCCGTCGTGGGCGCGGACCTCTGCGAGCGTGCTCCAGTCGAGCGCACTCGTGACGTGGAAGCGTCCGTCGAACCCGCAGGAGAGCAGGCGCCGGCCGTCGGGACTGAAGATGCTCGCGTAGCAGGAGTCGCCGTGCGGCAGCACCACCCCGCCGAAGGCCTCGTAGGCGGGGTCGAAGACGCACAGCACGCCGTCGGCTCCGGACGAGTAGAGCCGAGCCCCATCCGCCGTGAAGGCGAGCGCCTTCACGGCGGCATTCTGGCCGCGCAGGCGCCGCGAGAGCTCCCAGGTCGCAGTGCTCCACAGGCGCACGCGCTCGTCGTCACAGCCCGTCGCGAGCCAGCGCCCGTCGGGCGTGAAGGCGACCGAGGTCACGTAGCCTGCGTGGTCGCGCAGGCTCGCCACGAGCTCCCCCGTGGCGAGTGCGAAGACGCGCGCCGTCCGGTCCTTCGACGCGGCCGCGACGAAGCGGCCGTCGGGGCTGAACGAGACGCCGTCGACCGCGTTGTAGACGCCCTCGTCGGGCAGGACGAGCTTCGCCGGCTCGCCCCCGCGGCCGAGCTCCCACACGAGGACGCAGAAGTCCCACGACCCGCAGGCGACGCGCGACCCATCGGGAGCGAAGGCGATCGAGCTCAGGGGCTTCACGCCGCCGTGCAGGGTCTCGACGATCGCGCCCGTGTCGGCCTCCCACACTTGGACGACGCCCTGGACGTGGGGCGGGCCGCTCAGGCGCTCGTAGGAGCAGGAAGCGACGAGCGAGCCGTCGGGCGAGAAGACCGCCGCAGCGGCGGGGTTCTTGTGCCCCTCGAAGACGAAGGCGCACGCTCCGCTGGAGAGATCCCACAGTCGCACGCACCGGTCCTGGGACGCGGAGAGCAGGCGCTCACCCGCCGGATCGAAGGCCACGTGGTAGACGAGGTCCTCGTGACCGGAGAGCGCATGGAGCTCCTCCAGGGTCGCCGCGTCGAGGATCCACACCACCCGGTCGGCGCCGGACACGGCGAGCTTCGTTCCGTCGGGCGAGACCGCCACGGCGCCGAGACCGAGCTCCGAGACGCGCGCACGGGCGAGCGACTCGTCCGAGCTCGCGTCGAGCCAGCGCCATTCCCAGCCGCGCAGGGGCTCGGGCACGGCCTCGAGCCAGCGCCGCACGCTCGCCCCCTCGCCGAGCCGCAGCGCGCTCTCGGCAGCCGCGATGTGCGCCAGGTACGCGTCGCGAGGGTCGAAGGTGACCTGATTTTCACCTTGGCAGAGGAGCGTCGAGCCGAGGAAGGTCAGCAACATGGGAGAAGTCGGGGGCTCATGCGCTCTCGAGCAAGGCCTTCAGCTTGTCGAAGGCTGCGCTCCACCCTGCGCGCAGGAGGTCGGCGCCCGCGCGCGACTGGATGCGGGTGTGATTCAAGGTGATGCCGGTCTTCCCCTTGCCCTTGTCGGCGAAGAGCACCTCGGTCTGGCTCCCGGGGGCGAGCTCGGCGCGCTCCCAGGCGAGCCGCAGGTCCTTCCCGGCGCGGATGCGCACGAAGGTCGCGCGGTCGCCGTCGGCGTTCTCGAGCTTCCCGCCGTCCTCGAAGGCGACGCGCGTCCTCGGGCCGAGCCAGCGGTCGAGGTCCCGGGCGTCGCCGAAGGCGGCGAACACGCGCGCGAGCGGGGCGGCGACGGTCTTCGTCGAGCAGATCGAGTAGCCCTTGGGCTTGCCGTCCTTCTCGAGCGCCCCGCGTGCTCTCTCGTACTCGACGACCAGCGTCGTCGACCACCACTCGTCGAGCTTGTTCTCCGAGTAGAGGTGTTGCACGAGCTCCCGGCGGCCCTTGGTGGGCCCGCCGATCCCGTCGAGGTGCGCGAACCACTGGCTCGCGGTCTGACCGGTCTTCGCGCGCACGGTGGGATCGTCGAGAGCGGGGGTGTCGAGGGGCGTGGGCTTCATGGAGGGAACGGGGAGGAAGTGCGGGCGACCAGCATGCAGTACTCGCCGGGGGGGTCAACCTCGGGTTCGAGAAGCTCGCTGGCCGCCCGGTGCGCGGGGGATCGCCGCGACCTGGCGGCGAGTCCGGGGCTCGCGATGAGAGGCTCGACCCGGTGGGGGATCGGTCCTCGCTCTACTTCCGCCTTCCGCCCCGTTCCTCGCCTGTGCGGGGCTGCTCGTCGCGCTCGTCGCATTCCTCTCCGCCGAAGGCGGGAGCGGATACCTGGAGGACATGGGATTCCAGCTCGCCCTGTGGGCCGCCGCCGCGATCGGCATGCTCGCGTTCCTGCTCGTCGGAGACGGGCTGCGAGCGAGGTACACCGACGTGCGGGCGGCCGTCGTCTTCTTCAACGTCGCCGGCGCGATCGTGATCCTGCTCCTCGACATGCCGGGTGCGCACTCGAGCCACTGCGGCATGTCGGCCGGAGCCTGGAGCCTCCAGCTCACCGGCGCCTGGTGGCTGCCCAACGCGAGCTGCGCGCGGCTCCTGGAGCCTTCCGTCGAGCGAGCGTGGCTCCTCCCGCTGTGGGGCGGCGGCTCGCTCGCGCTCGCCTACCTGCTCGAGGGCGCGACGCACGAGCGCGAGGGCGTGCCCTGGTGGACGATCCACGTGCTCTGCCAGCTCTCGATCGCCGCCCCGATCGCGTTGACCTTCCGCCGCGGGTTCCGGCGAGCGGCCCTCGTGCTGCCGCTCGTGGCCGCGCTCCTGCCCTTCGGTCCCTGGTCCTTCTGGCACGCCTGCACGCGGATCCGGATCGGGGACCCGCTCGAGGAAGTCGTCGAGAAGCTCGGCGGATACTGGCTCATCCCCGATCCGTGGGGGAACAGCGGCTCTCGTGTTCCCGTGAGCGAGCTCGAGCCGAGAGCCCTCTCCATGCACGCGGGCCTCTCGTTCGCCGCGACCGGTGACAACGACGCTTGCACCTGCGGCGTCGTGCTGCAAGCGGGCCGCGTCGCATCCTTCGAGATGTCGCCGGATTGACCGCGGGCCGCAATCTCGAGCCGTAGTCGGTCGAGAGCCCAGCTACGGCAGCTTCAGCATCCCCTCGATCACGAGCACGGCGTGTAGCCGTTCACGGGTCGGCCGGGCGATGTGATGAGAGGACGGTGCGTCGAACCGTTCTTAATTTTGGGACGATTGATTGATTGGTGTCGGGTACTT
>Ga0247727_10007107_pt1 | contig 21562 bp, 22 predicted proteins | sample WisWelCaveWW1625_FD_202498 | JGI IMG/M metagenome (GOLD analysis project Ga0247727, IMG submission 202498) | Biofilm microbial communities from Wishing Well Cave, Virginia, United States - WW16-25 | ecosystem: Environmental > Aquatic > Deep subsurface > Groundwater > Cave microbial mat | place... | reverse complement strand
TGCAGCAAGCCGCGAGGCTTGCCAAGAAGCCCTGGCCTGCCCTTGGCCCACGCACAGCCCCGGTGACCGTAGTTCGCCGCGGAGGTCGAACAGTCCCTCGCACCCGGGTTTTCGGCCGGGCCTCTAGTCTCGACCACCGCGTTCGAGTGCGTCCACGTGAGGTCGTCGCTCATCGCCGCGCCCAGCCCCGCGAGGTCGCCCGCGACCGTGAGCGCGATGCGCCGGTCCTGCGCCGCGAGGACCTCCTGCTCGAGCCCGGCGGCAGCGGCCGACGAGCACCCGAGCAAGGCCCACACGAGCCCGCCCACGACGCTGCCTCGTCTCGTCATCTCGCCTCCTCGTCGCTCCGCATTCTAACCGCGCGAGCGGGTAGACTCGGCGGGCATGCTGCCGAAGCTCCGCCGGTTCGTGCGAGCTCTCCTCGAGCCGGTGCGCTCGCGGTCCGACATGACCCGTTGGCGGCAGTCGCGCCTGCTCGCCACTTTTCTGTGTCTGCTGTTCGTGGTCTTCGGCGTCGTGGACGTCGTCAACTTCCTCTCGGAGCCCGGCTACGTGCCGCCCTGGTACGGCTACGTGTTCCTGTCCACGGCCTGGCTGTTGAACCGCTACGGGCGGTACACCGTCGCCGCGCTGCTGACGCTCGCGATGTTCCCGGGCGTCATCCTGGGCTTGGTCGCGAGCGGTGCGACCGACAACCCCCCCGCCACGCTGGGTTACCTGGCCCTTGGCATCCAGCTTGCCGGAATCCTGCTGGGAGCCCGCGGCACGGCTTTGTTCGCGGCCTTGACCGCGCTCGCCGTCCTGTCGACTCCATTCCTCACGCCGGGGATCGCGAGCGTTTACGAGCTGCAGATCCCGATCGCCATGGTCGCCATCTCCACGGGGTTGGCCGTGGTCTCGATCAAGCACCGGGACCAGCTCGAGCAGGATCGTCAGGCCGAGCGCGAGTCGTTGATCCGCGAGCTGGAGAGCAAGAACGCCGAGCTCGAGCGCTTCACCTACACCGTGTCGCACGACCTCAAGAGCCCGCTGATCACGATTCGCGGCTTCCTCGGAATCCTCGCCAAGGACCTCGAGGAGGGCCGCGGCGATCGCCTACGCGGCGACCTGGAGCGGATGGCCGCCGCGGCGGACGCCATGGAGCGCCTGCTTGGCGAGCTTTTGCGTTTGTCGCGCATCGGCCGAGTCGTGAACGCCTCGCAGCAGGTGCCGTTCACGCGCGTCGTCCGCGACGCCGTGGCCCTGGTCCGGGCCCGCCTCGAGGAGCGCGGCATCCGGCTCGTCGTCGACGAGCCGCTACCCGAGGTCTACGGCGATCCCCTCCGCCTCGTCGAGGTGGTCCAGAACCTGGTCGAGAACGCCAGCAAGTTCCTGGGCGACCAGCCCGAGCCCTGCATCCACGTCGGCACCCGGACCGGCGTCGGATCGCAGACGGTGTTGTTCGTCGAAGACAACGGCATCGGCATCGAGCCGCGCTACCATGACAAGGTCTTCGGCCTGTTCCAGAAGCTCGACCCGCACGCCGACGGGAGCGGCGTGGGGCTGGCACTCGTCAAGCGCATCGTCGAGGTCCACGGCGGCCGCGTATGGGTCGAGTCCGCTGGGCGGGGCCAGGGGACCACCGTCTGCTTCACGCTGCCGCCGGCGCCGGCGCCGGCGAGCTAGCCGAATCCCGGAGGCCCGTCGGGAACCCAACGGTCGTCCCGCCGAGCTGTTCCCGTTGCCGGGCTCGTCAACGATAGAGCCGGTGCAGCACCGGGGCAAGCATCAGACCGCCGAGCAGCGACGCGGCGGCGATCGGACGCAGCGCGGGGAAGGCCACCAGGAAGATGAGCGCCGAGCCGACGGCGAAGATCAGGCCACCGCCCCCTTCGGCGGGGATACGGTCGATACGGATTCCGGCATGAGGATGCTTCATTTCATTCTCTCTCGAGGGACTACGTGGGGAGACAGCGGCGGGTTCCCGGAAAACCTGCCGTGACGTGTGCGGCGTCACGGTGAAGGGGCGCTGAGAATCCGCACCGACGGACGCGCCCAGGGTCGCTGCAATGCCGACAGAGGCACCCGGAGAGACGATGACGTCTTAGTGTCTGCGGAGCGACAGGATGTCGTTCAGGATCCCGGCGGCCGTGACCTCCGGGCCGGCGCCCGGCCCCGCGACGATGAGCGGCTCCGTCCGGTAGCGGCGCGTCGTGAAGGAGAGCTGGTTGCGCGTGCCGCGTAGCGCGCCAAACGCGGAACCGCCGGGGACCGGCTTGAGCCCGGCCGAGACGCCCCGCGCCGTGGCGACCACGACGTAGCGCAGCACCCGGCCCCGAGTGGCCTCGGCGGCCACTCGCCGGCGCCACGCGTCGTCGTGGGCGGCCAGCCGCTCCAGGAAGCGCGCCAGCGGCAGGCCGGCGAGCGCCCTCGGCACCAGGCTCTCCGCACGCGGCGCCCGCCCGGTGTAGCCCAGCAGGCGCGCCAGGATCAGGCCCTTGCGCAGCGCGTCGGCCCCGGACAGGTCGTCGCGCGGATCGGGCTCCGCGTAGCCGCGCTCCACCGCTTCGCGCACCGCGGCCGAGAACGGCCGTCCCGCGTCGAGCGCCGACAGCACGAAGCCGAGCGTTCCGCTGACGCAGCCCTCGACCTGCAGCACCCGGTCGCCGCTCTCGACCAGCTTGCGGAAGGTGTCGATTACGGGCAGGCCCGCGCCGACAGTCGCTTCGTAGCGCAGCCTTTGGCCGCTCGCGGCGGCGATCTCCATCAATCGGCGGTAGCTCGCCGAGCTTCCAGCGAGCGGCTTCTTGTTCGCGAGCACGAGGTCGAAGCCCTGACCGAGCGCGGTCGTCAGCAGGTCGGCCGTGTCCTCCGCGGTCACGTCGATCAGCACGGGCCGCGAGACCGCGTGGGCCGCGATCTCGTGGAGCGCCTGCTCCGCCGAGGCGCTGTGCCCGCCGAGCCCCGCCAGCAGGGCGCCCTTATCCTTGGCTTCGGCCAGCCGCAGCAGGCGGCCGCGCGACAGGCCGCGTGGCTCGAATACGTAGCCGGAGCGGTCGAGCGCCGCCACGATCCGGATCCGGCCGTCCCCAGCGCCCGCCGCCATCGCCGCGAGCGCGCGCGCGACGCGGCCGAAGCCGAGTAGCACCACGTCGGTGCGCCGCGCCGGCGGCCGCCCGCCGCCGATCTTCGCGAGCTGGAAGGCCGCGTGCACCCGTCGCGCCGCCTCGGCGGCGTCGCTTTCTTCGACCACGAAAGAGATGTTGAGCTCCGAGGAGCCCTGCGCGATCGCGATCACGTTGACGCGGCCCGCGGCCAGCGCCGAGAAGACTCGGGCGGCGACGCCGGGCGTGCCGGCCATGCCGCGGCCGACGACGGCGATCACGGCCACACCCGGGCGAGCGCCGACGCCGTCGACGAGGCCGGCCTCGAGCTCTTCACGGAAAGCGCTCTCGAGCGCCGCGACCGCGCACGAAGCCTCGACTTCGGGCAGCGTGAACCCGATCGAGCTCTCGGACGAGGACTGGAAGATGGTCGAGACCGACAGTCCCTCGGCGTGGATCGCCGCGAACGTGCGCGCCGCGATGCCGGGAACGCCCATCAGGCCCTTTCCGGCCACCGTCACGAGCGCCTGCCCGCGGATCGTGGCGAGCGCCTTGACCGGGTAGTCGGCCAGCGTCTTTCGCGTCGAGACCTCGGTCCCCGGTCGCTCCGGGTGAACGAACGAGCGCACGTGCAGCGTGATGCCCGAGCCGTCGAGCGGGATGAGAGCGCGCGGATGGAGCACCTTGGCCCCGAAATAGGCCACCTCGGCGGCCTCGCGATGGTGCAGCTGCGGCAGCAGGCGCGCGTCGGGCACGGCGCGCGGATCGGCGGTCAGGATGCCCGCTACGTCCTTCCACAGCACCACGCGCGCGGCGCCGAGCGAGCGCGCGACGAGCGTCGCCGTGAGGTCCGAGCCGCCACGGCCCAAAGTCGTCACGGTGCCGTCCGGGGCCGCGCCGATGAAGCCGGGCACGACTGGGGTGATCCCGCGCTGCAGGAGCGGGAGCAGGAGCCGTCGCGCCTGCCGGCGCGTGGCGGCGATGTCGGGCGCGGCCGAACCGTGGCGCCCGTCGGTCGAGATGAAGCCCGCGGCGTCCACCCGCAGGGCGCGGCGGCCCGCGGCGTGAAGCGCTGCGGCCACGACCGCGCTCGCGGCGCGCTCGCCCCGCGCGACGAGCGTGTCGCTCGCGCGCGGCGAAAGGTCGGCGAGCGCCGCCATCGCGTGAGCGATCTCCTGGTACTCACGAGCCTGGGCGTCCGCCGAGGCGAAGAGCTTCACTCTGGCCGCGCCGCGCGGCACGAGCACCCGCGCCAGGCTGCGGTGGCGGCGCTGGAATGTCGTAGCAACGGCCGTGGCCGCCTCGGGATCGCCGCCCACCGCGCGACGCGCCCCGTCGAGGAGCGCGTCGGTGACGCCGGCGAGCGCGGAGACGACCACCACCAGCGGACCGCGGTGCGCCCGCACCAGCGAGACCGCGTGACGCACGGCGGCCGCATCGGCGAGCGAGGCCCCGCCGAACTTCCACACCTCGAGCGGAGGGCGGCCTCGAACCACGCGCTTTCGAGCCATCTGCGGTCCTCATCGGAGGCAGCTGCTCCGCGACGGAGCGCCTGCACCCGCCGAAACCTTGGATTGTACGGTCAGTTCCGACAGGGATGCGCGCGGCCCAGGTTCCGATATGATGTCTGCCTCACCGCGGCCGGGAGGGTCCGGGAGGTCCATGACAGCCGTTCGATGGTGCGCGCTGCTGATGCCCGCGCTCGGCGTGCTCGGGTGCGGGCGCGGGTTCGAGGGTGGCGGCGAGCTTCGCGCCCAGAAGAAGGTCCTGGAGCGCGAGGTGGCGGGCTTGCGCGAAGCCGTGGGCCGGCTCGAGCGGCACGAGCCGCTGCTGCCCGAAACGGACCTGGCCGTGGCGATCGACGAGTCGCTGCTGCGCGGCCTGATCGCCGCGCAGCTGCCGTTCGAGGCGGAGGTCGACGCGTACCAGCTGACGCTCGAGGAGGCGGAGCTGCAGTTCCGCGGCGCCCCGACCGTGCGGCTGCGCGGTCGCTTGAAGCGCAAGGGCAACGTCGAGCTGGAGGCCGTCGTGAACGTCGTCGGGGCGCTCGATCGGATGGCCGTGGACGCGGCGCGGTCCACGCTCGCGGCCAAGATCGTGGTGGATCACATCGGCATCGAGAAGGCCGCCGGCATCGAGGCCATCTTCAGCGGCTCGACGCTCGACGAGGTGGCGCGCATGATCCGGCTCCAGCTCGCGGACAAGCTGCCGCCGATCCAGATCCCGGTCAAGGTCCAGCAGAGCATAGAGCTGCCGGCCGTCACCACCGGGCCGGTTCGGCTGCACGGGGCCCGCATGCCGATCGCGGCCAACGTGTCGCAGGTGTTCGCCGGCCAGCGGCGCTTGTGGGTCGCGATTCACTTCCAGCCCGGCGAGCTCACCCCGACGCAAGAAGCGCCGGAGGCTCAGGACTCGAACGCGCGGGACGTCGAGACCGGGTTCGACGCGCCGGTGGCCGGCAAGCCCGCTGCGAAGAAGGCGCAACCGTGAGCGCCCGGGCCGAAGTCACGCTCGGCCTCGTCGTCGCGTGCGGCGCGGCGCTCGCGTGCGGCCGAGCGGACCGCACCTCTTCCAAGGAGCTTCGCAGCCAGATCGCAGCGCTCGAGCAGGAGCGCGCGACGCTGCGCGAGAAACTCCACGCGCTGATGCAGAACGATCCCCTGCTCGAGGGAATGCCGACGCAGCCGGTCCTGGTGGGCGTTCCGACCGTTCTCGCGCGCGAGCTGATCACGAGAGTGGTGGCGGGATTCGTCGACCAGGTCACGCTGGAGCTCAAGAATCTCAAGGTCAAGAAGACGGGCACGGTCAAGAAGGTCATCAGCATCGGCCAGTACGAGCTCCACGTCCTGATCCATCGCGTCACCGGCAAGTTGAAGACGGGGACCCCCGACGTCCGCTTCGGAGGCAACAAAGTCAGTCTGCGGCTGCCGGTCACGGTCGCCTCCGGCCAGGGCCGGGCCACGATCCACTTCAATTGGGACGGCAAGAACGTGAGCGGCGCTGTTTGCGGCGACATGAACATCAGCCAGGAGGTCTCGGGCGGTGTGAAGCCGGCCAGCTACCCGGTCTCGGGAGGGCTCGTGCTCACGGCGACCGCGAAGGAGATCCTGGCTTCGCCTCGCTTCCCCCTGATCAAGGTCAACCTCAAGGTGCAGCCGTCCGCGGAGTCGTGGGCCGCGGTGCAGAAGATCCTCGACGAGAAGCAGGGCCTGTGCGGCTACGTTCTCGAGAAGGTCAACGTGCTCAAGATCGTGCAGGGGCTGATCGAGCGGGGCTTCGGGGTCCGGCTGCCCACCGAGAAGCTCAAGCCGATGGCCGTGCCGGTGGGGATCGAGCCGAGGATGCAGGTGAAGGGCCAGGAGGTCGAGCTCGCGATCAAGCTGGGTCAGCTCGCGATCACCGAGCAGATGATCTGGCTCGGCGCGGACGTCAGGATAGAGCTGCCCGCCCCGGCGCCGCCGGCTGCGTCGCCGCGCGCAGGCCTCAGTTCAACCGGTTCCTGACCGCGAAGCCGACCAGCTCGGCGCTCAAGCGTAACGAGAGCGACTCCATCATCCGGTACTTGTGGTAGGCCACGGTCCGCGTGGCGATGCCGAGCTCGGCCGCGACTTCCTTCATCGAGAGCCCGGCTGCAAGACGCTTGAGCACGTCGCGCTCGCGCGCGGAGAGCCGCTCGGGGGCTCCCTCTGCCCGCGGCGGCGCCGGCAGCGCGCCAGGGTCGCTGCCGGCGATCCGGGGCGACAGCGTCGTTTGTCCCCGCAGCGCGGAGCGCAACGCCGCTTCGAACGCCTCGGGCGTGGAGTCCTTGAGGATGTAGGCCGATGCGCCGATCCGGAACGCCTCCGCCGCGAGCTGGGGCTAGCGGTTGGCCGTGAGGAAGACAACGGGGGTGCCCGGCAACTCGGCGCGCAGGCGCCGGGCCGCGTCGAAACCGCTGGCTCGAGGCATGCGCGCGTCCAGCAGCACGAGATCGGGCTGCGCGCGCAAAGCCACCCGCACCGCTTCGTCGCCGTCCGAGGCGGTGCCCACCACCTCGAAGGCTGGCTCCAGCAGCCGGCTCAAGGCCTCGAGCAGCAGCGTGTCGTCCTCGGCCAGGACGATCCGCGGTCTAGACGTGAGTGAGGGGATTGGCGGCACGCTGCGCTCCGGGGGCTGCCCGTTCCGAGGGCAGCCAAGCCTCAAGGATTGTACCTCGGCCCAGGACGCTTTCGATGCGGAGCCCGCCCTCCACCAGACGCAGCCGCTCGCGCATCCCGGCGAGGCCCAGCCCGTAGGCCCCTTCGAGCTCGGCGGGCGCGAAGCCGCGGCCCTGGTCGGCGACCCGCAGCACCAGCTCGTCCCCGCCGCCGCGGAACGCGATCTCCACGCGCGCCGCCCCGCTGTGCTTGACCGCGTTCTGGAGCGCCTCCTGCACCACCCGGTACAGCACCAGCGCCGCATCCCGCGGCAGCGCCTCCGGCCAGCGTTCGCTCACCACCTCGACCGCGAGGCCGTGCCGCGCTGCGAGCTCCCCGGCGAAACGGCGGGCTGCGGGCAGCAGGCCGAGCTGGTCGAGGATCGCGGGGTGGAGCTGGTGCGCCATCCGGTGCAGGTCGGCCGACAACCCGCGCGCCTGGTCCGCGAGGGCCCGCGCCTGCAGCTGGTCGAGCTCGATCGCCAGCAGCGCCAGGCGCTGGCCGGCGTCGTCGTGCAAGTCGCGCGCGATGCGGCTGCGCTCCTCCTCCTGGGCGGTGATCAGCCGCCCGGAGAGCTGGCGTAGCCGCGCCTCGGCCGAGAGGCGACGCCGTCTCTCGAGCAGCAGCGAGGTGATCGCGAGGCTCTGCAGCAGTAGCGCGACTCCCGTCGCGACCACCTTGCCCTTGTGCTCCTCCCAGAACGAGAGCCGGCCCGGCTCTTCCGCGCCCACGACCCGGACGGACGGGGGCTCGTGCGCGGCGGCAGCAGCGCCCGCGAGCGTCAGCGCGAACGCCCAGGCGCGAGCGTCCCTCACGTGAGCCGGTTCTCCACGGCGAAGCCCACGAGCTCGGCGCTCGAGCGCAGCCCCAGCGTCTCCATCATCCGGTACTTGTGGAAAGCGACGGTGCGGGCGGCGATGCCCAGCTCCGCCCCGACCTGCTTCATGGACAACCCCTCGGCCAGGAGCTTGAGCACGTCGCGCTCGCGGCGGGTGAGCCGTTCGAGCGGGTTCGCGACGGTCGTCGATGCCGGCAGGAATCCGGGATCGCCAAAGGCGACGCGCTTCGACAGGTAGCGCCGTCCTGCGAGCACGGCGCGGATCGCCTGGTCGAGCTCCAGGGCGGTCGAGCTCTTGAGCACGTACGCAGAGGCCCCCAGCGCAAAGGCCTCGGCCGCCAGCTGCGGGTCTTCGTCCACGGTCAGGAAGACGACGCGCGTCCTCGGCAGTTCGCCACGCAGACGGCGCGCCGCCTCGAGCCCGTTCATGCGTGGCATCGACACGTCGGCCACGACCAGGTCGGGCTCGAGCCGCAGCGCCTCCTCGACGAGCGCGGCCCCGTCGGCCACCGTGCCCACCACCTCGAACGCCGGCTCCAGCATCCGCCGGAACGCCTCCAGCAACAGCACGTGGTCGTCGGCGAGCAGGATCCGGGCGCGCGCGTGCATGGCCGCTCGGATCTTAACCGTGCTGGAGCGTCACGTCGCCGCCTCTATACTGGCCTCTATACTGGCCGGGTGGCGGTCGCGGACAAGCTCGAGCAGCTCCCCGGGCGCCCGGGCGTGTACCTGTTCAAGGACGCGAAGGGCGCCATCCTCTACGTGGGCAAGGCGCGCGTACTGCGCGACCGGGTGCGCTCGTACTTCCAGGCCAGGCACCCGGCGGAGCTGCACAAGACGCGGATGGTCGAGGAGGTCGCGGACCTGGAGCTCGTCGTCACCGACAGCGAGATGGAGGCGCTCGCGCTCGAGAACAACCTGATCAAGCGCCACCAGCCGCCGTACAACGTGCGGCTGCGCGACGACAAGAACCATCCGTACCTGAAGCTCACGCTCGCGGAAGAGTACCCGCGGCTCTACGTGGTGCGCCGGCCTGCCGAGGACGGCAATGCCTACGGCGGGCCCTACATCCCCGCGAGCCTCGGGCGCCGCAGCGCCGGCCTCGTCCGCAAGCTCTTCGGGATCCGCTCGTGCAAGGAGACGTTGAACGGCCGGCGTCCGCGCCCCTGCCTGCAGCACCAGATCAAGCGCTGCATCGCGCCCTGCGTGGCCGAGATCTGCTCGCTCGAGCGCTACCGCCGCGCCTGCGACGACGCGCGGCTGTTCCTGGAGGGGCGCACCGAGGAGGTGACGCGGCGCCTGCGCGAGCAGATGGCGCTGGCGGCGGCCGACGAGCGCTTCGAGCAGGCGGGCTCGCTGCGCGACCAGATGCAGGCGCTGCTGCGGCTCGAGGCGCCGCAGAAGATCACCACCACCGAGATCGAGGAGCGCGACGTCTTCGCGGCGCACGTCGAGGGCGAGCGCGCGGCGGTGCAGGTGTTCTGCGTGCGCGACGGCAAGGTCGTGGCGCGCGAAGGCTTCCTGCTCGACCGGCTGACCGAGCCGGACGCGGTGCTGGCCGAGACGCTGCAGCAGTTCTACGCGTCCGGCCGCTACGTGCCGCGCGAGGTGGTGGTGCCGGGGGAGATTCCCGACCGCGAGCTGCTGGAGGCGTGGCTCGCCGCGCGGCGCGGCACGCTGGTCCACATCCACGCGCCGCAACGGGGCGAGAAGCTGCGGCTGCTCGAGCTCGTGGTCCGGAACGCGAAGCTGGCCTTCGAGCTGGAGTGGAAGCACCCGCGCAAGCAGTCCCAGGAGATCCTGCGCGCGCTGCGCGATCTCCTCGAGCTCGAGGTCGAGCCGCAGCGCATCGAGTGCTTCGACATCTCGAACATCCAAGGCTCGGACGTCGTGGCCTCGATGGTGGTCTTCGAGGAGGGCCTGCCGAAGAAGTCGGACTACCGCAAGTTCAAGATCAAGACCGTCTCGGGCGCGCCCGACGACTTCGCCTCGATGCGCGAGGTCGTGGGGCGTCGCTACAAGCGCCTACTCGAAGAGGGCGAGGAATTGCCCGACCTGGTCCTGATCGACGGGGGCAAGGGCCAGCTCGGCGCCGCAGTCGATGCGCTCGAGGAGCTGGGTCTTGGAGAGCAGCCGGTGGTGTCGCTCGCCAAGCGCGAGGAGCTGATCTTCGTCCGGGGCCGCGATCAGCCGATCGCCCTGAAGCACTCGTCCCCGGTGCTCCAGCTCGTCCAGCGCGTGCGCGACGAGGCCCACCGCTTCGCGGTCGGTTTCCACCGCCAGGTGCGCTCACGCCGCACGATCGCCTCGGAGCTGGACGAGATCCCCGGCATCGGGCCCGCGAAGCGCCGCAAGCTGCTCTCGGCGTTCGGCTCGCTGCGCGGCGTCCGCGGCGCGAGCGAAGCCGAGCTTGCCGGCGTCGTCGGCAAGGCGACCGCCGCGCGCCTGCGCGCCCATTTCGAAGAGGCGAGAAGCCGGTAGCCCCGCTTTCGGGGGCCTCCTGCGCCGCATCGAGCAGGCCAGGCTGGACTGAGGCGAAGGCAGGGTCAGCAAGGCGACGGCCGTCAGCGGGCGGTCGACGCGCTTCTCGGCAGCGGGACGGCCGCCGCCGCGACGCCGAGGACGCCCACGACGATCGCGAGAACGTGGAACACGGCAGTGTACGAGCCCGTCAGCGCCACGCACGCCGCGAGCAAGAGCGGGCCGACCGCCGAGGCCAGCACGGTGAGGATCTGGGCGGCGCCCTGGATGCGTCCCAGCTGGGCGCGGCCGTAGGCGCGCCCCCAGAAGCTGAAGAAGACGACCATCACGAAGCCGCCCGCCAGCCCCATCACGACCGCGTAGGCCACGACGTGGGCCTGCGTGCTGACGCGAGGCAGCGCGGCGAGCGAGGCGCCCAGCAGAGCCATGGCGATCACCAGCAGCCGCTTCATGGACCAGCGCTCGGCCAGCAGCCCGCCGCCGAAGTTGCCGACGAGCGCGGTCATGGCCGTGATCACGAGCGTGCGGTGGTATGTCCCAGGGTCGAAGCCGCACTCGGCGAGGATCGACTCGTTGAAGAGCGCGATGCCCGAGGCCACCAGGCCGTAGGCCGAGCTGCAGAGCGCGAAGACCCAGAAAGCGGAGCTGCGGAGCGCCTCGCCGAGAGTGGCGCCCCCGGCATTCGGAGCGGGAGTCGACGCGCCGGAAGCGGCCGTGGCGGAGCCGTCGCTCGCGTCGCGGCCTCCGTCCAGCTCGAGGCCGCAGGCTTCCGGCGTGCGGCGCACGAACACCCACGCGAGCGGCGCCAGGCCGAAGACGAGTGCTATCCCGATGCCCGCCCAGGCCGCGCGCCAGCCGCGCGAGAGCACGGCCCCACCGACGACGGGGAACGCGATCATGAAACCGACGTTCATGGCCACGGCGTAGACGCCCATGGCGGCGCTCAGCCGGCGGGAGAACCATTTGCCGACCAGCGTCAGGCTGACCACGGACAGCGCGCTCTGGCCGAGGCCGCGCGTCAGGGTGATGAGAACGAGCAGCGGTGCCATCGCCGTCACGCCCGCCATCGCGAGCACGACGGCTCCGAGAGCGAGCACCAGCACGGCCAGGACCAGGCGGCTGCCCAGGTGGTCCACCAACCGGCCGATGCCCAGGCAAAAGAGCGAGCCCACGAGCGTCGCCACCAGGTTGATCTCGGCGAAGGCCATGCGATCGATCCTCAGGTCGCGCAGCAGCGGCTCCGTCACGAGGCCCAGGCCCTGCGTGCGGCCGGGCAGCGTTCCCACCATGGCGAGCGCGGCCACTCCCAGGTTCACCCAGCCGTAGTAGAGCGGCCAGCGGACGAGGCCCAACGGCCGGGGCAGAGATTCCGTCGCGGTCGCCGTCATGGTCGAATCCGCGCTCGTGCCATCTCTCGGCGACGGTACCACGCGCCCGCGAGCGCAACCCCGAGCGCGAGCCCGACGAGGCGGACCGGCCCGCGTGCGAACACGATCGCGCCGTTCACGAACATGAAGCACAGGAAGAGCCGGATGGTCGCGTCGACCGCCCGTGGCCGACTGCCGTAGCTCGCGGGCGAGAGCCACCACCAGAGCACGTCCGCGATCCAGACGGCGAGGAATGCGTAGTTCACGTAAACCCCCGCGCCGACCCGCATCCCCAGGGCTTCCTCTGTCTGGCGTGCCGTCTCCGCCACGGCCGCCGCGTGACTCCAGCCGTGATGAATGTGGAACGCCGCGAGGACGTGAAGCAGCGCGAATCCGGCGCCCAGCGTCCAGGCGATGCGAGCCGATTCGGCACCCCGCACAGCCCTCGGCTGAAGCAGCCGCCACCATTCGGCCAGGCTCCAAGCCCCGATGGACAGCCAGATGCTGAAGCGAACGACGACGTCTCCATTCTGCACGTCTAGCTCCTCGGGCTATGGCCCGTCGTTTCGCGGTCGTCTATTCTCACCTCATGCCCAAGGGACTCTCGCAGGCGCTTCTCGCCGCTGTCGCCCTCGCCGCCGTCAGTACGCTCGGTGACTTCGTCTGGGCGGCGTGGCTCCCCGAGCACAAAGCCGTTTTCGGGCTGGTTCACGGCGCTCTGCTGGGGGCCGCGATCGGCCTCGCGCTGGGGCTCGCCCGCGGGCGCGCCATCCCTGGCCTGCTGGGCGGCGCCGCCATCGTCCTCGCTGCCGCTCTGGGCTTCTACGCGCTGCGGCCGCTACTCGGCTACTCCGCCATGTTCGTCCTCTGGATGGCCTTGTGGCTGGCGTTCGGTCTTCTGGGCGGTCGCTGGCTGGGGCCACGCCACCCCCTCAGCGAGGCGCTCGCGCGAGGCACCCTCGCGGCCCTCGGCTCGGGCCTCGCCTTCTACCTCGTCTCCGGGATCTGGTCGCGCTTCGACCCGCGTACGATCGACTACGCTTACCACTTCGGGTGCTGGACCCTCGCGTTCCTGCCGGGCTTCCTGGCCCTGCTCCTCGAGCGGCGTTCCTGACCACAGGCCAGGCCTACTTCATCACAAGGCTCAAGCAGTCGACGGCGCTGTACTTCTGGCCTGGGTGGCGGCGGAAGGACTCAGCCGTCGCCTCCGACGCCAGTGAGCCGGAGCTGTGGCCTGCGAGGACCCCACCGCCGCAGCGAGGAAGGAGTCAAGGCTGGGGCTGCGCCCAGTGAAGCCACGGCGCAGCAGGGCGCCTTGACGCCTGACGAGCGGAGGCGAGCTTCCCCGAGCAGGCCACCGTAGGCCCCGCGGAAAGGACAACGCGCCACGAGCCAGACCCCCCGCCCGGCCGCCCGCGCCGGCCGGACCACGAGCCGTCGCCTCCGACGCCAGTGAGCCGGAGCTGATAACCTCGGCCCGCCGCGCGTGATCACGCCACGCGAGAGGCGGGTGCCGCGATGTCCTCCGATTACCTCGACCGCTTGCTCCGCGCCGCCATGAAGCGACGCCTGCTCGACAGCCTCGCCCTGCGAGCCCTGATGAAGGCCACCCACCTGCTCGGGCTCGCCCTCGCCGAGAGGATCCGCCAATACCGTGACTCGGGCGACACGCTGGTCGACCGCTTCGCGCAGTTGCAGGAGCAGACCCTGCACGTCGCGCTCCTGCGCGAGGCCCTCGAGACGCTTGCCTCGCGCTGGGACAAGATCCCCGAGCGCCAGCGACCCCACTTCTCGCCCGAGGCACGCTTCAAGATCCTCAGGCTCAAGACCCTGCTCGCCCTGTCGGCGGACGAGACGGCCAGCACGTTCCGCGTCTCGACAGGCACGATCCTGCGCTGGGAGCAGGAGGCGCTCGGGGCCCCGCAGCGGCACACCGTGGGCTCGCTCCTCAAGCCCGTCCCGCCCGTGCGGCGCTACCACGATACGGTCCGCCATCTCATCCACACGATCGCCCTCGCCGGCTTCCCGGGCGACCGCTCCCTCGCCGCGCATCTCGCGCGCGCTGGCTGGAAGCTCGCCCGCAGGACGATTCAGCGGATCCGCAAGGAGAAGCCGACACTACCCACGCCTGCTCCACAAGCACCCGCAGCGGCCGCTCGCGCCGTCCGCGCCCGCTACCCGCACCACGTGTGGATGCTCGACCTGACCGAGATCCCCGGTTTCCTGCGCCTCTTCTGCTTCAAGCTCGTCGTCGTCCTCGATGTTTTTTCCCGAATGCCGCTGGCGGCCCGGGTCTTCTTCGCCGAACCCAGCGGCAGGGACATCGCCCGCCTGTTCGCCGCCACAGCTCGCCGCTTCGGCTCCCCTCGACACTCTGTCTCCGACCAGGGCGTGCAGTTCACCTCGAGAGTCTTGAAACGCACTCTCGCCCGGCTCGGCGTTCGACATCGCTACGGCGCCATCGGCCGCGCCGGCTCGATCGCCACGATCGAGCGCTTCTTTCGGACCCTCAAGTCGGTCACACGGCTCCGCGTGAAGTCGCCTCTGCTCCGAGCCGACCTCGAACGAAGACTCGCCCTCGCCTTCGACTACTACGTCTGGTCGAGGCCGCACCAAGGACTCGCGGGAGCGACTCCAGCTGAGACATATCTCGGCCGCAGACCCGCCCATCTCGACGCGGTCCCGCCGCCGCGCGGCCGGCCCGGGGAATCGGCTGGCGTCCCTCCTCCGCCTTTCGAGATCCGCTATCTCGATCTCGAACACCGTCTGCCGTATCTCGTCCGCAAAGCCGCCTAGCACGGCCTCCGCAAAGCGTCCCTGAAGCCGTGCCGACGTGTGCCCGGTTGCGGGTCCTGCCGTCGCGTCATGCTCGACAGAGCGGTTATCGCCCCTATCCGAGCGCACGTCTCGGTCTCGTCAACCGCTCAACCAACTCCCAAGGCGCCGCTACAACAGCCCGCAAATGACCGGGCTACAGCTGGACGGGCTCCATCCCTTCGAGAACTTCGAGGATTACGCGGCGCGCCGTCCAGGGCTTCCCAGGCTTCACCACCACTGGCTCGCCACGGTGCAGGATCGACTTCTTCCAGGCGCCGTCCATCCTCGCCCTCACCAGCTCGCCATACGCGGCGATCGCCGGCACCAGCAGCTCGTCGCGAATCACCGCGTCGTGCTCCTGGAGAACCAGCAGGAAGTCCTCCTCGGTCTTGGGAGAGAGCCCCTTACTCTGTGTCCACTCGATGAAGCGGCGGGCGTGTGTCGGCACCGAAGCGATGAATTTGTCCGGAGGGCCCACCACCTCGCGGATGGGTCCCTCCTTGGAAACCGGCGCGGGAAGATCCCACACCTGCGAATAGTCGATGCGGATCGGAGTCTTGAAGCCGGCCTTGGCGTTGTACTTTCGGAAGACCGGCCACTCGCCAGCCAGTGCTGCCACCCCCTGCGAGTCCACGGGATCCTTCGGGCTGCGGCGGGTGATCACGACCAGGCCCCCGCCTTCGACTTCTTCCACCTCGGCCGCGGCCGCACGCACGCCGTCCGTCGCCGGCAGCTCCTCCCGATACTCAGGCCCGAAGTAGTTCCACCAGTGGAGAGCATGGAGCGCCGAAACGAGACCCTCCGACTCATACTTGTCGAACTCATTGGCCAAGAGTGAGGCTGTGCGGATGGTCTCTTGGTCACCGACGGCGTACGTGGCTCGCGTCACCACGCACAGCTCGTTCAGCAGCGCTCTCAGCTGCGAGAGGTCTTGCCCCGACACCTTCAGTGTGCCCCACATCCTCGGCACATCATGTCGAGGCCCATAGAGCCAGGCCATGCCGATCTCCCCGGCGTCCATCACGATGTCGCAGCTGTCCGATCCGCTGATGGCGGCTGAGCGCAGGATCTCGTCTCGGGGAAGGTCCTCTCGGCTCTGCCGTGACGTCAGCAAGAGCTTCCTGGGAGCAGAGCCGGATACACGTCCGCACGTCTCTACTATCGCGCCTAGGAGCTTCCCCAACGGCGCGCGAGAGTAGACGTAGAAGGACACCTTCACGGAATCACCCGCAGCGATTCAGGGATGTCAGCGATGATGTCCCACAGAACACCCCTTGACCCTGGACCGAAGCGCTGCAGCAGCTCAGCCTCGACCCTCGGATCGACCTTGGTGCCCGGTCGCACGTGGATATAGAACTGCCTGCCAGTCTCCTTGCAGAAGACCGCGTAATCCCGGAGTTGAGCCGCTACGCGGCCGCTCCACCTCAGTTCGATGACGTTCTTGATCTCTCGTAGTGCAGTCTTGGTCAGGAAGTCCGGTGTCCTGCCGCCGATCCTGACCGCGTTGCGGAAGAGCCCGTAAGCGTTCCCCATGTAGTGCTCGGCCAGGCGGCCGTTGACCTGAGCCACGTTGAAGAGCTTGATGCGCCCGGCCATGGAAGGCAGTTTCCGCATCAAGGAGCCGGCAAACTTGAGGCCCTCGAAGTTCAGGAAGCGATAGGCGGCGATGCTCAAGGCGAGATCTCCGCCCAGATCCTTGGCCTCGTCCAGGGCCTCTTCGAGTTCGATCTTCTCCTCGATCAAGAGGTCGTTTCCGATGGTACCCGCCCTGTACCCGAACACGGCCGCCGTGGTGACAAGGCTGATCGTGTTGATCGTCGTCAGGACAGCCGAGATCGTCGCGAGACTCGGTAGCGTGAAGAGCCCCGTCGGGTCGGTGTTCGAAACAGGGTTCGCGTTGGCGTACAGATACCGGTGGAGACTCGCCGGATCGGAATCGTTGCCCCCGAGCGGATCCATCCCGGTGAAGTGCCCCACGCCAGGCGCATACCAGCGAGCTCGGTGGTACTGGAAGCCGGAGTTGGGATCGAGGGGTTCGCCGGTGAAGGCGTAGGGCTGGGGATCGGAGCCTGTGTGGGCGAGGAGTTCGCCGAAGGCGGATTTAGTCAGCCCTGAGGGGTCCGCGACCACGACGACGACGTAGACGAGGACGTCTCCTGCAGACGCCAGCGCCGCTGGCGCGAGGTCGGGCAGGGTGTAGGAGTCGGTTGCGGCCGGCGCCGCCGGTATGGACGCGCGCGCGTCTGCGGGGAGAAAGCCCGCGAGCTGGGCGAGAATCGTGACGCGAGCGATGAGCCTGACGAGCAGGCTATGACGGAGTTGGCGAAGCGACACCATGGTCACGGCTTGCGTGGCCGTGGCCCGGGCCGCGCGATGAAGCGGTGGGTGAAATCGTCGTCGACGGCGAGCGCTTCGCGGATCTGGAGCTTCTCCATCACCACGAAGCTCAAGCAGTCCACGGCGCTGTACTTCTGGTCCTGGTAGCGACGGAAGTATTCGAAGGCGGAGCGCTGCTCGTCGGGGCTCGCCCAATGGATGCGCGCCAGCTGCTCGCTGTAGAGCTGCTCGCCCATGCTCAGCGCGGCCGCGTGCCCGATCCGGTAGCGCGCCAGCGTGATCGCCTCGAAGACCACGTGGTTCGTGGTCAGGAGCAGGTCCGGGAGACGGCGCCCTTGGAGACCTTGAAAGGCTTCTCTCGCCCGTTCGTGGTCTGGATCCTTGGCCGAGGCGAGAGCGAAGAAGAAGCCCGTGTCGACGAAGATCACTTGTAGAGGTGCTTGTCGTGGTCCCGAGCGATCGGCTCGCCTTCGGGTGCGTCCTTGATGAAGCCGATAAAACGCTCCGCGGCCTTCCAGCCCGTCGGGTCCTCGTCCACCGGAGCAGGGGTCGGGATCAGCACCTCGACCTCGGTCTTCTCCTGCAGCTCCACGGGCTCCTTGGGCTTGAAGACCCCGTTTTCGTAGACGGCCTTGACCGCCGTGGTCATCGCCTCACCTCGATCGGACGATCTCATTTTAGCGTGCTTTGTTGCGCCTGCGGGCCCACTCGCGTTCACGAGGATGGCAGCTCTCGACGACCTTGGCGAGGTCGGTGACGGCCACGCGGGTGTAGCGCATCGTGCTGTCGAGGTGCGCGTGGCCGAGGATCTCCTGGACGTGGCGGACGTCGGCGCCGCCCTTGAGGAGGTGTGTGGCGCAGGTGTGCCGCAGCACGTGGGGAGAGAGCGAGACAGGCAGCCTGGCCGCCTTCGCGCGGCGCTTCAGCATGGCGACCAGGGTCGTGGGCTTGAGACTCTTCCCGAGCCAGGAGGTGAAGAGCGCGGAGACTCGATGGCTCTTGACGAAGGCGGGCCGGGCGTCCCTGAGGTACGCATCCAAAGCCTGGGCGGCCCGCAGCGGGATCGGCACGATGCGGTCCTTGCGGCCTTTCCCGTTGCGGACGAGGAGCTGGCTCTGGGCGAGGTCGAGGTCCACGACGTCGAGGCGGATGCACTCGCCCATACGGATCCCGGTCCCGTAGAGGAGCTCGAGGATGGCGTGGTCGCGCTTCTCCACGTGCGGCCACCACCAGCGCCCATGGTAGCGGTGCGGTGCGCTCATGAGCTGGCGTGCTTGGGAGAGGCTCAGCACCGTGCGCGGGAGGCTGTCGGGTCTCGGGAGGATCACGTCTTTGGTGGGGTCCGCGAGAATCCATCGGCGGCGGAAGAGGAAGCGAAAGAAGCGGCGGATCATGGAGAGCTGGCCGAGCTGTGTCGCGAGAGCCGGCGGTCGACCGTGCCGCGTCCTGCGCCGGGCCTGCTGGCGCGCGTAGGTCTCGACGTGCGCCTCGGTCACCGCTCGAATGTCGCGCATGCGCCCGTCTCTTAAGTGGGAAAGGAAGTGAGGGAGGACCTGCCGGGCCTGGGCGAGCAGCGCCATCGAGTAGCGCCTGCGCCGCAGCTCCTCGACGAAGGCCAGAAGCATGACCTCAGCCGAGCGCGGCTTCTCAGCGTCCACGCGGGTGCGCACGTTCGATCACCTGCTTGAGGTCCGAGACCTCGACCAGCGTATAGCGCTGCGTCGTCCCGAGCGAAGCGTGGCCAAGGAGCGCCTGGATGTGACGGATATCCGCACGGCCCTTGAGCAGGTGTGTCGCCACCGTGTGGCGGAAGGTGTGCGGCGTCACGTGCTTCTTTACCCCAGCGTCTTCGGCCCGCTCGCGCACGATCCGGCAGGCGGTGGCGCGGTCCATCCTGCCGCCGCGGTCCTGGAGGAAGAGGACGCGCAGCTTCTCGCGGCCGACGAGCCTCGGGCGGCCCTTCACAAGGTAGGCCTCGATCGCCACGGCCGCGGCGCGGGTCAGGGGGACGTTACGGTCCTTGCGTCCCTTGCCCAGCACGACCCGCAGCACCCGCTCCTCGGTGTCCACGTCGTAAGGCGTGAGGTTGGTGAGCTCACTGACGCGGATCCCGGTGCCGTAGAGGATCTCGAGGATCGCCCGGTCGCGCAGCCCGCGGGGCGTCTTCACGTCCGGCGCCTCCAGGATCTTGCGTACCTCCTGGTACGTCAGGATCACTCGTGGCAGGCGCTTTTCGAGGCGCGGAAGCTCGATGTCCGCGGCGGGGTCGTGGAGCAGATAGGAACGCCGGTAGAGGAAGCGGAAGAGGTGCTTCAAGACCACGAGCCGCGTCGCCTGGTACGCGGCCGCGTAGGGCCTGCCGTCCTGGCGGCGAAAGGCGTAGAGGTGGCTCTGGTAGGAGTCGAGGTCCTTCGCCTTGACGTCGATGAGGTCGAGCCCCTTGACCGCGAGCCACTCGAGAAAGACCCAGACGTGGGCCATGTAGGCCGGCGGGGTGCGCGGCGCGTAGCGGACGTGGAGATGGTCCTCGTAGAGCTTCATCAGACGCCGCGTTTTCGGTGACAGGCCCGCTGACACACTGGCCTGCTGGCTTGGCTCACGACTTCGCGGGTTTGGGGTCATCTTGCTGATGGCTCAGGAGATGAAACCTGCGAGAGCCTCTCGCGGGTTTTTCGCAGCTTCGCAGGTTTTGGCGAGCTCTTCGGGGGAAAGGAGGCCAAGGACCAGCTCGCCCCGCGGTCCGCGGTCGGTCAGGCGGTAGCGTGTCGCCTTGCCGGCGCCACCACGGGAGGCCTCGGCTTCGAGATACTCGAGCGCCACGAGCTCGTCGAGCCAGCCGCGTACCGTGGAGTCCGGAAGGTTGAGGGCCTCGCGGATCTCGCGGCGCGAGACGCTGCCTTCGCCCGCGTGGCTCAGACTCTGGATCCGTGCATACGCCTCCCGCAGCGGCTTGCGGAGGTCAGTCAAGGTGTCGGTGCGACGGCGTCGCTTACCACTCTTCCGAAACAGCACGCGACCGCGACCGGCTGCGACAAGAGGTCCTCGAGGATCGCGGCTGGATCATCCATCGAATCTGGTCGACAGACTGGTTCAAGGACCGCGAAGGCCAGATCGAGCGGATTCTGCGCCTCGTGGAAGAGGCACGTACACACCCACGTAGGATCGTCGAAGCGGCTGCTCCAGACATGACGCCAGTTCCTGAGGTGGACCCTCCTGAAACTGATGAAGCGCGCCCCGCCGAGGGAGACCCCCAGCCACAGAGCTACCAGACACCTGCCGTACGGCCGTACCGCCTCGCCGACGGAGAGGGTCGCTACAGGGGTCAGGACATCCTGGTGACGCACCCCGATCAGATCTATCGGGCGATCCTCGCGGTGGTCGAAGCAGAAGCACCGTTGCACTTGACCGATCTGCTCACACGCGTCGCTGGAATGTGGGGCAAGAAGGCTGGCTCACGTATCGCCAGGCGGATCACCTCATGCCTGGAGCAGTCACAGAGTCACGGCCAAGTGGTATGTCGTGGCAAATTCATATGGAGCCCCTCGCCTCAGATCACGGCTCGCTCCCGAGCGGGGACCGGCATCCCCGCGGAGCGCATCTGTCCGGAGGAGTATCGCGAGGCCGTCCTGACGATCCTACGCAGTGGCCAGGCCTTCTCACGCCCACAGCTCACGAATGAAGCCCGCTCGCTCTTTGGATTCAACCGCACAGGATCGATCCTCGAAGACCAGATCGGCGAGGCGATCGACACCTTGCTGCGTGAAGGCGTCCTCGGCGAAAGCAGCGCCGGGGTCGTCCTCAGGACGTAGCCCACAAACGATCTGTCCGCAGGGCAGGTACGGTCACTCCTCACCGGGCACCAAGACGAAGACCTTCCAATGGCCTGACTCCCCGCGCCGGACCTCGCGGGCACGCCGCGTGCGTTGACGGCACGACGGTTCGGCACGCGGCGTGCCCGCTCGGACGCCGCCCCGGCTTTCGCGCGAGGCCACGCACTGTCACGCGGGGCGCAAGCACCAGCTCGACCGCGGCGCCCCGCGCGCCAGCCGCGTCGCCTCGCGCCTGGTTGGGTTGCCAGAGGCGCCGCCATGGCGCACGAGCTCTGGCTCGACCGGAAGCTCGCACGCCATCGCGGCGCATAGCTCGCCGGCCTGGAGCCGCGCCGTCTGTTGCCTCTGTCGATCCCCGGGTGCAGGTCGGCCCGCGGACGTCGCGCCCGGCACGCGGAATGCACTTCTGTTCGCTTAAGCTTAAGAAGGCTGTCGCCGCATTCCGCGCGCCGGGTTCCGCGACTGTGCGCTCCGCTCCCTGAGTCTCGGAAGGTCGCTCCGCCCGATAACGAGAGGTTTGCTCCGGCCGAGCGGCCAGGAGGTCGATGCAGGCGAGGGTGCTCACCCGCGAGCGCCGGAGTAAACCGCTGCGCTTGAACTGAGCCGCTCTGCGCCCTACGAGTCGGCCTATGGA
>Ga0247727_10007106_pt1 | contig 21563 bp, 14 predicted proteins | sample WisWelCaveWW1625_FD_202498 | JGI IMG/M metagenome (GOLD analysis project Ga0247727, IMG submission 202498) | Biofilm microbial communities from Wishing Well Cave, Virginia, United States - WW16-25 | ecosystem: Environmental > Aquatic > Deep subsurface > Groundwater > Cave microbial mat | place... | reverse complement strand
GGCGGTTGTAAGCTGGTTCCTCCCCCTTATCAAGGGCGAGGTTAGGAGGGGGAGTTCCAGCCGTTAACCTACAACTATGGGACAATATTGAAATCTGCAATTTGAAATTTGAAATCTGAAATCTCACACTATGGCATTTACTCATTTACACCTTCATTCCGATTACAGCCTGCTGGACGGCGCATGCAAAATTGAAAAGCTGATTGATAAGGTCCAGTCGCTCGGTATGGATTCCGTTGCGCTGACGGACCACGGCAACCTTTTTGGCGCCGTAGAGTTTCACGACATTGCGCATAAAAAGGGAATCAACCCGATCATCGGTTGCGAAATGTATGTTGCGCCAGGAAGCCGCACCGACAAAACGGGCAAACCCAGCGATACGGATGAAAACAACTTTCATCTTGTGGTGCTGGCTGAGAATAACGAAGGCTATCACAACCTGGTGCGGCTCGTTTCCAAGGCGAATCTCGAAGGCTATTATTACAAGCCTCGTGTAGACAAGGAGCTTCTGGCACAACACAGCAAGGGGCTGATCGTGTTAAGCGCCTGCCTGAGCGGCGAAGTTGCCGTCAATCTGGTGAAGGACAACTTTGAAGGCGCTATGAAAACGGCGGGTGAATACCGCGAGATTTTTGGGGCCGGCAATTACTTTCTGGAGATTCAGGACCACGCGCTTCCCGATCAGTTGCGGATCAATCCGATGCTGATGCAATTGTCTTCGAAGCTGGAAATTCCGCTTGTTGCCACAAACGACAGTCATTACATCCACAAAGAAGACGCGCACGCGCACGACATTCTACTTTGCATTCAGACGAACCGTACGGTCAGCGAACAAAACCGCATGCGTTTCGGATCCAACAGTTTTTATATAAAGTCGCCGGAAGAAATGCTGCACGTCTTTCGTGACCTGCCTTCAGCGGTCCACACGACCGGTGAAATCGGAAAGCGATGCAAGGTGGATTTGCGCAGCAAAGGATATCTGTTGCCGCAGTTTCCGGTACCGGAGGGATACAATCTCCCGGATTATTTCGAAAAAATCGTCCGTGACGGGTACAAACAACTGTTGCCGAAATTGCACAGAATGCTGGATGAAAAACGCCTGCGACACCAGTTGTGGGAATACGAACAGCGACTGGTCATGGAAATCGATGTCATCAAGCAGATGGGATTCGAAGGTTACTTCCTGATCGTGTGGGATTTCATCAAGCACTCCAAAGAGAACGGTATCCCCGTTGGACCCGGACGCGGTTCTGCGGCGGGTTCGCTTGTGGCGTTCAGCATGCAGATCACCGATATTGATCCGCTTCAATACGATTTGCTCTTCGAACGCTTTTTGAATCCTGAGCGCATCAGCATGCCGGATATCGATATTGATTTTTGCGGACGCCGGCGTGGCGAAGTGATTGAATACGTAACACAGAGATACGGACGCGAGAACGTGGCTCAGATCATCACGTACAACACACTGGCGGCCAGAGTCGTGACGCGTGATGTGGGTCGCGCCATGGAGTTCCCCTATTCGCAATGCGACAAAGTCGCGAAAATGATCCCGAACGAGATTCATATTTCGCTCGATTCTGCGATGCAGAACAGCCCGCCTTTACAGGAAGCAGTCAAAGACCAGAAGGTGCAGGAGTGGATCGACACTGCTAAAAAATTAGAAGGACTGGTGCGAAACTCGTCCATCCATGCCGGCGGAGTCGTCATTGCGCCAACACCGCTCATGGAGCTGGTTCCTCTCTTCCGCAGCAAAGACGATGTCATCACAACCCAGTACGACATGAAGATTCTTGAACGCCTGGGCCTGTTGAAAATGGATTTTCTGGGAGTCGCCACGTTTACCATTCTGGACGATACGCTGCAATACATTTCCCGGAATTTCGGAAAGGAAATCCGCCTTCTGGAAATTCCGCTGGATGATCCAAAGGTTTATCAGCTCTTTGCCGAAGGACGAACCAACGGTGTGTTCCAGTTTGAAAGTTCGGGAATGAAACAGCTGCTTCGAAAGTTCAAGCCGGAACGTTTTGAAGACTTGATCATGTTGAACGCGCTGTTCCGTCCGGGTCCAATGCAAATGCTGGAAGACTGCATCGCCAGAAAACAGGGCAAAGTAAAGATTCAATATGTGCTGCCCGAGCTGGAACCGTTCTTGAAAGAGACTTACGGAATCATTGTTTATCAGGAACAGGTCATGCAGATCGCAAGCAAGATCGGCGGATTTTCTCTGGGTGAAGCCGATTTGCTGCGCCGCGCTATGGGCAAAAAGAAAATGGATGTCATGCAGGCACAGCGCGAAAAATTTGTGCACGGGGCGAAAGAACGGAGTATCAATACGCAAAAAGCCGCCGAGCTGTTTGATTTGATGGAAAAGTTTGCGCAGTACGGCTTTAACAAATCGCACTCCACAGCGTACGCGCTTGTGGCTTACCAGACGGCTTATCTGAAAACGTATTATCCGGTGCCGTTTTTGGCCGCATTGCTGTCCAGTCAAATTGAAAAACGCCAGGAGGTAGTGAAGTACTTTCACGAGTGCCGCGACATGGGAATCAAGATCATGCCTCCGGATGTGAATGAAAGCGGGGAGCGGTTCACCGTGGAAGGCGAGACAATCCGATTCGGTCTGGCTGCAATCAAGAACGTCGGAGCGACTGCGATTCAATCCATCACAAAGGCGCGTGAAGAAGCAAAGTTCCAGTCGCTGGAACATTTTTACGAGCTGGTGGACACACGAACGGTCAACAAACGTGTTGTTGAGAACCTGATTAAATCCGGCGCCATGGATGGTTTTGGACAGCCTCGAAAACAGATGATTCTGCAATTAGAGCAGATTCTGGAGGATGCTGCCCGTAAAGATCGCCATGCGGGTCAGGCTTCCCTGTTTGATTTTGCGGATATGGCGCCGGTCATCAGCAGGCCGGCAGACACCGAAGACTTCGATGAACATGAAAAGCTGGCACACGAAAAGGAAACGATGGGCTTTTACATTTCAGGCCATCCGCTTCACAAGCATAAAGAGCTGCTGGATACGTTTACGACAACGCTTGAAAACATTGACAGCAGCTGGGACGGAAAAGAGGTCCTGATCGGTGGAATTGTGGGCAACATCAAGCAGGTTAAAACCCGTAGAGGGGACATCATGGCCTATCTGGAGCTTGAAGACCTTACCGGCATGATAGAAATCACCATGTTTCCTGATCTTTTCCGGAACAACATGCTGGAAATTTTTATAGAAGCCGAATTGATCATCCGTGGCCGTCTGGAAGTGGAAGAAGAAACAAAAAAGATGATTGCTGTTGATGTGATTCCGCTCAAAAACGCGCGTGAGCTGCTTTCGCAGCAACTCAAAGTACATATCTATCTTCCCGGCATGGAGAATGAAAAGATCGACCGGCTAAAATCGATCATCGAACAATACCGGGGCGACTGCAACCTGGTTTTCATTTTGAAACGGCCGGAACAATTCACTGCCAGCTTTTCGCCCTCACCTTCATTTCGTGTTCGTCCCTCACGCGATTTCGTTTTCGCTCTCGAGCAGCTTCTGGGTCCGAACTGCGTCGAATGGCAAACCGGCAAACCTGATGTAAAATAAAGGTTTCCCGTTCTCCAGCTGAAAGGCGGGGATTCGACGCTATCCAACCCGGCTGGTCGCCAGGATTCGGGATGATGCGGCTGGAAAATAGACATTGAAGAATTTTTGAATAATCACATGGGCAATTACAACTTTGAAGCTCCGATTGTGGATCTGCTTCGTGAAATGGACGAGTTGTCTATTTACGCAGAACGGCCGGAGACAGCGGAAAGGCTTGAAAAGCTCAAGGCCAAACTGGTTCGATGGCGCAAGGACATTTATTCCAAATTGAACCCGTGGCAGATAACCATGGTGGCGCGACATCCACAGCGCCCCTACACGCTCGATTATATCCAGCGAATCTTTACAGATTTCATTGAAATGCACGGTGACCGCAAGTATTCTGACGATCCGGCGATTGTAGCCGGTCCAGCCTCTTTTGAAGGTCAGACGGTGATGCTGATCGGACACCAGAAAGGGCGCGATTCAAAACAACGAATTTTCCGGAATTTCGGGATGCCAAATCCGGAAGGATACAGAAAAGCGCTTCGGCTCATGAAGTTTGCAGAAAAATTCAAACATCCCATTATCACCCTGATCGACACACCGGGAGCGTATCCGGGAATTGGAGCCGAAGAGCGCGGACAATCCGAAGCCATCGCCGTCAACTTGCGGGAAATGGCCCGTTTGAAAGTACCCACAATTGCAATCGTGATCGGCGAAGGAGGAAGCGGTGGCGCTCTGGCGCTCGGGGTTGCAGATCGCGTACTGATGCTACAGTATTCCATTTATTCAGTCATCTCTCCGGAAGGATGTGCGTCCATTCTTTACCGCGACACAGGTAAGGCTGAGGATGCGGCACAGAACTTGCACCTTACTTCTACGGACTTAAAGAATCTCGGAATGATCGACGAAATCATTCCGGAACCGCTGGGTGGAGCTCATGCGGATTGGGAGGCCTCAGCAGGTTTGCTGAAACAGGCCATACAGCGGAATCTGGCAGAAGTAACAGGAATGCATTGGAATGATCGCACTCATGCTCGTTATGACAAGTTCCGCAAAATGGGCTTCTACCAGGAATAACGTTTTCACAATAATGTGGCCGCAGACGTCCCTGCCTGCGGAGTTCATTCATCGAGCGACGGCAGGCGCGGAGGCCTGCCGACCACGGATCGGGTTGTTTTTCAACAGCCTCGGCCTGTCCCACTGGTCCGGGAAATCATACAAGGAGAGAACCAACAAATGCAACAACTACGAATTGCACTTTTGTACGGAGGTCGATCGGGAGAACATGAAATCTCGATTCGGTCCGCCCGTTCCATTCATAAAACGTTGCTGGAAAAACACAGTATGTATCCAATTTTCATTGACAAACAGGGATTCTGGTGGCGAGTCCCGGATCGGGACCAATTGCCCGTAAACAACACCGGTCTTACGGAGAGGGTTTGCATCTATCCTGGATTTCAAGCACCCACGCTGTTCTCAAATCAGTCGCAACTGAGAATCGATCTGGTATTCCCCGTACTCCACGGAACACACGGTGAAGATGGAATCATTCAGGGAGTTCTGGAGAGCGCCGGAATTCCCTATGTAGGCGCAAATGTTGCTGCATCTGCCGCCGGTATGGATAAAGTCATCATGAAGGCTCTGTTTGTGCAGGAGGGGTTGCCGGTGGCGCCCTATGTCTGGTTCTACAGAAGCCGTTGGAGGACCGGACAGCAGAAATGTATCGATCTGATTGAAGGAAAGCTGCCCTATCCCGTGTTCGTGAAACCGGCGAATCTTGGCTCGAGCGTGGGGATCAGCAAAGTTCACGACCGGCTGGAACTTGGACCGGCGCTTGATGAGGCAGCGCGATATGATTCAAAGCTGGTTGTAGAACAGGGAATCAACGCGCGTGAGATTGAATGTTCGGTGCTTGGCAATGAAACAGCGGACGCTTCATTGCCCGGTGAGATTGTTCCGAAGAGGGAATTTTACGACTACGCAGCCAAATATATTGAAAACACGACCGAGCTCCACGTTCCGGCAAAATTGAATCCAGAACAGGTTAAGACGGTCCAGGATCTTTCGATCCGCGCATTTCAGGCAGTCGGATGCTCCGGAATGGGACGAGTCGATTTATTGATGGATCGGGAAAGCCAGAAATTCTACTTGAACGAAATCAACACGATTCCAGGATTCACCAACATCAGCATGTACCCGAAATTGTGGGAAGTGAGCGGACTCCCCTTCGCGGAGCTGCTGGATCGTTTGCTGGAGCTTGCCCTTCAGCGTTTTCGCGATCAATTGGAAAATGTAACATCCTACGAAGCGATTCAAAACCCGTAAGCGTTTGAGCCCCTATCGGGCAGTTTGCACGCTATCAGTGCCAGCGTGAAGCGATCGCTTCTGCGCGATCCTGGAGAGTTGCCAGCAGTTTTGCATCGCCGAAATCGTCAAACCGGCCGTGCCTCATCAAATGCAGACTTCGTTGAGTAATGTAATCGAAGTTGAGGCGAAAATCCTTTCGCTCCTGATTTTCAAACATCGCCTTCAACAGCTTGAGTTGCTGATCCAGGGGGTCCGTGGATGCAGCCAGTTTTACCGGAGCCGGCGCGGTCGCAACAGCAGCGACCGGAGCCGTCACGCGTACCGGCTTGGGAAGTGGAGCAAATTCCCGTTTCAGTTCGCTCATCCACTGATTCAAAATGTCAGAATCCATTTTACGGGCAACCTGTTTTTGTTCCGGCGCCTGCAGAAGCAACGGAATTTTCTGCGTCGCAGATTTCATGAACCGGTCATCTTCGACAATCCATCCGAGATTGATCATTTTCAAATAAGGAGAAATCGCCTTGTGAATTGATTCCGTAAACGGACGAATGATTTTTTCCACGCTGTCTGTAATGCTGTTGAAGCGATTCAGAACGTAGTAAATCTTGAAATCGCGAATCACGTTGCCAATCATGGCAAGGACCACTTCATTGTCCACTTCCCTTTGCATGAGCGCCAGGAATTCTTCCATGTTCTTCTCTTTTGCTTCGTAAACATCTTCCATGGCTTCAATATGGACCATATAATTTACTATCTGCAGCTGAGACAATCCGCTGCGCACCAGAAAAGAATCGAATGTAAAAAGCGCTTTCAGTTTTCGCAGGATGAGTGCCTTCACCATTTCTGAGGCAGCAAAAACAGCCGATGGCACCAGTGGAGTAAATACAATTACGCCGGTGTTTGCATGCGGCAGGAAATCCAGAACATGCGGATCGATTCCGGCCTTTAAATCAATCACCACATAGTCGGCCTGAAGTGAATTGATTGCGCGAATCAAAGCGATTTTGTGACGTTCGTCAAAGTTCAACAAATCTTCAATCAGTCCGCGCGGCGAGGCAATAAATCCAAAGTTGCGATAGCGGCCTTGCGGATCCAGTTTGCTATCAAGGAAAGTGACACAGGCATCCAGAGCTACGCCGCGCCGGAAGAAATGATAAAGATCGTACGGAACCGGAACATCAATACTGTTTCGAACACTCGACGTGCCCATATCGAGATCGATTAAGATGGTACGCCCGTAGCGGGAAAGCATAAGCGCATAGTGGATCGCAAAAGTTGTTTTCCCGACGCCGCCTTTTCCTGATGAGACCGGTATTATTCGGGCCATGACCTGCCCGTTATTCTAGCACACGACTCGCGCGTTCGTAATGACTTCCCGCCCAGTAAACCCGCCGGCACACTCTACAAAAGTAGAAGGCATCGTATTTTCGAAACACAAACGGCGGAATCAAGTGTTCGATCTTTCTCTTGCGAATCCTGCTGAGCTTACCGTTGCATTCGATACACCGCGACGATTTCTGTTCAGGAAATGCCTGCAGGATCTCTCTTAACTGGGTTTCGGCTCCCGTTGTTTTCACCAGATACACACGTCCGTCACGGATGAGTTTCGCAAGACCGCGATCTTTCGTTAAGACGATCCGGTAACGAGAACGCCTGCGCAGGAATTCGTCTTCGGCTTTGTTGTCGTAAAGCACATCATAACCGCGAAAACGCATGAATCGCGCCAGACGTCCCAGCATCACATCCGCTATAAATTTCATTTTTCAAAGCATGGCAAGTGGTTCCCTGCCTCGCGTCGAACGGGACTACATTTCGATTCGGGCAACCCGGATTCTTGCAGGTCCAGACATATACGTCCAGGCAATATAGACGTCACCGCGAAAACCTGCCATTCGCGGAAACCCGCTCGCCCGGGCATTGCTTGTATCCGCAACTGTAAGGGCTTGCGCGATGCGACCGTCCTGGAACACCTGGCGAACTCGAATCTCGGCGCCCTTATCTTTGATGTTTTCCAGCCAGCTTACCAGTGCGCTGCCGTCATTCAGCAAAACCACATCGACGCGTCCGGATGGATTCCCGCCATCCACCTGAACAGGTTTGCCGAAAGAAGCGCCGGCGTCCGGTGAAAAAACGACTTGAACCTTGCCCTGTCCGCCCGCTCCAGTGTACCAGGCAACGACAATGATTCGGTCCTTCGCATCGGCAGCCGGACCGTTTACGGGGCATCCGGCGATCTGCCAACCGTCCGGATAAAGCGTTTGAGGATCGCTCCATTTTCCACTGGAAAAACGAACATACGATATGTCCCTGATTTCTTTCTCGGATCGGTCCCTGTACGCGACAAAGATCCCATCCGGAGTACGAACCGCAGTTGTCTGGCAACAATCACAGACGCGACTATCCAGAGTCGCTTCCTGATGAGTGCCTATCTTCGAATACATTAGAGCCATTTCATCAGCAGGCGAATGCGGCGTGCCCGCATGAAACATGCGACCATCGAGCCACGCTGCTGAAAATTCACCATTCCCGAGATCAACCAGGGATGCAAATCCATGTTCATTTTCGGAAGTGTCGCTGTGGGGAGCGGACGGTTCGCTCCATGTTTTTCCTCCGTCAGAAGACGCCGAGATCATGACATGATAGGAATAGCTGCCCTGCCCTCTCTTTTCCAGCCAGTGTGCGGCCATGGATTCCTTTGAAAGCGGCATGATGGAAGGGAAATCAGCCCAGTTCACAAAAAAAGGGACCTTGCTGCGGATCGTTTGCGCGGACGACCACATACCTCCATCCCAGCGAGCCCACTTCAATGCATGATTGCCTTCAGACTCCTCCTGGATCCAGCTCATAAGAATTCCGGTTTCATCTGAAACGAGAAACGGCTCACCACTCTTTCCGGCCGCCGGGGATTCCAGCTCAGAAATCTTCCATTGCGAATTGCCGCAACAGAATAACGCAACGAGCGCCGGCAAAATCAGGAAACGCTTCACAACACCTCCAGCCAATCAGATTAACATACTCTCAGATATCAGGTCCCCTGGAAATATTTTTCGGATATGCGGTAAGCAGGCCGGCACGCGACGGAAGGTTTCCGCTAAGTCATATACTTCATATAAATAATTTTATCGTCACCCGTACGGTAGAAATCCTTGATGCGAGTAACAAACTGATATCCCAGTTTTTCATACATAAGAACAACCCGGGAGTATCCCTCGAGTGAAGATGTTTCGCACATCAACAGTTTGCCTCCTCTCGAACGCACCTGTGATTCCACGTGTTGAAACAACATCACTCCGATTCCACGACCCTGATATTTTGAATCGACAACCATCCAGTAAAAATCAAAGGTATGATCGGTCAATGGCGTTAACCCGAAACACACATACGCCAGCACAAGACCTGCTTCATCTTCCAGAACGTCAACGATGTAATCGGAGGCATCTCCTCTGTGGATTGCGTCATCAATTAACTCCATTGCAATTTTAGCATCTGCCTGATTGAAGTTGTCTGTTGAATGTATAATCTCTTCCAATCGCAACCGGTCAGTCTTTTGTAGTGCTCGAATTTTCATAACCACCGCAACCCCGAATCAAGCCGGCTTTATTTCCGGGGAATATTCAACAACCGTACCATTTCCTGGAACCTTGGCTCCTGGCGAAGGAAGTCAAGCCGGGGTTCCACTTTCAGCGCTGTGATTTGATACGACCGTTCTTCAAAAGCTTTTTCCAACCATTCAAACGCGATCCCGTATTCACCCAGTCCCGCGTAGATCATTCCTATGTCGAAAGAGGCGACGTATTCCGTCGAAGTTAAGGCAAGGAGTTCCTTGAGAATGTTCCGGGACTCCTTATGCCGGCCGCACAGGGCATAGACATGCGCCAGTTGTGCGCGAATTTCCAGAGACTCCGGTTCGAGCTCCCTTGCCTTTTGAAATGAAGCAATGGCCTCAGGATACCGGCTGGTTTGCTGATAGACAAAAGCCAGATACTGATACGTCAGCGAAAAATGAGAATCAAGCTCAATTGTCTTTTTTAATTGTTCGATGGCCGCATCGGATTTTCGCGCTTCGTAAAGTATGAATCCGTAATCGGCGTTAATGATCAGAGAAAGCGGATCCAGTTTCAAAGCGAGCTGTTTTTCAGCAATCGCTTCTTCTTTGCGGCCCCATTCAGAGAGAAGATTGCCGTACCAGTGATGAGCATTTGCGTAATTGGGATTTATCTGGATTGCACGGCGAAAATTATCTTCGGCTTTCTGCCAGTCCCAGTCATAATTGTGTTGCGTGTGAGCCAGCGCGGTCGAAGCTTCCACCAGGTCCGGATCTATCTCCAGGGCCTTTTGTGCGGCCGCTTTCGCTTTCGGATGTCCGACCTTAGGCGGAAGCATTGCGTACGCAGGCATCAATGTATATGTTTCCGCCAGACCGCTGTACGCAAGAGCAAACTTCGGATCAAGCTGAATGGCCCGCTGGTAGCAATCAATTGCTCTTTGAAAGCCGGTGACACTCCGTTTGTTCCAGTAGTAGTGTCCCCTCAAATATAGCTGATACGCTTCCGTATTCTGAGTGTTCCTTTTGTTGATTTTCCTGCGCTCCTCACCGGTTAGCCTGGAACGAAGCTGTTCGGAAATTTCTCCGGCAATCCTGACCTGTACTTTTGGAAGATCTGCTGTTTTCCAAATGTACTGTTCGCTCCAGATCTGAGTTCCATCACTGGCGCGAACCAGATCGGCCCGGATCCTTAAAGAATCCTGCTGATGAAGCACGCTTCCCGTCACCAGTGCATCCACGTTCAATTCTCTTCCCACTTTTCTTGGATCAGATAGCTTCCCTTTGTAAGTAAAAACAGTGCCTCGTGCCATTACTTTCAAATTCGGTAACCGGGAAAGGCGATCGATGATGCCTTCAGTAATTCCATCGCTGATGTAATCGGAGTCAGGGACTGAACCCTGATTCGCAAAAGGCAACACAGCGATTGATTTGATGATCTGTTGATCGGAAGTAGTAAGAAACCGATGCAAAAACAAACCAATGATTATGACAACAACGGATAGAATCAACAACAACTTTCCACCCGGACGCAGCGCAAGCGTGTCCGCAATCTGTTTTGTGATGGGCAGCGTCTGATTATTCTTTACGAATTGCAGCGCCTGAATGACCTCAGTAGCAGAAGCGTAACGCCTGGCCGGATCTTTTTCCAGGCAGCGCATGATGATTCGATCCAGGCTTGCAGGGAGCCCCGGATTGAATTGGCCGGAAGGAATGGGCCGTGAATGCAGAATCGAATCCAGCATCTGGACCATATTGTGTCCTTCGAATGGCAATCTTCCTGTTGCCAGCTGGTACAGTACGATACCGAGAGAGAAAAGGTCCGATCTTCCGTCGATTTGTTTTCCAAGGGCCTGCTCGGGACTGATGTAGTGGATCGTTCCAATGATAGTGCCTGAAGCCGTTTTCATTTTGGAACTTTCCGGCAACTCTGAATCAGAGAATACCGGATCGGCGATTTTTGCCAGGCCAAAGTCCAGGATTTTTGCCTGACCGCGGGAATTCACCATGATGTTCGATGGTTTGATGTCACGATGAACAATACCCGCCGAATGGGCTTCTTCAAGAGCGCCCGCGATCTGGATTCCAAGCTCCGCAATCTTCGTGGCATCCGAAACGCTTTTTTTGATCATCGCATCCAGGGTTTCTCCATCGACAAGCTCCATTACGATAAAATCAACCCCGTCGGCCTGCCCTAACTCAAAAATGCTCGCGGTATTTGGATGTTTTAGAGTGGATGCGGCTTTCGCTTCGCGAACAAAACGGCGCAATTTCTCTTCATCGGACCGGACTTCTACGGGAAGTATCTTGATGGCAACTTCACGTCCGAGTTTTTCATCCCGTGCCCGATAGACTTCGCCCATTCCTCCCGCGCCAAGCGGACCCAGTATCGTATAATGGGAAAGTTTCTTTCCGATCATTTGCAAGTATGATACAGCTAAAACACCGGCCTCAAAACAATTTGTGCTTTGCGAACAAACTCATCACTTGGCTTACGAGCTATCTCGAGATCAGAGCGGAAGTCCGATTCGTCGAAGCATGGATTGGAAACGCGTATCCGAACGAAGCGAATCGAAGCGCGGATTGACTTTCAGACTGACGAGAGCGTCTTCCCGGGTTTCAAAAGCCTTTTCCAACCACTCAAACGCTTCATCTCTTTTCCCGAGGCCAATACAAACCAGCGAATAACTGTAAGGCGAAACATACTGGCGTCTGGCTTCTTCTATCAGATCTTGCAACAGACGTTCTGCTTCGGCTTTTTCGCCGGATATCGCGTAGGCATAGGATAGAGTTGCCATCAACGAAGGGTTCCGTTCCAGAAGCGAGATTCCTCTCTGAATTTCGTAGATTCCTTCCTGATTCTTTCCCTGCTGGATCAAACACAAACCAATATCCACGTAAACGCGGGCAAACGCAGGGTCGAGATCGATGGCCCGACGACCCGCCTCGATGGCGCGTTCATAATCGCGCGCGTAGTAATTGACGTAACCCATGGTCCAGTGAACCACAATCGACAATGGATCAAGATCCATGGCTTTACGCACTTCCGCCAGACCCTCCGGAAAGCGTCCGGTCAAAACAAGAAAGACTCCGAACCAGAGATGCGCGATAATGTATCCGGGATTCAATTGAATGGCTTTGCGAAAAGATTCCTCTGCGCCTGCCCAGTCCCAATCGTAACGATATTGAACGGTACCCAGTGAAGTGTACGCTTCAGCCAGTGTAGGATCGAGCTTCAGCGCTTTGACGGCTTCCACTTTCGCTTTTGAGTATGCCTCGCGGGAAGGAATGTAGCCGTATCCACCCATGAACGAGTAGGCGTCCGCAAGACCTCCATACGCAAGAGCAAAGTTCGGGTCCAGATGAGCCGCTTCTCCGAAATAATCGATCGCTCTGCGAAATCCTTCGAGTGTTCGTTTATTCCAGTGAAAGCGGCCTTTCAGATAAAGCTGATAGGCTTCGCTGTTTTCAGTGGGGTTTTGAATGCGCTTCTTTCTGCGAACAGTTTTGATTCGCAACTTTTCAACGATACGGAGTGAGATTTCCTGTTCCAGACTTAGAAGATCCTCTAGACGGCTGGTATAGTCTTCGCCCCACAGGCGAGCGCCGGTCAGAACGTCGACAAGCTCTGTTTGGATGCAGAGATCACCGCCATGATGCCGGATCCGGCCCGTCAGGACCGCCCGAACATTCAGCGAACGGCCTACTGAAATCGGATCGGCCGTCCGGCCTTTGTAACGAAACACCGTTCCCCGGGCCATCACTGAAAGTCGCGGAAGCTGCGAGAGCGTGTGGATCAGGTTATCCGTGATCCCATCTGCAATGTATTCCGATTCGGATTCCGGATTTTCATCTTCGAACGGAAGCACGGCAAGCGAATCGGGAGCTTTGAGACGGCGGGCGGATACGATACTGCCGCCTGAAAGAATACTCTTCAAAATTCCTGTAACTTCCTGCATCGATTGATACCGGTCTTCCGGATTCTTTTCAAGACAACGACGAATCGCAATATCCAGTTGCGGCGGAATGTTCAGGTCGTTACGTAAAAGATCCGGGGCAGGATCCCTCAAAATGGAAGCGATTGCATCTACAGCGCTGGAGCTGGAAAAAGGACGACACCCCACCAGCATTTCGTAAAGAACGGCGCCGAATGAAAAAATATCGCTTCGCGCGTCCACAACCTGACCGCGGACCTGTTCCGGCGACATGTACTGGATTGTGCCGATCATCGTACCCGGCGACGTGTCCTGAATGGCTGTTTCCAGATGACTCGCCTGTCCGTCTGAAACAACCTGCTCCTGACGTGCAAGACCAAAATCCAGAAGTTTTACTACGCTATTAGAGGTTATGAAAATATTCTCAGGTTTGAGATCGCGGTGGATTACGCCTCGCGAATGAGCTGCGGTCAGACCGTCGGCAACAGCAATCGCGATTTCAATTGCTGCTTTCCAGGGAAGAGGTGATTGCTTGATTCGCGCGAACAGGGAGTCACCTTCGAGTAGTTCCGTTACCACATAATTTAACCCGCTTTCGGAGCCAACATCGTAAATTGTCAGAATATTCGGATGCGCAAGCGCGGCCAGGACTCTGGCCTCGCGATCGAAACGAGCCATCAGGTCCGCATCACAGACTCGCGTTTCAGGAAGCACTTTCACAGCAACTTCACGGTCCAACCGAACGTCTCGTGCGCGATACACCTCCCCCATACCTCCTGATCCCAGTGAAGAAAGAATCTCGTACGGACCAAGCCGTTTTCCTTTTTCAAGAGCCATGTATTTTCTACCGTTTCATAAGAATACGAATTGCAGGTTCACGAATCCAGTTGCCCGTAGTACAGCAAAGTATTGTAACCGATTGTCACCTTTCCATTCTGCTGTTCCGGCCCGTACCCTGTCATTTGACCCTCTACATTTCTGCAAGTGATTCGGCTAAAATGACAACGGTAATTATGTCATTGCAAGACACTCAGCATGAGGAAGATGTAAAACATCTGCACAGACTCGGGTATGCGCAGGAACTCGCACGGCGCATGAGCGGTTTCTCGAATTTTGCAATCTCATTTTCCATCATTTGTATTCTTGCGGGCGGTATCACGGCATTCGCAGCGGGATTCAGTGCGGCAGGCGGCGCCTCTATTGGAATCGGGTGGCCGTTGGGCAGCGTCTTTGCGATCGTTGTGGCCCTCGCCATGGGACAAATCGCATCCGCGTATCCTACGGCCGGCGGTCTTTACCACTGGGGTTCCCTGCTGGGTGGACGCGCCTGGGGCTGGGTTACGGCATGGTTCAACTTGCTCGGCCTGATTTTTGTAGTTGCTTCGGTGGATGTAGGCGTCTATCTCCTGTTTCGTGACCTTGTGATAGCCGGCGTTTGCGGCCTGGATCCGGTAAACATCACGATGATACTGAATGTGGGTGAATTCCCTTTCGATCTCACTCAGTTTATTTTTGTAATACTGGTCGTGTTCACTCAGGGACTTCTCAATCACTTCGGCATTCGTGCAACGACGATTCTAACCGATTTTAGCGGCTATCTGATTTTTGCTGTGTCCATTGTATTGAGCGTATCGTTGCTCGTGTTTTCTCCTGTCGAGATCGATCCAGCCAGACTGTTTACTTTTACCAACTTCACGGGCGATGCAGGTGGAAGTGTCTGGCCGAACCGGATTCCGAATATGTTTGTCGCCTTCCTGCTGGGACTGCTCCTGGTGTGCTATACGATCACCGGTTTTGACGCGTCCGCGCATACCTCTGAAGAGACACGACAGGCAGCAGTGAACGTTCCCCGTGGTATGTGGCACGCAGTGTTTTTGTCGGCTTTGTTCGGATATCTGATGGTTTGCGCGTTCGTTCTGGCAATGCCCGATGTCCGGGAAGGCGCAAAAACCGGCTATGGCGTTTTTGCCTACCTCATGGGATCTTCGCGCATGCCGGATTCCCTTCGCTCACTGCTCTATATTGGAATCGTGATGGCGAATTACCTTTGCGCCCTGGCGGGTCTCACTTCCTGTTCGCGAATGATGTATGCTTTTGCTCGCGATGGCGGACTTCCGATGTCCGGAAGCCTGAGCCGCGTGGCTCCTGCGCATCGAACACCTACAGTCGCCATCTGGGTCAGTGTGGCGCTGGTCGTTGTTTCCTGTCTGTACGCGCCCGCCTTTCTTGTTCTTGCAACCGGCTGCGCCGTCTTTCTGTATATTTCTTACGTGATGCCTGTCGCCGCAGGTTTGCTGGCGGAAGGAAAATCATGGCGGGAAAAAGGTCCGTTCAATCTCGGCGTGTTTTCGAAACCAATCGCAGTGCTCGCGATCCTCGGAGGCCTCATCCTGGCCTGGGTGGGCTTTCAGCCACCGAATGAAAAGGTGCTCTACTTAACAATCGGACTCATCCTCGTTCTGATCGTTCTCTGGTTTTCTCTGGAACGCAATCGTTTTGAAGGACCACCTACCGGCGAAAAGATCGTAGCGCGTCAGGAAAAGATTGCGGTAATCGAAGCGGAATTTCGTAAGAAGTGATGTAAGGGATCGAAGACGCCGCTTAGTTAGTTAGGGCCTGCGCAAAAATAAATTGGCATTTTGGCGTCGCGCCATAAGCAGCGCGGACATCCTGTCCGCATTATGGGGCCGCAGGCATCTTGCCTGCGTCGCACGAAATGCAGAAAATCGACAGCCAGTTGACCGTAGTACAGCAAGGTCTTGTAACTGATTGTCACCTTTCCATTCTGCTGGAAGTGTTCAAAAAGAGACTTCAACGCTTCAACCATCGGCTGATAATTCCTGTGTTCGGGCGCCGGCATATAGGAACAGGACAACACACGACCAAGGATTCCTTCCTCATCAAGTTCCTGATGATTATCAAACACCCGGAGTCCGGAATAACCCTGTCCCAAAAACATTTTCATGATCTCTTCATCGATCTGACGGTGGTCCACTTCAGAGTAATCGATTGCGAACTCGCGCAGCAGCGCTTCATATTCCTGTAAAAAAAGCGTGTCATTCCTGCGATCATTCCACAGAATGACAACATGGCCCTCGGGCTTCAAAAGCCGTTGAAATTCGGCGCGCGCGGCGGAACGATCAAACCAGTGAAACGCCTGTCCCGCCGTGATTAAATCGACACTCGCCGGCGGGAGCGTTGTGACTTCTGCAGTGCCGGCAACGCTGACATAGTTTTTGTATCTGTTCAACAATTCTTCCGCTGCCTGTCGCATTTCTGCATTCGGCTCAATTCCAAAGACCCGATTTCCATGCTCAAGGAACATAGCCGCCAGTATCCCGGTACCGGAGCCGACATCCGCGACCACGGATTCGGATGTGAAACCAAGCTCGTCCTTGAGAAAATTGATCACCTGAGGCGGATACCCGGGCCGGTACTTTATGTAATTCTCAACGCGTCCTGAAAATCGCCGTGTCGAATTCAGATTTGCCATTCCGTCTCTGGTCCTACTGGTACTATTTTACATCCTGTCCGCACCTGTCAGGGTTCCCGTTCTGTTTCGCCTGTCCGTGTAAATCGTATTCCCTTGAGAATCAGCTGTGGAGGCGGTTCGAGGCTGAGCCTCCGCGACACGTGAAGCCGCAAGATATTCATCTCACTGCGATAACGCTTTGCGCCGACGGTAAGTCGAATGATACCGCCTTCCGGGGGAACTTTTCGTGAACGTAAAAACTGATCATTGCAGTAAAAATCAACCCGGATATCCGTTCTTTTTCCCTTTGGAGTGAAATCAAACTCTATACCCAGACGCGGTTTCTCTTTCATAAACATCGGAAAATAGACCAGGCTCGAATCTCCGCTGGTAAGTCTATCGCCGGATTCAAAACTCCATCCCTTACCGAAAATCGGACTTTGACTATCCAGGATTTTCGCGCCGGCTCGCTCCTGAAAATAGAATGAATCTTCTCCAATCATGAATTCATTCCATGGACCATAGAGTGGAATTCCGTACCGCAACGCATAGGCAAACTGAACGGGGAACTGGGATGCATAGGCGATCCAGCGATAGGGTGTATAAAAACCCTGGAAGATATCCGTAAGCCGGTCGGCATGCTCTGACTGCAGCGTTGCAGACTTAAAGGAGCGGGCGAGAAAGGAGGTCATCGGAACAAAAAACAAAATGACAGCAACCGGAACAGCCCGCCATCTTCCGGAAAATTTTGAATAGAAGGAAGCAAAGCCCAGTACAAAAAGCGCAGTCAGCGGAATAAAACGACGCGCTCCCAGCGAAACTTCTCCCCACCAATCGATCTGGGCCGCATTCAGAAGAGTGTTCATCAGAAATAACAGGACTACAATCAGGCCTCCTCTCTTATAATGTTTCAGCCAGAAAAACCAACCGGCTACACTCAGGAAAAGTGACGGCTGAAATACGAACAGACCTTTCCGGGCGGAAAAGAGCGTTTCCAGAATGAAGGGTTTCCACCCCAGTTGCGAAGCAAGATCCGGGAAGTAGTCTGCATAAAGGATACGCCAGATTATCAGTTGCGGCAGGAACCCTGCGCATGCGCCGGCGGCAAGCGTTCCCATTTCGGCCAGAGACTTTTTGAATGACCTGTGGTTGCGGGCGCGAAGCAGAATCAGGACCACTGGAACGACGCCAAAAAGCGCATTGTGCAGTCGAACCATGGACATCACGCCGAGTACGAAGCCCGTTGCCGGCCACCGGAACGGAGACACCTCGTTCTGGTCCCATCTTAATATCAGAAGAAATGCGGCCACCAGGGCAAGGGACAAAGGCTCCGACACAAGGATGAAAATTCGAAAAAATAAAAGCAGGGTTGGCGCTGTCAGAGCAAAGGCCGCTATTCCAAAAACTGCGGCAAAACGCGAAAAGAAACGCATTGCAAACAGGTAGCAAAAATATAAGCCGGCGAACGCGTAAAACAGGTTTCCCATCATAACGCAATGGGTATAGGGTCTGCCGTATCCATCTGCCGGGAGATGAAACCATCCTGCCAGAGCGTGGCCCGCGAGAAAGAACGGCGTCCATAAAATAGAACATCCCGCAGGATATATGTTCTCCACAAGTCCGGCAGCAGTTCTTCGCGAGAGTCTTTCCTCGCTAAGACTCCGCTCCAGTTTTGCCTGCCGGTTCTGGTTGGAAAAATCGAGGTCTCCATCGATGATTATGGATGCGACATAAGAGTAGTAGTAAGCGTCGTCGACACCCCAGTTGTAGTCCGGGACCCTGGAAATCGGGTGGCTAAAAATGAGAAACAAAAACAGAAAAGGAGCGATTTCGAGAAACCGTGAGGAAATCCCGGCTTTAGCGATCCAGAGCCCCTTCAGGAGCAGGAGAGTCAGACTGAAATAGAGTGGGTATCGGGCATTGAAGATGAGTCCTTTCGGCAATGCCACTGAGACCATGTAGACAAGCACGCTCAAACCGAAAAGTATCCAGAATCCGGAATCAAGAATTCTTTTATGCTTATCTGTCATATAAACGAAAACTCCCTTTTCGTTCCCGCCTTCAAATCTCATACCTTCTCTGATCCTGCTGGTTACATTGTATATACTGTCCGCACCTGCTGTGTGGACCTGTTTGCCGAAATAAATGTACCTTTGAGCCCGGGAGGATTTCAAATTGAAGACTTTGCTGGTGATTTTGTTTTGCTTGATGGGGAGTGGGGTTTCCAACGCAAAGCAGACTCAAGTCGGATGCAGGGATTCGGTAGAGTTTCGAGAGTTTGATTTCTGGGTAGGAGACTGGACAGTTGTTGCAAACGGCAAACCGGCCGGCGCAAGTTCAGTTCAATTGATTCTGGATGATTGTGTCATTTTAGAAAACTGGACCGGCGCGCGGGGTTACAACGGAAAAAGCTTCAACATCTACAACCCGGCCCTGAAAAAATGGCAGCAATTCTGGGTTGACAACACTGGCGGCAGCATTTTGTTTACAGGCGAATTCAAAGATGGAAAGCTGAATTATCAGAGCGAGACTGTACAACCGGACGGATCCGTGGTTTCAGGAAAAATGTCGTTTCAGAAAATACCGGACAGGAAAGTGCGCCAGGTCTGGGAACAATCCACGGATCACGGAAAGACGTGGAAAGTTGTGTTTGACGGAGTTTATACCCGAAAAAATTGACATCCTGTTGTATCATATCCGTTTCGAGCATAATGTCTCATTACGGAGGATAACGATGAAAACGTTTGTTGTTATGTTGGGAATTCTTGCGTTTGCCGGCTTAGTACTTGCTGAGGATATGGTTATTTCGATTCATGCCGTATCAGCGGATGGAATAGGCAAGGAAATCGGAAAGGTAACGGCTTCGGATACAAAATGGGGGTTGCTGTTGAAGCCTGATTTGTCCGAATTGCCCCCTGGAGTTCACGGCTTTCATTTGCACGAACACGCAAGCTGCGAACCGGGTCAGAAAGATGGAAAGATGGCGGCGGCTCATACTGCCGGTGCGCATCTGGATCCTGATAAAGCAGGAAAACATGAAGGGCCTTACGCAATGGGACACCTTGGTGATCTTCCGCCGCTTTATGCTGACAGCAACGGGAAAAGCACAGTCGCAGTTCTGGCTCCTCGTTTGAAAACAACAGACTTAAACGGACGCGCCCTGATGATCCACGCGGGGGCAGATAATTTCAGCGATCAACCGGATCCACTTGGCGGAGGCGGAGCGCGCATCGCCTGCGGTTCAGCAAAGTAGGGACGCTATTCCACGATTACAGTTTTTGATTCGCCTGCCGGCAACGTGACTTCGACATAAGGTCCGTCTCTTTTGTCACGGTGAATTCGATATGTACCCGGGGGCAATCCTTTAAACAAAAAATTGCCCTGCTCTACTTTCGCATAGAAGAGTTCCGGAGCATGCACTTTTTCTTCAACGGAGTCAGCGCCTATTCTCTCAGCAAACAGAATTTTTGTGCCTGCAAGCGCAGATCCTGATATTACCGAACCAGGATTCAACCATACTTCAAGTTTCGGAGTCGTGCCGGTAGGGACATGGATCTTCTCCGGATCAAAAACGTATCCGTCCCATTGGACCTTCATGACCGAGTACTGATTGAGCGGATCCAGTTGCCGGATTTGCAGACTGTAATCGAGGTCCGGGTGAACATAAATGGAAACCGTTTCCGGACTTGATTGATCAACACCGGCCGTGACCGGCAGCTTGTAATTTCGCACTGTCCAATGATGCACCAGCGATATTTTGATTCCCGTATCAGAAGCAGCGGGAGCACCATCCGCCATGTAGATTTTCGCATCAATACGTGCTGCGTTTTCCAGTTGAAACCCGGTAACAGCCTGCTTTCCTTGCTCAATCAGCACCGGTTTTGAGAACACCTCAACTTCGTTTGTGGCCGGCTCTTTACGTATCCAGACGGCGTAAGGCGCCGGAACGCTCTGAACGTACACGCGGTACTCACCGGCCTGCAAGCTGGAAACGCCGCAGGAGCCATTTCGCCTTGTGCGGCATGCAAAAAGAACTGTTGTCTGCGATCCATCGACCTTGAGGAATGAAAGATCCGCATCCGCCACCGGCTCACCACCAGGACCCGTTACTTTTCCGATCCAGACAGGTTCCGGCTCCGTTTGAAAACGGATATCGATGATCGTTGTTTTGCCGGTTTCGAGAGAAACAATCCCGGCATCCTCCGAATTCATCGTAGCGGGATAAAACCAGCGTTCTCCGGACAGTTGCTTGAGCGCCGGCAGATATTTTCGTGCACTGATTTTGTAGTGGTCCGCAGCCAGATCGCCGGCGTTGTAATAGCCAAGATCATCCGTAAACAGTCGATAGGTTCGAGACGGAACGCTGATCGATTCGAGGAACACAAATGAATCCGTAACCGGATTTCCTTCAGAATCGTAAATATGGCCCGAAACTGAGGCCGAGCGCGGCAAGTCGAAATCTGCCTCCGCCAATGGAGCAGCCGGTGTAACCAGAATTTCAGAGCCCAGCAAGTTGTCCGGAGTCTCACCAAAATACTTTCGCTCGTGACCGTCCTTCCTGACGGACACCCGGTAACGGCCGACCTTCACATCGCTAAACTGATAATTGCCGTTTTCGTCTGTCAATGCTTCCGTCTCGGGACACACTTTTTCGACAAGCTGCAATCGGACGGTCACGCCCGGGAGTACATAGCCGGTTTTTGCATCGCGCACCGTACCTATGATATTTCC
>Ga0247727_10007105_pt1 | contig 21568 bp, 17 predicted proteins | sample WisWelCaveWW1625_FD_202498 | JGI IMG/M metagenome (GOLD analysis project Ga0247727, IMG submission 202498) | Biofilm microbial communities from Wishing Well Cave, Virginia, United States - WW16-25 | ecosystem: Environmental > Aquatic > Deep subsurface > Groundwater > Cave microbial mat | place... | reverse complement strand
GCAGCCGCCCCAGGCCGCCCCGGAGACACCCCCGCTCCGAAAACTCCTGGACGTCGTCTGGTCGGCACCAGCGGCTGGACAGCAACACCGGAACAGGATGCCAACTGTGGGCCCTGAGGCTGGCCGGGGTGGAGTGATCCCCGGTGACCACGAGGACGTCCGGCTGGAGCGCCAGCAACGTCGCGAGCTCGCGGTCCACCTCTTCGATCACTGCCACCTTGCCGTCGAAGTTCCCGTCTTCGCCGGCCGTGTCGGTCCCCTTCACGTGCACGAAAAAGAAATCGTACTTCTGCCAGTGCCGGCGCACAACTTCGAATTCTTCCCGCACGCTCGGACCGGTCGCCAGCGCCTGCATCCCCGCCAGCTTTCCGAGTCCCCGGTACATCGGATACACAGCAACGGCCGCCGCCTGGAGCTGATAGAGCTCTCGAAAGGTGGGCAGATCGGGATGCCTGGCGAAGCCCCGCAGGAGGATCATGTTGGCCGGGTGCTTCTCCCTCAGCAGCGACCGTGCCTTCTCGATAAAGGCGTTGACCAGCCTCGCCGTCCTCTCGGCCTCAGTGGTCTTGGCCTCCACCTTGAGCGGCGCCTCGTGGAGCCGCTGCGGGTCCGATTCGGTCAGCTGATCGGAAAGCCCGTCGCCCCGCCAGAGGACGACGAATCGGTGTTCCTTGACCGGGCGGACGATCATCTCGATCCCCTCGACCCGGATGGTATCCAACAGTCGTGAAAGTTCGATGCAACGCTCGGTGGAGAGCCGCCCGGCCCGGCGATCAGTCACCCTGCCCGCTTCATCCATGGTGCAGAAGTTGCCACGGGCGGCCACATCCCTGGGAGTGAGTTCGAGGTCAATCCCCAAGGCCTCGAGCACCCCCCGGCCAATCCGGTACTTCAAGGGATCGTAGCCGAAAAGACCCAGGTGTCCTGGACCGCTGCCAGGGGTGATCCCCGGTCCCACCGGATCCACCAGCCCCGACACACCTTGGATCGCCAGGGCACCCATGTTGGGCGTCCGCGCCGCCTCCAGCGGGGTCGGCCCCCCCGGCTCGCGAGGCAGGTCTCCCAAGCCATCCAGGACCAGGAGAACAATCTTCGTCTCCGCCTTGACCGCCAGACTTTTCAGGGTGTCGAGATCCATCGAGCCCTCTGGTTCACAGTTCAGGGTTCATGGTTCAAGACAAATCAACGATGGTAGCTGGAGAGGTCTTCCTCCAACCGATGCAAGACCTCGGGGCGCTGCTTGGCCGCCTCGCGAACATTGAGATTGAGCTTGGCCTTGTCGTAGATGAAGCCGTCCCGGGTGTAGCATTCCATCTCGTATTCCTTCCCGAGAAAGATCGCATCCTCGGGACAGGCCTCTTCACAATAGCCACAGAAGATGCACCGAAACATGTGGATCATGTACACCTTGGCGTATCGCTCCCCGGGCGAGACGCGCACCTGCTCCGTATTCTCGGCCGCCTCGATGTAGATGGCGTCCGCCGGGCACGCGACGGCGCACAACTCGCACCCCACGCAACGCTCCAGGCCGTCGTCATCGACCACCAGAAAGTGGCGCCCCCGGAAGCGGGGGGAGACAGGAAGACGCTCTTCGGGATAGGGGACGGTGACCTCCTTGCGGAAGATGTGCTTGAAGGTCGTAAACATCCCTTTAGCAATGGCCGAGAGCATGTTCATCTTACGCCCCACTCTTGTTCATGGTTCAGGGACTTCGACGAGCTCAGTCGAGTCGTTCGTGGTTCATGGTAGGGCGGAAAACGAACGTTAGACCATGAACCATGAACTATGAACCCTGAACGACAAACCCGCTAGGGTTTGTTCACTTCCCACCAACGCGGCATCTCCGCCACCGGGTAATCTTTTCGGAGGGGATGCCCTTCCCAGTCTTCGGGCATCAGGATCCGACGGAGGTCGGGATGTCCCGCGAATCGGATGCCGAACATGTCGAAGACCTCGCGCTCATGCCAGTTGGCGGTGGGCCACACGTCGGTCACCGAGGGCACCGCCGTTCCCTCCGGCACCCGAACCTTTACCCGGATGCGGTCCGCGCGGGGGATCGAGTACAGGTTATAGACCACCTCGAATCTCGGCTCCCGCCTCTCCAACCAATCCACACCACAGAGATCCGCCAGGAAGTCGTACCGGAGATCCGGATGCTCTTTGAGCAAGTGGCAGATGCCAACGATCGCCTCCCGCTCGACGGTAATCGTCACCTCGTCCCGAAAGGTCGTCACCTCCAGCACCGCTCCTGGAAAGGCCTCATGCAAGCAAGAGGCCACTGGATGGACCTCCGGCGGAGAGAGCCCGCTCATAGATCAATCCTTCGGAAGGAGGGGGGTACCGCCCCCGATGGCCCGGGCCTGCTGGCCGGCGTGGTACGAACTCCGCACTAACGGCCCGGCCTCCACGTGGTTGAATCCCAAGGCCTGCCCGATCGCCTTGAGTTCCCGAAACTCGTCGGGATGGTAAAAGCGAACGATCGGCAGATGATTGGTACTTGGCCGGAGGTATTGCCCGAGCGTGAGGATGTCGCAGCCGGCCCGGACCAGGTCCCGCATGGTGGAGACAAGCTCATCCTGCTCCTCGCCCAACCCCAGCATGAGCCCAGACTTGGTGCGCATCGCGGTGTCAAGGCGCTTGGCCCGCTCTAACAGCTCGAGAGACCGTTCATATCTTGCCCCTGGCCGCACCACCCGGTAGAGGCGCGGGACCGTCTCGGTGTTGTGATTCAAGATATCCGGTTTCGCCTCCAGGACCGTCTCCAGGGCCTCCCAGTTTCCTTTGAAATCCGGAATCAGCACCTCGATCGTGCAGTCCGGGGAGGTTTCCCGAATGGCATGAATGGTGGCGGCAAAGATGGGCGCTCCTCCATCCGGGAGATCGTCTCTGTTTACGGAGGTGATCACCGCATGCTCGAGGCCCAATGCTTTGACCGCATCAGCCACCCGGCCAGCTTCCTGCCGATCGAGGCCGGTGGGCCGGCCGTGGGTGACAGCGCAGAAGCCGCAGCGCCTGGTGCAGATGTCCCCGAGGATCATGAAGGTGGCGGTCAGATTTTCGAAGCACTCGCCGATGTTGGGACAGCGGGCCTCCTCACAAACCGTACGCAGGTTCAGGGTCCGGAGCAGCCCCTTGAGCCGCATGAAGTTCTCGCCGCCGGGGGCACGGACCTTGAGCCACTCCGGCTTTCGGATCACCGGCGCCTCACGGGCTTCAACGACCGGGAGCATCCCCTCACCTCCCCCGACATCGGGTTCAGTAGTTAGTTTGAGTATACACCATGGGTCTCCTCCTTCAAACCTCTTAGTGCAACCCTTTGTTTCCCGTGTTTTCAGTCTCGCCTTGCCTGTGCCAGCCTCCCTCGCCAAAGGAGGCCAAAAGAGGCTTGACCCAAGAGGCGGGCAGGGTGAGAATAGTTCACCTATCATGTCTGCTTCAACCCACACTATGCTCAGGCGAGCTGGCAAAGTTCTTGCGTTAGCCCTGTTGGGGGCCGTCGGCCTCTCCATCGCGCCCGTGCTCGCTCTCAGGTGGGTGCCGCCGCCCACGAGTGCCTTCATGCTCCGGAAAAGCATCGCCAACCTGGTCGGCTCACAAGGCAAGTCCATTCGGTATCGCTGGGTGGATTGGGTTGCCATCGCTCCCGACATGCCTCTGGCCGTGGTAGCGGCCGAAGACCAGAAGTTCCCGCGTCACTGGGGCTTCGACTTCGAGTCGATCGCCGAGGCCATCGAAGACCAAGGGCCGCGACGCCGCGTCCGCGGGGCGAGCACCATCACTCAGCAGGTCGCCAGGAACCTCTTCCTGTGGCCTGGTCGGAGCTACGTCCGCAAGGGGCTCGAAGCCTACTTCACTGTCCTCCTCGAGATCTTCTGGCCAAAGCGGCGCATCCTTGAGGTGTACCTCAACGTCGCCGAGTTTGGTGATGGGACCCACGGGGTGTATGCCGCCGCAAAAACCTTCTTTGGGAAGCATCCCTCAGAGCTCACACCGTCGGAGGCCGCACTTCTTGCCGCGGTACTGCCTAATCCTAAACGCTTGCACGCGAACACTCCGTCCCCCTACGTGGAGGAGCGCGCGCACTGGATCGAGGAGCAGATGGAGCAACTCGGCGGTCCCACCTACCTTCGCGGGCTTTGAACCGGAAAAAGGTTGGGGGCAAAGCAGTTGAATCATCCACCATCCAAAGAGCAGATCGCGAATTTCTACGAAGAACACCATAAGCACGGCAAGTATGATTACCTCTATGGAGATGAAGAGCGTCGTGACCTGCTCGTCAGGCTTGTTGGGAAGAGCCAGCGTGTGCTTGATATTGGCTGCCGCGCAGGCACTCTGACGAAACATTACTGCGGTGGCAACGATGTGGTCGGCGTCGATGTTGATCGCCGAGCCCTTGAGATCTTCCGCGAGAGGCTCGGCTTCGAGGCCAGATGGTTGGACGTCGACGTCGAGCCTTTGCCCTTCGAGGACGCATCATTCGACGTGGTAGTTTTCACCGAGGTTATGGAGCATCTGCGCTTCCCGCACCGGGCGCTGGTCGAGATCCGGCGAGTGCTGAAGCCGACTGGTCGGCTCATCGGCTCGGTGCCCAACTCGTTCCGCCTTCGCAATCGCCTCCGCTTTCTGATGGGCAAGCCTTTTGACACAGACCCATCGCACGTACGATTGTATTCGGCGCCACTGGTGCGAGAGGCGCTGGAGCGCCATTTCCAAGCCGTCGAGATTTACCCGGTATCCGGCCATCTCCTTGGCGGCGGCAGGTATGGGATTCCGGTGTTCTCTTGGCTGCCCTTTTCGATCCGGGCTTTGTTTTGTCTGGACCTGGTTTTTGTTGCTCATACGCCCCCATGTCCACCGATGCAACTAGCGCCATAGAGCACCTGAAGCGCGTGACGGCGCTTGCAGAGCGACATGTGGAGAGGGAGTATCCCGCGTGAGACCTCGCCAATCCCACTGGTCTCACAGGAGCAACAGCAGCAGGACCGAGAGGGTGAACAGGGAGAGGACGGTCGAAACGAGGATTCCGGCGGCCGTCACCTCCACGGCGACGCCGAACTGCTGGGCAAAGATGAAGTTTGTCGCCGCGACCGGCATCGCCGACTGCAGGACCGCAATCGCGAAGGGAACCCGCTCCACCGGCAACCACTGAAACCACAGGACCGTCAGGAGGGGAAGGGCGAGCAGCTTGGCCCCTGTGACCCAGGCCACCTCGCGTAGGTCTTTCAACACCGGCGTCCCGTACAGGAACGTGCCGATCGCGAACAGGGCCACGGGTCCTGCGGTGTCGGCGAGGAGCCCGACGAATCTTCGGACCGGCTCCGGCAGCGGTATCGCGAGGAAGGACCAGACGAGGCCCAGGGCAATCGACAGAAGAATTGGGTTGGTCAGGAAGCGGGCAAGGATGACACCACGCCCACCAGCAGTACCGGATCCGCTTCCCTGCATCACGGCGAGACCCAGGGGCACCGCGATCGTCGAGGTCAGGACGATCGTGAGAGCCACGACCGGCATCCCCCGCTCCCCAAAGGCAACCGTATTGAACGGGACGCCCATGTAGGCCACATTCCCGAACGTGGCATTCAGGATGAACATTCCAATGGTGCGCCGGTCCATTCCCCGCAGCCTGCCCACGGCCCAGATCAGCAGGCTCGCGGTGAGGATTCCCCCGGAGTACGCAAAGATCAGGTTTCCGCTGAAGAACTCCGCGACCGGGACCTCGGCAACCTTCACGTAGAGCAGCGCCGGCAGGCTGAAGTAATAGACGTAGCCACTCAGGGCTGCCGCGGCATCGCCGGTGAGGAGGCCGAGGCGCCGCCCGAGGTATCCGAGCCCGATGAGGGCGAAGATCGGGAAGATGATGCCGACAATGGCCCCCATTGCCCCCTCCGTTAGTCAACCGCACCCTGTCCTTGCAGGTCGCGCAGCCGCTAGTGCCGTTCCAACCCTGCTCTCACGCAATGCAGAGTGTCCGGCGGCAACAGCAGGCTTGCTGGCTTCCTCGGCCCTTTCCTTGTTGGAACGGCACTAGAGCATACGCACTGCCGCCGCGTGAAGCAAGCGATTCAGGGAAGTCCGCCATCGGATCGACTCTCACATGTCCTTTCGGGATCACGGCCGCGCCGTTGACGGCCCCGGCCCGTTAGGGTAAGGTAAACTGAGGGCCTTTCCATGACTACAAATACACTCACGGATCTTCTCGCGCGGATCGTCGAGCGAGAGCGAGTCCTGACCCGCCCCATCGATCGGATCGCCTACGCCTCGGACGCCAGTTTCTACCGGTTGACCCCGCAGGCGGTCGTGCAGCCCCGCACCGTTGAAGAGATCCAAGCCCTCTTTCGTTTTAGCCACGAGCACCGCATGCCGCTGACCTTTCGTGCCGCCGGCACGAGCCTCTCCGGCCAGGCGATCACCGACGGGATCCTGGTCGAGGCCGCCCGATACTGGCGCCAGGCCACGGTGGAGGACGGTGGGAACACGGTCCGCGTTCAGCCCGGGGTGATCGGCGGGCACGTGAACCACGTCCTCAAGCCGTACCGCAGAAAGATCGGGCCAGACCCGGCTTCGATTAACACCTGCATGATGGGCGGGATCCTGGCCAACAACTCGAGCGGGATGTGCTGCGGCGTGTCCCAGAACGCCTACCACACCCTCGATTCCCTGACGTTCGTGCTCCCCTCAGGCACGACGATCGACACCGCCGATCCCCGCGCCGACCAGATCTTTCGCGAGCGGGAACCCCGGATGGCCCAGGGGCTGCTGGAACTCAAGCACGAGATCGAGGCCCAGCCCGCACTTGCAGCACGGATCCGGTCCAAGTACCGGATGAAGAACACCACCGGCTACTCGATCAACGCGTTTCTCGATTACGACCGGCCCGTGGAGATCCTGCGGCACCTGCTGATCGGTTCGGAGGGGACGCTGGCGTTTATCGCCGAGGCCGTACTCAACACGGTGCCCGACCTGCAAGTGAAATACACCGGGCTCCTTCTGTTCCCGGATCTCCATGCCGCCTGCGCTGCCATCGTGCCGCTCCGCGACGTGGGGGCCATGGCCCTCGAGCTGATGGACCGGCCATCGCTGCGCTCAGTGGAGCACCAGCCGGGAATCCCGCCCTCGATCACAACCCTCCCCGAGGGCGCCGCGGCCATCCTTGCCGAGTTTCAGGCCGAGGACGAGAAGGAGCGCCCCACCCTCGAGATCCAGGCGCATGGGGCTGTTCACGGTCTTCAGTTACTCGAGCCCGCACGCTTTACCCACCACCCGGCGGAGCAGGCCCTGCTGTGGAAGATCCGCCAGGGACTGTTCCCCTCGGTGGGCGCAGTACGGGAGAGTCGCACCACGGTGATCATCGAGGACGTGGCCTTCCCGATCGATCGGCTGGCCGACGCGGCGGTGGACCTGACCGGGCTGTTCCGGAAGTATGGTTACGACAACGCGATCATCTTCGGCCACGCCAAGGATGGCAACCTGCACTTCGTCATCACCCCGCCCTTCAATGACCGGACCGCGATAGATCACTATGCCCGGTTCATCGACGACATGGTGCGCCTCGTCGTGGAGCGGTACGACGGCGCGCTCAAGGCCGAGCACGGCACCGGCCGCAACATGGCGCCCTTCGTCGAGGCCGAGTGGGGCGCGGCAGGCCTGGCCATCATGAAGCGCCTCAAGGCGCTCGTGGACCCCGAGGGGCTGCTGAACCCAGGGGTGATCATCAACCCGGATCCACAGGCGCACGTCACCCATGTCAAGCCGATGCCGGCGGTCGAGGAGGAAGTGGACAAGTGTATCGAGTGCGGCATGTGCGAGCCCAAGTGCCCAAGCCGCGACCTGACCCTGACCCCACGCCAGCGGATCGTGGTGCGGCGCGAAATGGCCCGGCTCACAGAGAGTCAGAGCGACGGACCGCTCCTCGCCGCGCTCGAAGCCGACTTCCCCTACATGGCCCTCGACACCTGCGCGGTGGACGGTCTCTGCGCCACGGCGTGCCCGGTGGGGATCGACACGGGCCAGCTCACCAAGCGCTTCCGGAGACTGCGCCACTCCGCTGGCGCCCAGACCCGCGCCCGGCGTCTCGCGGAAAACTTTGCCCTCCTGGAAGGCATGGCACGCTTCGGGCTTCGGACAGGCCACATGGTCCAATCGCTGCTCGGAACCGGAGCCATGACCGGGGTGACTCGCGCCTTGCGCGCGGTGGCTGGGAAGTCGTTTCCGCAGTGGAGCCCGGACATGCCGCGGCCATCCTGCGCCAGGCCCCCCGCCACCACACTGGCCGGCGCCCAGGCAGTCTACTTCCCAAGCTGCATCTCGCGGGTGATGGGGCATCTACCGGGTGGGCCGGACGAGATGACCCAGATGGAGGGTTTCGTCACCGTGGCCCGTCGGGCCGAGTTCCCGCTCTGGATCCCGGGGGAGGTGGCGGGGACCTGCTGCGGTCTCCCATTTTCGTCCAAGGGGTACGACCCGGCCTACCAGGTCGCGCTCAACCGCGCGATCGCGCGATTCTGGCAGTGGTCGGAGCATGGACGGCTGCCGGTCGTGGTCGACACCAGCCCTTGCACGTTCAGCCTGGTAACTTCGCGCCCGTATCTCACGCCAGAGAACCTGCAGAAGTTCGATCAGCTGCGGATCCTAGACAGCATCGCCTTCGTCCAGGCAGAGCTTCTACCTCGGCTGACCGTCAAGAACCGGCTCGGGTCGGTGGCGCTGCACCCGGTCTGCTCGGTGATCAGGCTGAACCTCACGCCAACGTTTGAGGCAATCGCCCGCGCCTGCAGCCACGAGGTTTTCGTGCCACTGCACGCCGGCTGCTGCGGGTTCGCCGGCGACCAGGGGTTCGTGTTTCCCGAGTTGACCGCGTCCGCCACGCGGCGCGAGGCCGCCGAGATTGAGCCAGGCCGACACCATGGCCACTTCTCCAGCAGCCGCACGTGCGAGATTGCCATGACCCGCGCCACTGGCTGCCTGTACCGCTCGTACATCTACCTCGTCGAGCACGCGACCCGGTGAGTCATCATGGCCTGGTGCGGGGGCGATCTTGACCCGCGCTGGTGGCGAGGGGTAGAATTGACGACGCCATGGCCTGGAGAAACGCCGCCACGAAAGACTATTATCGAATCTTAGGAGTCTCGCCCGAGGCGATTCCTGAGGAGATCAAGCGGGCCTACCGCCGTCTCGCCCTCGAGAACCATCCCGACCGCAACCGGGGGGATCGACAAGCCGAGGAACGGTTCAAGGAGATCAGTGAGGCCTACGGGGTCCTGATCGATCCGGAGAAGCGACGGCAGTATGACGGCTTCCGGAGAGCAGGCTTTCCACCGGGGGATACAGGATTCCGGTACCGCCAGGAGGACATCTTCCGGGACATCTTCACCGACCCCTTCGCCAGCGCCATCTTCGACGAACTCCGACGAGAGTTCCAGCGCATGGGACTCCGGTTCGATGATCGGTTCTTCCACCAGACCCTCTTCGGCGGGCGCGGATTCCTCTTTGGCGGCGTCTTCGTCATGGGGCCAGGCGGGGCCATCTTCTCGAGAACGTTCCGGCGTCAACCCGCACAAAGGCAGGAACTCGATCGACCTGCGCTGACTGGCGGTCTCCTCAAGGAGGCGGGGCGGAGGCTCAAAGGGTTCCTGACCGGCCTCTTCCGAGGCGATTGGGTCACAACCCAGGGACCTGATCTTTTCACGGAACTCTCGGTGACGGGTGATGAGGCTCGCCAAGGGATCAAGAAACCGATTGCCGTTCTGAGGAACGGACAACGGGAAGAGCTGCTGGTCACCGTCCCGCCCGGCGTCCGGACCGGCACCCGCCTCCGTCTCAGGGAAAAGGGAGACTCCGGGGCCCAGGGGGCCCCGGGAGACCTGTATCTCACCATCCGGATTGAAGAAGCCCCTTAAGACGCTCGCCGTGCCCCGCTGCCCAAGAAAGAATAGACACCTGGGGAATGTTCTTGGCATCCCCCGCCCTCTCCAGCTAGCAGCCTTTCGATTCGCCAACTTGGGAGTCTCCTCGCAGCATGAAAATCGGTTTCACTCTAAATGAGTATCGACTGAGCCTTGGAAGCCAAGGCAACGGTTTATGGGACGGACGGCAACTACCCTCGGAGCCGATTGCGGCCCAACAGAAGGGCCCGAAAGGAGAAAACATGAGATACAAGGTGTCGCTGGCTTCTTTTGCTGTGGTGGCGTTGATCGTGGGGGCTATTGTATGGCTGACCCCGTCCCAGGCACAGGGGCCCATCGTCCTCAAGATGCAAAGCACCTGGCCCAGCCAGGACATCTTCCATCAGACCTTCGTGGACTGGGCGAATAAGACTGAGGAGATGTCCGGGGGTCGCCTGAAGATCGAGCTGCTCCCATCCGGTGCTCTGGTTCCTACGTTCCAGCTTCTTGATGCCGTCCACCAGGGGACCCTCGACGGGGGCCATGGCCTCTCCACCTACTGGTACGGCAAGCATGTTGCGGCGAGCCTCTTCGGCACCGGCCCCTCCTTCGGACTCGACGCCGAGGCCCTCCTGGCGTGGGTCTATTACGGCGGTGGGCAGGAGCTTTATAACGAGTTCCTCCGGGATATACTGAAGTATGATGTCGTCGGCTTCTTCTACGGTCCGATGCCGACCCAGCCGTTCGGTTGGTTCAGGAAACCGGTCACCAAGCCCGACGACCTCAAGGGGCAGAAATTCCGCACCGTGGGGCTGTCAGCCGAGCTCTACAAGAAGATGGGTGCCTCGGTCGTGATCCTGCCGGGCACCGAGATCATCCTGGCCCTCGACCGTGGCGTCATTGATGCGGCTGAGTTCAACAATCCGTCCTCGGACAGACTCCTGGGTTTTCCAGACGTCCGCAAGATCCTGATGGCCCAGAGCTATCACCAGCCGGTGGAGTTCCTCGAGCTGATGTTCAACAAGAAGAAGTTCGAGTCGCTGCCGAAAGACCTTCAGGCCATCATCAAGTACGCGGCGATGGCGGAATCGGCAGACTTCACCTGGAAGATGATGGACCGGAACTCAAAGGATCTGGAGGAGATGAAGACGAAGCACGGCGTCAAGGTCGTCAGGACGCCGAAGTCGGTGCTCCAGGGGCAGCTCAAAGCGTGGGACGAGATCATCGCCGAGAAGTTGACGGACCCATTCTCCGTCAAGGTGCTCGAGTCCCAAAAAGCCTGGGCAGCCCGTGTCGGAGCCCTCAGACTGGACATTATGGTCGAGAACGAGACTGCGTATAACCACTACTTCAAGGCCAAGGCTGCCGTGGCGCCAGCTCCGAAGCCCGCTCCGCCAGCAGCGGCCAAACCTGCCGCCCCCGCGGCGAAGCCTGTCGAGAAGAAGAAGTAGTAGTAGCGGGGTCCGGTGGGGATTTTCGCATCGCGGAATCAGGAAAAAACCCTTGACAATCCGATCGGGACGGTAGCATGATCGAGGCCATCCAAACGGCATTTTACTTCTTCGACTCTCCTGCTAGGCCTGGAACCGCGAGGCGGGGGTAGAGGGGTCGGGCGGAAAGGACTCGCCGTGAGACCGCGGTCGGGACGAGCCTGTCCCGTCTCCGGGTCTTCGGCTTCACCCGAGAGGAGGAGGCATGAGCGATCCAAAGGTAGATCGGCAGGAAAAGCCCAAGCCCGTTTCACGACGCGACGTCCTCAAGGCCGCCGCGGTGGCTGCAGGGGGGGCGGCGCTCGGCTTCCCGATGGTCGTCAAGGCGCAGGGGCCGATCCAGATGCGTTGGCAGAGCACCTGGCCGGCCAAGGACATCTTCCACGAGTACGCGCTCGACTACGCCCATAAGGTCAATGACATGACCGGAGGCGAACTCAGGATCGAGGTGCTGCCCGCGGGCGCGGTGGTGCCGGCCTTCGGCCTGCTGGATGCGGTGTCGAAGGGCACGCTCGACGGCGGACACGGCGTGCTCGTGTACCACTACGGCAAGCAAACCGCCCTGGCGATGTGGGGATCGAGTCCCGCCTTCGGCATGGATGCCAACATGCTGCTCGCCTGGCACAAGTACGGCGGCGGCAAGGAGCTGCTCGCCAGGATCTACGCGTCTATCGGCGCCAACGTCGTCTCCTTCCCCTACGGCCCCATGCCGACCCAACCGCTTGGCTGGTTCAAAAAGCCGATGACCAAGCCGGACGACTTCAAGGGCCTCAAGTTCCGCACGGTGGGGATCTCGATTGACTTGTTCACCGGACTGGGGGCGGCGGTGAACGCGCTGCCCGGCGGCGAGATCGTTCCGGCATTGGACCGGGGGCTGCTCGATGCTGCCGAGTTCAACAACGCCACCTCCGACCGGATCCTCGGCTTCGCCGACGTGTCCAAGGTGTGCATGCTGCAGAGCTACCACCAGAGCGCCGAGGGGTTCGAGATCATGTTCAACAAGACGAAGTTCGACGGCCTGCCGGCGAGGATAAAGTACATGATCGAGTACGCCACGGAGGCGGCTTCGGCCGACATGTCGTGGAAGGCGATCCAGCGCTACTCGCAGGACTATATCGAGCTGCAGACCAAGGACAAGGTCAAATTCTACAAGACGCCGGATTCAATCCTCCAGAAGCAGCTCGAGACCTTCGACCAGGTCGCGGCGAAGAAGGCGGCGGAGAACCCGCTTTTCAAGGAGATCTCCGACTCGCAGCGCAGGTTCGCCGAGCGAGCGGTGAAGTGGGACCTGGACACCAACATCAGGCGTGAAATGGCCTATAACCACTATTTCGGCAAGCCGGCGGCCAAGAAAAGCTAGTCTCCGTGACCCCTTCCAGGCAGGCCAGCCCTCCGGCGCGCGCCGGAGGGTTGGCCTGTTTTGTGCGCCGATGAACGCTCAACGTCTGGTCCAGGCTATCGATCGCGTCAGCTACTGGTCCGGCAAGGCCTTCGCGTGGCTGATCGTGGCCCTGACCTTTGTGGTCTCCATCGAGGTCTTCAAGCGCTACATCCTCAACGCCCCGACGGCCTGGATGTTCGACCTCAACAACATGCTGTACGGCACGCTGTTCATGATGACCGGGGCCTACACGCTCGCGGCGGCCGGGCACGTGCGGGCCGACTTCGTGTACATCTACCTGCGCCCGCGCGCTCAGGCGGCGCTCGACCTGGCGCTGTACTTCCTGTTCTTCATTCCGGGCATCCTGGGGCTCATCTACGCCGGGTACGATTACGCCGCTCTCTCCTGGCGCATCGGGGAGCACTCGACCGTGACCGCCGAGGGGCCACCCATTTACCACTTCAAGTCCGTGATCCCGATCGCGGGCGCCCTGGTGATGCTCCAGGGACTGGCGGAGATCGTGCGCTGCGTCGAGTGCCTGCGCACCGGTGTCTGGCCCGAGCGACCCCGGGACGTCGAGGAGATTGACGTGGTGGATACGCAGCTCGCCCAGAGCGAGTTCGTGGACGAGGAGTCGCGGCGCGCCGCGGTCGCCTCCGCGCACGCGATCGAGGAGGCCGCCCGCCACCGCTCCGCGGTGGACGAGAGCGAGCGGAAGGAGCCATGAGCGACCCCGCACTCGGCCTGACGATGCTCGGGCTCATCGTGGTCGCGATCATGATGGGCTTTCCGACCGCGTTCACGCTGATGGGGCTGGGGATGGGCTTCGGCTACCTCGCGTTCTGGGCCCCCGGGCAGCACTGGTACAACAACCAGATCTTCGACCTGATCGTGCAGCGGACCTACGGGGTCATGACCAACGACGTCCTGCTGTCGGTCCCGCTGTTCGTGTTCATGGGTTACATCTTCGAGCGCGCGGCGCTGATCGACAGGATGTTCTTCAGCGTGCAACTCGCGTTCCGGCGGCTGCCCGCCTCGCTCGCCGTGACCACGCTCCTGGTCTGCGCCTTCTGGGGCATCGCCTCCGGCATCGTCGGCGCGGTCGTGATCCTCATGGGCGTGATCGCGATGCGGCCGATGCTGAACGCCGGATACGACGTGCGGCTCGCGTCGGGCGCGATCACGGCGGGCGGGACGCTCGGCATCTTGATCCCGCCGTCGATCATGCTGATCGTCTATGCTGCGGTGGCCGGGCAGTCCATCGTGAAGCTCTATGCGGCGGCGATGCTGCCGGGCTTCTTCCTCACGTTCCTCTACCTCGTCTACATCCTCGGCTGGGCGATCCTGAACCCGAAGATCGCGCCGAAGTTGCCGCCGGACAAGTACCACCTCGCCGTGCCCGAGTGGCTCCAGCGGCTCGAGCGCGGCCGGTCCCGGCGGGTGATCGGCGGCCTCATCGCCGCAGCCCTCCGACCGAGCCTGCTGCGGGGTGCGGATGCGCCGGACGGCCGACGTATAGGCTATGGCCTGATCCTCAAGAACCTGCTCACGGCGGTCGTGCCACTGGCGCTGGTGGTTACCACGTTCGGCACGGCCTGGTGGTACGTCGTCATCTACAATGCGCCGGCCGCGGTAACGGCCGCGTCAGTCTCCACGACGCAGACTGCATCCGTCTCAGCGGAGCCCGCCGGATCGTCCACCCTGGCGGAACCGGACAAGCCGCAGGAGCTCGGGACGCCGGAATCTGTGACGGAGACCGCGGAGGCGCCGCAGAGCGCGGACGCGCCACCTCAGCGGATGGGTTCGCCGCTGGCCGAGCCGACGGGCGAATCGGCGATGGGACATATCCCGGAGCACTTCTACGCCTGGTTCTGGGGGTTGGCCGTGCTCTCCGCCCTGCTTCTCGGCCTCTACTACTGGCGCATGGATGGCGAGCAGCTCGAGATCCTGAGAGAGCTGGTCGTGTCCGTGGTGCCGCTCGGGGTGCTGACTGTCGTGGTGCTCGCGGTGATCCTGTTCGGCATCACGACCGCGACCGAGTCGGCGGCAATCGGCGCGCTCGGCGCGCTCTTTCTGGCGGTCATGGCAAAGTACCCGCGTCAGGTCTGCTGGTGGAGCCTCGCCGGGGCTCTCGTCGGCTTAGTCCTCGGCCTAGGGCGCGGGGACTTCATGACACTGTTCGTATCGGCATCCCTTGGGGGAGTGTTCGCGGGAACCCTCGTGCCCGGGCTCTTGAATTTCAGGACCTCGCCGGCGCTCCGGAAGAACCTGAACGAATCGGTCTTCCTCACCGCGAAGACGACGGCGATGGTCTGCTGGCTGTTCGTCGGGTCGGCACTCTTCTCCGGGGTGTTCGCGCTGCACGGCGGCCAGTCGTTGATCGAGCGGTGGGTGCGGAGTATGGACCTCTCGCCGGTCGGGTTCCTGATCATGTCGCAGTTGATCATCTTCCTGCTCGGCTGGCCCCTCGAGTGGACCGAGATCATCATCATCTTCTGCCCGATCTTCATTCCGATGCTGGACCACTTCAAGGTCGACCCGATCCTGTTCGGCACCATGGTGGCGGTGAACCTCCAAGCGGCGTTCCTGTCGCCGCCGGTGGCGATGTCGGCGTTCTACCTGAAAGGCGTCTCGCCGAAGCACGTGACGCTCAACCAGATCTTCGCCGGGATGATGCCCTACATGCTGATCGTCATCCTGTGCCTGGTGTTCATGTACATCTGGCCGGGCATGACGCTCTGGCTGCCGGAGTTCCTGTACGGCAACTGAGGACCCGCTTCCGCCTCCCTCTGCAGGCCGCGCAGCGACGTCCACACGATGGACCTGACAAACCTTCACTCACTCTCAGCGTCGGACGCGGCGCGTGTGATCCGTGACGGCCTCATCCGCTCGGAGCAGCTGGTTGAGGCATGTCTGGCGCGGATCCGCGAGACGGACGCGCAGGTTCAGGCATGGGCGTTCCTCGATCCCGATCACGCCCTCGCGCAGGCGCGCGCGGCCGATGCATGGCGCCTCGAGGGGCGGCCGATCGGACCATTGCATGGTGTGCCGGTGGGAATCAAGGACATCATCGACACCGCCGACATGCCGACCGAGTGCGGTTCTGTGCTCTACGCCGGTCGCACGCCCTCGCGCGATGCTGTTGTGGTCGCGATGCTGCGCGCGGCCGGCGCCGTGGTCATGGGCAAGACCGTCACGACGGAGTTCGCAACCTACACCCCCGGCAAGACGCGGAACCCGCACGACTCCGAGCGTACGCCGGGCGGGTCCTCCAGCGGATCGGCGGCGGCGGTTGCCGCCGGGATGGTGCCGCTCGCCATCGGCACCCAGACCAACGGATCGGTCATCCGCCCGGCGGCGTTTTGCGGCGTCCTCGGCTTCAAGCCGACCCATGGACTGATTCCGCGCCACGGAATCCTGAGGCTCTCGGGCACACTCGACCACGTCGGGCTGTTCGCGCGCACGGTCCATGATCTCGCGCTGCTCGCGGAGCAGCTCGTGGGCTACGACGAGCGAGATCCCGACACGCGGCCGCGCGCGCGGATCCCCTTTGCAGAGGTGGCAGCCGAAGAGCCACCGCTCCCGCCGATGTTCGCGTTCGTGAAGACACCGTACTGGGAGCGCGCGGACGAGGAAACGAAAGTGGCGTTCGCCGAGCTCACCGAGCACCTGGGCGACCGTGTCGAAGAGATCGACCTGGTCCCGTTAGCAGAGGCATGGGAGTGGCACCGGACGATCATGGAAGCCGAGATGGCGAGGAACCTCGAGCGGGAGTGGAAAGAGGGCCGCGACCACCTGTCGGTGTCGCTGCGGGCGCAGATCGAGCGCGGCCGGGAGGTGCGCGCGGTTGACTATCAGCGCGCCGTCGGCCGGATCCGGCCGATCCATGAGAGCTTCGTGGAGCTGTTCGAGCAGCGCTACGACGCGATCCTGACGCCGGCGGCTCCGGGCACCGCGCCGAAAGACCTTACCTCGACCGGGGACCCGTCCTTCTGCACGCTGTGGACGCTGTGCGGAATGCCCGCGGTGAGCCTGCCACTCCTGCAGGGCACGAACGGCCTGCCGCTCGGTGTGCAGCTCGTCGGCCCGCGCGACGGGGATGCGCGCCTTCTGCGCACGGCCCGCTGGTTGGCCGCGGCCGTCGCGGCCGGCTGAGCGCGCATCCAGCCGGGTCTCACCCGCCGATTCCTCACCTCCAATCGACTTGCCTCAGCCGATCAGTTGTAACCGCAGATCATGCCCCAGGGCCCGCTTGTACTCCTCGACAAAGGCGCGAGCCCGGTCCGCCTCCCACTCCCGGTAAAATTCAAAGACATCGCCATTCTCGTCCTTGAACTGGCCGATCACTTCATAGCCCAGGGTGAGAAACCCGACCTTCCGCGGCCGGCCGATCACGTCGGGCCGCTCGCTCTTGACGTACCGGCCCGACGGGTGATCGCGCGTGAGCAGGCACGTGAAATCGTCCCCGAATTGCTTCTTCACCAGCACCTCGATCTGTCCGTAGTCGACGTCGCTCCGCTGTAACGGCATCTGCGCCTCCGATTTCAACGCACGATCGCCCCCAGGGCCGCCTCCAGGGTGGGATGACGAAAGGTATAGCCCGCGCCCTGGATTCGCCTGGGAAGGGCCCGCTGGCTCGCGAGCAGGACATCGGCGAACTCGCCGAGGAGGATTTTGAGGCCAAAAGCTGGAGCGGGGAGGAAGGCGGGGCGACGCAACAGCCGCGCCAGCGTCTGGGTAAACTCCCGATTGCGGACCGACGCCGGGGCGGTGGCGTTCACCGGCCCCCGGAGAGCGGCGTGCTCAACGGCATGGAGGATGATTCCCACGACGTCATCGACATGCACCCACGGCATCCACTGCTTGCCGTTCCCCACCGGTCCCCCGAGGCCCAGCTTGAACGGCAGGAGCATCTGCTTGAGCGCCCCGCCCCCTCGACCCAGCACGACTCCGGTGCGAAGCATCACCACGCGAACCCCGTGCTCCTCCGCCCGCCTGGCCTCAGCCTCCCACGCCTGGCAGACCTCAGCCAGAAAATCACTGCCCGGACCGGCCTCTTCAGTCAGTTCCTCGTCCCCCCGATCCCCGTAGTAGCCGACGGCCGAGCCGCACACCAGCACGCCGGGTTTCGACTTGGCCTCGCCGATGGCCGCGACCAGGTTCCGCGTGCCGATGACCCGGCTGTCCCGGATCGCCCGCTTTTTCTCTTTGTTCCACCGTCCGGCCACACTTTCGCCCGCCAGGTGCACGACCGCACCCGCCCCCTGGACGGCGGCCACAGGGGCTGGTTCTAGTCTCGGCCTCCACCGCCACGCCTCTTTCACCCCCGGCACGAGCGTCTTGGCCCGCTCCGGACGGCGGCTGAGCACCGTAAAGGGCTGTCCCCGCTCCTTCAGGCCCGTACAGAGCGCCTTGCCGATAAACCCGGTGGCGCCAGAGACCAACACTACCGACGACATTCCTTTCTCCCTTTCCTCATCACATACGGCCAATGGCTCCTGTCATCGACTAGGCCCACCGGCTCGGGAAGGCATCCTTTGTCAGCGGAAAATTCCACGGTGAGCGGGTGGCGGAGGCCTAGTCCCCGTCCGCCCGCAGGAGAAATTCGCCACCGATCAGGACCTTAACCGAGTACTGAACCCAGGCGCAACATCCCTCCATGTACTCCCTCCTCGTCAATTATACTATACAGACCCATTTCATCTCGTGACAATGGAGCATTGGACCAGGCTGTCGGCCAAAAGCTCGGCGATATGCCTCACCTGAACAGGACTTCCTCGTTTCAGGAGCCCGCCCCGGATCTGGAGGAGACAGCCGGGGCTGTCCAGGGCCACGATTTGCGCCCCTGTCCGCTCGATGGCCGCGAGCTTGCGCCCGAGTACCTCGCCGGCCACATCGGGATAGTCCATTGAAAAGTGACCTCCAAAGCCGCAGCACTCGCCGATCTCGTCGAGCTCCCTCAGTTCATACCGCGTGAGCATCCGAAGGAGACGCCGCTGGGGCTCTTCGAGCCGCAGGCCCCGCAGCGCACTACACGAATCGTGGTAGGTCAGCGGGACCTTGTGCGGAGTGGGCTCTCCGAACGTCCCCTCCCCAAGACCCAGGACTCCGACCAGATACTCCGAGAAGTCGAGCGTCCGGGCCGCGAGAGCCTGTCCCCGCTCTTCCCAACGTGGATCCCCCTTGACCAGCTTGGGTATGTACTGCTTCAGGGTGATCCCGCAGGGGGGCGTGGCGGTCACAACGTGCTCACCCGGACTCGGCTCGAGGGCGGCGATCAGGTCTTTCGCCATCCGCGCCGCCGTCTCTTTGTGACCCTCATAATAGGCCGGCAGGCCGCAGCAGCTCTGGGCCTTCGGGAAGTGCACCGTGACCCCGTAGTGATTCAGGACCTTGATCACCGCCTCGCCGATCTCGGGGTAGAACTGATCGATAAGACAGCTCGCGAAGAAGGTCACGGTCCGTTTCGAGTCCCGGCGAGCCGGGAGGACTTCCCCCACCCGCCTCCGCAGGGGGCGGGCGGCGACTGCGGGCATCGCCCGGACCCTGGTGAGGCGTTTCAGCGGCCCCGGCAACTCGCGGAGGATTGTCCGCCCCCGGGTGAGGGGAAGCTGCATCACCGCCGCCAGCCGCAGGGTGAGATGGAAGAGACTGGGGCTCGGCAGGATCGCATCGAGAAAGAGGCGCCGGATCCCCCTAGCCTTCTTTTTCTGCTCCTCCTGCTCCACGATCCGGCCCCGCATGGCGACGATCATCCGGGGGAGATCGATCTCAGCCGGGCAGGCATCGACACAGGCCCGACAGAGGAGACACGCCTCCTGCGGAACGGCCGCCGCCTCCCAGCCGTGGTGAAACGGCGTGATCACGGTCCCGATCACCCCGGTGTAGATATGGCCGAACACGTGCCCGCCCACGACCCGGTACGTGGGACAGACGTTGGCGCAGGAGGCACAGCGGACACAGTACAGGGCCTCCCTGAACTCTGCATCATCCCGCATCGCCCAGCGGCCGTTATCGAGCAAAACGATGTGCATCTCTCCGGTGGCGGGGCCTCGGAATTCCCGAGGCCTGGCGACTGCAGCCGCCCCGGTCTTCCCCGTGATGAAGGTCGTGTAGACCGTGAGATGCTGGGCGGTGGCTGTCTTGGCGAGCAGCTTGAGGTGTGCGGCGGCGTCCTCGATGGTCGGCACGATCTTGTCGTACCCCAACAGGGCGACGTGAATGGGAGGGAGGCTGGTGACCAGGCGGCCATTGCCCTCGTTCGTCACGATGATGACGCTTCCGGTCTCGGCCACGGCGATGTTGGCCCCGGAGATCCCCATACCGGCACTCAGGAACTTCCCCCGAAGCTCTTCCCGGGCCAGACGGACCATGAGGCTGACGTCGGGGGGAATTTGTCGCCCCAGGGCCTTCGAAAAGACGCCGGCCACCTCCTCCTTGCTCATGTGGATACAGGGCATGACGCTGTGGGAGGGATGCGCCCCCGCCTGCTGGATGATCCATTCCCCCAGGTCCGCCTCGACCGGGGTGATTCCCAGCCGCTCCAGGTGATGGTTGAGTCCGATCTCTTCGGAGACCATCGACTTGGACTTGACGACCAGCTCCACCCCCTTTGCCCTGGCGAGGTCGCTGATATACCGGTTGGCCTCTTCGGCGTTTTTGGCCTCATACACGATGGCTCCAACCCGCCGGGCCGCCTCCACGAATTGCCGGGCCAGTTCCGGGAGCCGCTCGATGGCGTCCTCTTTCATTCGCCGAAGCCGGGCCCGCTCCTCCTCGTAGTTGAGGACGGCGAGGGCATTCCGTCGTGCAGTCCGGTAGGCGGTGCCGAACCGGCCCAGATTCTCCCGAATCCGGGGATTCGCTAAGGCTGCGGCCGCTCGACGTCGAAACTCCTCCTGGCGTGTCATGACCCGATTCCTTTCCCCGTCGGGGGCAGCACAAAGATATGGAGCTGCCGGGGGCCGTGGACGCCGATGGTGAGCACCCGCTCGATATCCGCGGTGCGACTCGGCCCCGTCACCCAGGAGCAATAGGACGGCCGGCCCTGAAGGCTGGATCTCAGGATCAGGTAGCGGGTCAAGAGCAGACCCTCTTCCAGGGAGTCCACCACCGTATCCTGATGGAGGAGGGCCACGTGGATCTCCGGAAGCATGCCGAGCAGACGCGCCTCCACCTCATCCAGATGGACGAGGATCGAGCCGGTCTCGGCGACGCCTGCCGCCGCCCGAGTCACCCCGATCCCGGCATGAACGATCCCGTCGGGACTCGGCCCAGCCGCCAGACTGATGCCGGCCTCGATCAGGGCAGCCTCTAGATTCACGTCTCGGGCAAGGTCACGATCGGTGGCCTGACAGAGGGTAATTCCCTGGGCCTTGGCCAGCGCGGCGATGGAGAATCCCACCGCCTGAGGATCGACCACCTCGCGGACTACTCCCCCGGCGCGCTCCGCTTCGACCACAAAGCGAGAGAGAATGGAAAACTGACGGCGGCGGTTGGCTGCCCACGTTTGGACCACGCGTTCTTCCACTTGGCGCAGCAGGGGCATGGATGGTCCCTCCTGGGGGGAGCGTCGAGACGGGATGACGCGCAGGTCGGGCCTTCTACCTAGCACTGGCAGGATTGAAATGTCAAGAGCGGAAAGAGCGGAGAGCGACCCTGGGGGCTCGGGGGGGACTGATCAAGTCAGGCTGAACTCGTTCAGATACATGTGAGACAAACTTAGGGTACAAGGGAGGGGTTCCCACGCGGAAGGAGGAACCCCTCATGAGCGTCTTTGGCCTGAACTGGCAGTTCAACTGGGTCGCGCGGTATGG
>Ga0247727_10007104_pt1 | contig 21571 bp, 24 predicted proteins | sample WisWelCaveWW1625_FD_202498 | JGI IMG/M metagenome (GOLD analysis project Ga0247727, IMG submission 202498) | Biofilm microbial communities from Wishing Well Cave, Virginia, United States - WW16-25 | ecosystem: Environmental > Aquatic > Deep subsurface > Groundwater > Cave microbial mat | place... | reverse complement strand
CCTGATCCATCCTCAGCATCCTCCGAGCGGAGGCACCGACTCCCTCGTCGGTCAACCTCTCGCGCCTGGGGGTGGATCAGTTTCAGAGCGCCCGATGGATCAGATCCTGGGCGGCGGGATTAAGGATCTCGAGATGAGCCACGATACCTGCGAGCCCGCCGCCGAGATCGAGGCCTGCGCGGTCGCGTTGGAGACGCAGACCGTCAGATGGAGTGTGAAGGCCTGCGAGGATGTCGACGTACCCGCGGGGACCTTCCGGGCACTGCGTATCTGGAGCCACGACGAGCTCGACGACGAGATCGAGACTTTCTGGTGGTCGAGAGGCGTCGGGAAGGTCCGGAATCTCCAGCCCGATCAGGACGAGTTGCTCGTCGACTACTGCATCCCGTCGCAGGGCTGCACGCGGCCTCCCCCGACTTGCGGAGAGCTGTGCTGCGAGATGCACGACACCGTCGAGGGCTGCGCGACCTGCGACTGCCCCGGGAGCTAGCTCCGAACCCTACCTCTTCGCGACCACCCACACCTTCACCGTCGCCGTGACGTCGCCGCCGAGCTCGAGGACCACGTTCGCTCAGCCAAGTAGCGGGTTGCGCACAGCCAGGCCTGCGAAGCGCGAGAAGTCCCGGTCCGCGGTCCAGAGCTCCCGCACGCCGTTGCAGAGGCAGGCCGCAGCGATGCGCGCGTCGTGAACCTTCGCGCCGACTGCACGGGAGGAACCGAGAACCTCGCGCAAGGCCTGCCAGTAGCTCGACCCTTCCTCCGCGAGCAGACGGACGGAGGGAGAAGCCATCCACGCGTCGATCTGGCCGAGCGCCTCTTCGACGGTGGACGGAGGATCGAAGACCCGAGGGTGCGTGACGACTCCGAAGAACTCGTGGAGACAGTGACAGGGGATCGCCCAGGGCGCAGATCCCTGCGCGAGACCTGCCACCGCTGCGACTGCGCCGTCGTGCCGGGGTGCGTCGCGACGATGCGCCTGGACGAGAACGTTCGTGTCGACCGCTATCACGCGCCGCGACCCTCGTAGATCGCGTCGAGGGCGGCCGAGAACGGCGCGTCGCGGAACTCGGGCCGCAGCCCGCGGCCTCCCACGCTCGCGTCTGCCAGGACGAAAGGCCGCGCCTGTGCGTCCGCGCTGTCCTCGAGGTGCTTGCGCAGCGCGTCCTCCAGGACGAGACGGAGCGTCGTCTTGCGAGCCCTCGCCAGCGCCTTCGCTCGTCGCAGGAGTGGATCGGCGATCTCGACCGTGGTCTTCATATGGGTACCCATATCATGCACTACGGGCACCCGCAACCGGGGGCAGCCCTACTTCTTCGCGACCACCCACACCTTCACGGTCGCCGTGACGTCCCCGCCCAGCTTGACGACGACGTCGTAGGCGCCGAGCTGGCGGATGGAGTCGTCGAGGACGATCTTCTTGCGGTCGAGGGCCACGCCCGACGCCGTGACGGCGTCGGCGATCTCCTTCGCCGTCACCGACCCGAAGAGCTTGTCCTCGGCGCCGACCTGCTTCTCGATCGTCACGGTGACCGCCGAGATCTTGGCGGCCAGATCGCCGGCGTCCTTGCGGATCTTCGCCATGCGGTTGGAGGCGACCTTGCGGTCGTGCTCGACCCTGTCCATGTTGCCGCGCGTCGCCGCGACGGCGAGGTTGCGCGGCAAAAGGAAGTTGCGCGCGTAACCGTCCCGCACCTTCACGACGTCCCCGGTCTTGCCCAGGGTCGGCACGTCTTCTCTGAGGATGACCTGCATGGCTACTCTCCCGAGACCGCGAAGGGCATGAGCGCGATGTTGCGCGCACGCTTGACGGCCTGTGTGATGGCGCGCTGGTGCTTCGCGCAGTTTCCGGAGATGCGGCGGGGCACGAGCTTGCCCCTATCCGTCACGTACGGGTGGAGCATGGCGATCTCCTTGTAGTCGATGACGATCTTCACGTCGGCGCAGAACCGGCACATCTTGCGGCGCCCCTGCCGACGGCGCGGATCATCCGTGCCGTCACCCTCGCCGCGCGGCGCCCCGCGTCCGCCCTTCCTCTCTTCGCGATCGAATTCCATGGCTACTTCTCCTCCTTCTCGGCGGGCTCGGCAGGCTTGGCGGGCTCGCTCGCACCGGCGTCGGCGACGGCGTCGGCGGCAGCCGGGGCCGGGGCCGGGGCGGCAACGACGCCCGCGGCCGTGCTCAGATCGATGTCACCTTCCTCCAGCGGCTCGTCGGGCGGCGGGGGCGGCGGCTCGTCCGGCTCCTCGGGTACGAGCTCGAGCCGCTTCCACTCGACGGCCGCGTCGTCGACCGTCAGGGACGCCATGTCGATGTCCGAGGCGAGCAGCACCGTCTGGTGCTTGATGACGACGTCCGTCAGGCGCAGGTTGCGCTCGATCTCCGCGACCAGGTCCGAGCCTCCGACGTACTTGAGGACGACGAAGATGCCCTTCTTCTGCCGCTCGACCTTGTAGGCCAGCTTGCGACGGCCCCACTGGTCGATCTTCATCATCTTGCCGCCGAGCCGGTCGATCACCTCGGTGACGCGCCCCTGCGCCTTGTCGGCGTCGTCCGGCGACGTGTCGGCCCGAAGGATGTAAATCGTTTCGTACTCTCGCGCATGCGCGCGTGCTGTCGCATCCATTGGTGTCTCCTCTCGGTCATGGCCCCCGGACGTGCCGGGAGCGAGGGGTCTGTTCTCTCGGTTCTCTCGTCAGGCGCCGATTGCCTTTCCCTGCTGTCCGTTGAACTCGTTCATCGCGGACGCCACGCCCTTCGTCAGGACGCACACGACCGCCTCCGCTGCCCGTCCGAGCACCCGATCGAGATCGATGCGCTCGTCCGCGGCGAAATCCTGCAGCACCCAGTCCTCCGCGGTCCCCACCGCCGGCCGTCCGATCCCCACGCGCACGCGCAGGTACGCGTCCGTCCCGAACGTCTCGTGGATCGACTTGAGGCCCTTGTGCCCGCCCGTCCCGCCCGCTTCCTTGACGCGGACCGTGCCGAACGGAAGGTCGAGGTCGTCGTGGACGACCACGGTCTCGGCAGGCGTCATCTGGAAGAAAGCCGCCGTCCGCTGCACGGACCTGCCCGAGACGTTCATGTAGGTCAACGGCTGCAAGACGACGACGTCCACGTCTTCGATCTTTCCCTTGACCATCTGGCCCGAGAACTTCTTCTCCCAGCGGCCCATGGCTCCCTTCGCCCGCAGGCGCTCGGTGACCATGAAACCGGCGTTGTGCCGGTTTCCCGAGTACTCCGCGCCAGGATTGCCGAGGCCGACCACCAGGAACACTCGCCTTCCTTACTCGTCCTTCTTGACGCGACGGCCCGTGATCTCGGGCATCGCGGGAGCCGAGGGCTTGGGCGGCGCCGCACCTGGAGCCGCCTTCATGCCCGGAGTCGGAGGAGCAGCGCCCGGTGCGCCCGGGGCCGCGCCCTCGGCGCCCGGCACGGCAGCCGCCAGCTCGCCCTCGAGCGGAGCCGCGACCACAGCCTCTTCCTTGACCTCTTCCTTCTCCGGCGCGACGACCGAGACGATCGTCCGGTTCGGATCCAGGCCGATCTTGACGCCCTCGGGAAGCGGGACGTCCTGCGCCTTGAGTCCGTCCCCGATCTCGAGCGGCGTGACGTCCACCTCGAGCTTCGCGGGGATCTTGTCCGGACGGCAGATCACGGGGATGCGGTGGAAGATCTGGTGGATGTTCCCGCCGACCTGGACGCCGATCGCGCGCCCGATGCACTTGAGCGGCACCTCGACCCTGACCTCCTTGTCGATGTCCACGCGCACGAGGTCCGCGTGCAGCAGCCGCTGCGAGATCGGGTGCACCTGGTACTCCTTGATCATCACGAGCTGCTCTTTCGTCCCTTCGCCGTTCGCCGCGATCGAGAGCTGGATGACCGAGTTGCGGCCGAGCTCGCTCTTCAGCGCGATCATCAGGCCCTTCGGATCGAGCGCGATCGACTCGGAGGCGCCGCCTCCGCCGTAGCAGACTGCCGGGATGCGGCCGGCCGCGCGCGCGCGACGTGCGGGTCCCTTGCCTCTTTCCTTCCGAACTTCCGCTGCGACCGGGACGAACTCCATGGCATGTCTCCTACCGTCTGTACCTATACGAACAGCGAGCTGACGGAGTCGCTGTGGTGGATGCGCTTGATTGCCTCGCCGAGGATGCGCGCGACGGACAGGACCTTCACCTTCGGCAGCGCCCTCGCCTCGGGCGGGATCGGCAGCGTGTCGGTCAGGATGACCTCCTCGAACGGCGCCGCCGCGAGCCTCTCCGCGGCGTTGCCGGACAGGACCCCGTGCGTCGCGCAGGCGATGATCCGCTTCGCGCCACGCTGCTGCAGGGCGACGGCCGCGTTGCAGATCGTCCCGGCCGTGTCGATCATGTCGTCGAGGACGATCGTCTCTTTCCCCTCGACCTCTCCGACGATGTGCATCACCTCGGAGACGTTCGCCCGCTCGCGGCGCTTGTCGATGATCGCGATCGATCCGCCGAGACGCTTCGCGTACGCGCGCGCCCGCTCCACGCCCCCCGCGTCCGGCGACACGATGACTGGCTCCGGGCCGACCGATCCCTTCAGGTGCTCGAGGAAGACCGGCATGGCGAACAGGTGGTCGAACGGGATGTTGAAGAACCCCTGGATCTGTCCCGCGTGCAGGTCCATCGCGAGGACGCGATCGACGCCGGACGCGGTCAGCAGGTCCGCGACGAGCTTCGCCGTGATGGGGGTCCGCGGCGCGACCTTCCGATCCTGCCGTCCGTAGCCGTAGTAGGGGATGACCGCCGTGATCTGCCCGGCGCTCGCGCGCTTGAGGCTGTCCACGAGGATGAGCAGCTCCATCAGGTGGTCGTTGACGGGCTTGGCCATCGGCTGGAAGACGTAGGCGTCGACCCCGCGCACGTTCTCGCCGATCTCCGCGAAGATCTCGCCGTCCGCGAACCGCGAGATCTTCACCTGGCCGCGCGGGATCTCCATGAAACGGCAGATCGCGTCCGCGAGGGGGACGTTCGCGTTGCCCGAGAAAACGCAGATGGAACGAAGCACAGCCGAGACCCTTCGCGCCCGCCGCTTGCCGCGACGCCGACCGCCCGGTTTACGTGGGGCGCGGGTTCGTACCACCGGGGGGGGATGCTGTCAAAAGGGGGAGAACTGGGAAAGCTAAGGATTGCGGCCCAGACCGAGCTCCGAAAGGACCCGGGCGAGGTCTTCCTTTTCGAGCTCCGTCAGCGCCGTCGAGTCCTGGGAGGAGAGCTCGTCGGCGATGGCGAGGTCGTGCCGCGCGTCTCGGCGCTTGCCGCAGCGGAAGTTCGACATGCCCCTGAAGAAGTAATACTGGGCGCGGATCACCACGGATTTGCGGGGAATCTCGGGCTCCAGGTCGTTCCACTTCGCGACGGCCGGCCGGTACCTGCCGGCGTGGTAGTGGTCGAGCGCGCGGTCCCACTCCGCCTCGAACGACGCACAGCCGGCGGCCGAGCAGCACAGCAGCGCCGCGGCGAGAGCCAGACCAACCCCCCCAGGGCGGGCAGACCGAAACACCGCGCGCATCATACCGACCGCGGTTCGTCCGTCCACCTTTCACACGCCCTCGCCCCCCCTCCCCTGACACGAATGTCGTAGTTGGACGGGTGCGAAGAGCCCTGCGCGGTTCGCAAGAAACGGATAACCGTCGGAGAAAACTACGGAAACCAATCTACGCCCGGATTTTGACGAAGTGGCACGCGCCGTGCTTTGGAAGGGCTCGGAAGGTGATGGCGTGAGTCATCCCCCTCCTCCCGATGGGTGGCCCGAGGGTCACCACTTGGCTTGATTTCCCTGGCGAGACTTCTCGTAGAAGCGGCTCCCCGGGGAACCTTGACAGCGAATGGCTTGATTCCTTTTCTTTCTTTCGTCTTCGGTGCTTTGAGACTTTAGCTCTCTTTTCTTGGCGCGCAACGAGAAGCCGCCCCCCCCCAGCATGGGTCGGGCGGCTTTCTTATTTGGCCGGATGCCCCCGGAACCTGGGGCGACCCCGGTGCTATCCTTTCCGTGTGGAGTACGCCTCGTACATCCAGGGTTGGCGCACCCGGTGGGAAAACGATCGACTGTCGGACGCTCGCGCCGCTGCCGATGCGATGGAGACCGCGCGCAGGCTGGCCACGTTGCTGCGCAGCCGTTTCGGTGTTCGCCGCGTCGTCCTCTTCGGCTCGCTTGCGCGGGGGGAGTTCGGACGCGGTTCGGACATCGATCTGGCCGTGGAAGGTCTCGCAGCCGACCGGCTCTTCCGGGCTGGCGCGGACCTCGACGAGATGGCTCACGGGATCCGCGTCGACCTCGTCCCGGTCGAGTCTGCCACGCGTTCGCTGCGAGACCGGCTAGAGAACGAGGGGATCGTCCTGCCGTGACGAAGGACGCCGTCAGGCCCAACGAGCGATTCGTCCGGGTCGCGGCCACGATTCGCGACGAGCGGGACCGACTGTCCAGGGTCGTCGGAGAAGCGAGCCAGGCCCTCGCGGACTTCGCCCAATCCGAGCCCTCGATGCGCGAGCTGCGCGGGATCGGCGACATCGTCCACGACTTCTACACCGGCGCCGAGCGCATCTTCGAGCGCGTCGCACCCGAGCTGAACGGGGGAGTCCCGGCTGGACCCGCGTGGCATCGCGAGATCCTCCGAAGCATGACCCTCGACCTTCCAGGTGTTCGGCCACCGCTTCTTGGAAAACAGACCGAACGCGTCCTCGACGAGTTCCTCCGTTTTCGACATCTCTTCCGGCACTCGTACGGCTTCGAGTTGGAATGGACCCGGCTTCGCCCGCTGCTCGAGCAGGTGCCGGCCGCGTGGGCGGCGCTGGAGGCAGATCTGGAAAGCTTCCTGGATTTCCTGACGCGCGCGGCGTCCTCGGCCTGACGGCCCGCCTACAACATCGCCCGCGCGAGGAGCGCCGAGGCCCCGGCGTTCGCGAAGAGCCAGGCCTTCGCCAGCACCCATGGCATCCAGAGGACTTCGACCGTGCCGAAGAGGGCGACGAAGAGCAGGCTCGCGGCGATGCCCACGGAAAGGCCGGCGAGCAATCCGCGCAGCCTGGGCACGCCGTAGCCGACGGCCGCCGCCGCAACCGGCACGATTGCCGAGTAGACGATCGGGTTGCCGTGGCCGCCGGCGCCGAGGAGCACCTGGTCCCAGGCGAGCAGCGGGCGCGACACCATCCACACCCAGTCGAGGTCCCCACCGACCAGCGCAGGCAGGAAGAACGGGCCCGTCGCCGCGACGAACGCGCCGAGCACCCACCCGACCCGCACTTTCACCGTCGACTCGCCCTTGCCGCGCCGCACGAACCACGTGAGCACCGCCGCGAGCGCGAGGCCCCACAGCCCGAACGCCATCTGCGTCTTGCCGAGCGCCCGCTCGACGTCGAGGATCCCCGCGCCGTACCGCTGCCGGTCGCGACCCTCGCCGCGCGCCGTGCCTTCCAGGATCGACTCGACTCCGTCCGGGTCCGTGACGCCCGCCGAAACGAGCAGCGCCGCCGCGCCCGCCACGTGCGGCGTCGCCATCGACGTCCCCATCCACGCCAGGTAGTCGTTGCGGCTCGGGTCCTCCGCCAGGATCGTGTTCTGCAGGACGCCGTCCGGCATCCCGTCGCCGTTCTGGTCGACGCGCACGTCGCCGCCCGGCGCCGCGATGTCCACCTGCGGCCCCCAGGTCGAGTAGAACGTCGTCGTCTCGTCGAACCGCGTCGCCGCGACCGCGATCGAGTGGTCGTACCGCGCCGGATACCCGACCCCGCGCCGCCCGGAGTTCCCGGCCGCGCACACGATCACGACGCCTTTCGCGTGCGCGTGGTCGACCGCCCGCTCGACGATCCGGCTGCCGAACGCGCCGCCGAGGCTCATGTTGATGACGTCCGCCCCGTGGTCCGCCGCGAACCGGATCCCGTCCGCGATATCCGCCCAGGTCCCCATCCCGTTCTTGTCGAGCACGCGGATCGGCATGATCGCCGCGCCCGGCGCGACGCCCGTCACCCCGATCCCGTTGTTCGTGGACTGCGCGATCGTCCCCGCGACGTGCGTCCCGTGTCCGTGCTCGTCGTTCGGGTGGGCGTCGTCGTCCACGAAGTCGAATCCCGGCACGAACGCAGTCTCGGCCAAGTCCGGCACCCGCTTGAACTCGCCGTGGTCTTCATAGGCCACGCCCGTGTCGATCACCGCGACGACCGCCGTCCTTCCGCGCGCGAGCTTCCACCCGCGCGGCATCCGGATCTGCCGCATGTGCCACTGGTTCGCGTAGTGCGGGTCGTCCGGCTTCATGTGCGTGCGGTCGTCGGGAATGTCCTCGCCGAGCATCTCCCACGCCCCCTCGACCTCCACCGCCTCGACGCCTTCCTCCCGGCCGAGGGCGTGGACGACGTTCGCCGGCGCCACCGTCCGGTACAGGTTCGCGTCGTCCGAGTAGCGAGAGTTCAGCCGCAGGTCGATCCCGAGCCGGACCTCGAGCATCTCGACGTCCGCCTCCGACCACGAGTCGTCGAGATCGACGAGCACCTCGCCCGTCGACCGGAAGACGTCCGCTTCCGGCCGGGCAACGTCGTCCTCGGCCTCCCCGACCCGGCTAGGGCCAGGCCGCCCCATGAAAGCGACGAGGGCGATGGCCGCGAAGGTGGCGGACCAGACGGCGAGACGCCTCATGCGAGAACCCTCCGGCAATCAGTGTAGTGCGATCGGACGTCGGCGCCAGCGCGAGGATCTACGTCAGAAGCAGCAACATCTCGCGCCGGCCTCGGGGTTCATTTCCGTCTCGCAGCTGCTCACGACCGCCGAGCCGGACTTGCATCCGTCGACCCAGAAGACGCCCCCGACGTCGCCGAATCCCGAGTAGTCGCAGGCGTCGACGCAGATCTGTCCCGCGTCTTCACAGATCTCGTCGCAGGTGGGAGAGAGGGACCCCCCACCCACCGGGCTGCAGTCCGCCAGGTCCACCACGCACTCGGCGCCGCACGTCTCCGGGTCCTCGCCGCAGTCGCAGACGTCGTTGCCGCAGCTCGGTTCCCACGACTCCGAGGCGCAGATCCACGCGCCGTCGCAGCTCCCCACCGGCACGCAGCCGCCGTCCTGGACGCACCCGCCGTCCGGGCAGCCGCAGTCGGCGACGCACCCGTCTTCACCCACGACCTCGCCGCAGTCGCAGTCGCCGTTGCCGCAGCTGTTCTGGAACTCCCCGTCCACGCACCAGGACCCCAGGTTCTCGCGGTGGCACGCGCCATCCGCGACGCAGCCGAGCGCAGAGGGGCATGCGTCCGGCTCGCAGTCGGTGTCCGTGTCCGTGCCCGAATCGGTGTCCGTGTCGGCGTCCGTGTCGGCGTCCGTGTCGGCGTCCGTGTCCACGTCGACGTCGACGTCCGTATCGGCGTCGGCGTCCCCGGGCGAATCGACCGACCCGCACCCCGCAGCCAGGATCAGCGAACACGACAGGCGCCCCATTGCGGCGATGTTTGGCCGAGGACGCCCTCGAGTCAATCGTCCCGCCACCTTGGTCCTCCTACGGGACGCACGAACGTCGGTAGACGGGAAGCCCGTCAGCGCGGTGCAGGATGTGGACCCATCCCGAGTCGTCCACCTCGAGCTCCAAGGGCGGCGCGATCCAGTTCGACGAGACCACCGTCTCGAACTTCCAGTCTGCGCTCGCCCCAGCATGACGCAGGACGCCCTCCGTCCCCATGCCGTCGTCGTACTGATGGTACGCAACGTGGGGTCCGTCGGGCCCGAGCGCGATCGGGCCGAATGTCGAAGTGCCGTATCCATGGTCCATGATCGCCCGCCCGTCGATCTCGATCGGGTCCGTCCATGTCCCGCCCACCCGTGCCTGATAGGTGTACGCGCTGCTCGCGTATGCGGCATGCACGTCGCCCTCGGAGTCGACGGCGAGTCCCTTCTGGGTCAATCCGGATCCCGACCTGACGTCCTCGAAGATCCATGCGCCCGAGACGTTGGAGCCGTATCTCAGGGTCCGGTCGTAGTAGGCGGCGCCCGCGCCGCTCGAAAAGACGTGTGCGCCCCCATCGTGATCGACCGCGAAGGACGTGGCGATGAAAGGGGGTGGGTCCACGCTGGACCACTTCGCCCCACGGCCGATCCAGTATTCGTCGTCCGTAAGGACGTGAATCTGGCCGGACGAGTCTAGCTCCCACATCGGGTCGTCGACGTCCGGAAGGGTCTCCTCCACCCAATCGCCGGACGCGTCGGAGACACAGGTAGGCGCCACGGCGGGGCCTTCGTCCCAGCAGATCACCACCCCCCTGGCCGGATCGGCACGAATGCCGAGCGGGCGGAAGACGGTGCCGAGCCCGTGCCCGAGCAGTTCGAACGACCAGTCGTCCCCGGCGAGCGCGGCGTGATGCAGGTGCACGTCCGCTCGAGACCACTCGCCCTCCCACTGCAAGGCCATCAGGTGCGTGACGCCGGTGGAATCGATGGCCAGCTCCGAACCCGCGGTCATTCCGGGCACAGTGAACGCCTGCCAGCCTTCGTCGCAGCGACCTTCGGCCGATCCGTCCACTCCTGCTTCCTCCCCTGCTTCCACCCCTGAATCGGAGGGCGATGACTCCGTCGACGCGTGGCAGCCCCCGAGAAGAGCTAGAAGCAGCAGCACCGGTTCACCCCTTCGCTCCAGGCGCAGACGTTCGAGCAGCAGTCGATCGCCCAGCCGCACAGCTCGCCTGCTTGCCGGCACTCGCCGCCGGGCTGGGCGCAGCGGCCGTCGGCGCAATCGGTGCAGCACTCGTCTCCACCCCCTTCGTCGTCGCAGATCTCTCCGACCGGCTCGCAGCCGCGGACGTCCTCGCAGCGGGAGACTGCGAATCCACCCGGGGCCGGGCAGCGCCCCGAGCAACAGTCGGCGCCGGAGAAGCACAGCTCGCCGACCGGATTGCAGCCGCCGGGGTCTTCGCACCGCGCCGTGTCGCCGCACGACCCCGAGCAGCAGTCGAAGTCGTCGGAGCAAGCGCCGCCGTACCCTGCGCAGCCGTCGACAGCCGCGCATCGTCCGCCCGCGCAGTCGCCCGAGCAGCAGTCGAAGTCGCTGAAGCAGGCGTCGCCGTCGAAGACACAGCCGTCCCCGCCTGCGCACACGTTCCCCGAAGGCGCGGGCAGGCACCGTCCGGCGCAGCAGTCGGCATCGGACGCGCAGGAGTCCGCGTAGTCGGCACAACCCGGGCCCGTGTCCGTGCCCGTGCCGGTGTCCGTGTCGCCATCGGTGTCGCCGTCCGTATCGGCGTCGACGTCCGTGTCTGCGTCGCCCGTCCCTGCCGGCACGCAACGGCCCTGGTCGTCGCACTCGAGGTCCGCCGAATCGCAGTCGGCGTCGATCCGGCAGTCCCAGCCGCAGCGTCCGCCGGCGCAGTACTGGCCCGGGGGGCAATCCGATCCGTCGGAGCACGGACCGCCCGTTGAGGCCGACTCGCTGCCGCACGCGGCGAGGAAGAGAGCGGCCGCGAGCGAGGCCGGCCTCATACGAGGACGACGTCTTCCTCGCCGAGCTCCATCGAGTCGTCGCGTGCCAGCGCCATGCGCGTGTCGAGCAACCGCTCCTCCGAGAGCGTCTCGAAGTAGGTCTTCACGGAGGGGATCGCCGCCACGAGCTTCTGGAAGTACTCGCGCGCGAGGAAGAGCACGGTGCTCTGCCGCGCGGCGGTGACGGTCGCCGTCGTCTTCGTCCCGTGCAAGAGAGAGATCTCTCCGAACGCGTCGCCGCTCTTGATGTTGCCGATGAGCACCTTCTCCGCCCCGTCGACCTTCGTGACGTCGGCATCTCCTGACAGGAGCAGGTACAGGCCGCGGCCGTCATGGCCCTCCGCGATCATCACGGTGCCGGGAGCGACGTCGTGCGCGGAGAAGCGCCGGACCAGCTCCAGCTTCTGCTGCCGGTCGAACGGCTTGAAGACCGGGCAGGTCGCGAGCAGATTGTTTAGCAGCCGCTCGCGCGTGAACTTGTCGAGCGCGTCCGCCACGGCGTGGATCTCGCCGGACAGGGCCATCAGCGACTCCTTCGGGAACTCGAGGAGGTCTCCCTCGCGCGTCGCCTGCACGGAGGCGCTGCGCGGCGCCGCCGAGACGAGCGCCATCTCGCCGAAGATCGCCCCGTCGTGCAGGAGCGCCAGCTCCGTCTCCTTGCCGAGCGTGTCGTGCCCGAAGACGCGCACCGTGCCGCGCGCGACGACGAAGAAGCTGGTCCCCGGCTCGCCCTCGTTCAGGATCATCTCGCCGGCCTTCACGCGGCGCAGCTGCATCAGGTGCAGCATCCGCGCGAATGCGTCCTTGGACAGGTCCGAGAAGAGCGGAATCGGCGGGACCGTTTCCGGGTATGCCTGCAACCCTTCGGTCTCGGCCGCAATCTTGGTCGCCTCGGCGGCGATCCCCGAGGCCGACGCCGCGCTCTCCTCGGGCGTCCCGGCCGGCAGCTCCATGTCGTCGTCGACCGGCGCGACGCGGATGCCCCGCCCGAGCCGCGACGATCCCGCCCCGTACATCCCGGCGAGCTGGTCGAGGGCCATCCCGAGCTGCGGGTCGATCGTCATGAGCAACTTGCACGAGACGAGCGCCTTGAGCGGGAACCCCGCGAGCGTGCTGAACCGTGTGACGGCGATGTAGACCTTCGCCGCCCGGTCAACGTCGCCCGCCGCGTACAGCGCGTCGGCGACCCGCATGCGCGTCTCGAAGTCGAGCGGCACGGCCTGCATGATCGGGACGTAGCGCCGCAGGGCGCCGGGGAGGTCGCCGGCCTGCAATCGCGCGTCTGCGCGCGCGCGGGCCTCTCTGAGTGTGGACACGGGCCGGATGCTATCGCGACGGGCGGGGGGTTCCAAGGCTCCGGGCCGATGCCTGCTCGGACCCCCGCCCACCTGGCGCTCGAGGTCTACCGGTCGGAATCCGCGATCGCGCGTTCGAGCAGGTCGAGGACCGAGAGCGACGTCGCCCAGCGCCGAAGGTAGTCGAGGTCCAGGCGGCCATGCTGCACTCGAAGAACCCCCGCGACGTCGCTCCACTGGCGTTCAGAAGTCTCGCCGCCCATGCGGTACCAGCGCAGCTTGTGCAGGACGATGTCCTCCGGGGACGCTACGCAGATCTCGCGGGCGCCCGCCCCGTCGTCCAAAGTGTCCCGGCCGCTACGGCCGAGCGCCTCGATCTGCCACGGCGCGTCGGGAGCGACGAAAACGTCGACCTTCATCATGCTCTCGAGGTGCACGAGGTTGAAAGACGAGCGCAGGTCGACGGCTTCGCGGATCGACTCCGCGTCGGCGTAGTAGCGGTCCCCGAGCCGCGAGACGAGCCCCTGGACGTGGAGCGCCCGCAGCTCGGCCACGAGGTCCACATCGAGGGACGAACGGGCGACGCCGTGGACCGAGCTCGCGACGGAGCCCCCGACGTAGTACCGGACGCCGAGGGCTTCGAAGGCCTCGACAACCGGGAAGAGCGCGGCCTGCAGATCCGGCGCGATCAGCGGCGTCTCCGGGCGAGGTAGTCTCGCACGCGGCGCGCCAGCTCCTCGCCGTGACAGAGCGCGAGGAGCGCGAGGCCGACCTCCTCCTCGGACAGACCGGGCTGCGCTCGTCGGATCGCGCGTCTGGAAAGCGTCAGCACCGACCGGGTGAGCGAACGTGCGAGCTGAAAGCGCCGGGCGGGGCTCGCCCGCCGCAAGAGCTCGATCTGGACGCTCGCCGCCGCGGGGGCCGTGTCGTTCGGAGCTTGCACCGCCGTCGATTCTACTCGCCAAGGCTCCGGGCGGCTGCGGGGTCTCTACCTCCGGGAACACGGGCGCTCGCCCGTTGTCCCATCCGGGGAAGGGAGAATCTCCATGGAGAGTCCTCGCACGTCGGGGCCGACGTGGGCGTACGTCCTCTGCTCGGTCCTCGCGCTCGCCGTCTGCGTCGGGATCGCCCAGATGGGGTCGAGCGCGCCACAGGAGAGTGGCGAGCCACCGGACCGCTTCGTGGCCTTCAGCATGGAAGCCGCGTCGGCCGAGGCGGAGCCCATGACTGCATTGCCCTCCGCCGGCCGGTCGGACAACAACTACGGGATTCGCGGGCCGAGCCCCGACTCGCTCGACGGCATCCTGGGCGCCCACGCCGCCACCCCCGGGGTCGCCGGCTCAGCACGTGGCGGGGACACCATCGGTTTTGGAAACCTGCGGGGCACCGGGAGGGGCGGCGCCGTGCAAGGCAAGGCGCGCTCCGGCGTCCCCGGGTCGTCGCCCCACGCCAAACTCTCGGACAACCACTACGGGATCCGCGGGCCGAGCTCCGACTCGCTCGCCGACCTCCTTTCCGGCGCCCTCACCGACAACCCCATGGCCGTCGCATCCGCTGGTGGCGGCGGCGCCTTGCGCGGCGGCATGGGCGCGCCGCCCCAGTCCGGCGTCCTCGCCTCGACCTTCGTCGGCGGCGGCGGAATCTCCGCGCGGCTCGACGACTTGCTCGACCGCGGCGTCGTCGTCGACGGCGAGCGCATCCGGCTGACGGCCTTCGAGGACCGCGGCCCGCTGCCCTACCCTGTCCCGGCCCGCGAGGCCGTGGCCCTGCACGCCGACGTCGAGCGCTCGCGCGTCGACGCGTTCGGCGATCGGGTCCATCTTCAGATCGCGCTCGTCGCGCGCCGCGGGGAAGCGCCCGTCCGGCCCCGCATGGACGTCCGCCTCGTCCTCGACCGCAGCGGCTCGATGTCGGGCGAGAAGTGGCAGAACGCCGTCGCCGCGGCGCACGCGATCGTCGACCGCCTCGCCCCTGACGATCGCCTGGGCGTCGTCTCCTATGCGGACGAAGCGCGGCTCGACCTCCGCCCAGCAAGGCTGGGCAACAGGCGGGCCGCGCACGCCGCGATCGACTCCCTGCGCCCGGGCGGCAGCACGAACATCGGTGAGGCCCTGGACGTCGTCGGCCGCCACGCGCCGCGCCGGCAAGCACCCTCCGACGTCGGACTCGTCCTCCTCGTCTCCGACGGCTGCGTGACGGTCGGCGAGGCCGCGGCGTCGGTGCTCGGCGGCAAGGCCCGCGCGCTTTTCGATCGAGATGGGACCATCACGACGGCCATCGGCCTCGGCTCCGACTTCGACGAGGAAACGATGCTGTCGATCGCCCGCGAGGGCGGCGGCAGCTACCACTTCGTGCGCCGCCCCGCCGACGTCGAATCCATTCTCGCCGACGAGCTCGAGAGCCGCGCGCAGGCCGTCGCCCAGGCGCTTCGCGTCAAGATCGTCCCCGCCCCCGGGGCCATCGTCCGCAAGGTCTACGGCTCGCGCCTGCTCTCCGACGCCGAGCACGCCGCCGTGCGCACGACCGAGATCGCCACCGACGCGCGGCTCGCCCGCGAGCTCGGCATCTCGCGCGATCGGCGCACCGAGGACGAGGAGGGCCTGCGCATCCACCTTCCGAGCTTCCGACGCGGCGACCAGCACGTCGTCCTGGTCGAGATGGACGTCCCGGGCGGCGCCGGCACGGCAGGCGTCGCGACCGTGACGCTCGACTACAAGGACCTCGCCGTCGGCGAGAACGTCTCCGTCCGGCGCTCCGCGACGGCCGAGCGCACGAGCGACCGCGCCGCGGTGGCGGGATCCGTGAATCGGATCGTCAAGCGTACGGTCCTCGCGTTCCAGGCCGGCGAGGCCCTGCAGGAAGCCGCATGGGCGCTCGCGCGGGGATCGCACGACGACGCTCGCCGGATCCTCTCCGAACGCCAGGAACTGCTGCGCGCCGCATCCGACGTCTGGCGCGATCCCGCGCTCGCGCGCGACGCGGCCCTGCTCGCCCGCTGGGAGTCCGTCGTGGCCTCCGCGTACCCGAGCTGGGGCGGAGGGGAACAGCGCACCCTGTCGCTCGCAATGGGCGCCTGGGCGGATCGGCGGATGCGATGACGCGCGCGTTCGTCCTGCTGGGCATCCTCGGATCGGCCGACTTCGTCCACGCCGATTCCCTCGGTCGCTTCCGGCTCGCCGAGGACGGAGAGATTCTCGTCCTGCTCGCGCGCGACGAGCCGCAGCTCCTGACGATCAGCGGAACCGTCACCACCGCGATCGACGGTCGTGAGCTCGACGGCGGCACTCTTCTCGACGGCGGGTTGAACTTCGTCCTCTTGCCCATGGAGGCGCACCTCTGGTCCGCGGATCCGACGCGCCACCGCTACGAGTACGTGATCCCCGAAGGTGTGCAGCCGCGCGCGTGGCTGCACACGGCGGGTCTCGCGTCGCGGCATCTGGTCACGACCTCGCAGGCCGCCGACAGCCTGACGGGCGCGATCTTCGTCGAGCTGGAGACGCCGCCGCCTCCCGTCCCGGCACGCCTGCGCTCCGAGAAGGCGAACCTCGCCCCCGCCGCGGCGCTCGGCGTCCCCGTCGCACTCGTCCTCGCGTTCCTGCAACGCCGCCGCGCGCGCGAGGAGCGACGTCTCGAACGACGCGTGGTCGCCGCCTCTCGCCGGATCGCTTGCGAGGCGGCGCCGCTCGGCCCGGCGTACGCGGCCGTCGTCGAATCCGCGCGCGCGGCCGTCGGCGCCGCGCGCGACATCCGCCGCACCGCCGAGGCCGCCCGTCGCGCACGACTGCCGGTCCGCCGCGATGTCGCACTGACGCGCCTGCGCGTCCTCGCCACGCTCCTCGAGGACGCCGCCGCCACGCTCGCCTCGCAGCGCGTGGGCCCGGTCCGATCGGCGAACGACGTCCAGGACCGTCTGCAGACCGATCTGGACGCCGCCGTGCAGGCCGATCGCGAGGTCGACGCGATCTGATACGCTGTCCGAGTTGCTTCGCCTCGCCGCCCTCCTTCTGGTCTCAGGCTGCGACTGCTCCGAGCCGGGGCTGCCGCCCGGCGTGACCGTCGATCACGGGGACGACGACGACACGTGGCTCTGTCGCGAGGGCGAGGAGCGGTGCGTGGACGACGTTCACCAGTCGTGCGTGCCGGACGGGGAGTTCCTGCGAACGGAGTCCGAGGACTGCCTCGCGCTGGGGATGCTGTGCGTCGACGGCCTGTGGTGCGTGCCGTGCCGGCCAGGGACCACGACGTGCGAAGACAACGACGTCACGCGCTGCCTCGACGACGGGTCGGACTGGGAGGTGATCGAGGAGTGCGTGCTGGAGGACGGCGACATCTGCAGTCACGGGGAGTGCAAGAACGCCTGCCTCGTGGCGGAAGAAGAGCGCTCGAACGTCGGATGCGAGTACTGGCCCGTGGACCTCGACAACTCGTCGGCGGGCTTCGACCGCGACGCGTCCGCGCAGCAGTACGCCGTGGTCGTCTCGAACGTCGGCGCGGTGCCGACGGTCGTCGACGTGTGGCGAAACGACGCGGCCTGGGGCGAGCCGACGGACGAGGTGCTCGTGGAATCAGCGGTCGTGCGCAACGGCGACCTGCACGTCTTCGAGCTCGACCGTCGCGAGGTCGACGGCACGCCGGACGGGATGTGGGACTGGCAGGGCGAGACGCCGGGCTCGACGCTGTCGGGACGCGCGTACCGCCTCACGTCGATCCACCCCATCGTCGCGTACCAGTTCAACCCGCTGGAGAACTCGGGCGTCTTCTCGAACGACGCGTCGTTGCTCTTGCCGACGTCCGCGCTCGACGATCGGTACGTCGTGCTGTCGTGGCCGCAGACGGTCAGCGACACGGACGACCCGCTGACGGACATGGACGACGACCGCAAGGCGTTCCTGACGATCGTCGGGACGGTGGCGGAGACGACCGTGACGGTCACGCTCAAGACGCCGGTGTCGCCGATCCCCGAGCGGCCCGGGCTCGAGATCGAGGTGAACGTGCCGTTCGAGACGACGCTCGGGCGCTACGAGGTGCTCAACCTCGAGACGGACGACTTCCGCAGCGACTTCACGGGGAGCATCGTCGAGGCGACCGCGCCCGTCGCCGTGTACGCGGGGCTCGAGTCCGCGGACGTGCCCTACTTCGACACGCTGTCGGAGCGGCTGTGCTGCGCGGACCACCTCGAGGAGCAGATGATGCCGCTCTCGGCGCTCGGCTGGAGGTACGCGGGCGTGCTCTCGCCGCCGCGCACCGAGGCGGTCGACGCCGCCGGTGGAGACGTTGCGCAGGTCGTCGAGCCCGAGTGGTTCCGGATCCTGGCCGTCGAGCCGGGCCTGACGAACGTCGAGACGACGCTGCCTGCGCCCTTCGCAGCGACATCGCTCGTCGAGGGCGAGTACTGGGATCTCAGAGTCGAGGAGGATTTCCTGGTCGAGGCGGATCATCGCATCGCGGTCGGCCAGTTCCAGGCGAGCCAGGAAGTCACGGGCATCCCTTCGGCCCTGCCGGGCGGCGACCCCGCGTTCACGTTCGTCCCGCCGCTCGAGCAGTGGCGCAACGAGTACGTGTTCCTGACGCCCGACAAGTACGCGTTCGACTACATGATGGTGATCGCGCCCGAGGACGCGCGCGTCTTCTGGGACGGCGGCTACATGCCGCCCGAGTGCGTCGTCACGCAGCTGCCCGACCGCGCCTTCGACGTCTACAAGTGCCAGCTCTCGTTCCCGATCATCACGGACGAGCTCGACCCGGTCACCGAGCGCCGCCTCATCGAGCACGTCAACCAAGCCGACGGGGTGCACACCATCACCGCCGACGCGCCCGTGGGCCTCTTCATCTGGGGCTTCGACGCCTTCGTGTCGTACGCCTACGCGGGCGGGACGGACGTCCGGCGGTTGAAGTAGTCAGCTTCTCGGGCCCGCCTCGCTTGCGAGGGGACGGCCGCAGCGGCAAAGCAGGTGGTAGAGGACCTGCGTCGGGACGAGGTCGTGCAGGACGAAGTGCGCACCGAGCGCCCTTTGCTCCGGACGATCGCCGCAGCCGCCACATTCGGCCGCGACGGCGCGCAGGGCGGCCGCCACGCGCGGGTCACCCACGCGATCGAGTCGCCGCAAGCGGTACGTCCAGCCGCAGCTCCGACAGGCGACCTCGCCCTCGCCGTCTTCGAGGACGTCGCGGCGCTGATCGTCGGGGAACGCCCGCCCGCAGGCCCCGCAGCTTCCCGTCCACGCGTCGGCGTCCTGGCCGCAGCCGCGGGCCTGGCACCCGGGACAGACGAAGAGGCCGCAGACCTCGCAGACCTCCCCCGAGGGAACGTCGCGGCAGTGTCCACACAGGCTCGAACGGTACACGTCGCCCTCAAGGCGTCCGGCGCGCCCGCATCGGCATCGACAGGATCACGACCGCGCACTCGCGCGCTGCAGGCGGAAGCGCCGCACGAAGTACGCGCCGAGCAGGAACGGCAGGCCCCAGCCGACGAGGAAAAGGAAGAAGAACGGCGTGAACGGGCCCGGCCGATCGCCGACGTACGGTGTCGTCGATTGATCCACGCCCTTGATCGCGTGCCCGATGGCCGGCCCGAAGCCCTGCAGCGCGCCCCACCAGCTGAACGCCGCGAGGAAGCTCATCCCGAAGCGGTGCCGCGCGACGCCGCTGGCGCGGGCTCCCAGAACGACGAGCGCAGAGAACGTCCATATCATCCACAACGCGCCGCTCCACGGGTTGAAGCGCAGGATGACGAGCAAGGACAGCCCGACCCCGAGCGCGAGCAAGAGGCCCGGGACGACGAGGTTCCCGCCGGCCGGCATCTTCGAGAACCCCCGCGGCGGCGTCGCCACGCGCAGGAGGTACAGGACGCACAGCCCCGCGAAGAGGAAGCCGAGCCGCGCGGGGATCGTGCTCGGCATCGAGTGCCCCGCGTACTTCGTGTGGTTCTCGTCGTAGTAGACGAAGAGGCGCACCAGAACGATCGCGATCCCCGTCACGGCGACCGCCGCCATGGACCACACGAACGTCTTGCCCGCGCGAATGTGCAGCCGCCCGCCCTTCTTCGCGGCGAACGCGACGACGGCCGCGACGGGCGCGACAATCGACGGCAGCACGTGGATCACGACGAACGCGAAGAACACCATGTCCGCGATCGCGCTCCCGTAGACGATCGGCTTGTGGTGCAGCGGCGTCGAGAGCACGGCGCATCGTAGCTCAGAGCACGATCCGGGCGATGCCGCGGGCCGCGAGATCGCGGTTCTGATCCCGCGCGCGGAGATTGATCAGGGTCGACGACTGACCAGGTCAGGTCAGGGCACGGGGCGCAGTCCGTCGTCGACGAAGGGGTGCGCATCCCCGTTCCACGAATCGTTCAGGTACCCACCCTGGTGCTTGAACGTGGACGTGCGGAGCCCGAGCGCACCTGCGCCTACTTCGTTCATCGGTGCCGTGAACAGGATCACGTCTTCCCTGACGAGCGCGCGCGCCCCGGACGTCGTTCGCGGTGTCAGCGCGTTCTCGGGGCCCACCTCGTTGACATCGAGCGCCCAGCCCGATCCAGGCGCGTAGTTGATCTCGAACCACAGGTCGGTGCCCGCGAAGAAGTCCTGGGGATACTCGGGGAGCGGTACCCAGTCGTTCGTGGAGTCGCCGTCCGTCTCGAGGACGATTCCGTACTGGTAGGTGTCCGTGCCCTGGTCGAGCGGGACTTCGCCTCCGAGACCGAGAGCCACGACGAGCTGCGGGCCATCGCCAGTCGGGGACTCCGAGGCGTGGCAGACGACCTCGCCGCCCCCGTCGGCGGGACCACACTCCCCGAGGTCGCCGAGCCCATAGGAGGAGTAGCTGGTCTCGGGGTTGAATTTGAGGTCGACGTCGGGGCGCACGCCCTGACAGACGAGATCGTTCTCGGCCGCCGAAGTCGTCGTCGCCACACCGTCGGAACCGACGAAAAGGTTGCCGAGCTCGAGCGGCGCCAACGCGAACAGATCCTTGGCGTCTTCGACGGGCCAGAGGACCTCCCGCGTCTCTCCGCAATTGAGCTCGTTTCCATCGTCGATAGGCTGGTCTTCGACTGGCTCACAGACCGACGCCGAGGACGTCGCGAACAGAAAGACGACCGCCGCGAGCCGGCGCCAAGGAGAAGCCCGGAGCCAGTCGTGCCGGGGAGCCACCGTCGCCGAGTGTCGCAAGATGGTCATCCCCGTATGTTCGGCCCCTCGGGCAGTTGGTCTCCGTGACGCACATTCCCCGACAGCACAGCCGGCACCCTTCGACCGAACCAGGTCAGCCACCGGTCGAGCAGGTCGCGTCGGTGACGCACATGCCCGGACAGCACGCCGTGCAAACCTCGGCCGGCGCGCAGGTCGACAGGTCGCCGCAAAGCAGCTGGCCCTTCGGACACCCGAAGTAGCCGTTGCCGCAGTCGGTCGCCGGCTCCCCGCACTCGCCCGTACCCGAGTCGGTGTCCGTGTCCGCGTCCGTGTCGGCGTCCGTGTCCGTGTCTGCGTCGGTATCGCCGTCCGTGTCGCCGTCCGTGTCCGCGTCGGCGTCGCCGCCGTCGCCCGCGTCATCACCACAAGCGGGGAGAACGAGCACGAGGGAGAGCAGAAGCAATCGGGTCGAGTTGGTCATGCGCGGCAGCGTATCACCGAGGGGGACCCACTGCCCATGAAGGATCGGACCGTCTCGCGCATCGTCGTCGTCGCCGGCAGCGTCGTCGTCCTCGTCGGCGCCGCCACCTGGGCGCAGGCGCAGATCGGCGGACTCGTCGGCGGGCAGATCGCCGCAACGACGCTCGCCGCGACATCTTCATGGTTCACGGCTGC
>Ga0247727_10007103_pt1 | contig 21572 bp, 17 predicted proteins | sample WisWelCaveWW1625_FD_202498 | JGI IMG/M metagenome (GOLD analysis project Ga0247727, IMG submission 202498) | Biofilm microbial communities from Wishing Well Cave, Virginia, United States - WW16-25 | ecosystem: Environmental > Aquatic > Deep subsurface > Groundwater > Cave microbial mat | place... | reverse complement strand
GAATCGCAGAACTTGCGGTGCGACTCGGCGGCGTCGAGCGAGACGCCGTAGACGCTGACGCCGCGCGAGCGGAACTCTTCGAACCTGTCACGCAGGTCCGAGAGCTCCTTCGTTCAGCCGGGGGTGAGGTCCTTGGGATAGAAGGCGAGCACGACGCTGCGGCCGGAGAGCGACGCGAGCGTCACGCGCCGGCCGTCCTGGTCCACGAGCTCGAACGCCGGCGCGGCCGCGCCGACCTTCAGCGCGTCGTCGCTCGCCGCGCGTGGCCCGATCGACGGGAGCGCGGCGAGCAGCAGCAGGGCGCACGACATGCCAGTCTCCTCCGTCCTCCGTCCCGCGAGAGCGGAGACGGTAGCGGCCGGCGGCGGCAGGCGAAGGGGGCGTTGACAGGTCTGGCTGACCGGTTACGTTTGTAGACGATTTCCAGCACGGTCCCGACCCAGGAGACGGAGCACGAGCATGGCGGCCGCGTCGCCCGGCAGTCTCTCCCGCGCCGAGCTCAAGGTGATGAAGGTCGTCTGGCGGCTCAAGCAGGCCGCCGCGCGCGACGTGATCGAGGCGGCGGCCGGCCACGGCTGGCAGCCGAGCACGGTGAAGACGCTGCTGCGCCGCCTGGTCGAGAAGGGCCACGTGACCGCCAAGCGCGTCGGCAACAGCTTCCTCTACGAGCCGGGCGAGGCGGCGCTCCCCTCGCTCCAGCGCGCCCTCGACCACCTCTTCGAGCAGGTCCACGAGGAGGTCACCGCGCCGCTGCTCATGCACCTCGTGAAGCGCAGCCGCCTGACGAGCGCGGAGCTGGCGGAGCTGCGCGCGCTCCTCGAAGCGAAGAAGGGACGGACGCGATGAGCGCCGCCGAGCTGCTCGAAGGGCTCGACCTCGTGGCCGCGCGCTGGAGCGAGTGGATGGTCGCGCGCGGCGTCGACGGGCTGCTCGCGCTCGCGGTCGTCGGCGTCGGCTGCCTGCTCGCGCGGCGGGCGTCGCCGCACCTTCGTGCCGCGCTGCTCCTGCTCGCGCTCGTGCCGCTCGTCGCGCCCGTGCCGCCGCTGCCGATCGGCCGCTCGAGCGCGCCGTCGCTGCGCGCGTCGCTCGCCGAGCTGCTCGTCGCGCCGCCTGCGCTCGAGTCCGCCTCTCCCTTCCCCGCCGACTCCGCCGCGAAGGACGCCACGACCGCCCTCCCGGCCGCCGGCGCGCCGAGCTCGCGCCCGCCCTCGCCCTGGCTCTGGCCGTGGCCGACGATCGCCTTCCTCGCGTGGGCCGCCGTCGTCCTCGCGCTGCTCGCGCGATTGGTCGTGAACGAGCGCGCGGCCTTGCGCTGCCTGCGGCGCGCGCCGCGGCTCGCGCCGAACGAGCTCTCCTTCGACGTCGCGGCGCTCGCTCGCGTCGCCGGCCTGCGCCGGCCGCCGCGCGTCGTCGAGTCGGCGGAACTCTCGGCGCCCCTGACCGCGGGCCTCCTGCGCCCGACACTCGTCCTGCCGCGCGCCGCGCGCGCCGCGCTCGAGCCCGACGAGCTCCGATTCGTGGTGCTGCACGAGCTCGCCCACCTCCGCCGCGGCGACCTCTGGCTCGGCATGCTCGAGCGGCTGGTGCGGATCGCGTGGTTCTTCCATCCCGCCGTCTGGATCGTCGGCCGCCGCCTCGCCCTCGAACGCGAGCTCGCGTGCGACGACGCCGCCCTCGCCCGCTTCCGCCACCGCGACCGGCACGCGTGCGCCGGCGCCTTCCTGAAGGTCGTCGAGCTCGCCGGCGCGCCGATGCCGCGGCTCGCCGCCGGCCTCTCCCGCGACAGCCGGCACGTGAGGAGTCGCATCATGCGGATGGTCGCACCCCGTCGCGTCGTGACGTGCCGTCTCTCCGGTCGCGCCTGGCTCGCGCTGACCGCGAGCGCCGCCGCCCTGCTGCTGCTGCTGCAGCCGGCGCGCGGCGTCGCGCAGCCACGCGTCCAGGCGGCGCGGCCGACGGCGTCGGCGGTCGAGCCGGCCGCTGGCGCGCCTGAGCTGCCTGAGTTGCCTGAATTGATCGAAGCGCTGCAGCTCGGGGCCCACTGGCTCGTGCGCCACCAGGACTCCGCCGGGTTCTGGGACGCCGACGGCTTCGACAAGCTCTGCAAGGGCACCCCCTGCGAGGGCAAGGGCGGCGCATTGAACGACGTCGGCGTGACCGGGCTCGCGCTGCTGGCGCTGATTCGCTCGTGGGAGCGGACGGGCGACGCGAAGGTCGGAGGCGCCATCGAACGCGCGGACGCCTACCTCGGGAGCGTCCAGGACTCGCAGGACGGCTGCTTCGGGCCGAAAGCGGGCCAGCACTTCATGTACGGCCACATGATGGCGACGCTCACGCTGGTCGAGCTTCAGGCGGCGGCGCCGGCCGATCGACGCGTCGGCTCGATCCGGCGCGCGCTCCAGTTCATCACGCGCGCGCGCAATCCCTACAAGGGATGGCGCTACGCATTCCCGCCGGACGGCGACAACGACGGCTCGGTCACGAGCGCCGCGGTCGTCGCACTCGGTCGCGCGCTCGACGCCGGTTTCGCGGTCGACGCGACGGCGGTGGACGACGGCCTGAAGCTCCTCGACGAGCTCACCGACGACTCGACCGGAAGGACCGGCTACCACGAGGCCGGCAGCCTCTCGGCGCGCGAACCCGAGGACATGGATCTCTGGCCGAGCGAGCAGACGGAGGCGATGACCGCCGCCGCGCTGCACGCGCGCGCCGTCCACGACGTCATGCTCCGGACGAGTGCCCGCACGCTGCGCGGCATCGATCGGCTCGACGCCCGGCCTCCGCGATGGGACATCAAGAGCGGCTCGATCGACCTCGTCTACTGGTACCACGGCACCTGCGCGCTGCGGGCGGCCGGCGGATCGGCCTGGGACCGCTGGCGTGGAGCGATCGCGCAGGAGCTGCTGCCGCATCAGGTCCGCGACGGCCACGCGGCCGGCTCGTTCGATCCCCGCGTCGACCCGTGGGGCGACAACGGAGGACGGGTGTATTCGACGGCGATGGCGCTGCTGACGCTCGCCGCCGCGCTCCCCGACTGACGGCGCGTCGGGACGAACCGCCCCGATCGAGCCGACAAGACGACTCACCGCGCAGGGGCGGCCGGGAAGCCGTTTCATGATCGCCGGCCGCGAGCGACGTGAAGCGGGCGGCAAGTCGAACGGTCGCCGGCTCCCATTGCGTCTCGCCGCGGCGCTTGTCTCGACGACGGGCTGCCCCGGAATGATGACGCGCACGACGACGCTTCAGACGCCGCACGGCGAGGTGCGCGCGATCCTCGGGGAGAGCGACGACTTCCCCCGCTTCGTCGTGCCCGACCAGGCGACGCTCGTCGCGCAGTCGGAGCTCGAGCCGTACGCCGTCGTCTACTGCGTGGTGCGCGACGTCGCGGTGGGAATGACGCCGACGCTCGACGGCCTGCTGCTGCACCTGAGCGCGGGCGGACTCAGCGACGGCGTCGTGCTCGTGCGCGACGACGAGACCGGTACCTTCTGGGACATCACCGGCCGGGCACTCGCGGGTCCGCTCGCCCGCCGGCAGCTCGACACGTGGCCGATCGAGCGGACCAGCGCCGTCGCGGCCATCGTCTACGAGCCGACGCTCCTTCTCGCGCGCTCCGAGCCCGGCCCGTACGGCGCCCTCTGGAGCCGCTTCGTGACCGGAGTGACGCGCGACGAGGACGGCTTCATCCCGCCCTACTTCCGCCGCACGATGGGCGACGCCGACTCGCGCCGGCAGGAGACCGAGCTCGGGCTCGGCGTGGTCGTCGGCGGCGTGGCGCGCTTCTACCCGGCCGGCGAGCTCGCCCAGAACGGCGCGAGCGTGCGATACGACGCGATCGGCGCGACCGAGCTCACGATCTCTCCCGTCGCCGACGCCAAGACCTACGTCGCCGCGCAGGCCGACGGCTCGCGCCCGTTCCAGGTGTGGGGGCGCTGGTACGGCTTCTCGGCGACCTTCCGCGACTGCGGCGTCTACTCCGCGAGCGCGGTCCGCGTCGGCACGCCGGTGGAGCAGCCGGCGCTCGCGCAGGCGGACGGTCCGCGCCCCGGCGACCGCTGAGCGGAATCTCGTTCCCATTCGAACGGGCCCTGTCAGGCCCGGGCGGCGCCGCGACCGAAAGCGTCGTCGAGGTCGCGCCAACCGATGCAATCGCTCCAGCTCGGAACCCTGCTGGTCAACTTCGGGCTCCTCACGCCCGCGCAGCTCGAGCAGGCGCTCGAGCTCCAGAAGAAGCGCATGCCGAGGCGGCTGCTCGGCGAGCTCCTCGTCGAGGAAGGGCTCGTCACCGAGAGCGCGATGCGCGGCCTGCTGACCGTGCAGAAACGCAAGCTCGAGCCCGGCCGCGAGCCGCGCGCGAGCGAGAACGACCTGCGCGCGCGGCTCAAGGACCAGCCGCTCGCGGAGTACCTGCGCGTGGCGCGCGAGGTGGACGCGTCCGACCTGCACGTGTCGTCGGGACATCGACCGACGCTGAGGCTGCGCGGGTCGCTGAAGGAGCTCCCGGTCGACTCGCTCACTCCCGAGCAGTGCAAGGCGCTGCTCGTCTCCTCGCTCTCGCCGAGCGACTGGAAGTCGTTCGAGGAGCGGCGCAGCGTCGACGCCGCGGTCGACGATCCGACGGCGGGCCGTTTCCGTCTCCACATGTTCCACCACGGCGGCGGGATCGCGGCGGTGCTGCGCGCGGTTCCCGAGAAGGCGTGGGAGTTCGAGCAGATCGGCCTGCCGGAAGCGACCGAGAACGTCTGCCACTACGACAAGGGGCTCGTGCTCGTCACCGGCACGGTCGGGTCGGGCAAGTCGACGACGCTGGCGGCGCTCCTGAACGTCGTCAACCGGACGCGCAAGGTGCACGTCGTGACGATCGAGGACCCGATCGAGGTCACTCACGCCTCCGACCAGGCGCTCTTCACGCAGCGCGAGGTCGGCCAGCACACGAGGGACTTCACCTCGGCGCTGCGCGCGGCGCTGCGCGAGGACCCCGACGTGCTCGTGGTCGGCGAGATGCGCGACCGCGAGACGACGTCGATCGCGCTCACCGCGGCCGAGACCGGCCACCTCGTCTTCGCGACGATGCACACGAGCAGCGCCGACCGCACGATCCACCGGATCCTCGACCAGTTCCCCGCCCACCAGCGCGACAACGCGCGCACCGTGCTCGCCAACGTCCTGCGCTGCGTCATCTGCCAGCAGCTCGTCCCGACGATCGACGGGCGCAACCGGGTGCTCGCCACCGAGATCCTCCAGGTCACTCCCGCCGTCGCCAACCTCATCCGCGAGAACCGCATGCACCAGATCCAGGCGTGCATGCAGCTCGGACGGAAGGAGGGCATGTGCCTGATGGACGACAGCCTCGCCGCGCTCGTGCAGGCCAAGCGGATCCCGGTCGAGGAGGCGCTGAACCGCGCCGCCGAGCCCGCCCGGTTCATGAGCCCCGTGGCAGGAGCGTGACGTGATCGACCTCAACGCGCTGTTCGCCCGCGTGAACGCCGCCGGCGCGTCCGACCTCCACCTGCGCGTCGGACAGAAGCCGCGGCTGCGCGTGCACGGCGAGCTCGTGCCGATCGACGGGACCGCGGCCGTCGAGGCGGAGGACCTCGAGCGGCTGATGTCCGAGGCGCTCACCGACGCGCAGCAGCAGCGCTACAAGCTCGAAGGCGAGGTCGACTGCGCGTGCAACGACGAGACCGGCATGCGCTACCGCGTCAACTTCTTCCGCGACGCGTGCGGCGTCGCCGGGGCGTTCCGGCGCATCGACGCGAGAATCCAGTCGCTCGAGGAGCTGAACCTCCCCGAGGAGGTGGAGACCCTCGCGCACCGCCGCCGCGGACTCGTGCTGGTCACGGGGGCGACCGGCTCCGGCAAGAGCTCGACGCTCGCGGCGCTGATCGACGTCATCAACCGCGGCTACGTGAAGCACGTGGTGACGCTCGAGGACCCGGTCGAGTTCGTGCACACGAGCCAGCGCTCGATCATCCAGCAGCGCGCGATCGGCGACGACGTCCCCACCTTCGCGCAGGGCGTGCGCGACGCGCTGCGTTCCGACGTCGACGTGCTGCTCGTCGGCGAGCTGCGCGACCTCGACACGACCCGCGCCGCGCTGACCGCCGCCGAGACCGGCATGCTCGTCTACGCCACGCTCCACACGAACGACGCCGCCCAGACGGTCGACCGCCTCATCGACGTCTTCCCCTCCGACGAGCAGGCGCAGGTGCGCGCGATGCTCGCCGAGTCGCTCTCCGGCGTCCTTTCGCAGGCGCTGCTCAAGAAGGCCGACGGCTCGGGACGGATCCCGGCCACCGAGCTCATGATCGCCACCCCCGCCGTCAGCGCGCTCGTGCGCGAGGGCAAGAGTCACGAGCTCCCGAACGTCTTGCAGAGCGGCCGCGACAAGGGAATGCACCGCCTCGACGACTCGATCGAGCGGCTGCTGCGCCAGGGCCAGATCACGCGCGAAGAGGCGCTCATCTGCGCCCGCCAGCGCAGCCGCTTCGATCGCAAGCCGCAGCCGGCCGCCACCTGAGCCGGCGCGAGCTGGCGGCCGCGCGCTTCATATCCCCTGCACGAAGACCGCAGGGACCTGCTTCTCCATCGCGGCGCGGTTGAGGGCGGGCAGCTCCTTGTCGAGGATCTCCTGGAGCTTGCCGAGCTCGGACTCGATCAGGCCGGCGACCTCGGCGCGGAACTCCTTCGCCTGGCCGGTCGGCCGGCGCGGGTTGCCGAGCACGACGGAGTAGAGGTCGGCGAGCTTGTTGTTCAGCTTGATCGGGAAGTTGAGCGCGTCCTCGCCGCTCTTGAGCTTCGTCTGGTAGAGCGCCTCTTCGACGGCGGTGAGCCGCTCGCCGAGCGAGCGGGCGCTCTTCACGAGCTCCTCGCAATCCTTGCGTTTCTCGAGCCGCGCGGCGAGCTGCGTGAGCTGGGAGCGCAGGTCGCGGATCTTTCCGATCGACTCGTGCGTGCGCGTGAGCAGGTCGCGCAGGCCGAGCAGGAAGTCGAACCGCTCCTGCGACTCCTCGGCCGTGAGGTTCAAGCGCGTGTCGGCGCGCAGCTCGAGCGGAGCGCTGCGCTGCTCGTCGCCGACCGAGAGGCGCACGGTGTAGCGGCCCGGCACGGCGTCGGGGCCCCGGAGCGTGCCGCCCCACAGGATCAGGCCGTCGAACCCCTTCGCGTCGGCCCAACGACCGTTCCACGTCAGCCGGTTGAAACCGGCGTCGACGGCCAGATCCTCATCGCCCGGGCCCTCGCCCTTTGGCCGCGCGAAGGTGCGCGAGATCCGTCCGCCCGCGTCCAGGATCTCGATCGCGACGCGCTTGCCCTCGGCCGGCTTCTCCTTCAGGAAGAAGTCGATCGTCGGGCGAGGATGGAGCGCGTCGGCGACGCGCGGCGCGAAGAGGCGGATCGGCTCGAGGTCGCCGCCGGTCTCGACCTGCCGCAGCAGGTTGAGCTCGTCGAAGATCCAGAACGAGCGCCCCTGCGTCGCGGCGACGAGCGTGTCGTCCCGGATCGCCAGGTCGGTGATCGGGACGACCGGCAGGTCGAGCTGCAGCGGCCGCCAGTGGTCGCCGTCGTCGAAGGAGACGTACATCCCCGCCTCGGTGCCGGCGAAGAGGAGCCCGCGGCGCGTCGGGTCGGCGCGGATCACGCGGGTGAAGTGGCCGTCCTGGATCCCGTTCGTGACGAGCGCCCAGCTCTTCCCGTAGTCGGTCGTCCGGTAGAGGTAGGGCCTGAAGTCGTCCGACTTGTACATCGTGGCGGCGACGTAGACGCCTCCCTTCTCGAAGGGATGAGGCTCGAGCGAGTTGACCTGGATCCAAGCCGACCCGCTCGACCCGCTTGGCCCGCTTGGCCCGCTTGGCCCGCTTGGCCCGCTTGGAAAGTAGCGCGGCGTCACGTCGCTCCATCTTGCGCCGCCGTCGCGCGTCACCTGCACGAGGCCGTCGTCGGAGCCGCACCAGATCACGCCCGGCTCGAGCGCCGACTCGCAGACGGCGAAGATCGTCCCGTAGTACTCGACGCTGGTGTTGTCCTTGGTGATCGGGCCGCCGGACGGTCCCATCTTCGTCTTGTCGTCGCGCGTGAGGTCGGGGCTGATCGCGGTCCAGCTCTGGCCCTCGTCGATGGTCTTGAAGAGGACGTTCGCGCCGGCGTAGAGCGTCTTCAGGTCGTGGCGCGAGAAGAGCAGCGGGAAGTTCCACTGGAAGCGGTACTTGAGCTCGCCCGCTCCCCAACCCATCGGGTTGTCGGGCCAGACCATCACGTTGCGCCCTTCGAGCGTCCGGTGGTCGAGGCGGCCGAGATGGCCGCCGTAGCTGCCGCCGTAGACGATCTCCGGATCCTTCGGGTCGGGCGCGAGCCAGCCGCTCTCGCCGCCGGCCGTCTGCTCCCAGCGCTCGCGCCCGAGCGCGAACCAGCCGCCGAGCGGATGGAGCCGTACCGTCGAGTTGTCCTGCTGCGCACCGTAGATGCGCCACGGGAAGTGGCCGTCGATCGCCACGCGATAGAACTGCGCGGTCGGCTGGTTCTCGAGCGTCGACCAGTTGGCGCCGCCGTCGAAGCTCACGCACGCGCCGCCGTCGTTCGCCTCGATCATCCGGCCGGGATCGTCGGGATCGATCCAGAGGTCGTGGTTGTCGCCGTGCGGCACGTCGATCGACTCGAAGGTCCTTCCGCCGTCGCGCGAGCGGAAGAAGCCGACGTTCAGCGCGTAGACGACGTCGACGTTCTTCGGGTCGGCGACGATCCGCGAGAAGTACCACGCGCGCTGCGTGAGCTCGTGGTCGTCGCTCACGCGCTGCCAATGGTCGCCGCCGTCGTCGCTGCGGAAGAGGCCGCCGTCCGCCGCCTCGACCTGCGCCCAGATCCGGTCCGAGTTCGCGGGCGAGACGGCGACGCAGACGATGCCGATCGTCCCGCCGGGCAGCCCCGGCTTCCTCGTGTAATCGACCCAGGTCTCGCCGCCGTCGGCGCTGCGCCACAGCCCGCTGCCGGGACCGCCGCTCTCGAGGCTGTAGGGGGTCCGGCGCACGCGCCACGTCGTCGCCCACACCACCCGGGGGTTGTTCGAGTCGAGCAGGAGGTCGCACGCGCCGACGTTCTCGTTGACGTAGAGGACGCGCCGCCACGAGTTGCCGCCGTCGTCCGAGCGATAGACGCCGCGCGTCTCGTTCGGCCCGAAGAGGTGGCCGAGCACCGCCATCCAGACGAGCCTCTCGTTCTTCGGATGGACGCGGATGCGCGGGATGCACTGCGCGTCCTCGAAGCCCATCGAGCTCCAGCTCTTGCCGCCGTCGGTCGAGCTCCAGGCTCCACGACCCGGCGACCAGTTGCCGCGCACGGTCACCTCGCCGCCGCCGACGTAGACGACGTTGGGATCGGAGGGGGCGACCGCGATCGCGCCGATCGAGCCGCCGAAATGGCCGTCGGAGACGCAGCGCCAGTGCTGGCCGCCGTCGTTCGTCTTCCAGACGCCGCCGCCGCAGGCTCCGAACCAGTAGACGAGCGGCTGATCGGGATGGCCCGCGACCGCCGCGCTCCGTCCGCCGCGGCTCGGCCCGACCGAGCTCCAGTGGAGCTTCGACACCAGCGTCGGGTCCGCAAGCGATCCGGCCGGCGCCTGCGCGCGGGCCATCGTCGGAACGAGCGCGGCCGCGATCCCCGCCCATGCCAGGTGCCGACGCATCGGCCTTCCTCCGTTCGAGTTCCCGCGGCGCGGGCCGCCGGCCGGGCCCGAGGGGGCGACATCCTACGCCGACGACCCCCGCGTGGCGGCTTTCCGATCGACGCGTTACTCCCGGCAGAATTGCAGGCAAAGGGATCGGATCGTCGAAGGAGGCAAGCGCATGCGTCTTCTGCCGGCACTCGTTCTCGGCGCCGCGACCATCCAGAGCGCGACCGCGCAGTCCGCCGACCCCGACTCCGACCGCGACGGGCTCTCCGACTTCCAGGAGCTGCACAAGTATTTCACGGATCCGAAGAAGGCGGACAGCGACGGCGACGGGATCCAAGACGGCGACTGGGACGAGCGGCGCGAGCACGCCTACACCGTGCGCTCGATCCTCCAGGTGATGCCGCCGATCACGCGCGACGTGCTCTGCGACGACTACCAGGACGCGCGCATCCTCGAGGAGCGCCCCGATTACGTCGAGCTCGAGGTCGTCCACTACCCGCTCAACACCGTGGCCGACGCGATCGTCGCCGATCCCGACTGGCGCCGGCACGTCGCGGCGCGCGCCGACCTGAAGCCCTTCCTCGCGCCCGGCATCACGGCGAACTGGAACCCGAAGATGCGCGACGAGCTCGTCGCCGCGCTGAAGGCGGACGGGATCGACGCGGCGAAGCTCGACGACCGGTCGCTGGTCGAGCAGGCGTCAAAGTGGCTCTTTGACCACACAAGATTCGCCGACGGCTTCACGACCTACTGCTCGACGTTCGAGGGAGGCCGGGGAGTCGAGCGCGGCAAGGCGCGCGTGCTGCCCGGCCTCGAGGCGGCCGCCGAGCGCGGCAAGAACGCGAGCGGCCTCACGATCGAAGAGCAGTGGGAGCGCGAGCTCTTCGCCGCCGGCATGTGGGAGCACCGGATCCACGGGAGCTGCACCTCGAGCGCGATCTTCGTCGACGGCTGCCTCCGCGCGCTCGGCATCCCGACCCGCATCGTCCTCTGCATGCCGCTCGTCGACGGCTCCGACGAGCGCGAGGTCGGCTGGCTCAAGACGAAGCTCACCCATCACGCCGTCGCCAGGACGGTGCGCCGCGGCATCGAGCCGCTCGGCCAGAGCTGGGCGAACCACACCTTCAACGAGGTCTTCGTCGGCGGCCGCTGGCGGCGGCTCAACTACTCGAAGCTCGGCCAGAACGTTCTCGATGCCGGCTTCTTCGGCCTGATGACGCACCTCGCCACCTTCAGCGACTGGTCCGACGGCGAGATGGCGAAGACCTGGGGCTTGCGGCAGAACTCGGAGGGCAAGGAGCGCGACGTATTCGGCGGCAGCAACCCCTACTCCTGCGTCGCGCTGTCCGATCGGTTCGGCGCACACGCGCAGGTCGACAACCCGGCGCCGCCCGAGCACCACGTCCTCACGATCACGAGACTCCAGTGGTGGAGCTCGCCGCAGCGCACGGTCGAGATGCGCCTCGACGACCCCGAGAGCGCCGGCCACCTGGTCGCCCACGTCGCCGAGGTCTTTCCCGATGAAGGACGTGAGCAGTACGCCGACTTCTACGCCGACGTCGCCAAGGAGTTCGTGCTGCGCGCCGACGGTCACGACGACGTGCCGGTTCACGCGACGCGCGGCTACTGGGTGAAGCCCCCCGACGACCTCCACGACTTCTACCTGCGCATCGAGCCGCGCGACGTCGCACGCGTGCAGATCGGCGTCGCCTACCAGCTCGTGGCACTCGGCTCGAGCGACGCGCCGCGCCGCTTCGCCGTCGCGGACACCGTGACGATCACGCGCGACGCGGAGTCGACGCCGTTCGCCGTGGCCGCGGCCGCGTCGCAGGGCCCCGAGCGCGTGCTCACCATCGACTCGGTGCAGTGGAGCGACGACGCGGCCGCGCCCGACTGGATCCGCGAGCACCTCGCCGACCCGCCGCGGCTCCTCGGCCACGTCGCGTCCTGGAACGACTTCGCCGAGATCAAGGAGCTCACGACGAAGGGCGACACCCGTTTCTTCCTCGAGTCCGCGGGCCACCCGACGCTCAAGATCGGAGTCGGGCCCGGCGGCTACTCGCAAGGCGAGGGAGCGAACCGGTCGGCCTGGGTCGTGATCGAGCTCGACCCCGGAGACTGGCACGACTTCGTGCCCGGCACGAGCTACACGCTGCGCGCGCAGAACTCGAAGTCGGGCTGGCGCTGGATCGTCGCCGACGGCGTGAAGGTCCCGACGCGATCCTGAGCTAGCGCGCGACGAACCTCCCGCCGTTCTCGGCCGCGAGCGCCTTCATCAGGTCGAGATCGCCGGCGGAGCCGAGCGCGATCGTGTGCACGAAGACGTCGTCTCTCCTGTTCCAGGCGCGGACCGCGGCGCGGATCGCGCCGGCGGGCTCGAGCGACGAGTCAGGCTGCAACGGACGGCTCGCGGTGACGAGGAAGATCGCGTCGACGTTTCCGAGCGCCGGCGTCTCGGGCCGCTCCCCTTCGGCGAACTCGAAGGCGCGAGCCAGCGCGTCGAAGGTGTTCGGGATGGCGCCGGCCACGGTCGAGAACCTGGCGACCCACTCCTTCGCGCTCTCGATCGTCTCCGGCGCCGCGCCGACCAGATTCTTCGAGAAGGCGCGCGGCTCGTGCGCGAACGCGACGATCGAGAAGTGCGTGCCGGCGGGCAGGCTGGCGAGCAGGTCAGCGAGCTCCAGCTTCACGTAGTCGAGGTTCGTGCCGCTGAACCGCCCCGCGACCGGCGGACTGCGGTCGAGCATCCGCTCCGAGCAATCGACGACGAAGACGAACGACCGTCCCTCGAGCGGAATGCCGAAGAAGCGGACGAAGCCGCGATCGCGCGGCTCCGTGCCGAGCTCCTGGCTCGTCAGCATCCGGAGCGCGATCGCGATCCGGTGGCGCGTCGCTCCCGACGCGACGGCGAGAGCGCGGTTCAGCCGCTCGATGGCCTGCGGCGACCCGACGCGCGCGAGCGCGTAGGCGGCTTCGACGCGGATCTCGTCGTTCTTGCTGCCGAGCAGTCCGATCATGACCGGGAGCGCGCCGCTGCCGGCAGGGCCGAGGCGCCCGTGGCCTTGAAGCAACGCGACGACGTCGCCCGGCTCGCTCGCCTTCTGGAGCGCCGACGCGAGCGCCGCGACGAGCGGCGGGTCACGCTCCGCCGCGTGGCACGCGATGGTCGACCGCGTCTCCGCGAGCAGGCCCGCCTTGCCGAACGCATTCGCGAGTAGCCACTCGAGCGCCGGCGCCGACGCGAGCGCCGCGATCCGCTGCTCCGCCGTCTCGCCGAGCTCGAAGAGCGCTCGATCGCGCTCGCGCATCTCCTTGCTCCGCGCATTCAGTCGGTCGAGCGCCTTCTTGTCCTCCGGCCTGGGCCCGCGCTTCTTCAAGTCCTCGCCGATCTTCCGGGCGAGCTCGGCGATCTTGCCGAGCAGCTCCGCCTCCTCCTTCGCGCCGGCCTTGAACTCGTCGAGGCAGCGGTCGCGCGCCGCAAGCAGCGCCTTCGCGGTGCGCGCGTCGTCGACCCCGACGATCGCGCCGAGGGCGGCCCGCCGCTCGTCGAGCGATTCCGGCGGCCTGCCGCCCGCGCGGAACGCCTTCTCGAGCGCCGCCACCTTCGCCGTGCTCGCGGCATCGACGGTGCCGTCCTGCGCGCGCGCGCCTCGTGACGTCGCGGCGAAGACACAGACGCCGAAGGCGAGGACGCGGGCCGTGAGGTTGGAGGTCATTGGAGCACGTCGCGATTGGAGCATTTCGCGGTCGAGTCACGCGAGATCGAACAGCAGCGCTTCGCAGTCGCTGACGCCGGCGAGCTCGACCACCTTCTCGTCCGAGAGGGCGGCGCCGTCGCCGGCGGCGAGCTTCGTCCCGTTCACGAGCAGCTCGCCGCGCGCGACCTGGACCCAGGCGTGGCGGCCGGAGCGCAGCGGGAGCACCGCGGACTTGCGCGGGGCGAGCAGCGTCGCGTGGAGGTCGACGTCCTGGCGGATCGTGACCGAGCCGTCGCGGCCGTCGCGCGAGCCGACGAGGCGGAGCCGCCCCTGTCGCTCCGCGACCGAGAAGGCGCGCTGCTCGTAGCCCGGCGTCCCGCCGCGCTGCGCCGGCCGCAGCCAGATCTGGAGGAGGTGGACCTTCTCCTCCTTCGACGGGTTCACCTCGCTGTGGACGACGCCGACGCCGGCGCTCATGCGCTGCACCTCGCCCGGCCGGATCGTCGAGCCGTTGCCCATGCTGTCCTGGTGCGCGAGCTCGCCCGCGAGGAGATAGGTGACGATCTCCATGTCGCGGTGCGGGTGCGGCGGGAAGCCGGACGCCGGCGCGACCCAGTCCTCGTTGATGACGCGCAGCGACCGGAAGTGCATCTGCTCCGGGTCGTGGTAGTCGCCGAAGGAGAAGGTGTGGCGGCTGTCGAGCCAATCGAGCTCGGTGCGGCCGCGCTCGTTCGATGGTCGAACGCAAATCACGGTGACGATCCTCCCTTCTTCGGCTGCAACACGAGCACCTCGCGGCGAATCTCGCGGCCGAGCCGCGCTCCGAAGATCACCCGGCTCCCGTCCGCGTTGAAGTGCGGCGGGCCGACCGCGTCGAACTCGGAGCTCTCCTGCTCGCCGACGACGATCCGCCAATGACCTGCGCGCTTCGCGGCGAACGCGACGGCCGAGCCGTCGGGCGCGAAGAGCGGGTCGGCGACGCGGTCGTGCTCGGAGATCCGCTTGCCGTCGATCACGAGGAACCAGTGGCCGTCGCCCGCGGCGAGCTCGGCGTCGCGGCGCGCCGCGAACTTGTCGGCCGCCGGCCCGCCCGTCTGCGCCGCCGCGGCCACCTGCCGGCCGTCGGGGCTGAAGACCGGCGTCCCGAGCGCGCTCGCGAACGGCGCCGCGACGATCGTCCGCTCGAGGGCGATGCCGAGCCCCCCGTCGCCGAGATACTTGTAGGCGACCTGCTTCCCGTCCGGCGACCAGACGGGGCAGCCGCAGCTCCCGAGCTCCGCGCCGAGCGTCCGCGCCGCGCCCCTCGACTCGCCGACCACGATCTGGAACGTCGGCAGCGCGTCGTCCACGCGCTCCCGTTGGTTGCCGCGATCGGTGCGCGGATGGCGCAGCGAACTGCGCACGATGGGAGCGGCGGCGTAGGCGAGCTCGCCTCCGTCGGGCCGCCACGCGACGTCGCCGATCATCGCGAAGGCCTCGTCGAGGACGATCTCGCCCTTGCCCGACACGACGAGCACGTGCCACTCGCCCCCTTTCGTCGCGGCGGTCGCGACGCGGTCACCGAACGGCGAGAAGCACGGCTCGGTCAACGCGTCGGCCTCGTCCCACTTGCCGCCGCGCTTCCCGTTGAAGGCGAACTGCACCGAGCCGCGCGCGTAGGCGCCCGAGTCGTCGAGCCGGGCGCCGGGCTGGACCCAGTACGCGCACGCCGACCCGTCGCGGCTGGTCGCGAGCGTGCCAAGCCAATCCTCGGCTCCGCTCTTCTTGCCGTCGGCGACCACCCACCACTTCTCCGTCTTCTTGCCGGTGCGATTCCCGGCGCGGAAGCGGATCGGCTGGCCGGCAGGCGGCACGGCTGCGACCGTGAGGTAGTCGAAGCCGTCGACCTCGCTCCCGTCCGCCACGCCGACCGGCCGGCCGCGGCGCCAGCCGACGAAGGCGACGCGCGTCACGTCCTCGTCGAAGAGGAGCTGCGCCTCGTCGCGGCGGTGCACGCCGTTGGGATCGATGTACTCGGCCGAGGCGAGCTCGATCCCTTCCGGCACCAGCGCGAGAGGAGCGGGCGACTCCTGCGCCTTCGCGCTCGCCGCCGCCGCGAGCGCGAAACCGCGCAGGATGGACACGCCATGGCCGGTCACGACGAACTCCCTCCGACCCGGATCAGAGCTCCTTCACGACGATGCCGCGCCGGGCGAGTTCCGACAGGTACTTGTCGGCCGGCACGCACTCGTCCGGAGTCCAGACGCCAGGCGGGCCGATCTCGCGGCGCACCTGCATCTGCGCGGTGATTGACAGCGAGTAGCCGGTCGTGCGCATCATCGCGCTGATGCCGTTCCTCTCGTCGGCGCGGTCGACGAGCTCGAAGCCGGCTTTCGCCGGCTTGCCGTCCTTCTTGCCCTCGACGACGACGCGCAGCGCGACGAGATCCTTGCCGTCGGGTTTCGTGAGCCGCGGCTTGAGCAGCGCGATCACGAGGTCGCGCGGCCGGACTTTCACGCTTGGCGCGTGCGCCATGTTCGCCGCGTGCGTTCCGTTTGACGCGGGCGACGCGGCCGGCATGCCCGGAATCTCGACCTCTTTCGACTCGAAGAAGCCGAGCTCGCGCCACGCCTCCATGAGCTCAGCGTGGCCGGGGTAGCGCAGCGTCTTGTACTCCATCCGCCCGATCTTCCCCTCGTAGCGGAAGCCCATGGTCGAGAGGCCGCCGGAGGTGTGGAACGCCTCGAGCTTCCCGAGCGGCGGCGGGAACTCGACGACCTCGCGCTCCGAGAGCGCCGTCCTCGTCGCCCGCTTCCCGTTCTCGAGGACCCACGACGGCGTCGTGTAGTAGTCGAGCACGCCCTCGAGCGAGTAGACGAGCTGGTAGTTGAGCGGCGGCTCCGGCTTCTGCGGCAGGCCTCCGACGAAGAGGCGGCAGGAGTCGACCTGATCGAACCGCCGGATCGCCGCCTCGGCCAGGACGTTCACGAGACCCGGAGCGAGCCCGCAGTCGGGGACGAGGGTGACGTTCTTCCGCTTCGCGGCGTCCGCGAGCTTCTTCTGCTCGAGCACGATCTCGGTGTTGCCGCCGAGGTCGCACCAGTGGATGCCGGCCTCGACCGCGAGCTTCGCCAGCGCCCCGTTGAAGTAGTACGGAACGGCCGAGAGCGCCGCGTCGACGCCGCTCATCGCGTGCTTCACCGCCGCCACGTCCTTCACGTCGAGCGCGAGGCGCCGCAGCCGCGGTTTTCTCACGTCGGGCACGTCGCGCGCGTGCGGCGCGAGGAACGGCGGGAGCTCAGCGACGCGCAGGTCGGCGAGGCAGACCTCCTCCACCTCCGGGTTCTGCAACAGATCGAAGGCGGCCGCCGAGCCCTGCATCCCGGCGCCGATCACGAGCATCCGCATTCGAGTCACCTCGCGGGCGGGACAGCCGGCTTCTCGGCCGGCTCCGGCGGCAGCGTCCTCTGCAGCGCCATCAGCGCGAAGGCGGTCCCGTAGGCGCGCGTGTATTCGCTGATGTGGAAGTCCCAGAACGCGCCGTCGTCCTCCTGGATCTCGAGGAGCTTCTCGGCGAGGCGTCGCGCGTAGTCGGGTCGCGCCTCGGGCGGCAGGAGCTCGATCGCGCGCGCCGCGTAGTAGTGGCCGAAGAGGTGGAAGTAGGCGGCGACCGCGTACCACGACTCGTGCGGGATCGGCTTCCCGCGCGCGACGGCGAGGAAACGGTGGTGCTCGAAGAAGAGGTCGAGCCCCTCCTTCACGGTGCGCAGGTCGAGCCGGCCGGCGCGGAAGAGCGCGACGTTGCCGACCTGGATCCGGCCGAGCGACCCTTTCACCTGGTGGATGAACTCGAGGCCTTCGGGGCTCGAGATCGTGTCGACGCTGTAGGTGTAGGCGCCGTTCGGCAGCCGGCAGTGCGCGACCGCGTCGAGCGCCTTGTTCAGGCGCTTCTCGTCGACCGGCAGGCCGGCCGCCTTCGCGTCGAGCATGCCGTTCACGCAGGCCGCGGTCGTGAACTGGGTCGCCCAGGTGTTGGGGATCGAGACGACCGGGCCCTCGTAGTAGCCCCAGCCGCCCTCGGGCGTCTGCCAGCGATCGAGCCGCTCGAGCAGTCCCTTCGTCACTTCCTCGATGCGCGCTCGACGCGGGTCGCGCGCGAAGCGCGGCGCGCGCAGCAGCCGCGCGAGTCCCTGCATCCCGTAGACGTAGCCCCAGACGTTGTCCGTGTCCCACTCGGAGACGCGCTTCACGTAGGCGTGGCCGAGCAGGAAGTCGACCGCTCGGTCGAGCGCCGCGAAGTCGGCCGGCGCCTCGCCGCACTCGAGCAGCGCCATCGCCGCGAGCCCGGTCGTCGCCACCGTCCAAGCCTCGTAGGTGTGGAACGTGGCGAAGGACTCGTTGAACATCACGTTGCGCGGCGCGCCGAAGCTCCCGTCCTTCTCCTGCGCCGAGCGCAGGAAGGCGACGCCGCGGCGGATCGCCGCCTTCACGTCGGACTTCACGTCGGCCGTGGGACGCGACTCCTGCGGCGCGGCGAGCGCAATCGCGGCGGCGAGGAGCGGGCCGCTCACGGCGTGCTCTTCGCCTTCTCGAGCTTCGCCAGTTCGCGCGAGAGCTTCTCGATCTCCTGCTGCGCGCCGACCAGCGCGGTCTCCTTGTCCATCTGGCCGCTCTTCGCGCCGAACTGCGCCTTCGCCAGCTCGACCTCCTTGTCCTTGAGGGCGAGCTCGAGCTTGCGCCGCTGCTCGGGGAGCTGCGCGCCCTTCAGGTCGTCGTGGTCCTTCTGCGCGAGCGCGAGCCGCTGCTTCGCGCGCTCGAGCCGCCGCTTGCCGCGGGCGAGCACGATCTCCTTGGTCTTGTCGGCGAGATCGTCCTTCGAGTACATGAGCTCGAGCTGCTGCATCTCCTCCTGCTGCTCGGTCATGTTGTCGGTCGAGTCCTTGAGGTCGAGGTCGGCCTTGGCGAGCTTCTGCGGCATCTCGAAGGCGTCGAAGTGGGCGAGCGCCTTGGCCGCGAGGTCGCGCTCGGCGGTCGCCTTGGCCAGCGCCGCCTCGGCCTCACTCCTCTGCTGGTCGACGTCCATCTGCGCGCGGTCGAGCTTGCGCTTCGCCATCACGAGCTGGTTCGAGACGTCGAAGACCTTCTGGGCCGTTTCCTCGGCCGCGGCGGTCTGCGCCGCGGACGGCGGTGCCGCGTTCTTCGCCGCTTCGTCTCCGGCCTCGTCCGGCGTGCTCGAGCAGCCGGCGACGAAGAGAAGCACCGACACGAACGGCAGGAATGGGCTGCGCGCCATCCTTCAGCTCCTTCTCCCACGGGTCGACGAGAACGGCGTCGGAGCATAGCGTGCGCGCGGGAGGTCCCGCCCATGCTCACGCTGCTGATGACGGTCGCGCTCGTCGCCGGATCGCGCGGCAACGGGCCGCTCGTCAGGACCGCGCGAGTGCCCGACGGCGGGCTCCAGCCGCAGCTCGCCGTCGACGCGACCGGGACGCTCCACCTCCTCTTCTTTCGCGGCGATCCGCTCGGCGGCGACCTCCACTACGCCAGCTCCCGCGACGGCGGGGCGACGTTTCGTGACGAGATGCGCGTGAATCGGGACGACGGCGACGCGATCGCGATCGGGAACGTGCGCGGCGGCCACCTGGCGCTCGGACGGAGCGGACGCGTCGACGTTGCCCCCGTGGACGCGGTACGCGTCCACGTTTCATGGATGGGTTCCGACCAGGCGAAGCAGCGCGGGCCGAAGAGCTCGGCGCCGATGCTCTACGCGCGGCTCGCGGCGGACCGGAAGAGCTTCGAGCCCGAGCGCAACGTCGTGCGCGCGCATCCGGGACTCGATGGCGGCGGCTCGATCGCCGCCGACGCCGCCGGCCACGTCTACGTCGCGTGGCACGCTCCCCGCTCGCCGAAGGCCGACGACGAGGCCGGCCGATGCGTCTGGGTCGCGGCGTCGAGCGACGATGGGGCGACCTTTGCCGAGGAGCGCGCGGCATGGAACGAGCCGACCGGCGCTTGCGGCTGCTGCGGGATGCGCGCGGGCTGCCGCGGTGAGGAGCTCTTCGTCCTCTACCGCGCGGCGAAGCAGGAGGTCCACCGCGACCTCTTCGCTCTCGCGTCGCGCGACCACGGCAGGAGCTTCCGCGGCGCGAAGCTCGACGAGTGGCGCGTCGCGCAATGCGTCATGAGCACGGCGTCGCTCGCGCCGGCCGGCGAGTCGATGCTCGCCGCGTGGGAGGACGAGGGCGACGTCGCGTGGGCGCGGCTCGACGTCGAAATGCTCGCAACCGCGAAGGCAGCGCGGCCGCCCGCGCCCGCCGACGGCTCGAAGCTCGCGCGCAAGCACCCGTCCGTCGCGCGAAATCAGGCCGGTGAGGTCCTTCTCGCCTGGACCGAGGGCATGGGCTGGCAGCAGGGCGGCACCCTCGTCTGGCAGCTCTTCACTTCCGACGGCCGTCCGATCGACGGCGCGACCGGCCGCGCCGACGGCGTCCCGCCGTGGAGCCTCGTCGCGGCGGCGGCGCTGCCCGACGGCAGCTTCGTCGTCGTGTACTAGCCCGCTTCCGCCGCCGCAAGCGAGACGACCCCGTCCCCATCGTCGCACTGCCCGTAGCAGCAGGTCACCTGCTGGCTGAGGTCGACGAAGGCCGGGTGAACGTCGTCCCCGAACTCTTGCCGCAGCGTGGCGAGCGTGAAGCGGGCGTACTGCTTCTTCGAGGTCTCGGCATCAAGCCGATCGAGTGGGTCATGGTCGATGTAACGACCGAACCAGCGATCGCAGAAGGTGCGGTAGAGCTTCGTGTTCAGGACGAAGGCATGCCAGAGCTGGTCGACCGAGCCGACCATCTGGACCGGTTGGCCCTCGCGGGCGAAGGGGATCGCGGAGAGCCACTGGAGCAACCCGTCGAAGAGCGAGGCGGCTTCGTCGCGGGTGAGGCCAGACTCGCGGACGGCGGTGTCGATGACGGGGGCGTAGTCGAAGGCGTGCTTCATGGCGGCGTAGAGTGCTTTGCCGGAGGTCATGGGAGATCCTTGGGGTGCGTGAGGTTCACTGGACGGAAATGACCGGAGTGCCCGAGTCGACCCAGCGGGGTTTGCGGTCGTTCTTGCGGGCGTAGGCGATGAAAGTGAAGTCGAGGCCGGCGGCTTCGTCGGGGACGCAGAGAGTGGAGGAGAGCTCGCCGTTGACGTCGAGAATGTCGAGAACGAGGGGCTCAAACATCGGCGTGCCGCTGATGTCGACCAGGACGAGCTCGGCGAAACTGCCGGGGTCGCCGCCGCGGATGTCGAAGGTGACGAACTCTCCGGGCGACGGATCCTTGATGTCGGGCTGGAGGTAGAGGTCGTTGCCGGCGTAGACCCCGACACGGCCGCCCACGGGCTTCTTGAAGCGGGTGGCCGGAGCCGCGATCACGAAGTCGTTGATCCCGTTGCCGTTGAAGTCGGCTCCGCCGCGGACCGTCCAACCGAAAGCACCGTAGTCGTAGCCCGGATAGAAGGTGTAGATCGACCGCAGCGTCTTCCCCGAATAGAGCGTTGCCCGTCCGGCGTTCACGCCAACGTGCGAGTTGAAGGGCGCGCCAACGAGGTAATCGCCGACTCCGTCGTCGTTGGCGTCACCCACCATGTCGCAGGACCAGCCGAACAACTCTCCTGGCTCAGTGCCTTCGATCCGGAAGAGGAGAGCGCCCGACTTCCCGGAGTAGCCGTCGAAGTGGCCTCTTCCGTCATTGGCGGTCGGAGTGCTGTTGCCACCGCACAGCACGTCCGCACAACCATCACCGTCAATGTCGCCGCCGTCGGACATGGAGATTCCTAGGAGGTCGTACTTGATAACCCCAGTCACGGTCCAGAGCTCTGCACCTGTTGCGCCGGAATAGACGTAGACGCGTCCTTTGTTTCCGTCATGGCTGAGGTCCAGCTGGGCATGAATGGCATAGTCGCCGATTCCGTCCCCATCCACGTCGCCGAGCACAGCCACGTTTTCGCCGAAATGATTGAACGACCCTTCACCGGAGTAGATGCGAAGCGTCGAGCCATCTTTCGTGGAGAGCACGAACGCCTCGCCGCGGCCCCCCGAGTATCCCGGCGCACCGACGAGCATTTCGGGTTCTCCTGACGTTTTGGCGGCAGGGGCCGCCGAGTCTCCGCAGCCGGATCTGGCGTAGGAGGCGGTCGAGGTGGGTCGGATCGCCAGTGTGTCTCGGCGCGGACGTGCGAGCGATTCGAGCGTA
>Ga0247727_10007102_pt1 | contig 21572 bp, 23 predicted proteins | sample WisWelCaveWW1625_FD_202498 | JGI IMG/M metagenome (GOLD analysis project Ga0247727, IMG submission 202498) | Biofilm microbial communities from Wishing Well Cave, Virginia, United States - WW16-25 | ecosystem: Environmental > Aquatic > Deep subsurface > Groundwater > Cave microbial mat | place... | reverse complement strand
CGCCACCCCAGCGACGCAACCAAACAAAGAATTCATTCTCCAACAAATGCTCTATCATTGTCGTTATGAAAAACGCGCGCGCAAAAGTTACCCACAAAAACTCCGTTCCTTCGGTTGACGCTTATGCGCACGGGCGGGACAAAGCCGCAAAGGTACCGCAAAGAAAAGCTTTGCGGGTTCTTTGCGTCTTCGCGTCTTTGCGTGAGGCTTTTTCTTTTTGGTTCCGGCTTGTCCGGCTTATGAAAAGGGGATTTAGGAGATGAGTTCCGACTTGAATTGCAGACACCCGTTGAGCTACGGCTTCCTTCTACCTGAATTTTACACTGGTGATACCGCCGACCGTCGCCTGATGATGAATCATCAGGCTAGGAGATGCAAGCCAACTGAAGTTGGCTGCCATCCCGCCGCTGCGGGATTTTAGCCATCTTTAGATGGCTTTCATCTCGTAGCCTGATGCTTCAGCATCAGACGAGGGTTGAGGGCATCACTGCTGCAAAATTCAGGTTCTATGCAATCCCGATACGCTCAACTTTTACCATAGATCGGCACCACCACACCGTTGATCGCGCCGGCGTCCTCGCTTGCCAAAAACAGCATCAAGCTCGTAATGCTCGCGGGCAAAACCCATTTCGAATAATCCGCATTGGGAATGCCTTTACGATTTTGCGGCGTATCGATCAAGCCCGGCAGCGCGACGTTCGCAGTCACATTATACGCCTTGACTTCTTGCGCAAGGCTTTGCGTGAGCGTGAGCACGCCGGCTTTGGAAACCGCGTATGCCGCAGCGCCCGACCCGGCTTCCACTGCGCCGCGTGAAGAAGTGTTGACGATACGACCGTAGTTCTGCTTGAGCATTTGCGGCAGCACGGCCTTGCACGAGAGAAAAGCCGATTTGAGATTGAGCGTCAGCATGCGATCCCAATTTGCTTCGGTCGTATCAACGAGGTTGACGCCGCCCATGAATCCGCCGACGAGGTTGATGAGCACGTCGATACGTCCGAACTTACTCACGGTTTGCTCAACGAGCGTTTGCACGCTCGCCTCTTTTGTCACATCCGTATTGCTTCCGATCAAGCGCGATTTCTCCTCACCGAGCGCGGCCTGAAGCTCCATAAAACTGCTAGCGCTGTGATACGTCGTCGTCACCTGCGCGCCTTGTTTGAGAAAGGCCTGCGTGACGACCATGCCCAACGCGCCCGTGCCGCCGGTGATGATCACCACACGATTGGCAAAGTTCATTTGACTTCTCCTATTTTTATTGTTGGCAATATATGCGCTGCTATGAGATTTGCAACCGAAGAATGGCGGAAAGCAGGCCTCACGGCAAAAAGATTCCTTCCCGGTTTGACATTGAGGAATTTGTTTGACACATTTTGGCGCTGCTTCTTTTAGTCGATACAACCCTTCAAAACTGTCATCCGGAAAAGTCTTTTTAAGGTGCAAAAAATGATTTTCCCGAATACCACCTGGCAAGCCGCGTCGGTCGCGCATCATTACGATGAGCTCGATGCGCTCTATCGCGAGTTGTGGGGAGAGCATCTGCACCACGGCTTGTGGATGACGGGGAACGAAACTCCGGAGGAAGCAACGCAGCAGCTTCTCGCCCTAGTCGCGCAACGCGCAGGAGTGCTGCCCGGCGCTCCGGTCTGTGATGCCGGCAGCGGCTATGGCGCCGGCGCGCGTTGGCTGGCGCAAGAGTGTGCAGCGCAGGTTACGGCCTTGACCGTCTCCTCCGCGCAATTTGCATATGCCCGGGCGCAAACGCTTCCACAAAATAGCGCGCGCCCAATCTATTTGCTGCAAGATTGGCTCAACAATTCATTGCCCACGCAAGCTTTCGATGCCGTGCTTGCCATTGAAAGCACCGAGCACATGGCTGACAAACACCGGTGTTGCGCCGAAGCCTTTCGCGTGTTGCGGCCCAACGGCCGCTTCGTGATCTGCGCTTGGCTGGCGCGCGAAGCGCCGCGCGCGTGGGAAGCGCGCCATCTGCTCGAGCCGATCTGTCGAGAAGGGCGGTTGGCCGGGCTGGGCAGCGTGAGCGAATATCGCGAGCTGTTGCAAGGCGCAGGCTTCGTTGTGGAAAGCTGTGAAGAGGCTGGCGCGCAGGTACAACGCACTTGGACTATCGTGATCCGCCGGATGCTCCGCGGCCTCGCCACCAAGCGGCACTACTGGCGCTATATCCTCGACCGCCAACAACGCGAGCGCATTTTTGCATGGACGGCGCTGCGCATGTGGCTCGCGTATCGCCTGGGCACGTTGCGGTACGGGATTATAACGGCGCGCCGGCCGGGTTGATTCCATACTCGGTAAGGGTGAGATTATACCGCAACATTTATGTTGCGCGCATTGTTTCTTCGCAACGAGCAACCAAATCTATCGCAACCGCGCATTAGCAAAAACAGGAGCGCGCATGATCGCATTCGTCACCGGCGGCACGGGGTTTATCGGCAGTTTGTTGATCGAGCAATTGGTGCAACACGATTGGGAAGTGTATTGCCTCATTCGCAAGAGCAGCTCGTTGAAGTGGCTGCAAAAGCTGCCGGTGCAACTCGTGCACGGCGATCTCTTTGCGGAAGAATCTCTGGCTCCAACGCTTGCGCAAGCCACGCATGTTTTTCATTTGGCCGGCGTGACGAAGGCGCTAACGGCCGCAGAATATTTCCGGTCCAACGGCGAAGCCGTGCGCGCATTGTTGCAAGCCTGCGCGCGCCACACAAAAATTCTCGAACGTTTCGTGTTCGTCTCGAGTATTGCTGCGGCCGGACCGAGCCATGACGGCCATCTCGTGCGCGAAGAAGAACCGCCACAGCCCATCTCGGTTTATGGCCGTTCCAAGCTCGAAGGGGAGCTTGCTTGCGCAGAGTTCGCGCGTAAGCTGCCGATCACCATCGCGCGTCCGCCCATTGTCTATGGCCCGCGTGATCGCGACGTGTATGAGTACTTCAAGCAAGTGCAGCTTGGCCTTCGCTTGCGCCCCGGTTGGAAAGATCGTCATTACAGCCTTATTCATGTACAAGATTTGGTGCTCGGTCTAATCGCGTTGGCGCAACATCCGAAAGCTGTGGGTGAGACTTACTTCATCACCAACCCCGAACCAGTGGAGTGGACTAAACTCGGTTTGGCCATTGCGCAAGCCATGCAAAAGAAGACGGTGCAGGTCACCGTGCCGGTATTCGTCACCTCGGTGGTCGCTGCGTTGAGCGAGTTGGTAGCGCAGATCATTCGCAAGCCCGCGCTTTTGAACTTCGACAAAGTGCGCGAGATGCGCGAGCCGAATTGGGTATTTTCGGGCGAGAAAGCGCGCGACCAGCTCGGCTTCACAACGACATTATCTTTGGAAGAAGGCTTACGCCAAACGGTGGAATGGTATCGGGAGAATGAGTGGTTGTAAAATATCTTGCAACTTTTTCTAACGTTGCGCAATCTTATGCTAGGTAGGCAGCGCCCCTTCGTCTAGTACACTTTCCCTAACCTCGCTGCGTTTGAGACGAACCAGGGACGGCTAAAGCTTCCTTCCCACTACGAGCAAAGATAAATCCCCTCATGTTTTGAAAAAGAGCGCTGAGTATGTCTCTCTTCTCCAAAGCAGTTTTGCCCAGCCTTCTGCTGCTTGCACCGCACTTCGTTCATGCTCAAACCACAACCTGGGCCAAAGCGCGTCAAGACACTTTGCGCGTCGAACTCACTGAAACCGGCGAGATCGGCGCGGTGAATAGCACGGTGGTTTCCACCCCGCAAATTTGGTCGTTGGATTTGCAAATCACCTTTCTTGCCTCGGAAGGCGCGCAAGTCGATTCCGGCGATGTAGTCGTGGAGTTCGACCGCACCAGCTTGCTCAATCAATTCAACACGAAAAAAACCGAGTTGGAGTCGAATCTGGCTTCATTGCGCAGCATGCGCGCGGATCATGAAGCGCAAATTCAAGAGCTCGAACGCAATGTCGAAATCGCGGACTACGCTTTGAAGCTCGCGCAGGTGCAGCTTGAGCAGCTCAAGTTCGAATCCGAAGTGCGTCGCGAATCCGGCGAGTTGGAAGTGCTCAAGGCTGAGGTCGCGCTGAAAGAATCGAAGACGCGGCTCGACGCGCAAAAGATCATCAACAACTCCGCGCAGAAAAAATTGCAGCTCGTCATTTTTCAATCGCAGGGCGAAGTCAATCGCATGCAACGGCAGCTCGATCAACTCACGCTGCGCGCGCCGTTGCCGGGCATGGTGGTCTATCATGCAGATTGGGACGGCAAGAAGCCGGAGCTGGGCGGGAAAATTCGTCCGGGCCGCGGCGTGATCGATCTGCCCGATCTCTCACGCATGCAAGTCAAAATTCCCGTCAATGAAGTCGATGCCGCCAAGCTGAAGCTCGGCCAAGAAGCTTTGCTCACGCTTGAAGCCTTTCCGAAAAAAACTTTTCGCGCGTGTTTGATCTACACCACGCAAATTGCTTCGACCAAAGATTGGGAAAGCACGGTGCGCATCTTCGGCGCGAGGCTGGAGATTACGGAACGCGACAACTTGCTCAAGCCCGGCATGACTGCGAAAGTGCGCGTGCAGCTCGACGTGATTCCGGACGCCACGCTCCTGCCCATCGGCGTGGTGTATGAGATCGAGGGCAAACCGGTGGTGTTCACAAAAAAATCTCCGCGCAAACCTACGCTGATCGCGATCAACGGACGCAATGATTTTTACGTGAGCATTGCGGGGCTCGAAGTCGGCTCCGAAGTTTCATGGCAAGCCGGCGATCAACGCGCCCAACCGCTCGGTTATGCGGCGTATCAAGCGCGACTCACTCCGCCTGCTTCCGTGCGCGAAGATTTTTTTAGGGAGATGGAAAAACGCCAACTCACTTTTGATTACGAAGCGTTTCGCAATCGCCCACCGGAGCCGCCCGGCGGCGCACCCGGAGGCATGGAAGCCATGATGAAACAACTCGGCATGCCCGGCGGCGAGATGGCAAAGACGGATATGAAAATCACACTCACGCCGGAGATGATGAAGCAAATACCGAAGGGCGGCATGCAGGTGAAGGTTAAGAAGGACAGCACGAGTACAAACTCGAATCTCAAAACGGCCAAAGTTGATTCGTCACGAGTCAATAAACGTTAAGCTCCTCAAGCACTCATTAAAAGCACACTAGAACTGTCATTCAGAAGGAAACTTTTTCAGCGCTTGACACAAATCTAACTGAACTTCATTTCCAGTGCTTAAAAAGATTCCTGCTGAATGACATGAAAAAGAAGAAGGATGAATCATGTCATTCCGTGAAATCTTTCGCAATCGCCGCATGCGGGCAATCATCGGCGCGGCCGTGGTCGTACTGGTGCTGGTGGTGTGGAACGCCGGCTCTTCCTCAACCGAGGTGGCCACGAGTGAAGTGCAGCAAGGCGAGTTTCTCGTTGCCATCAAAGTGAAAGGCGAATTGAAAGCGCTGAACTCGCGCTCGGTCAGCGTGCCGCGCTCGATCTCTTCGAACATTCAAATCATTCGCCTCGCGCCGGAAGGGAACATCGTCAAGGCCGAGGACTTCCTCGTGCAATTCGACCCTACCCAGGCGCAGCAAAAAGTGGATGAGAAAAAGAATGCGCTGGACAATGCGCTCGCCGAGCGCGAAAGCCAGAAGGCGAGCATTGCCTCGAACCTGGCGCAGCTCGAAAGCTCGTTGCTCACCCAACGCTATTCGCACGAGCAAGCCAAGCTGCGTTTCGAGCAGATGAAATTCGAGGCCGACGCCAAACGCCGCGAGCAGGAAATCAATCTACGCAAAGCCGAGCTTGCGCTAAAACAGGCCGAAGAAAAAATCGCGTCGCAGCAAAAAATTGATGAAGCCAATTTGCACAAAGCCAACTTGCAAGTGGAGCGCGCGCGTTTGGAATTGACCGAGGCCGAGCGCGAGTACGAATCGCTCACTTTGAAAGCGCCGATCGACGGCCTCGTGGTTCACAAAGAAATTTGGGGCCCGAGCGGCATCGCAAAAGTGAAAGTGGGCGACACGCCCTGGCGCGGACAAGAGTTGGTGGAGATTCCGGATTTGTCCGTGATGCAAGTGAAGACCAGCGTGAACGAAGTCGATGTGAGCCGCGTGAGTAAAGGGCAACAAGTGAAGATCAAGTTGGATGCGCTGCCCGAGCCGACGTTTTACGGCACGGTCTCACAAATCGCGACACTGGCTTCTCGCAAGCGCAATTCCAACGTGAAAGAGTTCGAAGTGATGGTGCTGGTTGACGGCAGCGACCCGCGCCTCAAGCCCGGCATGTCCGCGGCCGTGGAGATCGTCACCGACCGCATTCCCGATGCCGTTTATACTTCGTTGGAATCCGTGTTCGAGAAAGACGGCAAAACCGTGATGTACCCGGCTGGTTCCACCACGGCGAAAGCCGTCGAAGTCGGTGTGAAAAATTCCGATTTCATCGTAATCACCTCGGGCGTGAAGGCCGGAGAAAAAGTCTGCATGCGCGACCCCACTTTGCCGCTCGAACAAATCGGCAATGAAGCGCCGAAGCCGATCAAGAAAGAGAAGAAGAAGTCGGACGATGATCACGGGTTTATGATTATAGGTTGAGCTATTAGCTATTAGCTGTCAGCTATCGGCTAAAAGCTAATAGCTGATGGCTGAAAGCTAACGGCTACGGAGACCAACATGAACTACGAAGAAAGCTTTCGCGTCGGCGTTGAAGGCTTGCGCACGCACAAGTTGCGCTCGCTGCTCACGATGCTCGGCATTATCTTCGGCGTGGCCGCGGTGATCAGCATGCTGTCCATCGGCGAGGGCGCGAAAGAAGAAGCGTTGCAGCAAATCGCGCAGATGGGCATCAACAACATCATCATTCAAAACTTGGAAACCGAAGACGCGGCGGAGGGCAGCGACCGCGACAATCGTTCGCAAGGCTTGCGCTTGGCGGATGCGCATGCGCTCAGAGCAACGAATCCGCTGCTCAACGGCATCGTGCCGCAGCAGCTTTACAATCTCACCGCGCAATACGGTTCGGAGCGCGTTAATACTACCGTGATGGGCACGTTGCCGGATTTCGAGACTGTGATGAACTACCACCCGGCCCAAGGCTCGTTCTTCAATTTTGTCGATGAGATGGAAGCGCGGCGGGCGTGCGTGCTCGGCGCGGAGATCAAACGCGAGTTGTTTTACTTTCGCGACCCGCTCGGCGAGCAAGTGAAGCTCGGCGAGGATTGGTTTACGGTCGTGGGCGTGATGGAAAGAAAACTTTTCAACGCGAGCGACGGCACGGAAGACATGAACCGGCAAATCTATGTTCCACTCACGACCGCAATGCAACGCCTCATGCGCCAACCGTTCGAAAGCGAAATTGATCGCATCGTTGCGCGCGTGCAAGAACCCGAGCGTGTGCGCGAAGCCGCGAACATCATCAATGCGACTTTGCAGCGCCGCCACAAGGAAGCGGAAGATTATCAAATTTCCATTCCTGAAGAGCTGCTGCGGCAACGCCAAAAAACGCAGCGCATTTTCAACATCGTGATGGGTTGCATCGCGGGCATCTCGCTGCTTGTGGGCGGCATCGGTATCATGAACATCATGCTCGCCTCGGTGATGGAGCGCACGCGCGAGATCGGCATTCGCCGCGCTATCGGCGCCACGCGCAAAGACGTGATGGGACAATTTCTCATCGAAGCCACGCTGCTGAGTTTCTGCGGCGGTATGGCCGGCATTATTCTCGGCTGGTCCATGACGGGCGTGATCACGTTTTATGCGGGCTGGAAAACCATTGTCTCGCTTGCTTCCGTCGTGCTCGCGTTCGGTGTTTCCGCTTCCGTCGGTATTCTTTTCGGCTTTTATCCCGCCAAGCAGGCGGCGATGATGGACCCGATCGAATCGCTCAGATACGAGTAAGGCAAGGAGCCAACGTAGACAAAAGAGCGAAAGAGCCAAGAGAGCAAGAACAGCAAGGAGCCAACGGGGACAAAAAAGCGAAGGAGCCAAGAGAGCAAGAACAGCAAGGAGCCAACGGGGACAAAAAAGCGAAGGAGCCAAGAGAGCAAGAACAGCAAGGAGCCAACGGGGACAAAAAAGCGAAGGAGCCAAGAGAGCAAGAACAGCAAGGAGCCAACGGGGACAAAAAAGCGAAGGAGCCAAGAGGACAAGAAGAGCACGGGGTCAAACACATAAGTCGTTGTTATAAAGTCATTCGTCATCCGAACAAATGCCTTTCAATAATCTCACACCGCTTTCGCGTAAAAGAAAATTGCAATGGCTATTGGTTATCGTGTTGGCTGCCTTCGTGTTGCGCTCGCCCGCGTTTGTGAATCCCATCATTGATGAAGATGAAGCATGGTACGCCGTTGCAGCGAACATGATGAACCACGGCGGTTTGCTCTATCAAGACACCGTGGACTTGAAGCCGCCTTTGATTTTTTATCTCTATTCTTGGTGCTTCTCAATTTTCGGATACGACTTGCGCACCCTTCATGTATTGACTGTGTTTTGGGTGCTTGCTACAGCATGGATGATTGCGCGCATTCTGCGTTATCTCGATACAGATGCAAATGCAGCTTGGCTCACCGCATACTTATATGTTTTGTTCACGCCCACCTTCGTCCCGCAAGCCCTTGCGACGAATTGTGAGATCGTCATGAATTTGCCTCTTGCGGCAAGCATGCTTTTTTTTCTAAAAGCCGAACGCGCCAAGCCGCATCTCGGAGCGCGCCTAAAAATTTCCCCATTGAGGGGGGTGTGCTCGTGGGCGAAGACTTCGCTCAAATTCAACCTTTTCCTCAGCGGCGCTTTGTGTAGCTTGGCCTTTTTAGTGAAATATCAAAGCGGAATTCTTTTGGGAGTGTTCCTTTTTTACATTTTTTACATTTTAATTGCGAAGCCGATCTTAACAAAAAAGTGGAGCATGCCGACAGCGCTCGTGCAAAGCGTGATGGCGATAGCAGGATTTGCCGCCGTGCTCGCAGCGCTATACGGGATCTTTCAACATCTGGGCAATTGGGAGGATTTTTATTTTTGGGGCTGGCAATACAACTTCACGTTCATGTCCGGCATGACGTGGGAATTTTTTTTCAAACGCTTTTTTGCCATGACGCCGCGCTTCATTCTGGTTTGGATCATTCTCTGGGTGTTTGCATTTGCTGCGATCAAAAAAACGTTGCGACACCCTCGTGAGATTTCTACCGCACGCCATCTCATGATTCTCTGGCTGACCGGCTCCGCAGTTGCAGTGTGCGCCGGCGGCAAATTTTTCGGGCATTATTATATCCAGTTATTGCCCCCTCTCGTTATCCTTGCGGCGCAAGCTCTGTCGGAATGGCGGCAAAAAAGCGCTGCGCTCAAATTTGCCAACTGGAAGAGAGGCTTCGTGCTGGCGGCAATCGTTCTTCCGCCGACGATTTATTTGATTGTTAATTGGCAGGTGGAACTAAAAAGAATGACACACGAGCATCAACTTTTTCGAATGCTCGCCGAGGACGTGCGACAACAAACTTCCGAGGCTGATAAAATTTTCGTGTGGGGCCGCATGCCCGAGCTTTATTACTTTTCACAACGTTTGCCGGCATCGCGTTTCATCACGTGCAACTTCGTTGTGGGCATGACCACGTACAATTATGATGACCGTGAAGCGCGCATGGTCGACGCCGGTTTTTCTCGAGCCGGAGAATTGCTTCTGAAAGATTTGCAACACAATCGCCCCAAGCTAATTATCGATACTTCGCCGTTGGATTTCCGGCAATACGGCAAATATCCCGTTTCCGCGTTTCCCCGGCTGCAGGATTTTTTGAGAGAGAATTATCGCGCGCTCAAGAATAGCAGTGGACTGGAAATTTATGAAGCAAGATTTTGAAACGCAGCTTGGCAATGAACACCATTTGATGTAATACCAATATCAGTTGAACCCGATGGACAAATGCGAAGGAGCAGCGATGGAATGGAGGAATAAGCAGAAGCTAGTGCTCATTATTACCGCCGTCTTTGTGGGTTTTTGCAGCGAGCTTTTTTCGCAAGCCACAAGCACGGACTCGACGGCGCGTCTCTTCACATTGCAAGATGCGATTGAGTACGCCTTGCAACGCAGCTTCAGCGTGAAGTCGCTCGGACTCTCCTTGGAATCGGCGCGGCAGAACTTGCAAGCGCGCAAGGGCAATTTCAAAACGAATGCGCAGCTTCGGCTCGAGTCGCCGAATCTCGCCGAGCAGCTTTTGGCCGTGGAAGTTGCGAACGGCCTACCTTCCTACACGACGCGCGGCACGTTGCGTTTCAATGGCATGCTCGACATCAATCAACCGTTGCCCACGAACGGCGTGTTTACTCTGTCCGGGCAAGCCTATCAACAAAACGTTTCCACCTTCATTCAAAACGACGAGAGCGAGTTGAAGCGCAAAGATTTTCTGACTTCGATTGGATTGCGTTTGAACCAACCGCTCTTCACGATCAACACGCTGAAGCTGGGTTACGAAGAGGCGAACCTGAATTATGATCGCACTTCGGGGCAGATTCGACGCAACGAATTGGACGTCGTTTATAACGTCACACAGGCATTCTTTCAACTCTACAGCGCGACACGCGAGTTGGAGATTGCACGAGAAGACTTGAAGCAGCAGGAAGAAGCCTTCAATTTGGCCGGCAAAAAATACGCGGCAGGATTGATTCCGGAAGTGGAAGCCTTGCAAACCGAGGTTGATCTCGCGCAGAGCCGCAATCGCGTGTATTCGGCGGAAAGCGCATTGCATCGGCAGGATGATTTGTTCAAACAAACCATCGGCATGCCGCTCGCGGACCGGATTGTCGTGCAAACCACCGTGGAGTTCAAGCCTTTTGCCATTGATTTGGACAAGGCCATCGCGTTCGGCATGACGCATCGTTCTGAAATTCGCGAACAGCAGATCGAAAAACGATTGCAAGAAATCGAACTGAAGCGTACGGACGCGCGCTCGGAATTCAAAGCCGAGCTCACGGCGTATTACGATCTCACGGGCGTCAGCAATGATACGACACCTTACACAAAAGGGACGGGCGAGCTACTCCGGTTGAGTTGGAATGATCTTCGCGATCGTCCGAAAAATCGCGGCGTGCAATTTTCGGTGAGCGTGCCGCTGTGGGATTCGGGCGTGAACGGCGCGGAGGTCTCTGCTGCGAAAGCGCGTTTGGATCAAGCCGCGTTGCGTTTGGAGGACGAGCGCATTACGGTCGAACGCGAAATCAAAGACGTAGTCGCCCGCGTGCGCGAAGCGGCAAATCGTTTGGAAGTTTTGGAGAAGAGTCAAAAGCTGGCGGAGAGAAGTTATGAGATCAGCTTGGCGCGCTTTGATAACGGTGACATCTCTGCGCAAGACTTGGCGCTCGACCGCCGGCGCTTGACCGAGGCGCGCACGGCGTATTTGAACGCCTACACCGACTATCAAACCGCCGTGGCAGATTTGAAGCGCAAGACGCTGTATGATTTTGAGAATAACAAAAGTTTGGTGGAGGAAAAGGCGAACCAGTGAAACCCGTCATCCCACGGCGGCGGGATGAGAATGAGGGAAGCGCGATCGATTCAACGTTGTAGCACTAGACAACGATACCACCAATAACACCCCCCGAACCCCCATCGAGGGGGGAATAGTCGGCGAGATTGCGCATGCGTTGATAATCCTCGGGCGTGTTCATATTCAAGAATGAGAGCATCATGGGATCAATCACACTCAACTCCTCCTCCTCAACAAAACGCACGCGCGCCTGCTTGAGCCAACTCGTCATGCGCAAATCCTCGGTTTGCAATTGCGCTGCAATATAAGGCAAGCAGACTTTGGAATAAACCGCGCACAGCGGCTCGAAAAAGCCGCCGAGGTTCGGCACGACGGCGTCATTGTCGTCGATCTGTGCAATGAGATAGCGAATCAATTGCGGTTCGAGCAAAGGCATGTCACACCCGCACACGAAATTTATCTCCGTCGGTGATTGCAGCAGCCCGCTGTATAATCCTCCCAAGCTGAACTTGTTTTCGACGATGTCAAAAATTTTGCGCAAACGCAAATGCGGGTAAGCTTGCGTTGGCGTCGTGACGATGATCACTTCGTCGCACACCTGCTGCAAGCGCGCGATCATGAAATCGAGCACGTTGGTTTTTCCGAAAGGGAGCAGCGCTTTGTTTTTACCCATGCGGCTGCTCTTGCCGCCGGCGAGGAGAAGGGCGGTGAAGTGTTCTTTTCCGATCATTAGAGATGATCTCTTTGAATCGGCTGTTGGAAGTCTAGGAGGCTTGCGTTTCAAAAGAAAGTGCCGTATGTTGATCAAAGAAAATCAAGATGCGCATTTTCTAAAATAGCGGAGAACCCACCATGCTGGAGCTTGATCGAATAACTTTTGATCCCAATGTTATGGGCGGGCGCGTATGTATTCGAGGGATGCGTGTGACCGTATCTCTGGCCGTCAATCTCGTTGCAAATGGCATGAGTATTCCAGAGATCGTCGATGCCTACCCATATCTCGAACCTGAAGATATCCATCAAGCCTTGAAATACGTTGCACTCTTGGCTGAAGAAAGTGTTCATCCCCTTGAGGTGATGGCGGCATGAAATTCTTGGCCGACACGGGGATCTCCCCGAAGACGGTAGAGTTTCTTCGCAGCTCAGGATATGATGCCCTGCATGTGCTGGAGCAGCAACTTGGCCGATTGCCGGATCCGTTGATTGTAGAATAGCTCGAACAACTCACCTCTTCACTCAAACAAACACGCTGAAGCGCCCACCCAATCTTTGTTCTTGTTGTGATCCACACCCATCATCTTGCCTTTGCTCAAGCGCGCGAGCGTGTTGACGGGCACGAGGCGATCATTCCATAGAAACATCATGCGTACTTCCACTTTGCTCGGCTCGTTCGGCGTTTGAATCACCGGGCCGTAGGCGATCTTTTCTTGCAGCAAATAATTTTGGCGTTCATGCGCAGGAATCGCCTCCAAATCGGCTTGAGTCGGCTCGATGATTACGCCGGTGCCGGCAAACGAGAAGAGCGGCTTGAGCACATAGTTCTGCAATGACTCCGGATAACGTTCGAGTTGATGCACGAACGTCGCTTTCGGCACGGTGGGGTGATCGAGATAGGGTAGCGAAAACTTGCTCATACGAAAATACCAATTGGGATGCCCGGCCCATTCCACGTCGAGATCGTCGCGGAAATCGAAATCGCATTTGATGCCCTTCTTGATGAACTCGTCCACGATCACGCGATTGTAGATGCGATGAATAGGAAGCTCTTTGCCCTCGCGTTGATAAAAAAGCTTACGGCCGCGTTTTTTGATTGTGGTGATGCACACGGGTTTGACGCCGATGAACCTCTCCGTGCAATAAAAGTCCGGCGCAGTTTTCTGCTTCTCCGGCTCGATCTCCATCAAGATGACGTTTTCAGCATTATGCTTGCCGACGATAGCTTGCTTGAACATGGCGAGATAGTCCGACTCTTGCAAGCCATTCAACAAAAATTCGAGTTGCTCGAAGCCAAAGCTGCGTTGGAACGTTTGCGCGAGCACGGCTTGAAAAGCATAGAGCGAGGGGAAGCCTTGCAGCTCGATCAATTTGGGCTCGAGCCTGCCCGCGGCGTTGAGCGTGATGGCGAAATCAACCGCCAAGAACACGGGATGATCATCATCATTCGGAACGCGAAACGGTTCCGGCACGGCGCGGTGCGACTCTTTGAGATAGGCCGGGGACATGAGCTGCTGTACCAAATCCCGCGAGGCGCTTTGCAGTTCCGCCAGCAGTTCCGCGGGCAGAAAGATTGGAGTCTCGCACACGCGAAATTCGACTTTCGTTCCGACCGCGTCATCTAGCGCTTGCAGGAAGCGATGATATTTTTCCAAAGTAAACTGGCGATTGTATTGTTCACGCAAAGCGGGTATCATAATACCCTCCAGTTCTGTGTTGGATTGCTCTAAACGAAGAGGTTTTTTGTGAAGGCCAAGCTACGAAACGGAGGGCTATGTTGCAAGACGTGAAAAAGCCCTCGCGCAAGTTCGTGCTCACGCGAGGGCTTGCCTTCAGCAAAAAATGTTTTACCGTCTACTTGGTGATCCACACGGATTCGGTTAACGTTTCGTTTGAGTTTGGCCAGTCCGGTGCGGAACGGCTTTGCAAGCTGTACGGCGCAGGACATTTAGGCGGAAAATTCCTCTTGCGCTTTTCCATCGCACATCGCACTTTGAAGCCGCTGTGCATGCGGATTGAAAGCCTTTCCAACCTTGCGGCCAAACTCTCATCATATCAATCCGCTCCTACAACTCATCTTCATTTAGCCTGCGGAGAGGTTATGAGAAACAAATATCATTGGCTTGCAATGAGCGCGTGTCTTTTGGTTTTTATGAATTGCCGCGAGCGCCCGCAGGAATCGCGCGAGACGAGCGCGCCGCGGCGCGAGCACCGCGAGAGACATGCAGCGGTTTCGGCCCTCAACGAGACGCGACAAATCCCTTTCTCCGGCCAAACGGCGCTGGTGCTCGAAGTGGAATACACCGGCGGCTATCTCGATCTCGAAGCGGACACGAGCGGCGCGCTTGCCGATTTGCTGCTCGATTATGACAACGAAGAACTGCGCCCGGAAATCAGCTTCGACTCCTCCAGCGACACACCCGTTTTGAAAATTCGCAGCCCGCACGATCGGCGCGAGAACATGTCATTGGACGATTTGCGCAACAATCGCTGGAAGATCAAAGTTTCGCGTCAAGTTTTATTGACGTGCGAAATCGAGGCTGGGGCTGTGGATGCGTGGCTCAATTTTTCCGGCTTGCAATTGGAAGGTCTAGATTTGAACGTGGGCGCGGGTGAAATGGAGTTGGAATTTCGCGAACGCAATCCGGCCAAGCCACGCATGCGCCTCAATGCCGGCGCGGCAGCCGTGACCGCGAGCGGGCTTTGCAACGCCAATTTCGAATCATTCAAATTCAACGGCGGCGCGGGCAAATCCGAGCTGTTCTTCGACGGCGACTACGAAGGCGAGGGCCGCGTGGAGCTGAAATTCGGCGTGGGCTTGAACACGGTCCGGCTCGCAAAAAATCTCGGAGCGAGGATTCGCAAGTCCGGCTCGTTTCTCGCACCCATGAGTATTCGCGGCTTCGATAAAGATGGCGATTACTATTACTCTCCGAATTATGAACGCGCGGCGAATCGGCTCGACTTTGAAATCGAAATGGGCGTCGGGCACACGTCTATCAAATGGATAGAAGAGCGCGAGTGAGCGCTGCTTTATTAAGTGTGCGATAAAAGAGAAAGGCCAGTCCCAGAATTTTCCCAATCTGAGCATCATAATATCTCGCTCCGAAGTAATCCCAATTGATGCCGAAATCGTTGTCGCGTTCCCTCCCCGTAAACTTGTTCTTCGCCACCGCCTGCAAAGAACTCCACTGCGTTGCCATCGTGCGTCCGGCCAAAGCATAGCCCCACGCATCGTAATCGCCATAGTCAACTACCGCGCCGGTTTGATCCACCGTTGCACGAACGCTGCCCAAATGATCCTTCAGAAGTAAACCGTCTTCGGCGTGTTCGACCAGGTGACCACCAGCTTCGGTTGGTTGGTCGTGTTCTCCCTAGAGTAAAAACGCAGGTCATAGGCATCGACATCTTCGTTTGTCGCCCATAAAATGACGCCGTTGTTCGCTGCCGTGCCATTGATCCACTTCTGCGTCAGCGCGGTCAGGTTCCAACTCTTCCACGTACCGGTTTGGTTTTGTTGGAAGAGGGTCGTGCTCTCCATTGTTGCCGAGGCGTCCGTACCGTCGAGCGCGGCATACTGCGCGCCCCACGCCGTGCCAGTAAGGCGATCATCGCGTGTTTCCCCGCCCAACTTTTGAGTACTTGATGCGTTTGTACCCAACGGTCTTGCCCAGCATCGCCGCCGGCGCGTTGGGCGTCATAGTAATAAAGCTGTAATTGCGAATTCAAGATCGTCGCGTTGCTGGGTATGCCGGAAGTGGAAAAATCAAGTTTGATGATCGTGCGCTTCTTAACAGAGTCAGATTTCTTGCCCACCATGAGCGTAACGTCCGTACCGAAATTGGTGGCCGTTTGCAAGCGCGTGTCGCGAAACGCGTTGTTCGAGTTGTCAATGGTCACGGTGGGATCGATAATAAGCGGCCCGGCGGGCGCATCATTCACCCACGTCCACGGCACGCCAACGAACAAGTAGTGCCGCCCTTGCTGCGTGTTGAACACGCGGAACACCGGAACCACGTTCTCGCCTGTGCTGTCGTTTGCGGCCCAAGCGTAATCGCTCGGAAAGGAGAAATACAAATTTTCCTGCGCGTCTTCGAAGTCAATGGGATCCGTGCCGTTGAACGCGAAGCGGTTGCCGTTTTTGATGGGGACTTTGCCCGAGGGCGTTTGAGCCATGGCTTTGATGTTGCCCGGCCACAAATCAATCTCTGCCGCGAACATCAAATACGTATCATTGGGCGAAAGCCCGTAGCGCGAGGGATTGACCAAACTATCGCGCGCAGTTTGTGAGAACACGATTTCTTCTTTGAGGCGGCCGCTGCTGCACGTGAAGCGCACAGTGACGCCGTGGAAGATTTGCGGATAATTGATTTCGCTACGGAAACGAACGGCGTGGCAGCAACGGCATTTTCGAGCGTTTGATAAACGTAGCTCAAGCGGTCGAAATAGCCATAGCTCAACATTTTCCAGCGCAGCTCTGCGGACGGCAAAGGGGTGGCGCGTTGGGCGAGCGATATTTTCCGTTGACGGGTCGTGGCACTTCCCAAACGACGTCATATTGGTTTTGCCGGCCCAACGAATTAGCGAATGTGAGGCGATACAAGCCCGGTCCGGTCACATACGCGCCGGTGGAATCTTGGCGCAGTTGCGTGTCAATGTCGCGATACGTGCCGTCGTTGTCGAGATAATGAATGTAGTTGCCGCTCAGGTGCGTGGTGAAATTGTTGTCGCGGCTGCTAAAATAAGTTTTGCTGAAATGGGTGCGCTGGCTCGGCAGCTCGACGAGTGTCGTGTCAAGCGAAGGTTGCGCGTGCAACACGGCGGCGAGGAGGAGACAAGCGAGGATTTGAAAGGTATTTTTCATGACTGGTTGCTCGTTGCTGGTTTCGGGTTGCTGGCAGACTGGAAGTCTGCGCTACGGAACGCTACGTTATTGCGCAAAGAACTTCTGGCCGATCAAATCCAGGCCCCAAATGTTCCAATACAGATGCGTGCCGTCGATATCGTAAACCGCGAGTACTTTGCCGTCGGCGCCGTAGACGTAGAAAAGGTTGTTCTTGAAAACGCGGTAGCCGTTGCCATAGTAGCCGAAGTAAATGTTGTTGACGGGATTGCTTCCAATCGGCGCGTGTGTCGGCAAGTTGCGATCATCGTAGCATAAAAGGCATCAGTGCTCGCGCCGGGCGGAAAGATGCGGCGAAAATAAATTTTGGTGACGTTGCCCTGCAGATCGTAATCGTATTCGATGTGCGTTGAGAGCGAGCCGGTCCCGTCGCTCACATTGCTCTTGGGAATGTGGCTCCTGATCCAATCTACACGGCCTTTGTCGTCATACGAATAGAAAGTGTAGCCGGGCTGCGTGTAACGATCGGTGAGATATTCTACGGCATCCATGCGGCCGGGCAAGTTCTTCTGCGGCACGCCCGGGGCATAGCCGGCAAAGTCGTAATGGTATTTGATTTTGACGGTGTTGCCGGCAGCGGGGTAGCCGATGTTGTCCGCGTTGGTTGATGTGAAGTTGGCGGTGGGATCGATCATTGTGCCTTCTTCGATCTTCCGATTGAAGAGGTCGTATTTGTGGTAGATGAAATAGGCATTGCCCGTTACGCCCTTGGCGTCTTTCACGAAACGGAGGTTGCCGTTTTTGTCGTAGAGATAATCTGTCGTGCCCGCATCCGGCGTTACTTTTTGGCGAAGTTGGCTGAGAGTGTTGTAGGCGTATGTCGTAGGCAAGGTGCGCGGATCTTTTGATTCGATGAGATTGCCGAGCACATCGTACTTGAAAGTGGTGAGGTAATTCAATGCCGGTGTGCTGCCGGGATCGACGAGGGTTGCCACGATATTGCCGAAGTTGTCCGAGAAAGTCTCGACGACGTTCTCATTTTCATCCGTGCGCCGTTGCTTCAACAGGGTGAAGGAAGCATAGCCAGGAACTTCGGTGGAATTGTTTAAGAGATATTCAAATTCTGCTTCTTTGCCTGTGCCCATACGAAAAGCAGTGCCAGGCGCAGCTTGCTTTTTCACACGATTGAGAGGGTCAGGCGTAGGATTCCGTCTCAGAATACGCATATGGGCTGGTATCCGGATTATAGCTGGGATAGTAAGCCGTGCGATTGCTATAGTCGGAGTTTGCAGCAGTGATCGGATCGCCGGTCGTGAAAGTCTGAGCCGTGCTCGAAAAGGGCTTGGTGACTTTCACGGGCCGATTCAGCGCGTCATAGACGGTTCCAACTTTGATTGAGCCTGTGCCCAAGTTTTGTTGCGCCTGCACGGCGCGCCCCAGCCCGTCATACCAATTCCGATTCGTGGTCAATTGCGTGACATCGCGATAGGTCTTCTCTTCAATGTAATTCGGGTTGGTGGCACTGAAGGGAGAAGAATAAAAATAATCGAAATCTTTGATGAGATTGTTGGCACGATCTCGAATCTCACTCAAGCGCGCCAAAGCGTCGTAAGTGAAAACGGTTGAAATGCCGCTCTCGTCCGTCTTGGCGTTGATTTTGAAAAAGCCGGGGTCGAAGCTGACGGAAGTGGCGAGTGCATTGAGCGGATAGAAACGCACGTTGTCAAAGCTGGCAATGGAGGCCCATGTGCCCAAGCCAATCTTGCCAGCCGTTAAATCCACGTTCGCATCAGTCCAGGTTACGAGCAGTTCGCCATCGAGATACAGCTTGGCTGTGCTGCCTTGAATTTCTCCGCGCAGGCGATACCATTGATTGGCATTGAGCGATTTGGGGACTTCAAAATTGACATCGACGGCATTTTTCCGCGCGTGAATGCGCACGTAATTGCCGGAGGCGGTGCGGCGCAATTCGAAGCGGGTAAAATTGTTGGAGTCGATAAACTTGTAGATCGTAGCGAAACGTGGAATGCCGGCATCGTCAATGCGAACCTCTGCTTCCAAGATAGCATCATCGAAGATGAGATTGTCGTAGCGTTTGGGGAGCGTCCAAACCGTCGTGTTCGAGGCGTCGGTTTGGCGATACTCGCCATTGGTAATACTCCACGTGCCATTCGCGCCAGCCCAGCCGGAGGTCCTATTGTCATCGAAGACGAACGCAGCGGCTTGCGAAGGCGAAGCATTCCGAATTTGTGCGATAGGCAGCGCGTTGTTGTATGCCCAAACGAGGCTTGTGGGTGTGTCATTGGCATCGTAAGACAGCGTGAGATTGCCGTGCGCGTCATATTGCTCGTTCTTGGCCTGAAGCTGATAGCGGGTGTCGTGGGTGAAGGTGCCATTGGTCACGCTGGATTCAACAAAGTCTGTGACTGAGGTTGCATTCGAGAACTGCTTGATCTCGTGGGGAAAGTACTGGCCGTTCGTGCCGAATTGCTTGTATTTCACCAATTCAGCGGCGACAACCTTTTCACTTTGACCAAACGGTTTTTCACGAGTTTCTTTTTCAATTACCGGGCTATGCATATGCTTCGTCGTTCGCATCGCATGGATGGCTTGCTCATAAATATCGCCATTTCCAGACGTAAAAATAAGGATGTCCCGCGGTGTGTGAGCACAGCGTGCCGCTGGGGGGGAACGCAATGATTAGTCAATTGTTTTTCCGAGTCCATTTTCAGCCGGTGTCCAAAGACATAGCGCGTACCGTCGAGATCGGTGACAACGAATCTCGCGTAGTCTTTGTCTGGATCATCAAGCGAACTCGGATTCGTTGTATAACCAGATGATTCGATCTTGATGGCGCTCCAGTTCAACGTTGTCCAGCCATCTGCAAATTCGCGAAATGCCATTGTGCCGCCCGGGTAGTAAAGATAATAGTTGTCCTTATCTCCAGATAGAATACTACCGGAAGATTGGATGTCAGGATCATAAGTTGGCGAACAAGTGATTTCAAACATATTCAAATTCCAGCCTAGCCCAACCCAGGAGGCTGATTCATTGGCAGGAACGCCATTGCCATGGATATAAATCAGGTTGATGTCGAAGTCCAGGCCGCCGCGTCCGGGGACGGTCATCAATGGGATAGTCACATTGAGATTTCCGGTATAATCTGGGTCACCGCTCCCATGCACAATGGGAAACTGCGACACGGTGGGATCAACATTTTCATAAACCGGAACTTGACTAAAGGCTGGGAAATTCAACAAAATTATGCAGAGCAAGCTGGGCGAGACGTTTTTCAGAAGAACTAACATGTTTCCCTCCTAAATTCGGTAGCGTTGAATTCTGTAAAATATACAAGAAAACTCAATCAAAAATAGGGCATCTGCTGTGCTTCACGCGATGCGAAAGACTTTGTAAAAGCAAGCGCACGCGTTGCGACAACTGATGCCCTATTTGGTGTTTGCGTTGAGAATTATTTCAGCGGGTGGTTAGAGACTTTGCCGAGGCTCACTTCGCCGTTGTCGATTCTCAAGCTGAAACAGCAGTCCGGGTTGGTGCAGACCCAGGCTTTGAAGATGATCGTCGCACCTTCGCGTCCGTAGTCCGAAAGCGGAATGAGAACGCCTTTGGAACACTTCTGACACGGAGGATAAATCTTATCCACTTCCATCGCGCCACCTCCCTCTGGGATTGGTTCATGATGCAGTACCACAGTTGTTTAACCATTCAAAGATGCAGTGCAACCCATGGGGCTGCCCTTTTTCAATTCGCGCCGAAAAAGGGTGAAGCAACATCATGCAAAAAAATAAGTCGTGAAGCGCAAAAAAGCAACCGGGAAAATCCTTTTGAGAGAACCATCGGCTCTCACGTTCTCGACACGTCTAAAAACAAAAAAAGTGGAGCTGCCTCCACTTTTAAATTTGCAACGAAACGTGTCGGCGTGGACTATTGCTTGACGACCCAGAGCTTGACTTTGCACTCAAGCTCGGAGTGCAGCTTGATCGGAATTTCGTAAATGCCCAAGGCTTTCACCGGCTCTTCCAAAATGATTTTGCGTTTGTCGATGGTGAAGCCTTTGGCCGCCAGCAAATCCGCAATGTCTTGATTGGTGACGGAGCCGAAGATGCGATCGTCTTCGCCGACCGGCATGGCGGCTGTGATCGAGACGCCATCCAGCTTGGTATTGAGTGCTTCCGCGGCTTTCTTCTCTTTGAGCTTGATCGTCGCGAAACGTTTCTTTTCCTGCTCGAGCACGTGCAAGTTGCGCTCGGAGGCTTCGAACGCGATGCCGCGCGGAATGAGAAAATTGCGCGCATAGCCGTCTTTTACGTTCACAACTTTGCCGGCGTCGCCGAGCGTTTCAAAATCTTGTCTGAGCAAAACCTTCATGGTCTACCTTCCACTATTCTAATATTCAAGATGAAGATCATCCTTTGGAAAAAACGTAGCGCAGTAGCTAAGAGCCTATCCGGAAACCCCAGCGGCGCGAAAAGTGATGTAGGCGCAGGTGAGGTGGAGGAAGGCTTCATAGTTTGCAGTTTTTTTCTCCCAACGAATCAGGATGCGGCGAAAACGATTCATC
>Ga0247727_10007101_pt1 | contig 21574 bp, 19 predicted proteins | sample WisWelCaveWW1625_FD_202498 | JGI IMG/M metagenome (GOLD analysis project Ga0247727, IMG submission 202498) | Biofilm microbial communities from Wishing Well Cave, Virginia, United States - WW16-25 | ecosystem: Environmental > Aquatic > Deep subsurface > Groundwater > Cave microbial mat | place... | reverse complement strand
GGAATCGTCGCCGCGCTCGCCGACCTGCGCCGCATCTCGGGGCTGGCGATCGCCGAGGACCAGACCTTCAAGCTCGACCTCAAGCGTGCCCAGCGCTGCCTGGTCGAACTGGTGGTGAGCCCGTCGGCGCCGTTCGTCGGCCAGTCGGTGCGCGCGGCGCGCTTCCGCAGCGAGTACGGCGCCGCGATCCTCTCGATCTCGCGCGACGGCGCTCGGCTCGCCGGCAAGGTCGGCGACATCGAGTTGCGCGGCGGCGATACGCTGTTGATCGAGACCGACGTCGGCTTCGAGAGCCGGCACCGCTTCGACCGCAGCTTCCTGCTGGTCAGCGCGCTGCGCGACTCGACGCCGCCCGACCTGAGCCGCGCGCCGCTCGCGCTCGGCATCCTGATCGCGGTGATCGCGGTCTCGACGATTGGTTGGCTCGACCTGTTGGTCGCGGGCTTCCTGGGCGCGGGCGCGATGCTGGTCACGCGCTGCGTCAGCCTCGATGCGGCGCGGCGCAGCCTCGACTGGGAGGTGCTGATGGTGATCGCGGCCTCGCTCGGGCTCGGCACCGCCTTGCAGGTCACCGGCGCCGCCACGCTGGTCGCCGAGGCGCTGGTCGGCGCGGCGGCGGCCCAGCCGCTGGCCGCCCTGGCCGCGGTCTACCTGACCACGCTGGTGTTCACCGAGCTGATCTCGAACAACGCGGCGGCGGCGCTGATGTTCCCGATCGCGTTGGCCGCTTCCCAGCAGCTCGGCGTCGACCCGATGCCGTTCGTGGTCGGGGTGATGTTCGCCGCCTCGCTGTCGTTCATCACCCCGATCGGCTACCAGACGAACTTGATGGTCTACGGCCCGGGCGGCTACCGGTTCATGGACTACGTGCGCTTCGGCACGCCGCTGACGGTGCTCACGACGCTGGTCGCGCTGGCGCTGATTCCGCTCGTGTTCCCGTTCGCCCCCTGACGCGCTAGGAGCCCCGGATGGCCTCGCACGAACGCATCGCAGTCATCGGCCTCGGCTACGTCGGCTTGCCGGTGGCGCTGGCCTTCGCCAAGCGCTATCCGGGCACGGTCGGTTTCGACGTCGATCCGCGCCGGGTCGCCGAGCTGCGCGCCGGCCACGATCGCACCGGCGAGTGCTCGTCGGTCGAACTGCGTGCCGCCGCGCTCGAGCTCAGCGCTGACCCAGGCGTGCTGGCCGGCGCGACCTTCATCGTGGTCGCGGTCCCGACTCCGGTCGACGAGAGCAACCGCCCCGATCTCGGGGCGCTGCGTAGCGCCTGCGCGCTGCTCGGACCGCAGCTCGCCAAGGGCGCGGTGGTGGTGTTCGAGTCGACCGTCTATCCGGGGGCGACCGAGGACGTCTGCGGCCCGGAGCTGGCGCGGGCCTCGGGCCTGCGCTGCGGCGTGGACTTCGCGCTCGGCTACTCGCCGGAGCGCATCAACCCCGGCGACCGCGAGCATCGGCTCGAGACCATCATCAAGGTGGTGGCGGGGCAGGATGCGGCGACGCTCGAGCGCATCGCGGCCGCCTACGGCGCGATCGTCGAGGCCGGCGTCCACCGCGCGCCAAGCATCAAGGTCGCCGAGGCCTCCAAGGTCTTCGAGAACACCCAGCGCGACCTCAACATCGCGCTCATGAACGAGCTCGCGATCATCTGCGACCGGCTCGGGATCCGCACCGCCGACGTGCTGGCCGCAGCCGGCACCAAGTGGAACTTCCTGCGCTTCACGCCCGGCCTGGTCGGCGGCCACTGCATCGGCGTCGACCCCTACTACCTGACCGCCAAGGCCGAAAGCGAGGGCTACTACCCCGAGCTGATCCTGACCGGACGGCGGCTCAACGACCGGATGGGCGTGTTCCTCGGGCGCAAGGTGGTGGACCTGCTGATCGACACCGGCCGGCCGGTCAAGGGCGCGCGGGTCGGGGTGCTCGGGCTGACCTTCAAGGAGGACGTGCCGGACCTGCGCAACAGCCGCGTGCCGGACATCGTCGAGGAGCTGCGCGGCTACGGCATCGAGGCGCTGGTCCACGACCCGCGCGCCCACGCCGACGAGGTCGAGCAGCGCTGGGGCATCGAGCTCCGGCCGCTCGAGGCGCTCACCGGCCTCGACGGCCTGGTGGTGGCGGTCGCGCACCAGGAGTTCCGCTCGCTCGCGCCGGCGGCGCTCGCCGCGCGGCTCAAGCCGGGCGGCGTGCTGGTGGACGTGAAGTCGGTGGTGGACGCTGCCGGGCTGCCGGTCGGGATCCGCTACTGGTCGCTGTGAGCCGCTAGCGTCCGACCTCGGCCTCGATCAGCGCCTGGACGTCGATGCCGCAGCTCGCGGGGTCGACCCGTTCGGCGATCAACCACGGGTCGGTGGGGCGGTTGCGGGCGATGACCTGCAGGTTGACGATGCTGCGCGGCACGACCTCTTTGCCGTCCGGGTCGCGCACCACCATCACCATAGGCTTCATCCGGCTCTCGGGGTCGGACGACAGCACCACCGCCAGCGCGCCGGTCGAGAGCCGCACCACGCTGCCGATCGGGTAGATGCCGAGGCACTTGATGAAGCGCTCGAGCAGCTCGCGGCCCAGCGCCTCACCCAGGGTCTTGTGCATCTCGGTCAGCGCGTCGGAAGGCAACATCGCCCGCCGCCAGGGCTGGTCGGTGGTCAGCGAATCGTAGATGTCGGCGATCGCGACGATCCGGGTGCGCTTGCTGACCTGCTCGCCCTTGATGCCGCGCGGGTAGCCGCTGCCGTCGAGCCGCTCGTGGTGGTCGCGGATGATCTCCAGCGTCCGCGGCGGCAGCAGCTTGGTGGCCTGCATCATCTTGTAGCCTTCGCCAGGATGCTGCTTGACGATCTCCCATTCGGCGGTCTCGAGGACACCGGGCTTGTCGACGACGAACTTCGGCACCTTGCCCTGACCGATGTCGTGGAGCAGGGCGCCGGTGCCGATGTCCTCCATCTCGTCGAGCGGCTCGCCCAGCGATTGGGCGAAGGCCAGCGCCAGGATCGAGACGTTCAGGCAGTGGCCGGCGGTGCGGGCGTTGCGCTTCTTGAGGCTGGTCAGCCAGAGCGCGGCGTTGGTGTTGCTCGCGACCGAATGGACCAGGCCGCCGACGATCTCGCGCGCGTCGCCCGGTTCGATCGAGGCGCCCAGCCGGGCGCTGTCGAGCAGCTTCTCGACCTGGTCGGTGGCGCGGGCGGCGACCTTGGCGGTCGCCTTGGCGACCGTGACGAACGAGGTGGCCTGGCGCGTGGCGCTGGCCTGCTGGACCTGGTTGAAGTCGATCGAGCGCCGCGACTTGGAGTCCTCGACCAGCACCCAGCGGCAGACGGTGCGCAGCTGGTCGAGCTCGGCGTCCTCCTCGATCACGAAGCCCTGGAACAGGAACGGGCTCTCGAGCCAGGGGCGGTCGAGCTCGGCGACGAACATGCCGTGCTGCAGGTCTTCGACTTGGACTTTGACGCGCACCTTGGCCTCCCCCGTCCCAGCCTAGTCCCGGGTCGGAGGGCGAGCAACGCGCGGCAAGATGGCGTCCCCAAGGGGATTCGAACCCCTGTTACCGCCGTGAAAGGGCAGTGTCCTGGGCCTCTAGACGATGGGGACCCGCGGGTTGGGAACCGCGCCACGGGCGCGGGCCGAGTGGGGTGGTGGAGCCAGCCGGGATCGAACCGGCGACCTTCTGCATGCCATGCAGACGCTCTCCCAGCTGAGCTATGGCCCCCCGGAGCAAAACGGCGGCGCGGATTGTCCCGGGGCGGCCGGCGCGAGTCAAGGAACCGCACAGCGAGCGGGTAGGCTAGGCCCGTCACGGAGGTCGGCGATGTTGGATTGGACCGGGTTGGGCTTGCTGGCCGCGCTGGGCGCGCTGATCGGCGTCTGGCAGGCGAGCCTCGCGGCGCGCGAAGCGGCGCTGGCGGCGGCGGCGCGCAGCTGCGCGAGCAGCGGCGCCCAGCTCCTCGACCAGGCGCTGGTGATCGGCGACCTCGGGCTGCGCCGCGACGCGCAGGGGCGGCTGCGCGTCTGGCGCCTCTACGACTTCGAGTTCAGCGTCGACGGCCAGGCCCGCCATGCCGGACGGGTCGGGATGCTCGGAGCGCAGGTCGAGTTCGTGCAGCTCGACGGGCCCGACGGCACGGTGATCGAAGGCGGCGGCCGCCTGCTGTGACGACCGGCGTCGATGCCACGCGGCGCGCGCCCCCGTTCGACCGCAGCGCGGCGAAGCGCGCGTTGGGCCGCGCCGATCCCGAGCTCGGCGCGCTGTTGGCGCGGATCGGCCCCTGCCGCTACGCCTTGCTCGTCGAGCGCGAGCCGTTCCCGGCCCTGACCCGCTCGATCGTCTACCAGCAGCTCTCGGGGCGCGCCGCGGCCACCATCCACGGCCGCCTGCGCGCCGCGTTCCCCGCCGGCCTCGAGCCGCAGGCGCTGGTCGCCGCGCCCGATGCGCTGCTGCGCGGGGTCGGGCTGTCGCGCGCCAAGGTCGCGGCGCTACGCGACCTCGCGGCGCGCTGCGCGAGCGGCGAGCTGCCCGGCACGCGGCGCTTGGCGCGGCTCGCGGACGAGCCGCTGATCGCGCGCCTCACCGAGGTGCGCGGCATCGGCCGTTGGACCGCGGAGATGTACCTGATGTTCGCGCTCGGCCGGCCCGACGTGCTGCCGCTCGGCGACCTCGGCGTGCGCAAGGGTTTCCGCGCCGCGTTCGGGATGCGCGGCCTGCCGGCGCTGCGCACCCTGGCACGGCGCGGCGAGCGCTGGCGGCCCTGGCGCAGCGTGGCCGCGTGGTACCTTTGGCGCGCCGCCGACGGCGACGACGCCCAATGGTGAGCGGCACGAGGGGAGGGACGATGGCGGGGACGGAGCGCAAGGGGATCGTGCTGGCCGGCGGGACCGGCACCCGGCTCTACCCGATCACGCGCGGCGTCAGCAAGCAGCTGCTGCCGGTCTATGACAAGCCGTTGGTCTACTACCCGCTATCGCTACTGCTGCTGGCCGGGATCCGCGACGTCCTCATCATCTCCACGCCCCAAGACCTGCCGCGGTTCCGCGAGCTGCTGGGCGACGGCACGCAATGGGGCCTGCGCTTCCGCTACCGCGAGCAGCCGCGCCCGGAGGGCATCGCCCAGGCGCTGCTGATCGCTGACGCCGAGTTCGGCCTGGCGCCGACCGCGCTGGTGCTGGGCGACAACCTGTTCTTCGGCCACGGCTTGGTCGAACTGCTGCGCGCCGCGGACGCGCGCGCCGACGGCGCCAGCGTGTTCGCCTACCACGTGCAGGACCCGGAGCGGTACGGGGTGGTGAGCTTCGACGCCCAGCGCCGCGCCATCGACATCGAGGAGAAGCCCAAGCAGCCGCGCTCCAGCTACGCGGTAACCGGGCTCTACTTCTACGACGCGCAGGCCGCTGGCTTGGCGCGAACCTTGAAGCCTTCGCCGCGCGGCGAGCTCGAGATCACCGACCTCAACCGTGCCTACCTGGCGCGTGGCGCGCTGACCGTCGAGGTGATGGGCCGCGGCTTCGCTTGGCTCGACACCGGCACCCACGAGTCGCTGCTCGAGGCCGCCAACTTCATCGCCGCGGTCGAGCGCCGCCAGGCGCTCAAGGTCGCCTGCCCCGAGGAGATCTGCTTCCGCCAGGGCTGGATCGACGCCGCCCAGCTGCGGGCGCTGGCCGCGCCGCTCGCCCCGACCGGCTACGGCCAGTACCTGCTGCGCCTGCTCGACGACCCGGTGTACTGAGCGTGGAGTTCGAACCGCTCGAGCTGCCAGGCGTGGTGCTGGTGCGGCCCAAGGTCCACGCCGACGCGCGCGGCTGGTTCATGGAGACCTGGGAGCGCGGCCGCTACGCCGCGGCCGGCATCGGCCCGGACTTTACGCAGGACAACCACTCGAGCTCGCAGCGGGGCGTGCTGCGCGGCCTCCATTACCAAGCGGTCGAACCGCAGGGCAAGCTGGTGCGGGTGCTGCGCGGCGCGATCTTCGACGTCGCGGTCGATCTGCGGCGCAGCTCGCCCTGCTTCGGCCGCTGGCTCGGCCGCCGGCTCGACGACCGTGAGCCCGCCGCGCTGTGGGTGCCGCCGGGCTTCGCCCACGGCTTCCTCGCGCTGAGCGAGGTCGCTGAGATCGCCTACCGCTGCACCACGCGCTGGATGCCTGCGCACGACCGGGTGCTGGCCTGGGACGACCCGACGCTCGCCATCGACTGGCCGCTCGCGCCCGGGGTCGTGCCGCTGCTCTCCGACAAGGATGCGCGCGCGCCGCGGCTCGACGTCGCGGAGGTCTACCCGTGAAGGTGCTGGTGCTCGGCGCGGGCGGCCTGCTCGGCCGCGCGCTGCGCGCGACCGTGCCGGCAGGCGTGGCGCTGACCGCCCTCGAGCGCGCCGCGCTCGACGTCACCGACCCGACGGCGCTCGCCAAGGCGCTCGCCAGCCACGCGCCGGAGGCGGTGATCAACGCCGCGGCCTACACCGCGGTCGATCGCGCCGAGGCCGAACCGGTGCGCGCCGATGCGGTCAACCACCGCGCGGTCGCGGCGCTGGGCGCGGCCTGCGCGGCGGCCGGGGCGCGGCTGCTGCACGTCTCGACCGACTTCGTGTTCGACGGCGCGCGCGGCTCGGCCTACCCACCGGACGCCGAGCCCAACCCGCTCGGCGCCTACGGCGCGAGCAAGCTCGCCGGCGAGCGCGCGCTGGCCGCGCAGCCCGGCCTCGACTGGCTGGTGCTGCGCACCGCCTGGGTCCATTCGCCGCAGGGGCGCGGCTTCGTCCAGGCGATCCTCCAGGCGTTGCGCGACCCGGGCCGCGCCGAGGTGGTCGTCGACCAGCTCGGCAGCCCGACCGCGGCGCGCTCGCTCGCCGCCTGCCTGTGGCGTGCGCTCGAGGTCCCCGCGCTGCGCGGCCTGCAGCACTTCACCGACGCCGGCGTCGCGAGCCGCTACGATTGGGCGGTCGCGATCCGCGACGAGGGCGCGCGGCTCGGGCTGGCGGCGGCCGAGGCCGAGGTGCGGCCGGTGACGAGCGCCTCGCGGCCGGCGCCGCCGGCGCGCCGCCCGCCCTGCGCGGTGCTGGATTCGACCGCGACCTGCGCCACGCTCGGTTTCGAGCGGCGCCATTGGCGGGAGGGCCTGCGCGACACCCTGGAGGCGATCGCCCGTGGCTAACGTCCTGATCACGGGCGCCGCCGGCTTCATCGGCGCCAACCTGGTCCACCACTGGCTGGCGGCGCAGCCGGCCGACCGGATCGTCGCGCTCGACGCGCTGACCTACGCCGGCAACCGCGCCAACCTGGCGTCGGTGCTCGACGACCCGCGGCTGAGCTTCGTGGTCGGCGACGTCTGCGACGGCGCGCTGGTCGCGCGCCTGCTGCGCGAGCACCAGGTCGGGATCGTCGTCCACCTCGCCGCCGAGTCGCACGTCGACCGCTCGATCAGCGGGCCCGACGCGTTCGTGCGCGCCAACGTGGTCGGTACCCACGAGCTGCTCAAGGCGGCACGCGAGGTGTGGCAGGTCGACGGCCGCTGGCGCGACGGGGTGCGCTTCCACCAGGTCTCGACCGACGAGGTCTACGGCACGCTCGGCGACGACGACCCGCCGTTCACCGAGCGCACGCCGTACGCGCCGAACTCGCCGTACTCGGCGAGCAAGGCCGGCGCCGACCACCTGGTGCGCGCCTACCACCACAGCTTCGGCATGCCGGTCACCACCAGCAACTGCTCGAACAACTATGGGCCCTACCAGTTCCCGGAGAAGCTGATCCCGCTGATGCTGACCCGCGCGCTCGACGGCGGCCGGCTCCCGGTCTACGGCAGCGGTGCCAACGTCCGCGACTGGCTGTACGTCGGCGACCACTGCCGGGGCATCGAGCTGGTGGTGCGGCTCGGCACACCGGGCGAGGTCTACAACATCGGCGGCCGCAACGAGTGGCGCAACCTCGACATCGTCGAAACGCTGTGCGCGACGCTCGATGCGCGCTTCGCGGCGTCCGCCGACCTGCGCACGCGTTTCCCGCGCTGCCCGGCGGCGGAAGGCGCGCCGGTCCGCTCGCTGCTCGAGTTCGTCGCCGACCGACCGGGTCACGATTGGCGCTACGCGATCGACGCGACCCGCATCGAGACCGAACTCGGCTGGCGTGCGGCCCAGCGCTTCGCCACCGGCATCGAGCTGACCGTGGATTGGTACCTCGCGAACGAGCGCTGGTGGCGCGACGTCGCCTCGGGCGCCTACCGCGCCGCGTCCTGAGGCGCGCGCCCCAGCCACTCGACGATCGCCGCGCCCAGGTCGACGCCGGCGGCGTTCGGCACTTCGGTGCCGAACAGCGTGTTGAACTCGAACAGGTAAGGATGGTCGCCGACCATCGCCACGTCGAAGCCGGCGTGGTCGATGCCGAGCGCCGCCGCGACCCGCGCCACCAGTTCGAGCGCAGCGGGCGGAATCCCGACGAAGCTCGGTTCGGCGCCGCGGCTGATGTTGGTGCGGAAGCCGTCGCCGCCGAGGCGCCAGTAGGCGGTCAGCACCCGGTCGCCGAGCCACACGATGCGCAGGTCGCGCGCGATGAGCAGCAGCTCCTGGGCGTAGAGCACTTCGAGCTCCGGCAGCAACGCCTCGAGCTCGCGCCGGCTCTCGACCTTGTGCACGCCGCGCCCCATCGACTCGCGCGGTTCCTTGACGACCAGCGGGAAGCCGAAGCGCTCGGCGGCGGTCGCGGCGCCGGCCGCGTCGGCGCGCAGGATCAGGGTCTCGGGCACGTGGGTGGGGACCAGCGTCTGGAAGGCGCGCGTCATCTCGACCTTGCTCGCGCCCAGGTGGTAGGAGGCGAGGCTCGGGAACAGCCGCTTGCCGAGCGCGTAGTGCAGCGCGTTGACCTGCCAGGTCTGCGGGAACAGCACCCAGTCGGCGGCGCGGACCGCGGCCAGCGTTGCCGGGTCGTCAGGGAACGACTCGGGGCGCAGCGGGTGGGCGCCGGGCACGCCCAGCGTGCGCAAGGGGTCGAACGAGACGAGCCTCATCGCTTGCGCGTGAGCGCGGTCCAGTACGGCGGTCGCTCCGAGAACCGCACCGTGCCGAACCCGGCCTCGCCCAGCATCCGCTCGATCTGCTGGCGCGTGAAGCGGTGCTCGAGACGGGTCCCGAACCGGTCCAGCGCGTCGGTCCGCATCACGTAGAACGGCTTGTCGCGGTAGTGGGCCAGCGGCCAGGCCCGCGGCAGCGCGTCGCGGGTGGCGAGCAGGGCGGCGATCCGCGCCAGCGGCAGGTAGACCAGCAGGGCGATGGCCTGGCTGAGCGCGTAGCGCAACGCGAACGGCAGGCGCGAGATGAGCCGGCGCAGCAGGTCGGAGGCGCGCCACAGCGCGCGGAACCACGCCGGACGGTCGTCGAGCGCGTAGTAGAGGTAGACCAGGAACGGCGCACCGGGCTTGAGGCGCTGGGCAAGCGCGCCGAGCGCTGCCGCGGTGTCGGGCAGGTGGTGGAGCACGCCCAGCGAGTACGCGAAGTCGAGCGCGGTGGCCTGCGTCGGCAGCTCGTTGACCGCCGCGAGGTGGAAGCTCACGTTATCGACGGCGCGCAGGTTGCGACGCGCGACCTCGAGCGCCGCCGGGCTGGCGTCGACCAGCAGCAGGTGGCCGACCCGGGGGGCGACCTCCTGCGCCCAGCGGCCGCTGCCGCAGCCCAGGTCGGCGCCGACCGCATCGCTTGGCAGCTCGTCCCAGGGGAAGAGGTGGAAGTAGTCGTCGAACATCCGACGCCGGGCCTCGGCGCCGAGCTCGCTCTGGTCGAAGGCCCGCCACTCCGCGCCGAAGCCGTCGACGGTCTTGCGGTCGAGGTTCGGCATCGCGCGGATCCGGCTGCGGCTCAGGGCGCGAGCCGCGCCCGCGACCAGCCAACCGCCGCGCGCGCGTAGACGATCCGGTCGTGGAGCCGGTCGGCGCGGCCCTGCCAGAACTCGCAGCGTGCGGGCACCAGGCGGTAGCCGCCCCAGTGCGCGGGACGCGGCACCGGCGCGGCGCCGAAGCGCTGCTCCTGGGCGCGCACTGCGGCCTCGAGCGTGGCGCGGTCGGCGAGCGGGGCGCTCTGCGGCGAGGCCCAGGCGCCGAGCTGGCTGCCGCGCGGGCGGGTCGCGAAGTATTCGTCGGATTCCGCGGCCGACAGCCGCTCGACCACGCCCTCGACGCGCACCTGGCGCGCCAGCCTGTCCCAGTAGAACAGCAGCGCGGCGCGGGGCGCGGCGTCGAGCTCCTGGCCCTTGCGGCTCGCGTAGTTGGTGAAGAACGCGAAGCCTCGCTTGTCGAACCCCTTGAGCAACACGACGCGGGCGCTCGGCTGGGCGGCGGCATCGACGGTGGCGAGCGTCATCGCCGCCGGTTCGACCGCGCCGGCCTGCTGCATCTCGGCATACCAACGCGCGAACTGGTCGATCGGGTCGGCCGCGCAGTCGCGCTCGTCGAGGGTCGGGTCGTGCATCGTGTTCCCGCGGGCGGCCCGCTAGACTGGCGGGCGCCGATTATAGACGGTGGACGGTCCGCGCCGATGTGCCTTGCGCTCAAGCACCCGCACCTGGCAGCGGTCGTCGCTAGCGACGCGCCGTTCGAGTTGCGCCGCGCGTGGACGAGCGTCGCCGCGCCGTGCCTCGCGGCGACGCTGCGCGCGGGCGCCGTCATCGTCGGCGTCGCGCGTGGCGACGAGCCGCGCCGCCCGCTCGCGCCGAACGCGCGCGCCGCAGGCGCGAGCGGCACGGTGCCCTGAGCCGATGCGCCTGCCCATCGACGAGGTGCTCGACGCGGTCGTCGCGTCGCTGGCGCGCACACCGAACCTGGTGGTGCAGGCGCCGCCGGGTGCGGGCAAGACCACCCGCCTGCCGCCGGCCGTGCTGGCAGCGGCGGCGAGCCGCGGTTGGCTCGGCGATCGCAAGCTGGTGATGCTCGAGCCGCGGCGGCTGGCGGCGCGGGCGGCGGCGCGCTACATGGCCCGTGCGCGCGACGAGGAGATCGGCGCGACGGTCGGTTACCGGGTGCGGCTCGATTCGCGGGTCGGCCCGCGCACCCGCATCGAGGTCGTGACCGAGGGCGTGCTGACCCGGTTGCTGCAGGACGATCCCGGGCTCGCCGGCTACGGCGCGCTGGTCTTCGACGAGTTCCACGAGCGCTCGATCCACGCCGACCTGGGCCTGGCGCTGGCGCTCGAGTGCCAGCGGGTGCTGCGCCCCGACCTGCGGATCGTGGTGATGTCGGCGACGCTCGACGGGGCGCGGGTCGCCACACTCCTCACCGACGGGCGGGGCGCAGGTAGCGGGCCGGCGCCGATCGTCACCAGCGAGGGCCGCGCGTTCCCGGTCGAGACGCGCTTCCTGCCGCCACCTCCGGCGAGCGCGACGGTCCGCGGCGGCGCAGCGCGGATCGACGGCCAGGTCGTGGCCGCGGTGCTGCGGGCGCTGCGCGAGGAGCCGGGCAGCGTGCTGGCGTTCCTGCCCGGCCAGGCCGAGATCAAGCGCGCCCACGAGGCGCTCGAAGCCCAGGTGCCGCGCGAGGTCGCGATAGTCCCGCTCTACGGCGAGCTCGAGGGCGCGGACCAGGACATGGCGATCCAACCCGCGCCACCCGGCCGACGCAAGGTGGTGCTCGCCACCGCGATCGCCGAGACCAGCCTGACCATCGAGGGGGTGCGGGTGGTGGTGGACTCGGGCCAGTCGCGGGTGCCGCGCTTCGACGTCGCGAGCGGCATGGGTCGGCTGGAGACGGTCCGGGTCTCCCGCGCCTCCGCCGATCAACGCCGTGGCCGGGCCGGGCGTACCGAGGCCGGGGTCTGCTACCGGCTGTGGAGCGAGGGCGAAGACCAGCGGCTCACACCGCACGCGGTGCCGGAGATCCTCGAGGCCGACTTGGTGCCGCTCGCGCTCGAGCTCGCGGTCTGGGGCGTGCGCGAGGCGCGCGCGCTGTCCTGGCTCGACCCGCCGAAGGACGCCGCGCTCGCCCAGGCCCGCGAGCTGCTGGCCGAGCTCGGCGCGTTCGATGCCGAGGGCGCGATCACCCCCCACGGTCGCGCGCTGCTCGCGCTGCCCTTACACCCGCGGCTCGCCCACCTCTGCCTACGCGGGCGCGAGCTCGAGCTCGCGGCGGTCGCCTGCGAGCTGGCCGCGCTGCTCGCCGACCGCGACCTGCTGCGCACCGCCCGCGAGGCGCCGGACGCCGACCTGCGCCTGCGGGTCGCGGCGCTGCGCGACCGCGCGCTGCCCGGGCATCCGCTGCCGCCGGGCGCGCGGCTCGACGAGGGGCGGCGCCAGCAGGCTCGCCAGCTGGCCCGCGACCTGCAGCGTCGGCTCGGCGTCCCAGCGCCGGCCGACGCCGCGGACCTCGACGAGCATCTCGACGAAGTGGGCATGTTGGTGGCGTTGGCTTACCCGGATCGGATCGCGCAGCGGATGGGCGCGTCGCGCGGTGGCCAGCGATTCCGGATGCGCAACGGCCGCGGCGCGCTGTTCGTCCACGCCGACGCGCTGGCGCGCCAGGAATTCCTGGCGATCGCGCAGCTCGACGGCGCGGGCGCCGATGCGCGGATCTTCCTCGCTGCGCCGCTGACGCTCGCGGCGCTGGAATTCGCCTTCGCTGAGCAGGTCGAACAGCACGAGGTCGGCGGCTGGGACGACGCGGCCGGCGCGGTGGGGGCGCGGCGCGAGCGGCGGCTCGGCGCGCTGGTGCTGGCCTCGCAGGAGCGGCGCGACCTTGCGCCGGAGCGCGTCGTAGAGGGCTTGCTGGAAGGCATCCGCACCCGCGGCCTGGGCGTGCTGCCCTGGACCCCGGCGCTCGAGCAGTTCCGCCGCCGGGTCGCGCTGCTGCGGCGCTTGAGCGGTCCCGCCGACGCCGACCTCTGGCCCGACCTCTCGGACCAGGCGCTGCTCGCGACGCTCGCGGATTGGCTCGCGCCCTACCTGGCGGGGCGCTCGCGGCTCGCCCACCTCGCCGACCTGCCGTTGGCCGATGTGCTGCGCGGCCGGCTCGCCCACCGACAGCTGCGCGAGCTCGACGCTCAGGCACCGACCCATTGGACCGTGCCCTCGGGTTCGGTGCTGCCGATCGACTACTCGGGCGAGCAGCCGGTGCTCGCGGTGCGGCTGCAGGAGATGTTCGGCGCGACCGACACGCCGCGCATCGCGCGCGGCCAGCAGCCGCTGACCTTGCAGCTGCTGTCGCCCGCCCAGCGCCCGGTGCAGGTGACGCGCGACCTCGCCGGATTCTGGAAGAGCGCCTACTTCGACGTGCGTAAGGACCTCAGGGGCCGCTATCCCAAGCACCATTGGCCGGACGACCCACTCGCCGCCGCGCCGACGCGCCGCGCCAAGCGCCGCGGCCGGTGACCGTGCGCTAGCATGCCGCCGATGTCGCAACCCTACCCGCACCTGTTCGCGCCGCTCAGCGTAGGCGCGGTGACGCTCCCCAACCGGATCTTGATGGGCTCGATGCACACCGGGCTCGAGGACCGGGCGCGCGACTACGACCGTTTGGCGGCCTACTTCGCGGCGCGCGCGCGCGGCGGGGTGGGCTTGATCGTGACCGGCGGGATCGCGCCCAACCGGGTCGGCGCCGGCGCCTGGGGCATGGGCAAGCTCTCGTCGCGCTGGGAGCTGGCGCGCCACCGCAAGGTGACCGGTGCCGTCCACGCCGAAGGCGGGCGGGTCTGCATGCAGATCCTGCATACCGGACGCTACGCCTACCACCCGTTCGCCGTCGCACCCTCGTGCCTCAAGGCGCCGATCAACCCGTTCACGCCCTGGGCACTGAGCGAGCGCGGCGTCGAGCGCCAGATCGACGCGTTCGTGACCAGCGCGACGCTGGCGCGCGAGGCTGGCTACGACGGGGTCGAGGTGATGGGTAGCGAAGGCTACTTCATCAACCAGTTCCTGACCGCGCGCACCAACCACCGCAGCGACTGCTGGGGCGGGCCGTTCGCGCAGCGCATGCAGGTGGCGGTGGAGATCGTGCGTCGCACCCGCGCGGCCGTGGGCCGCGATTGGCTGATCGTCTACCGGCTGTCGATGCTCGACCTGGTCGAGGACGGCCAGTCCTGGGACGAGGTCGTGCAGCTCGCGCAGGCCATCGAGCGCGCCGGTGCGAGCCTGATCAACACCGGCATCGGCTGGCACGAGTCGCGGGTCCCGACCATCGCGAGCGGGGTGCCGCGCGGCGCCTTCGCCTGGGTGACTAGCAAGCTGCGCGATGCGGTGACCGTGCCGCTGATCGCGACCAACCGCATCAACGTGCCGGAGGAGGCCGAGCGGATCCTCGCTTCCGGCGCGGCCGACATGGTGTCGATGGCCCGCCCGCTGCTCGCCGACCCGGAGTGGGCCAACAAGGCGCGGCGCGGCGAGCGCGAGCGGATCAACGTCTGCATCGCCTGTAACCAGGCCTGCCTCGACCGGATCTTCGAGAAGCAGACCGCGAGCTGCCTGGTCAACCCGCGCGCCGGGCGCGAGACCGAGCTCGTGATCTCGCCAGCCGCGGCGCCGCGCCGGATCGCGGTGGTCGGCGCCGGTCCGGCGGGCTTGGCCGCGGCCTGCACCGCGGCCGAGCGCGGTCACGCAGTCACGCTGTTCGAAGGCGACCCGCGCATCGGCGGGCAGTTCAACTACGCCAAGCGCATCCCGGGCAAGGCCGAGTTCGAGGAGACGCTGCGCTACTTCCGGGTCCGGCTCGCCGAGCTCGGCGTGGTGCAGCGCTTGGGGACCCGCGCCGACGCCGCATCGCTGGCCGGCTTCGATGCGGTGGTGCTGGCGACCGGCGTCAAGCCGCGGCGCCTGACGCTGCCCGGCAGCGACGGCCCGAACGTGCTCTCGTACCTCGACGTGCTGCGCGACGACCGCGCGGTCGGACGGCGCGTCGCGATCGTCGGCGCCGGCGGCATCGGCTTCGACGTCGCGACCTTCCTGACCCACGACGCGCAGGCCGCGCTCGACCCCAAGGCCTACGCCCGCGAGTGGGGCATCGATCGCGAGTACCACGCCCGTGGCGGGCTCGGCACCGGCGCGCCCGCGCCCGGTGGCCGCGAGGTCTACCTGCTGCAGCGACGCACCACCAAGCCGGGAGCCGGTCTGGGCCGCACCACCGGCTGGATCCACCGCCGCAGCCTCAAGCGCCACGGGGTCGCGATGCTGTCGGGCGTCGAGTACCGGCGCATCGACGCCAGCGGCATCGAGATCGGGATGGATGGCGAGGTCCGGCACCTCGGGGTCGACAGCGTGGTCATCTGCGCCGGCCAGGAGCCGCAGGACGAGCTGCTGGCGCCGCTCGCGGCGGCGGGGATCGAGGTCCACGCCATCGGGGGCGCGGCGCTGGCCGCCGAGCTCGACGCCGAACGCGCCATCCGCGAGGGCACGGAACTGGCCGCGTGGCTCTGAGCCTGCGGGCGGAAGCGCCCTCGGCAGCCGGGGTTATACTCGCCGTCCCGTCCCGCGGAGTTGCCCCGATGCTGCGTCGCCACGGATCGCTCCGTTCCGCTTCAGCGCTGTTGCTCTCGCTCGTGCTGGGCGCCTGCGGCGGCGGTGGTGGTTACGGGGGTGGCGGGGGCGGCGGGGGCACCACCACGCTCTCGGCGGGGACCGACCAGTCGGTCAACTCGGCGTCGGGCGTGACGCTCGCCGGTACCTGCAGCGGCCCGTATTGCGCCAACGGCTACCAGTGGACCCAGACCGGCGGCACGGCGGTCACGCTTAGCGGCGCGACCACGCTCACGCCGTCGTTCACCGCCCCGACCGTGGTCGCGATCACCACGCTGACCTTCGACGTCGCGATCGTCGGGAGCTGTAACGCCTACGGCGGTTCTGGCGTCTGTCCCACCGACAGCATGACGGTCACGGTCAACCCGCCGGGCACCACGGTCACCATCTCGGGCAAGGTCCAGTACCAGCGCGTGCCGCACACCGCCGCCGATGCGCTCGACTACGCCAACACCGCGGCCACGAACGTGCGGGGCGCGACGGTGCAGGCGCGGCAGGGTTCGGCGGCCAGCACTTGCGCCAGCGGCACCCTGCTCGACAGCGCCATCACCGACGGCAACGGCGACTACTCGGTGGACGTGCCGTCGAACACCACGCTCAAGGTCTGCGTCCGCGCCGAGCTGCTGCAGGCCGACGCCGGGGCCGGCAGCGCCTCCTGGGACGTGCAGGTGGTGGACAACACCAATTCGGACGCGCTCTACATCCTGGAGAGCACGGCGACCACGAGCGGCGGCAGCAATTCGACGCGCAACCTGACCGCCGCCTCGGGTTGGGGCGGTGCGGGCTACACCAGCACCCGCGCTGCGGCGCCGTTCGCGATCCTCGACGACGCCTACCGGGCGATCCAGAAGATCCTGGCGGTGGCGCCGACCACCGATTTCGCGGCGCTCGACTTCAACTGGAGCGTCAACAACACCAACGCCAGCGGCGGTGGCGGCATCCCGGTTGGCAACATCGGCACCAGCTTCTACTCGGCCGACGAGATCTACATCCTCGGCGACGACGACAACGACACCGACGAGTACGACGACCACGTGATCATCCACGAGTATGGCCACTACCTCGAGGACAACCAGTCGCGCTCGGATTCGGTCGGTGGCAGCCACAGCGGCGGCGATCGGCTCGACCTGCGGGTCGCCTACGGCGAGGGCTTCGGCAACGCCTGGTCGGGGATCGTCACCGACGACCCGGTCTACCAGGACTCGTTCGGCGCCCTTCAAGGATCCGGTTTCGACATCGACGTCGAGAACGACGCGGTGACCGCGACCCAGGCCGGCTGGTTCAGCGAGACCTCGGCGCAACGGATCCTCTACGACCTCTACGACACCACCAACGAGGGCTCGGGCGATACCGCCTCGGTGGGCTTGGCGGCGATGTGGACGGTCTGGTCGAGCTCGCAGGCCGCGACGCCGGCCGTGACCAGCATCTTCTCGTTCCTCGACGGCCTGCGCACTGCGGCGCCGGGCTCGGTGGCGTTCATCAATGCCCTGGCCGCCGCCAACGACGTCAACGGCAGCGACGAGTTCGGCGCTGGCGAGACCGATAACGGCTCTCTGGCCGATGGCAGCGGCGCTTGCGCGGGGATCAACACCGCGCTTCCGGTCCACTTCGCCTACACCATCGGCTCGGGCGCCTTCGTCGTACCGGTCGGCAACCAGGTCGGCGAGTACAACAAGCTCGGCAACCGGCGACTGATCGCGGTCACGCCGGGCTCGACCGCGTTGCGGACCCTGAGCGTCACCGGACCGAGCGGCACCGACGTCGATGCGGTGCTGTACCAGGATGGCGTCGCGCTCGACCAGCAGTTCAACTCCGGCAACGAGACCTGGCAGCGAACGCTGACCTCGGGCGTCACCTACGTGCTCGAGGTGATGGCCTGCGAGAACGTCTTCAACGGCGATTGCGCCGGCAACGGCACCACCAACTCGGCAGGCGCGCGTTGCCTGACCGTCGAGATCAACTGAGGCCTCAACGATGAACCGTCCGCTGATCCTGCTCGCCGCGCTGCTCCTCGCTGCGCCGGCCCTCGCCGCCCCGACACCGGTCAAGAAGAGCCCGGGCAAGCCCGGCGCGCCGGTGGACATCCAGTACACGCTGGTCGGGAAGGCCACCGCGGGCCAGCCGCTCGAGATCGAGCTGCGCATCACCGCCACCGCCTCGGTCGCGTCGATCCGCCTCGACTACGGAGCGAGCGAGCGCCTGAGCATGGACCGCGGCATGCCGCAGACCCTGGCGCTGGTGGCGCAGAAACCGGGCATCCCGGCGGTGCAACGGATCAGCGTCACGCCGCAGGGCGATGGGCTGCACTTCTTCAAGGTCCGGGTGGTCACCGAATCCGACGGCCGCAGTTCGATGCGCGGCATCGCGATCCCGATCGGGGTCGGCAAGTACGACCCGCGTGCCCACCTCAAGGTCAACGGCACGCTGGTGGACGGCGTCGGCGGGGAGCGCGCCATCGTGATGCGGGCCTCGGAGGGCTGAGCCCTGGCGCGCGCGGCGACCGCCGCGCGCTGCTTCAACCCAACGGCAGCAGGAACGGGTCGGCGCGCCGCGTCCGACGCGACAGCGCGCGCTCGAGCTTCGCCACCACCGCGGCCGCGGTGCGGGCGTGGTTGGTGAGCTTGCCGCCGACGATCGCCAGCCAACGCCGCGCGGGGTCGCGGTCGGTCACGAGCCGGGTCTCGCGGCGCGCGGCGTTGACCGGGTCCTTCGACACCGGCAGCACCCGGAGCCCCGACCAACTGGCCTGCACCGCGAGGCCACCGCGCGCGGCCCAACCCGGGAAGTGGCGGGCCACCGCCTCCAGCAGGTACTCGACCTCGGCTGCGCTGGGCGCCGCGGCGTCGGGCGCACCGCCCGGCGTCACCTCGGTGGTGCCGACCAGGGTGCAGCCCGGACGCGGCATCACGAACAGCGGCCGACCATCGCGCGGCGATTCGCAGTAGTAGATCCCGGCCAGCGGCCGCGCTGGCAGCTCCAGGTGCGAGCCGCGCACCAGCAGCACGGCGAGCGGCGGGGCCGCGGGCGTGAGCTGGCGATGGACCTCCTCAAGCCAGGGCCCGGCGGCGTTGACCACGCAGCGCACGGTCAGCGTGCGCTGGCCGACGAGCGTGGCGAGCGTGGCGCGCACGCCTTGCGGCAGCAGCTCGAGCCCGACCACGGTCGCCGGGCAGCGCAGCTCGGCGCCTAGCGTCTGGGCGGAGGCCAGCACCGCGCGGGTCAGCGCCGCGTCGTCGGTGGTCGCGTCGTGGTAGCGGAACAGCGCACGCAGGCCGTCGCTGGCCAGGCCGTCGTCGGGTCGTGCCGACGGGGCGAGCGAGGCGAAGCGGGCCTCGGGGCCGAGCCCGGCCAGCAGCGCGTAGGCGGAGAGGCCGGCCCGCAACTGCCAGGGCGCCCGCCGGCTGTCGGCGAACACCGGGATGTGGAACGGCACCAGCCGTACCAGGCCGGGCGCGGTGGCGAGCAGCCGCGCGCGCTCGGCCAGGCACTCGCGCACCAGGCCGAGCGCGCCCTGCTCGAGGTAGCGCAGCCCGCCGTGGATCAGCTTGCTGGAGCGGCTCGAGGTGCCGGCGCCCGGCGCGCTGCGCTCGGCGACGATCACCGCGTGACCGGCTGAGGCCGCGTGTTGCGCGACGGCGGCGCCGTGGATGCCGGCCCCGACCACCAGGATGTCGGCGTCGAAGCTCAGCGTCCGGCCTCGAGCTGGGCGAGCAGGGTCGCGGGGCGCTTGGTCTCGAGCAGCTCGGCGCCACGCGCGGTGAAACGACGCGCCGTGGCGAGGTCGGCGACCTCGTACATCGCCCAGCGCCAGGGTCCCGCCCACAGCGGCTCGTCGTCGTCGGTGAAGTCCTTGACGTCGCCGAACAGGAACTCGGGCGCGAGCGCGCGGGCCTCGGCCAGGCTCGCGGCGCCCGCGTCGGGCGTGCACCAGCCGATGCGGCAACCCTGGTCGCGGGCCAGCCGCAACACCTCGGCGTCGAAGGAGATCAGCACGCAGCGCGCGCGGAGCGGACCGAGCGCGTCGAGCACCGCGGCCAGGAACGGCGCGCGGCCGAGGTGGTCGAAGCTCTCGACCTTGAGCTCGGGGAACAGGGTGAGGTCGGCGCGCGGCGCGAGCCGCTGGCTGAGCTCAGCGAGCGTCAGCAGCGCGGTGTCGGTGAAGCGCGCGCCGAAGCGCGCCGGTTCGCCGACCGAGACCGCGGCGAGCGCGGCGCGGTCGAGTGCACGGACGTCGCCGCGCCGCCCTGCGGTGCGGTCGAGCGTCGCGTCGTGGATGACCAGCGGTACGCCATCGGCGCTCGCCTGGAGATCGAATTCGAGAAGGGTGAGGCCGAGCTCGAGCGCGGCGGCGAAGGCCGGCCAACTGTTCTCGGGGTAGCGGTGCGCGTCGCCGCGGTGCGCGACGAACGAGGAACTACTGAGCGCCGGGACGGCGGGTGCGTTCATGCGGCTCGACCTCGTGGGCCGGCACGCAGCCTGCCACGCCGGCGATCCGGCGCAGCATCAGGGGACCAGAAAGCGGAAGGGGCCGGCGCTCGCGCGCCGGCCCCTTCGTCTATTACCAGCGCTTCGGGCGCGGGCCGCCGGCGCCCATGCCAGGGCCACCGGCCGCACGGGGAGCGCGCTCCTGCGCTTCGTTGACGCGCAGGGTGCGACCGCCGAGGTCCTTGCCGTTCAGCGCGGCGATCGCCGACTGAGCTGCAGGGGGGTCCATCTCGACGAAGCCGAAGCCGCGGGGGCGGCCGGTCTCGCGATCGCTGACGAGCTTCACCTTGTGGACGGTGCCGAACGGCGCGAAGTGCGCACGGACGTCATCCTCGGTGGCGGTGAAGGGCAGGTTACCGACGTAGATCGAAGTCATTTGGTCTTTTCACTCTATGGACTGTGTTGCTTGAATCCCCGCGATGTGGCGATGCCGCATCGACAGGCTCTCTCAGCGCCGCCACATGGCGACACCGTGGTTCGTTCGCTAGATCATCGGGTCCAGGGGCTTGAGCGCGGATGGAAGCGATAGCAGACCAAGGCGCGAAGTCGACGGAACAGATGGCTGGGTCACGACCCGGGCGGCACTCTACGGGAAACCACGCCAAACTGAAAGCGCGCGATCCGGCGCCAGCGGGGGCCGATGCCCCCAGGCGCTGCCAGGGGGGCTGGGGGCTAGGCGGGGTCCCGCCGGGCGCGGACCGTCCGGTTCCGGCCGGCGCTCTTGGCCCCGTACAGGGCCCGGTCGGCAGCCTCGATGACCGAATGGGGCGCCGGGCCGTCCCCGGCATCGGCGACCCCGATGCTCACCGTCACGGCGATCTCGTCCCCGCCCTCGTCGGGGGGGAGGGGGGTCTCGTCGCGGCGCCGGCCCCGGCGCCGCTTGGCGAAGCGGGCGGCGGCGATTTCCTCGCGCAGGGCCTCGAGCGGCGCCAGCGCCTCGCGGGCATCGCGGCCCGGGAACAGCACCGTGAACTCCTCACCCCCGTAGCGGAACGCCTCGCCGCCGCCGCCGACCTCGCGCAAGTGGGCGGCGACCAGGCGCAGCACCTCGTCCCCGACGTGGTGGCCATGGGTGTCGTTGAAGCCCTTGAAGTGGTCGACGTCGACCATCGCGATCGCGTAACGCTCGCCGAGGCCCCGCAGGCGCTCCTCGAGCGCGCGCCGCCCGGGCAGCTCGGTGAGCGGATCGACGTAGGCGACGCTCCAGCTCTCCTGCAGCACCGCCACGGTGAGCAGCAGGCAGCCGCCTCCGAGCAGCGCGATCACCGCGGCCGGCTCCTGGACCCGGTGCAGCGCGACCGCGGCCGCGGCCAGCGCCCCGAGCAGCGCGCCGCGCTGGATCGAGGGTTGCGAGTAGTAGCGGCCGTAGAACAGCGCGGCGGCGCCGAGGAACGCGAGCTGGGCGAGCGGCGGGACCGGGCTCCATCCGGCGAGCGGCCCGAGCGGCACGCCGAGCCAGCCGAGCAGCGCGTCGCGACCGGCGAGCACCGCCGCGCCGCCGACCGCCAGCGGCACCAGCAGCACCAGGCTGCGGGCGTCGCGCCACGGCGCGAGGACGCCGTGGTCGGGCAGCAGCGCGAGCGCGACCAGCGCCAGCGGCAGCGTGGTGCAGAGCAGCGCCCAGGCGAGCCGCG
>Ga0247727_10007100_pt1 | contig 21574 bp, 28 predicted proteins | sample WisWelCaveWW1625_FD_202498 | JGI IMG/M metagenome (GOLD analysis project Ga0247727, IMG submission 202498) | Biofilm microbial communities from Wishing Well Cave, Virginia, United States - WW16-25 | ecosystem: Environmental > Aquatic > Deep subsurface > Groundwater > Cave microbial mat | place... | reverse complement strand
GGACACCGAGCGACCTGAGAGCGGCGGGCTGGACACCGAGCGACCTGATCGCGGCGGGCTGGACACCGAGCGACCTGAGAGCGGCGGGCTGGACACCGAGCGACATGGAAACAGTAGAGCTTAGCTGCAAAGAGGATGTGCAAGCCAAAGCGCGAAAGATGCGCCGCGAAGAAGCCGCTTTCGTGATCCAGCAACTCAGGATCGGGATGATGCTCGGCTCTGATTACGGCAAAGTGGATAGATGCGGATGCTTCTTGGGTAGTGCGGCCCGAGCAGCAGGAAAGTCTATATCGCAATTCTGCAAAGACTCTGGGATTGAGCAGGATGGTTCGAGTCCCGCCGAGCAGTGGTTCATCAACGTGAGGATTGGCGACACGCCAGAAAATTGCTACGCAGCAGAGAAGGGCGTTGAGTGGCTCGAAGAAGTGCTTGCGGAGTCGGAATCATGAAACATACCGACCAGTCCGCTGATGCCGAGGCGTGGAACGGGCAAGACATGGGCGATTGCCACGCCGAGTCGCGGAGTGCTAGCACCGTGGCGCATAGCCCGTGCCAGCGGCTAGTCGGTGATCGTTTCGTCAGTTGGGTGTGGCTCGACAACGAGATGATCAAGCATGGGCTCGTCGAGTTGACCACGGCTGAGAAGTTGGAGCGGATTCATAGGTTCATCGAAGAGCGTGGATTGGTAGACGAGTTCCACGATTGGTTGCGGTCGGATGCGATTGATCACGATGAAATTGAGGCACCGGAACCGGACTACCACTCGCACCCGAAGTTTGATCGGAGTTGAAATCGGCATGACCACGGCCTTGCGATTCCTGAGAGCCAACACGCCGTTCACGGTGCCATCCCTCGGCGTGCGCTGGACACTGCTCAGCGTGAATGAGTCCCGGGCTCGCGTGCGTATCGGCGACGAAGAGCGCAAGACGGTTCGGTTCACGGACCGTTGGGGAAACGATCACGAGTTTGTTCGTAGACAGGTGCGTGAAACGAGTTGGAATCCGAACGTAGAGGTAGAGGTTGAATGAACCTGGAACACCCCGTGATGGGATACCAAGAGGTCGCCGAGTTGTTGACACAACGCGGCAATCCAATGACTAGGCAGAACGTGTACTGCCTGGAGCAGAGTGCGTTGGTAAAAATGCGCAATCATCCAGCGATTCGTTCGCTGGCCGAGGAGATGGGAATTCTGTCCACGGAGGGAACAGATGCTGGTACTGAGTCGAAAGAGGAACGAGCAGGTGGTGATTCATGACGAGGACTTGGACGCTGCCACATTGCTACTGCGTCGCGTGCTGGACACGCCGCGTGACGATCTGGGACCGGTCGAGCATGATGTCGAGCAGTTCCTGTTGCGGATGCGACGCAGGACGGAGGAACCGACCAAGGTGACGGTCGCGGACATCCGAGGGGACAAGACCAGGCTCGGATTTGATGGACCAGCCCCGGTGAAGTTTTGGCGCGGCGAGGTTTGGGAGGACATGGAGCGAGACAGGCGGGAGAAGAAATCAGCATGACACAACCCTGGGCAACACTCGTGTAAGGGATGGGCGGATGACCGTTGGAGAGAAGCCCAGGAGTCAAACGATGAGAGAAATCTTTTTGGTTTTGTGTTTGATGTTTCCGCTGCTGGCCCAGGCTCAGCAGCCGTTCCAATTACAGCGGCCCCGTGACCCGAACTTCCTGTCCGAGTTCCAGCGGAACCAGTTGGTGTCCGAACGCGGGCTACGAAGAGGCGAGGCTCGCGAGCAGCGATTGATGACCCGTCGGCAGAGTGGCCGGTGCGGGCCGCAGTACCAGTGGTACACGGGGACGGACGGGTTTTGGATCAGGAGCTACTGAGATGGAACAACCGATGACTCCGATTGCACCGATTCAGAAATCGATTCGCGCTTCGAGTGCGCCGTTAGCGTCGCTGTGTGCGGCGAGCCAGACGCCGGACCCGCTGGTCGTCGCCTCTGGCGGCAAACAGGCGGACCTCGGCAGCGCGGGCCACGAAACATTGGCGTGCCGACTCACTGGACGCGAGTTCGACATCGGAGATATCGCGAGCAAGTACGAGGTTGATCGCGACGAGTTGGCCGTGACCGCAGCTTGGCTTTGGTCGAGTTGGCTGAAGGTGTCCGAGTATTTCCCGGTTCCCAGGAGCGAAGTGCCACTCGAATACACGGACGAACCCAACGCATTCCGACTGACCGGCACGATCGACGTGTTATCAGACTGCGATGGGTTACGCATCCTGGACGCGAAAACTGGTTACCTGGACATGGACTTCTCGGCGCAACTGCGTGCCTACTCGCTGCTCGCGCTGAAGAACAATCCCGATCACGACCGCGTGTACGCCGCCGTGCTGCACATGCGCAATCGCAAGTTCCTGCCGGTGAGCGATGGCCGCGAGCACGGGTACTATTACCGGGACGAACTGGAGCGATGGTGGGACGACTTCGCGAAGCACTTGCGGTCCGGGGCGTACAACTCTGGTAAGCATTGCCAATACTGTCGGCGGTCCACCACATGTCCAAAGATAACCGGCGAGCTGGTTCAGGCGCGACGAGTCCTGACCGAACAACTCATCGAAGGCACGGCCGAACAGATTGCGGAACTGCTACCGAATGACCCGGTGGAGCTGGGGCGAATCGGCGTGATGGTGCATGACGCATTATCGCTGTTCGACAAACGGTCGAAGGTATGGAAAGAAGCGTTGAAGACGCGCATCAACGCGGCCGGTGGTGAAGTGCCCGACGGAAACGGTCGCAAGCTGGTCGTGGTCAAGCAGGAGCAGCATCCGCTCAAGGCGACACGTGATTCGCTCAGCTACGCCTTGTCGGTGGTCCCGGTGGAACAGTTCGACGACGTATTCGGCATCGGGAAGGGTGCGCTCGAGAAGGCGATTAAGGCGACAGCGGGACGCGGGCAGAAGAAGGCGGTGTGGGAGGAGACGTTGCAGAAGTTCGAGGCGATGGGATGCGTGGAAACCAAAACGATCGAGCGGCTCGAAGTGCATCAAGTCGCGTCACAACTGGAGGAGTCACATGAGCACGGCGACAGCGCAGTCTGACGAAACACTGGCCGATGGAGTTGAGGTTCCTTCCCTGAGCGTCCTCGACATTCAGACGCGGGGTGAGATTGATGTCCAAATCGCGACCGCGAAACGGTACCCGCGGTCGATCAAGCAGTTCAAGCAGACCGCGATGGAGATGGCCACGCTGGACGAGGACACGGCCGCCGCGTGCATCTACGCCGTGCCACGCGATGGGAAGACGATCGAGGGGCCATCCGCGCGGCTGGCTGAGATCATCGTATCGGCGTGGGGCAACAGCCGAGCGGGAGCGAGGACGATCAGCGACGATGGAAACTTTGTCATCGCGCAGGGTGCGTTTCACGATCTGGAACGCAATGTGGCGATCAATTTCGAGGTGCGCCGCCGCATTGTGAACAAGTACGGCAAGCGGTACAGCGACGACATGATCGGCACGACAGCGAACGCAGCGTGCTCCATCGCGCTGCGCAATGCCGTTCTCAAGGGAATCCCGAAAGCGTTCTGGCAGTCAATCTACGAGGCCGCGAAGAAGACTGCGATTGGCGACGCGCAGACGCTGGCCAATCGGCGGGCGGCCATGCTGGAATACTTCCAGAAGATGGGCGTTACGAGGGATAAATTGTTCGCGCTACTCCAGGTGAAGGGGCTCGACGATATCACGCTCGACCACATGGCGACACTTAAGGGGCTGGCAACGGCAATCAGAGATGGCGAAACGACAGTCGATGACGCGTTCGCCACCGCGGAGACGGACGCTGGCAAGCCCCCTACGAGACCGATCAACCTGAACAACGCGGGAGGTCCAGAGCCATCCAGCAAACCGGCAACATCACAGGAACCTCCAGATAAAACATCTCCTGGCGAAGGTGATCAGTTCGCCGATTTCAACGCTCGCGCGAAGCCATCGGCTGGCAACGGCGCTCGCCCGCACGGGCGCGAATGCACGGCGCAGTGGGCACGAATCGGAAAGCTGCGCGACACATGGGGCGACGACGTGATCGCTCAGGCGCAGAAGGACGCAGGGTACGACGACCTGGAGAAATGCACTTCCGTCATTCTCGACGTGATCATCGATCGCGTGCTGGATGCGACGAAGGGAAAGTCGCTTCCGAAGAAGACCGAACCAAAATCGGAACAAAAGCCAACGGAGGCAACGAAGCCGAAGCCTGAGCCGGTCGGGGCTGGCAAGGGCGGGACGTTGAACTTTTAGAGTGTCGATGGACGCAGTGGCCGTGTCCTACGATGGCTGCGAACTCATGACGCCATCGTGCATCGAAGATCAGATGGAGAACTGTGATCGATTAAGCAAGTCGCGTCCGCAGTTGCAGGTGGCCGACCTTGGCGAAACTTTGAGACTGATCAAGTCGGCTTGCGGATCTTCAGAGGTAATACAGTCGTTCGGGCCCGGGTGCGAAGACAAGACAGTAGGACGTAGTGGAGGTAGATGACATGGATCACATCGTCGTGGATGTCGAGATTAAAAAAACCATCGAGGAGACGCCTGGCGGATGGGACTCGACCCACGAGCTTGGCGTTTCGGTCGCCGTGGTTTTCGAGTTCAGGACCGATCGGTTCCGAATCTACGGCCCGGACGACGTGCCGGCGCTGCGCGAGCGGTTGCTGAAGGCCGAGCGGATCAGTGGATTCAATACCGTGAATTTCGACTACCCGGTCGTGTTCGGACACTCCAAGTCGGGTTGGTTGTCTGAAGTGGATCGCGACGATGGCGTGTTCGAGTTGAGGAAGCAGATGCTGGCGACGCACAACGACATTCTCCGCCGCATCTGGGAGTCGCAGAGCCTCGACCCGGACAACTTCAGTCCTCGCACGCACGAGGGGTTCAAACTCGACGTGGTCGCCCAGGAGACTCTCGGTATCGGCAAGATCGGAAACGGTGCCGACGCGCCGAAGTGGTTTCAGGCGGGTCTGTTCCACAAGTTGATCGAGTATTGCATTGATGACGTGACGATCGAACGCGATCTCGCGACCTTCGTCGATCGCTACGGTTACGTGATCGGTCGGGGCGGCCGAAGACTCTATCTCAAGTGAGGAGCACTCATTTCAATGTCCGCCACAGTCACCTATCACTGCAACTTGTGCCGACGGGAACTGAACCGCCAGAAGCCGAGCAGTCAGTACCCAGATGGCTGGCCTCTGATGTGGCGCGGACCGGGTGTTGAAAAACCGGCCCCCGGCGCTGTGTTGGAGTCTTCGTCAAAGTGGAACGACGCGCCGATCCATTTGTGCCAAGTCTGCGTGCAGGCCGTGGCAAAATTCGCCGAGTACGCCAAGAGCATTGGGGCTTTGCAATCATGATCGGCAGCAAACTACCGCACCAATCTGAGCCTATCGAGAAGTTGCGTGACCGCTGGCACGACGCGGTGTCGTTCGCGGTGGAAGCGGAGAAGTGTAAAGCAGACCCAGACAATGCCTACATTCCATCGCAGCATCGCCGGCATGTGTTCGATTTTGACGATGGGTTGAGACTGGTCGTGAGCCGGGACAGAGTTGCGGAACGGCAGTGCCTGCATGTAAGTGCCAGTGGTACAGACAAGTTTCTGAAGAAGTACCAAGGCCGACCGAAGGCGGCAGCGTTGCGGATCGCCGGTGCGGTCCAGCTCATCGGAGGTGCGGCAGTTGCGAACCCGCCGGGCCACGAGAACCATCGGGCGACGGGAGTGATCGACTTTCTTTGTGATTTGTGAGTATCAGCATGAGGAGGAGGAGTTTATGCCACAGCAGGAAGCAGAACATGAAGAACCACTACCCGATGAGGTGCGAGATGGCAACGGCAACACTTGAGCCGAACGTTGAGCAGGCGACCGATGAGACTTACTACCTCATCACCCTAGAGATAAACAACTTCAAGGGCATTCGGGCATTCCGCAAGCAACTCGACGGACGGCCACTGAAGATTCGCGGGCCAAATGGGGTTGGAAAGAGTTCCGTGCTCGACGCAATCTTGTGGGGCCTGAAGCCGACTGCGGTGAAGGACATTACCGAGCCGATCCGTGATGGAAGCAGCGAGTGCCGCGTGTTCATGGACTTCGGAAAGTTCTCGATCACGCGCGTGCAGAAGGGCGACCGCACGCCGGCCCTGGACGTGCGCGATGCCAGCGGGGCGAGGATCAAGAAGCAGCAGGAGTTCATCGACACGCTGTTCAGTGAGTTCTGCCTCGACCCGCTCAAGTTCATCAACCAGCGCGGGCAGGACCAGATCGACGTCGTGCTGCAGGTGTGCGGGGTCAAGCCGCCAGTCGAGAAGGTCATGGAGATCATGGCCGAGACGATCGGCGACGATGGCATATTCCGGGCGGACGAACGGCCGCTGTTCGCACCGCGGCCGATGGAGTCCGCGGATCAATACCTCATGCGCCTATCTGCCGACGAGACGGGCGTAGTCTACGTGCGGCGCCGCGAAATGGGCCGGACGGTGGACACGAAGCGGGCGGCACTGGAGGACCAGCGGAAAGTGCTGGAGGGGCTCGGGGGTCCGGTCAATGGCGATGGGCATCTCGATGCCGGCGAACTCACCCATCGGCTCAACGCACTGAACTCCCAGCGCGATGAGCGGAACGCGGCGTTGTCTCTGGTGCAGCAGCTTGAAGTGCAGCATAGGACGGCACGTGACCGGCTCGGAACGATCATCGCACAACTCGAACACGCCAGTAAAGAGAGCCAAGACACGCAACAGCGCATTGACGAGACCCGCAAACTACTTGCGGCCCTAGAGCAGAAGCTGGTCGAGCAGCAGGCTGTCGAGCAGCAGTTCGCGGGACGCATCGAGAAAGGCAAGGGCGTGTGCGAGGAACTTACCAATCAGGTTGCGGACGCTCGCACGGCCGCCGAGGCGATCGCTGACCCGGCAGCACAGATCAAGGCCGTGATGGAGCAAATCGAACAGGTATTGGCGCACAACTCGAAGCTCGTGAAGCGTCAGCACGTCACGGAACAGGTGAACGGTCTGTCCGTGGAGCACGGCCAGGCACTCGGCCACCACAAGCGGCTCGACGACATCCTGGAAACTCTCCGGTCGCTCCGCGCTCATCTGCTTGACGGTGTGGACCTGGGCGTGACCGACCTGATGATCGGCGATGGCGACCTGCGTCTTCACGGGGCACCGCTCAAGCAAGCGTCTCTCGCCGAGCAGTTCCGCACGGCCGTCGCGATTGGGGTCCGGCAGAATCCGAAGTTGCGGCTTGGCCGTGCTGACAATCTGGAGCACCTGGACCAAAAGAGCCAGGCGATCCTGTTCGACACGTACCGCGAGTTCAGGATTCAGCCGATCACGTGCGAGGTTACGGACACTGGTGAACTGTCGAGCGAAATTTGGGACGGTGAGTGGGAGCCGACGACATGAATCGACCAGCGATGTAGGAGCCAGGGCCATGAGAAAGACACGACTGACCTCCGAGTGCGGCCGTGTCGGCACTTGGCTGCTACCGCTCTCGGCCATCATCTGTGGTCAACTGAACGCAAAGCACGGAAAAAGTCCAGGCTACGACATTCCGGTATATGGCTGGCGGCGCTCCGTATTGGTTCGGTTGGGCGCTTCGTGAGGCGTTCCAAGCCGGCATCGACTTTCAGAGGAACCGATATAGTTCCAAGAAACCGAGTGATCCTGAAGACGGCATGATCGTGTCGGACACCGAGACGATTCATGTGTATCAGGACGCCAACATCACGGCAGAACTGGAGCGACCGCGGGCTGTGCCTGCAGAGTGGCGAGATCCGCCAGGGTGGCGTTGTGCTCATCATGATCCGAGTCAGTCGTATTCCTCTCAAGCCGCTTGGCAAAACCATCGCGCCGCCGCATCGTGTGGCCATCGACCACATCGCGGGCTTGGCGGATGCGTAGCCATTCATCGCGAGTGCGCTCCAGCAGGTAGCCGTTCCGGAGCAGATCCCGCCTTACGGATTCTAGTCGCTCATTCAGAGTCATGCGTCCACCAACTCTACGTTGCGCAGCCAGCCGTGATAGTTTGAGCACACGATGGATGGGGTTGCGGTCCCAAGCGGCGGTGTGCCGATTCGCGTCCACGGCCGTCGATCGCCGACCGATGATGGTCCGTCGATGCACCACTCGCCGGCAGGCGTCATGCAGTAGAGCGATCGGCCGTCCGGCCCATTCCAACTGTTCCAATCAGCGTACCACATGGCGCCAGGCGGTGCCTTATCCATGTCCGGCCACTTGTGGGGATGAATTGTGACTTCGCGGCCGTCCGGCGTGGTGAAGATTTCGAGGTAGAACATTTGCCAGTGGTAGTTTGGCTGGAACTCATAATCGCAAGCGTCGCACTTGGTTGGCCAGCGTGGATCATCCGTTGGCCACGTCATGGGGTCTGTCGAGACTGAGGTGTGATCAGAAGACCAGATGAGCGGGCCATCCTCAATTCGCACGGCAGCTTGGTGCATGCCCAACGGTTCGCACAACCTCACGCCGATGTCGTTTGCCGACACGTAGCGGCGTAGCCAGCGGGCCACGCGGTTAGTCTCTTGCATTATGAAGCACCTGAAAGAGGCCATACCTACTCCGTCTTACGCACCCCGTCGCTTACGACCCAGGAGGCGGCGGCTGCGACTGAGAGTTGAATCGCGTTCTGCAGATCAATGGAGTGGGTTAAAAAACCGGCCCAGATCCCGATAAGGGCCGCCAGGACCGCTTGTGCGCGCCGCGATTGCAGGAGCGCCACATACTTTCCAGGCTTGTTCAACTCGGTCGCTTTCGCGATCAGGCGCCGGACATCGCCGAGAGTGAGCTGCTCCAGGGCGTCGTCAGAAATCGTCGGTGGGGGAGTTGGCTCGGTCGGCGGAACTGGTTCGGTTTCGGCCATGATCTTCTTCTCCGTTCGAGTTCTCGGATAATTCGCACGTCTGGCCGCGAGCTTGCGGCGGTCGCGGTTGTCCCACCAGGTGATTGCGAGCCAGGCGGCGATGGCTGAGGCTACGCTGCTAGCCGCGATCAGCATGTTCGGCGGGATGTCCATTTCGGGTATCATGCCGCGCGCTAGCGGCGCGAATCCAAGAAGGCCAGTGACTCAGGAGGTGGTTATGGGCGTTTCCACCGATGGGGATGAGGAAGTTCAGTCCCGATCCCAGTACACCGTGCCGCAGCGGTCGCAGATGCCCAGCCAGACGGTGACGGGAAGCCAGAACGAAACGTCTTCGCTGGCGCCTGTCTCGCTACAGAAGTGACGATTCACGTCCACGGATCGGATCAGTCGATCGGTGGTCAACATTGGTGGATCATCTGGTAGCCAGTCGGACACGGACGGGAGGCATTGCTCGCAGATGATATGAAAACACGGCACTAGGTTCGGACGTTCAGTCGCATACCGAATGAATTTGGCAGGAATTCGTTTCCAGTCCGGCCCCGGTGCCCGCGTGACGCAGCGCTGGAGCAGTACGTCGAGAGGCAGTCGGTCTGGAAACATGCTTTGCACCAGCTTGTCCACGTCATCTCTCGTGAGTTCCATGCTCCATTCGTCGGTCATGCCACAAATCCCATGAAGGTGTTGAACTCCATTTTCCCCGATGGGATAATTAGCGAGCCGCGAGGTCGTTGTAGCGACTCCCGCGGCCCTGACCAAAGAGTCCTTTGTCGCGAAAGGAACATCTCATGGCTACGCCGCAGCCTAAACCAACAGATCCAAGATTCAAAGACATTACCGACAAACCATACGGTCGCCTCACGGTACTTTTTTACGTCGGCAAGCCCAAAGGCAATGCGCTGTGGCATTGTCGATGCAAATGCGGGAATGAAGTAACTGTTCAGTACAGCAACCTCACGAGCGGAAACACGCAGAGTTGCGGCTGTCTCTTGACCGATGTAATGGTCGAACGAAACACCACGCACGGTAACTCGGATTCTCCAGAATACGAAACGTGGCAGCACATGAAGCGGCGATGTCTCGACGAAAGCTGCAAGGACTACAAAAACTACGGCGCGCGCGGCATCACTGTCTGCGACAGATGGCTCAACTCCTTTCAAGCATTTTTCGAGGACATGGGAAAACGGCCATCCCCCAAACACTCGATTGAGCGGGTCGATAACAGCAAAGGATACGAACCAGGCAACTGTGTGTGGGCTACGAAAGAAGAGCAAATGCGGAACACTCGACGAACTGTCTTTCTGACCTCAGAAGGAAAGACGCTTCACCTAGCCGAATGGTGCCGACTGCGCGGACTGAAGCGAGAGATGGTCGCGGCACGATTAGATCGCGGATGGAGTCATGAGGACGCACTTCGGCCAGCAATGCGGTCGTGGTCAACGCGGCGCGGTGCGCGTGTCGCGAATCCAATCAAGCCGCCACACCAGCAAGCGAATCAGCTTGAGGCAACTGAGGGCGTGCTGCCTTTGTTTCCGCACTAACACGATTGAGGTGTGCCGCGAGCCCCGTGTCGTCGAGCGTGGCGCTGCTCGACTGCATTATGTCGCCGAGATTGTACTTTCGGTCCAGCCTTTCGCGCGCGCGGTGTTCGTAGGGAACATCGGCGACAAGATCGTAAAAACGCACTGGGTTCTTTTGCCCGAGACGATCGATGCGGCCCTGGCGTTGCTGGTGACTTGCACTGGTCATCGGCGTGTCGAGTTGTATGAGAGCGCTGCCGCGTTGCAGATTGGTGCCGGTTTGTCCGGCATCCGACGCGACGAGGATATCGGCGGTCGGATCGCCAGTTTCCGGGTGAAAGCTCAACCGTGCCTTGTCCTTTTCTCGGCCGGGCATGCCGCCGTGCAGTACGGCTACCCGGTGCCCGGCCTTGGAGAGTGCGTCGCGAATCTGCTCGACGGCCTCGCGCCGATGGGCGAATACAACGACAGGGTGACCGCCCTCGCGCTCTTTGCGGACGATATCCATGAGTTTCTGCATCTTGACGCCTTCGGGGTGCGCGTCCACGACGCGCGAGAATCCGCTGTCGCGAAGTGAGGCGAGAGCGAGCGGAGAACTACCGATGCGTTCCGCGAGGCCAGCATGTTCGTTCTCTTGAACCCCATCAAAACTCTTGGGTGAAAGCCGCTTCATCGCATCAACTGCATCCGGTGTCCAGTTGCGAGTGTCGTTTGCCTTCACCGCAGCCTGATAATCCTGCGCCGCTTGCTGGTAGGCCGATTGTTGTTCCGGCGTCAGCTTGAGGCCATCAACGACGTGATCGGTTCGCTGCACGCCACTCGGGATCTTCTCCGCGTAGACGTGAGGCGACATTTCCCGTTGCAGTGCCGAGGCGGACCCGCTGGTGTTGCTGTTGTAGCGGCGAAGGAAGTCGGCCTCGGTCGAGTCGTTGTATTTGTCGGGCCGAAGAAACGACATGATCGAGTGAATTTCGCTCGGTTCATTGCGAACCGGGGTCGCGGTTTGGGCGTTGAAGTACGGCGTGTTGTCGGCGATCGCCGTGAGTGCGTTGGCGATGCCGGAGCCTTCGGCGCCGCGCCGGTGTGTGAGGTTGTGCGCTTCGTCAGCGACGAACAGCCCGAAGTCCATGCCCTCTTTGTCCATCAATTCTTTTACCCATTGCTTGCGCTGCTCGCGCGGCGCGGCGTTGAAGTTTCGAGCGATTTCCGTTTCGTCAGTCCCAGGCACGATGCTGTTTTTAGCGAGCAAATGATGAAGGTCATCGCGCAGCGCCGTGTGAGTTACGACCGTGAACTGGTTGTCGGGATTCTTGTATGCTGCGATTCGTTCCGCCCGAGAAGCGCCAGGCTGTGCCCAGAACTGATAACGGCCGGGCTCGGTGAATCGATTGATCTCATCGCCGTACTGGCCCTGTACCTGCGAAGGTACGGCGTAGAGGCCGCGCTTGATCTTGCCCTGATCGTGCAAAGTCGTGAATAGGCCCACGCCCATCGCCGTCTTGCCGCTGCCGGTACCAGCGGCGTTCAGCATCCTCTTGGAGAGGATTGACGCCTTGATCATCCTCTGCTTCAGCGCGTGCCTGTTATCAGGATACAGTCGCAACCCCTTCGAGTCTGGCGAGAAGTTCTTTCCAACGTGTTCGACGATGCGGCCGAGCTGCTGTTCCGCCCTGTCACCGATCGAGACGCGCCGGCCTTCAGCGCGGGCCTTGGCTGTGGCGGGGGCCCGGGTCGGTTCGTCCTCGACGCCTGACGAGAATAGGGCACGCTGGCCGCCGCGCTTGATTGCCTCGCGCAGCCGTTCGGCCTTTTCCTTACGTTCGCCGCCGGCGAATTTGCCGCCAGAACGTTCAGCGACGCGGGCGAGTTCGCTGGCCTTCTTCGACTGCTCTGCGGTGATCGCGGCCCGCGCCTCATCTTCGGGAAGGATCCCTTTCTGGTGTTTCTCGCGTCCGGGCAACTCTACCTCGGCGGTCTTGAGTGGCTTGCCTGCCACGGCCTGATGATGCTTGGCAAATTCTTCGAGGAACTGGCCCTTGAGATCGTGGCGCAGCGCGTCGTAGGCCGCGGGTTCGCCGCCCATCATCGTCACGTATCGTTGCCAGGCGTCGCCGGCAGCATCTTGGGCTGCCTTGTAGTAGCCAGCGAGTTCGTGGGGCTTATATCCAGCCATTCCCGTAAAGAATTCGTGTCGAAGCTGATGCTCGGCCTTGTCTCGGAGGATTTGATGGGTGTTTCGTTTCCACTCTTCGTCACCGGTTGCGAGACCTTCGCGGAGTAGGTGTTTGTTGTTTCCGATGGCTTCAACAAGGCTTGCGGTATCACCAAGATTGATGGATGCAAGAGGGTGTGCTTCTGGAGCATCTCCAAAAAGTCCGCCACCATGAGCGCCCGGCGAATCGGACTGATCCTGTAGATACTGTTGAACGGCGGCGTAGGATTGCTCCGATCCGCCCTTCTCTCGGACAAACGCCTGCCAATCCTTGCCGGGATGCCGGCCGCCAGTGCTTTCCGTAAAACGCTTCTCGAATTCACCTTCCTTCTCCTTGGCGAATGTTTTCCAGAAGTGGTCGCGCAACAGCTTGCGATCCGTGCGGCTCATCATGCCGACTGGCCGGAACGCGGCAAGGGCGGCTGGCTGCGCGGCGATCGCTCGGAACGCCGCTTCGTGGACCTGCGGCTCGTCGATGTCTACTGACTGGTCGTGCAGAGCAGAAGTCGTTCCGCCCACTCTCTGAGCGAAATCACTCGACAGATTGCGCAGGCGTGTTTCGTTGTGCCGTTCCGCATCCTTGCCACGCTCGACACCTTCACGGAATGCCTTTCGATACGATCGCGCATGTTCAGCAGCGTCGCGAGGCTGTCCGTGTTCATCACGGAGATGCTCGGTCTGTCGCCAAGCGTATTCAGAAGGATTGACTGTAGGCAACGTCTCGTCGACGGACTCCATGAACGCCTCGATGTTCCGTTCGTTGACTCCATGCTGGACAGCGAAATCGGCACTGAGTAGATCATCGCGGATCTCCCGTTGCGTGCGGCCGTTGTTGTATTGAGCCAGAACGAAATCGCTCACTTGCTGGGAAATCGCACCTGGGTCCGACGTACCGGACAGGTCGAGCCGTTGGCGAAATGCCAGATCAGGAAGTGAATCGGGTGTTCCGGCGAGCGAGTCCGTTGTACGACGTGCAAAACCGGGAGGGAGCCATTCGTCCTCATCGTGGTCACCGCGCTTGATGGCTTGGATGTCACGATACAGAGCCTCCTGCTCAGGGTCAGCCGACTGCGCGAGCTTGTCTTGACCTGCTGGTTTGATCACCAGCTTGGCCTTGCCACCGTCGCCCGGCTGCAGATCGAATTCGTCGTCCGTGAGACCGAGTGCATGGCATTCTCTGGCCACAGCTTCCGCGCTGCCGGCGGGGATGTCAACGGAAAGTGGATCGCCCGCGTAGGTCTGACTGCCGGCATCGGCCGCTGGGGTCGGGGTATGGACGAGTGCGTGGATCAGGGCGGCCGTCGATTCCAACTCGCCGAGTGTGCGGCCGAGCGTGGCCTGAGCATCCTCGAGTAACGCCGTGCGACGACGGTTCAACTCCGTGGCGACTGCGACGTCATCGGCCGAGTGGATCGGCGGAATGGTGATGTCTTCGGCCTGCTGCTGCGACTCGCGGGCCTGACGCATCGCTTCATCGACTTGAGCGGCGTGGTCCTGTTCGTGCCAGTTCACGAGCGCCTGACGCACCTGGCCGAGATCCTGACCGCTGGCCGCAATGCGATTGGCGACGAGTTCGCTCGCCCCCTGGACGCCGAGCAGGTCCACGGCGCGGCGGTTGAGTCCGGTCGATCCGGTAATTGTGCCCGCGGCGTAGTTCAGGCCGTGGAACGTGCCTTCACTGAGGTACTGACGCAGTCGCTCGCCCGGCTTCGGTGGCTGATTCGGCTGAGTCGGGTCTTTGGCCGCGTTCTCGACTTCGTGCAGGAACGACTCGTTCCGCATCGCGGTCTGTTCGTCGTGGATGTCGCGGACCAGTTCCGGCAGCACGTCCATGTCGGTGTAGTCCACATGGACGCCTTTGCCCCATAAGTTCCCCTTATCTTGGCCCCGGCGCCGATCGGATTCCTCCATCCGGAACCGCTTGTGATCGCGGAGCAGTTTCGCGACCGTGCCGGCGTCGAGCGTCTGGTCCCCGACCTGCACCTTGTGTTTCTTGGCCGCTTCGAGCGACTTCTTTCTCGCGTCGCGGCTCTGCATGCCCTTGAGGTCACGCTGAATCTCGCGTTCAGGGTCCGGCGCGAGTTCGAGCCTCTTGGTTTTCAGACCAGAGGCTTTTCGTTCCGCCGCGGCTTCCTCGACCTTCTGCAGCAGCTCGTCGCCATCGGCTTGGGAGAAATCCTTGTTCAGCCACTCCTGGAGCTGGCCGGCATAGTGCTGATCGGACGGCAACTTGCTCGACGCGAAGTCGCTGGCGATTTGCTCGATCGATGATCGGGTTGTGGCCCTGCCCGCGTCTTCGGAGTGATCGAGCGCGTTTCGAACTGCTTCGACTTCCGGAACCGCGCTGAATTCCGCCGCTTCCGCTCGTGTGGTCCGCTGATACCCTAGTCCGCGGGCGGCCGGGGCGTCGTCCGGCAGCATGTCGGAGTAATCCATCGGCTGGCCAGCGAGTTCGAGCACGCCCGAGGCAAGTTCGTGGTCGCGCGCGAGTGATTCCTTGGCCCGGTGGTAGGTGCGGTCGAGCTGCCGGTACGCCTGCCGCCAGTGCGAGTGTTCCGAAATGCCGCTTTCTGGGTTGTGCTGCCAGTTGGTCATGCCGAGCTTGTCGGCGAACTTCGAGACGTGGTCCTTGTACCGATTAGTCTGTTCGGCGCGATGTTTCTCCGCTTCTTGTTTGAGGTGCGACTGCGCTTGCTTGCGGTGTTCGCGTGTAACCGGTTGCCCGCCGGCGTACTCTTTCGCCTTGCGCTCGAGCCGCTCTTGGTAGTCGCGTCTCTTTTGCTGGGATCGCAGCTTGGCAGAGTCTTTATCGTGCTGGCCAGCCGGCTTGAGGTTCGTGAGCTTGAGGAACTCAAGACCTTTCGCGCCACCCATACCGGCGATTACGTGGGCGACCCCTCCGGGCCTTTCGTCAATAAGTACGGGGTGCCCTTCGGTGCCCGGTCCCCCTGGCCGTACGGTAATCCATCGTCTCGTTTTGCGGAGTGATTCTCCGATGATGAGGCGACGTTCAAATTGCTCAAGAATGCCTGAAGTCTGTTCCATTGGCCTGTATAATAAGCGAGCCACCGTGCTGTTAGTGCAACACGGTAGCTCTGACCACAACAGTCCTTCTCGTGAAAGGAACAAGTCATGGCCGAATCGCATCCTATCCCCACACATCCTCTGTTCAAAGATTTGACTGGACAAAAGTTCGGTCGCCTCACGGTTGTGAGCTATGCGGGGCGTCGGGGAAAGTACGGGGTTCACTCATGGAATTGTAGTTGTCAATGCGGTGGTGAAAGAACAACGATGGGTCTCTCGCTCGGAAGCGGGAAGACTGTGAGTTGCGGGTGCATACAGCGCGAACGCGCCAAAGAGTGCGCCACGGTTCACGGCATGATTGACCGTCCCGAATATGTTGTTTGGCAAGGAATGATCGCCCGATGCACCTACCCGAAGAACAAGTTCTACAAAAAGTACGGCGGCGCTGGCGTTCGAGTATGCGATAGATGGCGTAGATTATTCGCAGACTTCATCAAGGACATGGGTCCGAGGACATCGGCAACACACTCACTGGACCGGCACCCAAACCGGAATGGTAACTACGAACCTGGAAATGTCCGTTGGGCAACACCAGAAGAACAGGCGCACAACAAGGACATCAATGTGAATTTCACAGTTGGCAACGAGACGAAAACAATTTCTGAGTGGTCTCGAATTTTGAACATTCCAAGAATCACCCTACGCCGAAGAATTAGGCGCCGATGCACTGAGGCTGAATTCGTTGCCAAGGCTCCAGGAAGAGGTAGGTGGGGTAAAGGAAGACCAGGAACTCGGACTCGCGTCAGCGCCGCAACCCCTTGATCAGAACATGATCTCCATGTTGCACGATCTCTACTTCTCCGCTCCAATCGCCATCGACACAGTGGTAGCGGCCTGGAGACAAAGCCTTGCGCAGCTCATCCGCATCGTCGATCAGGCACTCACCGGTTTCATCGCCATCGATGTAGATGTGCAAACCTGAAACAAACGATTTTTGAACATCTCTACCGCTGGGCTTGATTCTCTGAATGGGTTGCCGTAAAAATTTATTGAGCCAGTTGTAGGCCGGTTCTTTGCGATCCAAAACATGGGTTGCCGCCGGATATGCCGACTGGCTCATTTTTTGCGCCGGTTCAAATGCGCGGTGGTTGTAGTAGAAGTTGCCTCGATTGTCCTCTCGCACGGTAAATAGCGCATCCAGCAACACCGGCCCCACGACGACCTTTGCCACCAGACTGTGGGCGAGGAAAAGGTGTCAGGAACCTTTTTCGGTCATTTTCGGCCGCCCGCGCGGACGCAGCGTCGTCTCCAGGCCAAGCTTTTTCACGGTACGCTCGACCCACGTCTCGCTTCCGTAGGGACAACCTCGCGTGATCGAACGACGCAGCGATTCGAGTTCCGCTTCGGTCTGCGGCTCCTTCACCCACGAAAGCCAATCACGCGGGCAGCGCACTGGCCACTCGGAAAGCAACGCCCGATCGTCCAGACTGCCATGCTCGCGCCGCCACAGGCTGCTCCATCGCCAGGCGTCGGGCCGCGGCACCAGCTCGGCGCGCAATCCATTCCGCTCGACGTAGCGGCACACCGTCAGGAAGTGATCGTCGGCCTGAACCGGAAAGGACTTGAACCGTCCCTGGTAGACGTGGCCGGTCCCGCCCGTGCCCCGGTGCGCGTGCCAGCGTTGCGTGTGCGTCAGCGTCAGCCAGCCCATGAAGCGGGACAGGTCGCCGTCGTGCCGTGGCCACAAGATGAGGTGCCAGTGATTTGGCATTAGACAAAAGGCCAACACACGCATGTCGTAGCGCTTTTTGGCCTCGCCGAGAATTCGTTCGAACGCCTCATAATCGGCGTCTTTGTGGAAGATGCGTGCGCGGGCGTTCCCGCGATTCAAGACGTGAAATACCATCCCGCCAGTCGCTGCTCTTAATGCTCGTCCCATGGGGCGAAACTGTAATCAACCGCCCCGTGCCTGTCAATAAAAGGTTCCTGACACCTTTTCCGCCCTGAGCGTTCAGACCGGCTCTTCTTCCCAGCGCCGGCGAGTAATGGTTCATTGCCAGTTCGTTGTGCCAAATGGCCGTCCCCCGCGAACCATGGTTCAAATGGAACTTTGAGGTTCCTTTCGCTGCCATGAAGCCATCCACAAAGTCGTAATCGTCGAAGCTGCAGTCGAGATCGACCATGGCATAGCAATCGCCCACCAGGTTGGCGTTGTTTTGAACGGCAGCCCAAAAGTCGTCCTCCGTGATTGTAGTTTCCGGCATCGCGCCTCTGTTGGGTACTGCGGACCAGGCTGCCAGGGCGCCGACACTCGTTGCCACCAGCAGACCACTCACCCACATTTTTCCAGACATGATCATCCTCCTCGACCAAGAAAGGAACAAACCAACACAACGACACCCACTCTCCTAGCGGCTGCATTTTGAAACTGCCGCTGTTATTTGTTGAAATTCACCATAGCGATCCGAATTCTCTTTCTCCTTTGATTCCAGTAGAAACCGGCAACCAAAGCGGATAGAAAGACCAAACTTGTACCGGCAGCGATCCAGGCCGATCGGTCCATCCTTTTCGCTATGCGTAGTGCAGGGTCCGGTCTTCGCACGATTCGCTGTCCAAGGCGAAACTCGTCGGCCTCACGTGCGCGCCGCAGTACTTCGGCCTCGTATTCACTGGGTGCTGCGGATGCCGAGTCGGATCTCGCTTGCGTTTGAGTTGGGTCATATGAGGTCCCAGCCAGGGCCCTCTGCATCACTAATGAGGGGCTTGAATAGTCGCGTTGGTCAATGACGCGACTATCGGCAGGAACTGCAAGCACGAATGCTTCTTTTGTTAGCGTGGGCAAGGGCGTCAGATCAACAATCTCAACCTTCATGGTCTTCTTGCGAGTCTGGTTACGGTGATTACGAATGATGTCTTCCCGGCTCAGTTCAGCGACGAACAAGCCAGTTAGGGGTTCCGGCATTTCTGCGACGACAGTCACGGCGATTGACCATATTTGCTCTGCCCCGCCATCGACTGCCACAATCTTTGTAACCAACGATTTCAACCGATCGAATGACACGGTGATGGTGGCACCCGTTGGCCCTCCCGGATTGCAAACCGACAATTCCAAAACATCGCCAGCCAACGCTCGCTCACGAATTGTGCCGGACTGGAGTAAGTGAATCAGTGATCGTTGCGGTCGGGCCCGACTGATCGTCGCACTTGGGTCCGTCAGGAGGAGTGGGTCACGCAGCAACGGCAACAGATGCGTATCCTTGCTCGTTGCAACGAGAAAACTCATCTTGCCACGCTCGTCGCGTGCGTCGCGATAGCTGCGAAAGTACTCACCGTCGTCCGCTGTCTCGTGGCGCCACGATCCGACCAGATTGCCTGCCTTACAGTTTTTGATGGTACTGGACTCACGAAAGGCCTTTCCTTGCACCACTAGGCGATCAGTTTGCTCCTGAACCGCACGGGGAAAACCTTTGTAATCTAGGGGGACTTCCTCAAACTGGGTTCGCCGAACGGTGAATGAAACGCCTTGCTGCGAGGTTTTCAGGTCGATCAGAGATGAGGTTTCACCAAACGGTAGGTGGTCCTCCTGGTTAAAGTGAGGGGAGCCTGAAAGCAAAAACAGCAAGCTGATCGAAACCACCATGCGCTCGTCGCCAATTGCGAGGGTCTTCGGAGTTTATCGTTGAGGTTGTTTACTTATATTTACCACCAGGGGTCAAATTTTCCAAGAAATCTTGAACTGGCTGACGGTTTTTGCCACTCGATCACTCCAGCGGGTCCACTTCCAGAAGTTTTCTCTCGCGATATAGTCGCTTTAAGATATGGCGTAAATACTTGTAGACCTGCGAAACGCTCCACCCCAACCGGTCGGCAATCTCCTGGGCCGACAGGGGAACTTTGGTCGATCCCAATCCAAACTTGGCTTCGATTATACCGCGCGATGTGTCGCTGAGCTTTTCGAGCAAGCGGTCAACGACATCGACTGGATTTGGTCCGCCGTCTGATAGAGAGGAAACGGTTGCAAGATTCTGGGGGTCGGTCGTCCGCGTTTTCCCCACCCATCGTACTTCCCAAGATCGGATGACCTTGGTGCTTCGTCGATAGGCGACACCGGCCAGGAAATGAATTAGATTGCCTCGTGTCGGGTCGAAACCGCCCAGGATCATCAGCGGATCGGCACACAGGTCTTTGAAGAAAATCTGAACCAGATCGTCAACATCACAGGATAGGCGACCGGACACGGGAGCCAATGCCTTGCATGCACCCAAATGTACCGCTTCTCGATATTTTTCGTGCAACTTGGCCAAGGCATCTTTCTCACGAAGCATGCACGCCACGAACAGATCACGTTCGCTTTGTTCATTCGGTTGTCCCGCCTCGTGCGCTCCGTCATTTTCGGGCCCATTTGATTCGTCTTCGTTTGCCATCTCACTCACCTCCGCTGTGCGAAAGGCGAAAGGCGAAGTCCTATCGCGTCGCCACAGACCCCTTCCGAATCGCCAAGTGAACTACCGCGTACTGGATCAGCATCTGCAGGGTACCGGCTGCCGGCCCAATGTCAACTCGCGTGGCCATTCCTTCATCGCATCGTCGCCACATTCGTCCACGTGGATTGATGCGTGAAGCACGCTACAATCGTCGGGCAGAAGTAGTGCTGTTTCCAGTGCAGGTGTTGCGCGCAAGCCTCAAAGGCACGCACCCATCGTCAGTTGGGCATTGGTATCTACACAAGTCGCAACCATTTGGCGGCCAGTGGGTTATACTGAAAAACCAAGGAGAGTCCGCCTGGCACTGCCGAAACGGCCACAACCCACTACCGCCCCATGGGGTTACGTCGGTACCGAACGAAGCGGTAACCCGCCTGGAAATGCGATTCGGACCCTCCTGGGCCGGACTTGTGTAGATACCAATGGTCAGTTGGGGGAGGAGTCATCCCGTGGGCCTAAGACCAGTCCGTCATCCCTTTGCGCTCTCTCCCTTCTGCTGCGTGCTCTGCCGCCTACGAACGGCAGACCACGCAGTAGAACGAGAACAGAATAGTAGGTGTGGTACCACGGCTGCATAGGTACGGGTGGCGACTGCTCCCCCAACTGACGTTGGGAGTATCGTGAAACCAAAGAAAGTCTCTGCTTGGAAATGGCACTAGGAATTCCGATGCGCGATTTCCAAATTGCTTTCACCGGTGACTTCTTGAACGAGCGAGGAACGAGCGCCTTTGGCGACGTCGGCGTGAAGTTGCTCGAAGCTGTGCCGTACGTGCGTTATCGCTTCATCGAGGATCTGGCTCCGAAATCTGGCGATGCGTTCTATTGGCTGCCGCTCAAGACATCCGTGTCGCCCCGCACTGCTCGATCGGCCCGGTCGCGCTGGCCGCGGCCCTGCACTTCGACGTGAGCACACCGAACTTCATGATCCAGGAATCGTTCGCTGAATTCGACGTGCCGTGGCGAGCGAGCTTGGTGCGCGGGTGGAATCCCGTGCGGAACGGCGAACTAAGGACCGACGAATCAACAAGTGTCGGAGAATCGGCGTGACTCTGCTAGAGTTTGCGTGGTCGAGAGCGGAGTTTCAAGACCTTGTCAGGAGAGCCAAGGATGGCATTGCTACTTCAGGGGCAGTACGAACCGGATGTGCAGCAGCGGATGTGTGGATTTTTCGCGTCGTTGTCCGAGAAGGATCAGCGGCGCTTTGCCGCGCTGGAGGCTCGTCGCATCGGGCGCGGCGGCATCGAGTATGTGGCCGGAGTCTTGGGCTGTTCGCGCCGCACCATCGAACGCGGCAGGAACGAGTTGGACGAGTTGCCGCACGATCCCGCCGCGGGGCGGGTGCGGCGGCCGGGCGGCGGGCGAAAAAAAAGCTCGCGGCCGAGCCCGAACTCGAACGCAATCTGAAATCGGTCTTGGAAGTCCGCACGGCGGGCGATCCCGATGAGCCCGACGTGCGCTGGACC
>Ga0247727_10007099_pt1 | contig 21576 bp, 25 predicted proteins | sample WisWelCaveWW1625_FD_202498 | JGI IMG/M metagenome (GOLD analysis project Ga0247727, IMG submission 202498) | Biofilm microbial communities from Wishing Well Cave, Virginia, United States - WW16-25 | ecosystem: Environmental > Aquatic > Deep subsurface > Groundwater > Cave microbial mat | place... | reverse complement strand
AATCCGCTATGAGGCCGGCATCCAGCCCCTCGACAAGGTCGAGGGCGAAATCCAGAATCGCCTCTACTTCGAAAAAATCGAGCCGGCAATGCGCAAGTATCTCACCACGCTTCGCGAAGAAAGCTACATTGTCATCAAGCCCGGCTACACCGATACCGCTGCCGTCCCCGGCATCCCGATCCAAGAAGTCGAGCCCGGCGCCGACAATCCGGAAAAAGAAAAGGAGAGTAGGGGCCGCCGCTGGTACTGGCCCTTTGGCTCAGGCAAGTCGGAAAAACCATGAAGTCTTCCTACGTCGCCGACCTCCAGGCCGACCAGCCCGTCACATCCTTCTTTCTCGTCTGTGAAAAGGAAATTCGCACCGGCTCCACCGGCCGCTCGTATCTTCGCCTCGAACTAGGCGACCGCACCGGCACGATTGAAGCCAAAATGTGGGAAAAGTTTGAGGACTTGGTGGCCACCTTTGACCGCGATGATTTTGTCAAAGTCCAGGGCCGCATCGAGGCCTATCGCGGCAAGCCTCAGATCATTGTGGACCGGATTCGTCCGGCTCCTGATACCGAGGTTGACTTGGCTGACTTCTTCCCGCACACCGCGGAAGACGTTGATGCCCTTCATGCCGAGCTTCGTCGCCACGTTTCCGGGATGTCCAATCCTTGGCTGCGTCGTCTGCTCGAATCCATCCTGGACGATCCTGATCTTTCCGCTCGCCTGAAGCGCGCTCCCGCCGCCAAGACCATGCATCATGCCTGGCTCGGTGGTCTCATCGAGCACATTGCTGGCCTATGTCGTCTGTGCACCCTCGTTGCCGGCCACTATCCCGAAACCGATCTCGATCTACTTCTCACCGGAGCCATTCTCCACGACATTGGCAAGACCGAAGAGCTCTCCTACGAACGCTCGCTCGGGTACACCGACCCGGGTCAGCTCCTCGGCCACATCGTGCAGGGTCTGGCCATCGTCGGCCGAAAAATCGACGCCATCGCCGGCTTCCCTTCTGCTCTTCGATCGCTTGTCGAGCACCTCATCATCAGCCATCACGGCCGCTATGAATTTGGCTCCCCCAAACTGCCGGCCTTCCGCGAGGCCTTGATGCTCCATTATCTCGACGATCTCGACTCGAAGATGGCCGCCATTCGCGCCTCGCTGGCTTCGAGTGTGGGGGAAGGCTATTGGACCGCTTTTAATCAGGCACTTCAGCGGCGGATCCTTCGTGTAGACCAATTCCTGAAGGCTGATGCTTCCGCTGCACCACAACAACTCAAACTCGATGCCGCTGCCGGCTCCGGCCGCAAGGACTGATCCGTGGCTTCCTTTCCTCAACCCGCCGGCCACGAGCCTCGCGACACCGGTCTCGCTAAATCTGTCCTTGAGCTTGCCCCGCTCGAACTCGAGTGTATGAATACTCTCTGGCCCCTCGGCGAGGCCACCGTTCGCGACATCCAGCAGCAACTTGCTCCCTCGCTCCCGCGCGCCTACACCACGATCATGACCATCATGGACCGCCTCGCCCACAAGGGAGTTGTCTCGCGCCGCAAATCCGGCCGCGCCTGGCTCTATTGTCCGAATCTGAGCGCTGAAGAGGCCCGCTCTCGCGCCGTCAGTCGTCTCGTGGATGGTTTCTTCGAGGGCTCCCCAACCGCGCTCGCCGCCCACCTCTCCAGCTCGCAAGTTTCTGTTGGCGCTCCCCTCTCCTCGCGCCCCTCACACCCGGCACGTCCGCGCGCTGCCTCGGAGAGTGAAGCGGTTACTTTGCGCCGAGAGCCCGATTCCCCCGGTATTCAAGAGCCGCCGCGGACGGAAGAGCCTGCTCTAGTAGTTTCGCGCACGCGTCTCGACGATAGCTTGCTTTGATGCCCTTATTCGAGTTACGAATGACGGGTCACGATTTACGGACTGGGCCTCCGAGATGCTTCCCTCTACGCTAACAATTCGCAACGTAACCATCCGTCCGGCAACTGTTCTTGCTCCCATGGCCGGCGTCACCGATACAGTCTTCCGCCGCGTCATGCGTTCGCTTGGCGGTTGTGGCCTCATCATGACCGAGTTCACCTCGGCCGAAGGAGTTACCCGAAACGCTTCCCGCACTCTTCACTATCTATACTTTCATCCCGATGAGCGCCCCATCACTGCCCAACTCTTCGGCGCCAACCCAGAGGTCATGGCTTCCGCAGCTTCACTGGTCGAACAACTCGGCTTCGACATTGTGGATATCAACCTTGGCTGCCCCGCAAAGAAAGTTGTCAAGTGCGGCGGCTCAGGGCTCCTCTGCGACCTTCCCCTCCTGGAGCAGATTCTCCGTGCTGTCCGTGCCGCCGTCCGCATCCCGCTCACCATCAAAATTCGCGCTGGCTGGGACGATACGTCCATCGTTGCGACGGAAGTCGCCCGCATGGCCGAGCAGGTGGGCGTCGAAGCCATCGCCGTCCATCCCCGCACCCGTCTTCAGGGCTTGACCGGCCGCGCCGACTGGAGCATCATCCGCGACGTGAAGCAATCCGTCCGCATGCCCGTGATCGGCAATGGCGACATCAATTTGCCGGAGGACGCCGACCGTATGATCCGTGAAACCGGTTGCGACGCCGTCATGATTGGCCGCGCCGCCGCCACCAATCCTTGGATCTTCTGCCAGATCGAACAGTACACTGCCAGTGGCCGGTACGATCAGCCCACCGAAGCCGATCGCTATCGCCTCCTCTCCGGCTACTTTCGCAGCCTCGCCAATTCCGGTGTGCCCGACGCTCTCGGCAAAATGAAGCAGTTCGCCTGCTGGTTCACCCACGGCGTGCGCAATGGCGCCGAGTTGCGCCGCCAGGTCCACTCCTCGCGCGCAGCCACCGAAGTGCTCGACCGAGTGGAATCCTTCTTTTCTCAGATTGCCCTTGCTGGAGGTGACTTGTGAGCACAACGGGAGCTACAGGAACGATGCGCGAACGCCGCACCGAGCGTCGCATCGCCGTCCATCTTCCCCTTCAGGTTCGTGGAAAGGATCGTGACGGCGTCGCCTATGAAGTGTCCACGGAAACCGAAAACGTTTGTCGCTCGGGCACCGCCTTCGTGATCAGTCGTGAGATTGACCTCGGCGCAACCGTAGAAATCACCATCACCCTGCCGCCCAAGTATCGTCAGGAGGCCAGCGACTTCGCCACCGTCGGCCGTATTGTCCACGTGAAGCCGGGCAAATCGAAGCATGAAAAAGTGGTCGGCGTTGAGTTCACCGGCCCGCGATTCCATCGCATCTTCGCGCCTGAAACGCCCAGTTGAGCTCGCGCCTCGCGTAGAGCCCTTCTCGGTGTGCTCTGCATCTCTTCCTCTGTTTCCGCTGCCTGAAATCTGAGTTTGTTCTATGGGTAGGCTGTATTCCGGGAGCAGTGCAGTCTGAAATCGCAGAAGTTCTACTGCCTGTCGGTCAACAACACTCGGTAGGCGTCGCGCTTGGACAGCCCGCGCTCTCGTGCGGCCTGCTTGAGAGCGGCTTTGTGATCTAATTGCTCTTGCGTCATCAACTCCTCGACTCGCTCCGGCAGCGAAATCTTTGACGTCGCGATCGGCGCGACCTCCCCTGGCCCCACGAGTAAGGTAATTTCGCCCTTCGGCGACTTCGCGGCGAACCGTTCCGCCAGCTCCGCCAGTGTCCCGCGCACAAACTCTTCGTGTACCTTGGTCACTTCGCGCGCCACCACTCCCGGCCTTGCGCCCAGGATCTCCGCCGCATCGCGCAACATCTCCGCCAGCCGGTGCGGCGCCTCATAGAACGCAATCGTCCGCCGCTCGGCAGACAGTCGTTCGAGGGCCCGCCGGCGCTCTCCGGTGCGCGCCGGCAAAAAACCTACAAACACAAACTCCTCCGTCGGCAGTCCAGAAGCCGCCAGTGCCGCCACGAGCGCAGACGGGCCAGGAACGGGAACGACTGGAATCCCGTGTCTCTGGCACAATGTCACCAGCCGGTGTCCCGGGTCCGAAATCCCCGGGGTTCCCGCGTCGCTTACCATGGCCACTTGCGCCCCCTGCTCCAACTCGATCACCAGCTCCGCGGCCCGAGTCATCTCGTTATGCTCGTGGTAGCTCACCATGCGCTTTGAAATCTCGTAGTGAGTGAGCAGCTTCTGGGTCTGACGCGTGTCCTCGCAGGCAATCACGTCTGCCTCCCGCAGCACCCGCAAAGCCCGCAGCGTGATATCTTCCAGGTTGCCGATGGGTGTCGCCACCAGGTACAGGCAACCTGCCCTTTCTTCGGGCTGTTTCTTCCTTTTCATGCCTCGCAGTGTATCACGCCGCCCGCTCTCTTTGCCGCTCTCAGCGAAACGACCGAGCATTCTGCCCTGGCCGGAAAGTGTTGCTCTCATTCCCGTTCAATTGCTTTCAGTCAGTCCTCGTCATACCGCACAACCTAGCCCCATGTGTCATTGCCAAAAGTCCGTCGGTGCCGAACCACCCAAAGCTGGTCGGTTCTCTTAACGGTCGCATTCGGTTAGACCCCGAATTAGCCCTGCGTTGCGAGCTTCGATTCTCCCAGCCAGTCCCGTGCTAAGATTCATGGGTTGAGCCGTTGATGGAAGGAGCTTCAGCTTGCCTCTTTACGAATACGAATGTCAGAAATGTAATCGCCGCCACGAACGTATAGAAAAGCACTCCGGTCCATACCTCAAGAAGTGTCCCGATTGTGGCGGCAAACTCGAACGCCTCGTGGCTTCGCCCGCCATTCAATTCAAAGGCTCCGGCTGGTACGTCACCGACTACGGCGGAAAATCATCAGGCGACTCATCGAAATCCGAAAAGTCCGAGGCAAAGGACACCAAGGAAGGAAAAGAAACCAAGGAATCAAAATCCGACTCTTCCTCAAAGGACTCAAAACCCGCAAAGAAGCCTTGATGTGTACCTTGAGGAATTCTTGTTGAATGCTGACCGCTGAAAGCTGACTGCCGCCTGTCTACCGCTCCCTGTTCACATTTGTACTTTTCCTGCCACCGATCACCTGTCAGCTCTTCCTCACAGCTTCAACCCCTTCAAGTATTCCCGAAACTTTTCTCCGAGTTCTTCGTTCTGCAATGCAATTTCGACAGTCGCTTTCAGAAACCCCAGCTTGTCTCCCGCATCATACGAGATCCCTTCATAGATGTACGCCCACAGACCCTTCTCTGCCGCCAGCAGCCGCAGCGCGTCGGTCAACTGAATCTCGCCACCCGCTCCAGGCTTCGTGCGTTGCAAGCACTCAAAAATCTCCGGTGGCAGCACATACCGCCCCGTAATCCCCAAGTTTGACGGCGCCTCCGCCGGCTTCGGCTTCTCGACCAGCGTCTCCACCCTCAACAGCCGTTCGCCCCACTTTCCTTGAGGCGCTTTCTTCCCTCCAACGATCCCGTAAAGCTGTGTCTTCTCGTGCGGCACTTCTTCCACGGCGATCGCGCCCACTCCGGTTGCCTCATACACTTCGATCAATTGTCGTGTCGCCGGATTGGGTCCGGGAATGATCACGTCGCCCAGCAGCACAGCAAACGGCTCGTCTCCAACCAGGTCCTTGGCAATCAGAACGGCATGGCCGAGTCCCAGGGCCTCCTTCTGCCGCGTATAACTGATCTGCACCATGTCCGCCAGCTCGCGAACCATGTTCGCGTGTTTCGCCTTGCCCTTCTCCAGCAGAAAATGTTCCAACTCCGGCGCAGCATCAAAGTGATCTTCAATGGCCTTCTTATTCCGCCCGGTGATAATGATGATGCTCTCAATCCCGGATGCGACGCACTCCTCCACCACATACTGCACCAGCGGCTTGTCCACCACCGGCAGCATTTCCTTCGGCTGCGCCTTTGTCGCCGGCAAAAACCTCGTCCCCAGCCCCGCCGCCGGCAGCACCGCTTTCCTCACTCTCTTCGTCGTCATCGGTAGCGCCGGCAACCCGCCGGCTCTCTCTTTTCCGCTTTTCGGACCTCTAACCTCTTCTCCAGTGGTCTCGGCCCGGACCCGCAAGATACTGACACGCTCAACCTGTGTCAATCGGGCGGCCAGCGGGCTTTGTCTCAGAGTTTTTCAATCCACGGAGAGAACCGAATCTTTCGGACCTTCCGCTGCACACCCTCCTTTGAGTACCACCCTCTCTCAGTAAGAATGCGAACACTCGCCGGGTACGAACAGATACAGAAGTCGTGATCGCTTACCTGCACGCCCTTCGGCGGATTCGCCCACACCCGTTTGCCCGTCCGCGAGACAATGGTCAACCCACCTCTTCGCTGGTTCACGAACTTCATCGAGTCAGCAAGAATCATGATTGGTGCCCGCTGGTCTCTTGCGAATGACAATAGTGCTTGCGTTCCCGCCTTGTTCACGAATCCCTGCCCACCGATTTGGTCAGCCCCGAGCACGAGGACTGCATATGAGTCCTCTGGGGCGACCAAGCTGCCAAATATTCCCGCGTCGGTCGAGAGAAAAACGCGGATTCCGGCCTTGGCCAATCGCCGAGCCATTTCGCGCCCCTCGTAGGCCGGTCGTCCCTCCGCGCAGGCAACTCCCCACAGGCGGCCTCGACTATGAATCAAAGCCCTAAGGACGGTTGAGCTATAGGAGTAGGTCACCGCAAGCTTTCTTGGGCCCTTTCCGAGAGCTTTTTTAAACTGGGTTGCAATCGCCCGAGGTGCAGTCCGAAGGATTCGACGGAATTCCTGGCACGAGCCCTTCAGTTGCAATGCCGGATCTTGCGCCTCGGCCGCCAGTGCCACCGCATTCGCAAGTCGCGTCATGGGCGCCATGGCAACATGCGTTTGAAGCAAATGGCAAGTTAAGCCGAGAAGTTGATTCTTTGTGGGCTTCGGACAGCGCTTAAGCCACTGTTCGACCGCACCCACCGTTCGCAGGGCAATCTCTGCGGCACCAGAACGATCATCGTTCGATATTGCCCGGATTTCCCAATCCAGCTTTCTATCCACGCACGTATGCTAGCATGGAGCATTGAACCATTGGCTCATTCCCTCATTGACGATTGAGCTCTGCCTTAGGCCTGATCTCTTCGATGATTCAATGATCCGATGATTCACTGAAACAATGGCCAAGATCCTCGGCATCGAATCCTCCTGCGACGAAACTGCCGCGGCCGTTGTTGCCGACGGCCGTCGCATTCTCTCCTCCATCGTTGCCTCACAAATCAACCTGCACGCCAAGTACGGTGGCGTCGTCCCCGAGCTCGCCTCGCGTGAACACCTTCGCCAGATTGTTCCTGTCGTACGAGAAGCTCTCGAACAAGCTGGACTGTCGCTGACTGATGTGGATGCCTTCGCGGTCACTCGCGGCCCCGGCCTGATCGGTTCGCTTCTGGTGGGCGTCACCTACGGCAAGGTCTTGGCCATGTCCACCGGCAAACCGCTCATCCCGGTGAATCACCTCGAAGGCCACGTCCACGCCGTTTTTCTCGAAGCTCATCTCGCTGGCCGCCAACCTGCGCTTCCCGCTGTTTGTCTCATCGTTTCCGGTGGTCACACGGTTCTTTATGACGTGCACGCCTCGTCGACAAATAGTGGCGCCTTGAATTTCACTTATCGCCGCATCGGGCACACGCGCGACGACGCTGCGGGCGAAGCCTACGACAAAGTCTCCAAACTCCTTGCCCTCGGCTACCCGGGCGGCCCCGTCATTGACCAGCTTGCCTCCGGGGCAGGGAGCGACACTATCGCCCTAGCCCGCGACATCCGATTCGGCGCTACAAAAATGAAAGGGAATCCCTACGACTTCAGCTTCAGCGGCCTCAAAACAGCCGTGCTTTATTACGTGCGCGCGCACCCTGAGCTTCAGCCCGCAATCGACATCCGCGCCAAAGCCCTGCGCGACGGCCGCCGCAAAGCCGCCGAGCTTCTCCCGCTATGCACGCCGCAAACTCTGGCTTTATTAGTGAGTTTTCAAAACGCCGTGGTGGACGAACTCGTCACTCGCACCATCGCCGCCGCGGAGGAAGCCAACGCCCGCAGCATTCTCGTCTCCGGCGGGGTCGCTGCCAACTCCAAGCTTCGCCGCGCCTTCGAAGGAGAGGCAGGGAAGCGCGGCCTCGATGTCTTCTTCCCCAGCCGCGCCCTCTCCACCGACAACGCTGCAATGATCGCCGCTGCCGCCTACCCGCGCTTTCTCGCCGGCGAGCGCGCCGGGCTCGACCTCAACGCCGAAGCGAACCTGCCCCTGGCCTGACGCGCCGTCGGCACGTGCCGTCTTTTTTTCTGACCGCCTACTTACCTCAGCTCTCCGACTTCTGCCTCTAGCTATCCATATTCCAAGTATCCGCCACTGCTTTCCATTTGGTGTCAGCCTGTTTCTTCCACACCACTAGGTATTTCCCGATGACGGTGGATGTCTTGCCCTTCTTGTCTTTCACCGTCTGAGTGAATTTCCCCGCTTCATACGCCAGGTCGCCATGATGGGCAAGGGTGAGGTCGGTGGTTTCGATGGAGGTCAGATCCGCGGGTTGACCGAAAACTCCCTCCCAAACCTTCCTGCGCTCGTCGGGGGTGGAAGCGCGCGCCATTCTGTCCGGAAGGATGCATGCGTCCGCGGCATAGAATGAAAGCGTACCCTCCAGGTCCTTGGCCTTGATGGCCGCGCCCCATGCAGTGGCCTCAGCGCGAATGGCCTTTTCCTCTGCTGCCAGGTCCACAGCCGGTGTCGCCGGAGCCGGGGGTTGAGACCCACAGCCCGTGGCCAACGCGAACGCGACAACTACAGCCAATGCAACTCCCCACATTCCCTGCTTTCGTGTCATGGTTGTCCTCCTCCTGGGCGGGCACTTTGCCCTGAGCGTGGCCTGATGTCAAGCTCCTGTCCACGTCCCCTGAGGCGGGTCAACTTGCTCCTGTTATACAATTCGCCGCTATGCGCATTGCCGTGGATACCGGCGGCACCTTCACCGACTGCGTCTTCGTTCGCAACGGCTGCCTGGAAATCCTCAAAGTCCCTTCCACCCCGCGCAATCCGGCCGAAGCCATCGGCAACGCCCTTCAAAAAATTCTGGCCGACGATCGCGACGCCACTTCTCCTCTCGACCTAACCTGCGGCACCACGGTCGGTACCAACGCCCTCCTCGAACGCCGCGGTGCCCGCGTCGCTCTGGTCACTACCGCCGGCTTTGAAGACGTCCTCGAAATCGGCCGCCAGGCCCGCCCCCGCCTTTACGACTTCTTCGTCGACCGCCCCGCGCCTCTCGTCCCTCGCCAACGCCGTTTCGGCCTGCACGAACGTATTGCGGCCGACGGCCGCGCCTTGAGGAAACCCTCACGCGCCGAGCTCACGCGTATCGTCCGCCTCGTCGAACGCAGCGCCGCACAATCTGTTGCCGTCTGCCTACTGTTTTCCTTCACCAATCCGGCCCATGAACTGGCTCTCGCCAACGCCCTTCGCCGACGCGGCTTCGCCCTTGTCTCCGTCTCCCACGAAATCCTCCCCGAGTTCCGCGAGTACGAGCGCACCGCCACGACCGTCGTGAATGCCTACCTCGCTCCGGTCATGACTCGCTACCTGGCCGATATCGCGCGGGAAGCCTCCGCCGTCTCGTTAAAGTCCGCCCCGCGCCCCCAGGTCCGCATTATGCTGTCGAGCGGCGGCATCGTCTCCGCTGCAGTGGCTTCGCGCGAACCCGTCCGCACAATTCTCTCCGGCCCCGCTGGTGGCATTCTTGGTGCGCAATACGTTGCCGGGCTGGCCGGTTTTCCGCGCATCATCAGTTTCGACATGGGCGGCACGTCCACCGACGTTGCGCTCGTCGAGGACGACCTCCGCACCACCAACGAATCAATGGTAGCCGATCTTCCCGTCGCCGTTCCCATGCTCGACATTCACACCGTCGGCGCTGGTGGTGGCTCGATCGGCCGTTTCGACCGCGCCGGTGCCTTGCGTGTCGGCCCGGAGAGCGCCGGAGCCGACCCCGGCCCCATCTGTTACGGTCGCGGTGAACTCCCTACGGTCACCGACGCCCATCTTGTCCTCGGCCGCATTGCACCCGAGGGTTTTCTCGGCGGCGAGTTTCTTCTCGATGAGAACCGTACCCTCGACTTCATGCGTCGCCACTCATCACCAATGCGCTCGATCGAACGCTTTGCTCAGGGCATCCTCGACGTCGCCAACGCCGTCATGGAAAAAGCTATCCGCGTCATCTCCATTGAGCGGGGTTACGACCCTCGCGACTACACCTTGGTCGCTTTCGGCGGTGCCGGCGGCCTCCACGCCTGCGACCTCGCCGCCGCCCTTGGGATGCCTCGCGTCCTCGTCCCTCGCTTTCCCGGGGCACTCTCTGCGCTCGGCATTCTCCGCGCGGACGTTGTCCGCGATTTCTCGCAAACTGTTCGCTGGCCAGTGGACTCGCTCCCTCGCACTCGCGCGCGCCTCGCCCGTATCTTCAAATCTCTCGAGCGCCGCGGCTCCCGTGAGTTTCGCGCCGAAGGCTTTTCCGCCAAGCAGATCCATATCCAATGCCTCCTCGACTTGCGTTACCTCGGCCAAGCCTTTGAGCTGGCAGTCCCAGCCTCCGGCAATTTCGTCGCCGCTTTCCATCGCGCCCACGATCGTCGCTACGGCTACTCCGACCCTGCACGCCCCGTCGAAGTCGTCACCTTGCGCGCACGCCTCTCCGGTCGTACGCCCAAGCCTGCCCTCCCCCGCTCCCGCCCCGCCGGAGCAAACGCTCGGGCCGCCATCATCGGTTCGCGCCGCGCTATCTTCTTCGGCCGAGCCTTTGATACCCCCATCTACGACCGCAGCAAGCTTCGCGCCGGCAAACGCTTCCGCGGTCCCGCTATCATCATGGAGTACAGCGCCACCACCGTTCTTCCCCCCGGCTGGCTCGCTCGCGTTGACTCGCACGAAAGCTTGGTTCTCTCTCAGGACGGGAAATAATTATGCCATTCGACCCCACCCGTCTCGAAATCTTCAAAAACCTCTTCCACTCGGTTGCGGAAGAGATGGGTGCCGCTCTTCGCCGCAGCTCGTTTTCTCCCAACATTAAGGAACGACGAGACTACTCTTGCGCCGTGTTCGACTCGGCCGGCCAGGTTCTTGCAATGGGCGATCACATGCCGGTGCATCTCGGCTCTATGCCCCTGTCCGTCGCTGCCGCCATTGCCGCCCTTCATCTCAGGCCCGGCGACGCTGCTCTTCTCAACGACCCTTACGCTGGCGGCACCCATCTTCCGGATCTCACCCTGGTCATGCCGGTGTTTCTGTCGAACTCCCGTCGCCCCATCTTCTACGTCGCCAACCGCGCCCATCATGCCGACATTGGCGGCTCGCAGGCCGGCTCGATGGGCCTCGCCCGCGAAATCTTTCAGGAAGGGTTTCGCATTCCCCCGGTAAAGCTCCTTGAAGCCGGTCGCCTCTCGCCTTCGGTCATGGCTCTGCTTCTCGGCAATGTTCGCACCGCCGGCGAACGCGAAGGCGACCTCACCGCGCAGATCGCTTCCTGTCGCATCGGCGCACGGCGTCTCGCTTCCATCGTCGCGAAGTACGGCCGCCGCGAAGTCGCTTGCTACTCTCGCTATCTCTTGGACTACTCCGCCACGATGATGCGCGCCGCTCTCCGCTCGATTCCAGATGGGGTTTATCGCGCCGAAGACTTCCTAGACGACGACGGCATCTCCTCCCGCCCCCTTCGAATTGCCGCTACTATCGGCATCCGCGGCGAACGGGCCTACGTTGACTTCACCGGCTCCTCTCCCCAATGCGAAGGCAGTGTCAACGCTGTCGCTGCCATTGCCTGGTCCGCCGTGTTCTACTGCTTCCGCTGCCTGCTCGATGAAGAAGTTCCCGCCACCTCCGGGCTGATGCGTCCCATCCGCGTCCACGCTCCTGCAGGTACCATCGTTAACGCCCGCCCGCCCGCGGCCGTTGCCGGCGGCAACGTCGAAACCTCACAACGCATCGTCGACACGCTCCTTCGCGCTCTCTCCCGCGCCGTCCCGAATCGCATTCCGGCTGCCAGCCAGGGCACCATGAACAACCTCACGTTTGGCGGCACAGACCCCCGTACCGGCACTCCTTTCGCGTACTATGAAACCATCGCGGGCGGACTGGGTGCTCGCCCAGGGAAGGATGGCATTAGCGGCATTCACACGCACATGACCAATTCCCTCAATACCCCCATCGAAGTCCTCGAACACGCCTATCCCGTGCGCGTCCGCTGCTATGCCCTGCGACGTGGCTCAGGCGGTCGCGGGCGCTGGCGCGGGGGCGATGGCGTCATCCGCGAAATCGAGTTGCTCACTGAAACTCAGGTAGGGATCCTCTCCGACCGCAGGAAAACCGCTCCTTATGGGCTGGCCGGCGGTGGACCCGGCGCGAGAGGGAAGAACACTCTGCTTATTGGTGGTCGTGCCCGTCAGCTTCCAGGCAAGTGCGTCTTCTACGCGCCGCCCGGTGCCATTGTCCGCATTGAGTCCCCAGGCGCCGGGGCCTGGGGCAAGTCACCTGCCGCACGCTCGCCCCGCGGAAAGAAACCTCGCCGCAAAAAATAACCTCCGCGTCTCACCACCGCGGAGGTCAAGCAAATCCTCACATTCTCATTCTTCTTTGCAAGCTGAAGACCAGGAGCTTCCAGCTGGGACCCGTCAGCCTCCTCGATAACGGCTACTCTCTTACCTCTATCGCCACTGGCATTTGCAGCTTGGCTTTCGCCAGCGACTTCACCAGCGCGCCCTCGATACTGGCCTCGCTCGTATTTCGAGCTGTAGCCAGTTCGCTCACCAGCAGGAACTTCGCCCGCTCCAGCATTTTCTTCTCTCGGAACGACAATGGCTTCGTCCGGCTCAACGCCACAAGGCTCTTGAGCACTGCCGCCACTTCGATGAGCGCGCCGGTGCGCATTCGTTCGGAATTTTCTTTGAAACGGTGCTTCCAATCGTGGTGTGAGTTGTATTTGCCATTTTCTATGAAGTTGAGCACTTTGCCAGCTTCCATGGGCCGGATGACCGCGCGCAACCCCACTGCGTCCGCGTTGGACTGGGGCACCATGACCCGCAGCCCGCTCGAGGCGATTCGCAACATGAAATATTTTTCCGTCTTCCCGTTTAGGACACCATAACTGATCTGTTCGATGATCCCGACACCATGGTTCGGATAAACTACTTTTTCCCCAATCTTAAACTCCATATTGGATTCCCCCCAGAGGTGAGCACTCTCTAGTCTAAGAGATTCACCCCCGGCGAGTCAACATATATCTCATCCTTTCAGTAGCTTAACTCCGGTTTCCGCGAAGGCTTTGGAACCACAATTGCTCCCAAGCTGACTGCCCCTCTCTGCGCCTGCCGGTTGCCTTTTGGGCTACAATCTGAGGCGTGCTGGTCCTCTCGGTAGATACGAGCTCCAAGTCTGGCAGCGTGGCCCTGTTGCGTGGCTCGACCCTGCTTGCCTGTCTATCTGACACCAGTGACGAGCCTTACTCCTCCCGCCTCTTTCGGTACCTCGAGGCCATTCTGCACGAGCAGGCCGTCAGGTTAGCCCAAATCGACCTCTACGCTGTTTCCTCTGGCCCGGGCACGTTTACCGGCTTGCGCGTCGGCCTCACCGCGGTTAAGGGTTGGGCAGAGGTCTTTCGCAAGCCGATAGCCCCGGTCAGCAGCCTCGAAGCGGTGGCCGCACAATCCACCTCACGGCATGCCCTACTGGCCCCCGTCCTGGACGCCCACCGCGGTCAAATCTTTGGGGGGCTTTACGAGCCCTGCGGAGACGGTCTCCGACGTTGTACGGACGACGTTGTGATGACTGCAACCGAGTACCTACAGTTGGTTTACTCAGAGGCTGCGGGTGCGCTAGTTGCCTTTCTGTCTCCCCATCCGTTGGTGCTTCGCCCTGCCCTGGATGCCTCGCCCTTTCGCACAAGCCCGATACAAGAGGCTTCGCCAGTCCTTGCTCCACTGATTGGCAGCATTGGCCTGGAGCTGGCCCAGCGTGGGAAACTCGTAGATTCTCTCACACTTGATGCACACTACGTTCGCCGTTCAGACGCCGAGCTACTCTGGAAGGGTCCCGCTTGATGCACAAGGATGTCCTCATTCGCGGCATCCAGCCTCCCGACATTCCAGCCGTTCTCCAGATTCAGGCCGACAGCCCTGAAGCCTCGCGCTGGTCCGCTCACGATTACGGCCGCGCTTGCGATGGCTTATTTCACGGAGTTGTGGCCCTCAAAGACGGCCTTCTTGCTGGCTTTCTTGTCGCGCGTGGAGCCGACGAAGATGTGGAGATCCTCAATCTCGCCGTACATGCTGCCCTTCGCCGTCAGGGGATTGCCACGGGGCTCCTGGCGGCGGTGCTGGCCCAGGCCCGCTCCCGTGCCGCAAAAATTTGTTTCCTCGAGGTTCGCCACACCAATTCCGCCGCTATCTCTCTCTACTTGCGCCACGGATTCATACAGATGGGTTGCCGTCCTGGCTACTATTCCGATCCTCCAGGCGACGCACTCCTATTCAAGCTGTCTTTGTGATTTCAGTCTCAGCGTTGCGCACGGCGGAAGGGAACACGCGCGACCCTCTTTTGACTGTCATCAAGAAGAAATTCAGAGTGCTGCTTGTATCAACCCTTTTCGCCTACTTTTCTCTTGGTACTTCACTGCTACTGTGCTAGCTTTAGGCCGATTCGATTTCTTCTTCAACCAATGAGGGGGGAACTGATGCCCATCCCGCCCCGGGAGATCCGCGAACACCTATTGGCCAGCAATCCCGAATTTCAACAGCTCGCGCAAGTGCATTCCGAGTACGAAGCGCAGCTGGAACAACTCACCACGTCCCCCTATCTCAGCTCCGAAGATTTTCTCCTTCAAATCGAACTTAAGAAACGCAAGCTGCGCGCCAAAGATGCCATGGAGCGGATAATCGCCAGCCACAGCCGCGAACTGGCCTCCCAGTAACTTTGCACTGCGGGCCGTCCAACTTCCCCCTTATGTCGTAGAATAAAGGTGTGCGCGGCGGACTTCCCGCCCGTTCTCCCTCATGGTGCGTGAAGGCTACATTTTCGCCTCGGTTCCGTTTCTCCTCGCCGTACTGGCCTTCGTCCTCGGCTGGCCTGTGCTGGGAGGAATTCTGCTTTTCCTCGCAGGCTTTGTCCTGTATTTTTTCCGTGATCCGGAGCGGCAGGTTCCTGCAGACCCGACCGTTGTTGTCTCCCCGGCCGATGGCCGTATCATGGAGATCGTGGAGGAGCCTCTGGGCTCCCGGATTGGTCGTCGCATCAGTATTTTCCTGGCAGTTTGGGACGTCCATGTGAACCGCGCCCCATATGCCGGACGCATTCGCGATGTGGAGTATCACCCGGGGCGCTTCCTTGCCGCTATGCGCTCGCGGGCATCGGCTGAGAACGAGCAAAACGTGTTCCATCTCGAAACAGCTCGCGGTGAGATCATCTTCAAACAAATTGCCGGATGGATCGCCCGGCGCGTCCTCAGTTGGAAATCGGCCGGCGATGTCGTTGCAGCCGGCGAGCGCGTTGGCATGATCCGCTTCGGCTCTCGCATGGACGTCTGGCTTCCTTTGGATATCGAAATCCTCGTCCGGCCGGGCCAGCACGTTACTGGCGGTTCGAGCGCCTTGGCGCGTTGGAAATGACTGAATTCGACAATGCCGCGGACTCTCCGGGCGGTCGCCGCTTTCGGAATCATCGTCTCCGCCGTGGCATCTACCTAATTCCCAGCATCTTCACGGTAGGCAATCTCTTTTGTGGCTACTACGCTATTTTGAACACCTTGAAGGGCGCTGACACAGATCTCGACTGGGCTGCCCGCGCCATTGGCTTTGCCGTCTTTTTCGACGCGATGGATGGCTTTGTCGCCCGCGCCTTCGGTGCCAACACTGAAATTGGCAAGCAATTTGACTCCCTGGCCGATATGGTCAGCTTTGGGATCGCTCCCGCCTTTCTGGCCTTTGCCTGGGGTGTCCGCGGCATCTTACAAAGCGAAGATGGCATCGCGCTTCAGGTTTACCAGCTTGGCTGGTTCATCAGCTTTGCGTTTGTGATTTGTTGCGCTTGGCGGTTGGCCCGCTTCAACGTTCAAGGAATGTCTGCCGTCGCGGGCTCAAAGTACTTCATCGGCATGCCTACGCCGGCCGCTGCGGGTATGATTGCAGCCATCGTCCATGCTTCGCGCACACCCGTTTCCGACTGGCGCTGGTCCCTCTCATGGCTTATCCTCGTCGCTGTTCTGTCCGCCCTTATGGCCTCCACCGTCCGTTACTACAGCCTCAAAGGCGCCGGCTGGATGCGTCGCCAACCCTCGCTCGTCTTCATCCTCATTGCTCTGCTGGTGGCCTCCATTGTCATGTTCTCTCAGGCTGTGCTTCTGCTAATTGCGGGCTCTTATGCTGTTTCAGGCATCATGCTGCACTTGCTCCGCCTGTTTCGCCACCGGCCCGTTTCGCACCCCGCCTGAGCCATGGCCGCCCCGATTCCAGCCCGCCCTCGTGCTTCTCGCTTCACGATTGCCGGTGCCTCCTCACTTCGTGGCAAGGAGCTTAAACAGCTTCTGGAAGCAAGCTCTCTTCCTATTGAAGACCTTCGCCTGCTCGACGAGGAGTTTGCTGCTGGGACTCTCACAGAGGCTGCGGGCGAGCCAACGATCATCCAGCCCGTGGACGAGGAAAGCTTTCAGGGTGCCCGTCTAGTTTTCTTCACCGGCTCACCCGCTTTTGCCCGCCGGCACCTACCCGTCGCACGTCGTATGGGCGCCACTGTCATTGACTTAAGCGATGGGCTCAGGGCTGCTCCGGCTGCCCGCGTTTGGATTCCCGTGCTTGATAAGCTCCTTCCGCCTCCGCCTCCCGTTCCCGGCGCTTCCGAAGGCGGCGAGGTTTACATTTCGCCCTCGGCTGCTGGCATTGTGGGTTGTATTCTTGCCGCTGCATTGGCTCCTCTCTCGGTGCGCCGACTGGCCACGGTCTTTTTTCAGCCTGTCTCCGAGTGCGGCGATAAGGGCATTGACGAGCTCGAATCTCAAACTGTCAAGCTCCTTTCCTTTCAACCCATCGCGCAAGAAGTCTTTGACACCCAGGTCGCTTTCAATATGCTCTCCCGCTACGGCGACTCCAGCCACGAGCGTCTCTCTGACTCTCGCGCAGCCATTGCCGCCTGTCTCCGGATCTACCTCGACGGCCGCGTGCCCATGCCCGCGGTCCAACTCGTTCATGCGCCGGTTTTCTATGCCGCTGCCTTTAGCGCATTCGCGGAGTTCGACCCCGCGCTCCAGCCCGCCGACCTCGGGAGTGCCCTCGAAACTGCTGGTGTCCGCTTGACCGCATCTGGCGATGCTCCCCCGTCCAATCTTTCTGCCGCTGGCTCCACAGACATTACTCTCGCCCGCATCGAGCGCGACCCTAATCTCCCGGGCGGTTTCTGGCTCTGGGGCGCCGTGGACAATTTTCGTCTCCCTGCCGCCAACGCCATTTCCATCGCCGAGCGCCTCCTTGCCTCCTGACACGCCCCAACTCGCTGCGTCTTTTCGGAGCGGAAAGGAGAGTCCACTCGTCCCGCGCGGCCGAATTTCCAATTTCGAATTTCGAATTTCCTTTCTTGCTGCACTGTGCCTCTGCGTCTCTGTGGCTCTCCTTTTCGGCTGCGGCTATCGCGTCGCCGGCCGCTCCCCCCGCATTCCGGCCAACATCAAAACCATTGCCGTGGTCGCCTTCGAAAATCAGACCACTCGGTATCGCATTGAGCAGCGCCTCACCCAGGCTGTCGTCCGCGAGTTCCTCGCACGGACGGGCTATCGCATCGTCTCCGACCCGACCGGTGCCGACGCCGTCCTCCGCGGCCAGGTTACTGGCATTGAGACCGCCGCAGTTCTCTTCGACCCCGCCACGGGCCAGGCCGGCGCGGGCCGCGCCACCACCATGCTCGTCACCGTTCACCTGAAGGTCTCACTTGTGGACGCGGCAGACAAAACTACGCTCTATCGCAACGAGAACTTCCTGTTTCGCCAGCCCTACGAAATCTCCACCGACGTTTCCAGCTTCTTCGAGGAGCAGGACCCTGCCCTCGGCCGCCTTGCCCGCGACTTTGCAGCTACCCTCGTCTCGGCTATATTGGAAAACTTCTAATGGCCGCACTCGACGCCAATCAATTTGTTGAACGCCTCACCCGCGGCAAACCTGTTCCCGCCGCACTCCTCCTCGGCGGCGACCTCTATCTCCGCGATCTTTGCCGCTCGAGGCTTGTCGAAACCATGGTCCCGAGCGAATCACGCGAATGGGGTGTTTCGCGTTACTCCGCTGCTGAAGATGATCTCGACCGCATCGTCGCTCAGTTGCAAACTCCCTCCATGCTTTCTCCTCGTCAGGTTGTCATCCTTCAGGACATCGAAGCTTGGCAGGGCAGGGAAGAGGAGGATGAAGGCAGCGGCCGCGAGTCCAGACGCTCTCCCCTCTGGCAGCCGCTTGCGGACTACCTCGACGATCCCGCGCCCTTTTCCTGTCTGCTTCTCGAGGCGGCCACCCTGGATCGCCGTACGAAGCTCTTCAAGATCCTCTCGGAAAAAACGATGGTCGTTTCGGTTGCGCTCGGCGAGACTCCGGAGCAACGCATCCCATTGGCCACCGTTCTGGTTCCTCAGATGGCCGCAGATCTCGGCAAGACGGTCGATAATGGGGCCGCTGCCAACCTCGCCGACCTCCTCGATGGGGACCTCTCTCGCATGCGCTCCGAGCTTGAAAAACTTGTGGCCTATGTCGCCGACCGCAAGCACATCACCTCAGAAGACGTGGATGCCCTTGTCATCTCTTCCAAGAAATACTCCGTCTGGCAGCTGGCCGACATGTTGGCCGAGCGACGCCGCCCTCCTGCACTGGCCTTTCTCGATAGCCTCCTGCGTGAAGGCGAGCAGCCTCCCGCCATCGTCGGCGCTCTCGCCTGGATGTATCGCAAGCTGATTGAAGCTCAGGAGCTTTCCCCGCGCACCTCGCCCGGCCAGGCGGCCGGTTTCCTGCGCATGCGCCAGTCGGCTGCCGCTATCGCCCTCGAACAATCTCGCAAGATCCCCCGCCGACAGCTCCTCGACGGCCTCGTCGCACTCTACGAAGCCGATAGCCGCCTTAAGTCCGGCCCATCCGACCCTCGCGCTGTCCTCGAATTCCTTCTCGCTCGTCTCATGTCTCCCTCCCCCGCTTAAGCTCTTCCGATTTCTGGCTGTTTTAGTGTAGGGTCGCAGCATGCTGCGCCCTCATTGCTACGCTTCTCATCGCACTCAAGTCCAGACAGCCCGAACGCAGCGAGATGATTGCTTCTGGCTTTTCTTGTAACTCTCCTCCCGGTGGCAGCACCTTTTATCTCCATCAAAACAAAAAGGCACGGTCTCCCGTGTCCTGGACAATTTCATCCCTACTCTTGCTGAGAGCTGATCGCTGAATACTGAAAGTTGCCTGCTGCCTCTAACCCCTTCGCTCTACTTCTTCAGCCCCGCTGCCGCAATCGTCAACCTCGACTTGTATCGATTTCCCGTATTCTCATGCAGGATTCCCTTGCCAATCGCCCGGTCGATCGCGGACATCGTTGGCCGAAGCAGTTCTCCTGCTTCCGTCGCATTGCCCGCATCAATCGCCGCCCGCATCTGTTTGATCATCGATCGAACTCGCGTCCGGTTCGCACGGTTCATGGCCGTTCGAACCTCATCGTGCCGGGCCTTTTTCAGTACCGAATTCTTGCGCTTTTTGACCTTGGTCGGCGTCCCTTGAGCCATTCCTGCTCCCTTACAGTTGATTTTCCGCAGTACTTGCGAATCAGCCAGCCTATCCGACGCCGCACCCATTGTCAAACTTGCTCGTCTCGTGGGTGATGCTCTAAATGTGTGTTGCTAGTGGTGGCGGTCGAGCTAGAAGGGGAGGCCATATTCTCACGCTGCCTCCAACAATTCTCGAACGGTCCAGATGTGGTCTGCGATGCCCGCTTGCATGGCGGGCGTCACCCGGAGCGTCTGATGCACGCGGCAGAAGTTGAAAAAGGCCATGTAAAGATCAACGGCGACTTTCAAATGTTCGAGCGTCTTGCTGAATCCGAGACTCAGCCGTGTGAAGCGGCGAAGATGTGTCCGCACGCTCAGGTTCGCCCTCTCGACATGGCTAGTGCTAATCCGTTCGAGTTTCGGGTTCCCGCTGATTGGGATAGGGACAATGGCCTTTACTTGAGTCGGGTTGTACCACTCCGGGCCTTCCGTGTCGGCTTTCCCATAGAGTTTCAGCAGTTGCGCGAAATCAACGTCCGCCCCAAACCGTTCTTCAATGACGGGAATGTACCAGCGCAAACCGTCCGTCGTGATTTGGAATCGCCCTACAACGCGCTCGCTCAAATCACGGATAAATTCGTCCGCGCTGGCCGCAACGCGCTTGCCCGTGTAATAGGACAAGACCATCTTCGTTTCGCTATCAATCGCCATCCAGACGTAGCAGTCGCCCCACTCTTCCGGCGCGTCACCGTACAGGTGGGCTTCTTTCGTGTGAACGAACGTCCAGGGTTCATCGGCCTGGACGAATCGCGGACGGATACCGCGCACGCGTTTGTCAAAAAGACTGCGGCACTTTTTCCCGACGGTGAGAAGGAGAGCGAGAATCGTTCCTTGGTGCGCACCGGTGATGCGCGACACGGCACGTATGCTCATTCCCTCAAGCAAGAGCGTCACGATCTGGGCGGCCTTCTCAGTCGAGACATAGTGTCGTCCAAGAGGCTTCTGGCGCGGCGCGGAGAAAGTAGCCCTACAACCGGGGCAACGGTAACGCTGGATTCGCTTCCGTCCGTAAAATCCGAACCGCTTGGCTTCGTGGTGCTGGCATCTCAGGCAGGTCATTGGGCTTCTCCTTTTGACTTTCTGCGGGAGAAGCCCGAAAATGATTTTCTCGGGTTCAGATGCGGGCTTCGTCCGCGTTTGAATCAGCCCCCGTACTCGGTTCGCGCCGGGTACGGGGGTACTTCTTTTGTCCTACTCTTGTTCCCCCAAAGCTTTCAGCTCGTAGAAGACAGACCGGGTGTATTTACCATCAGCGGTTCTCTTGATTTTTCCAGCGTCAGCCAGTCGCTCCAAAGTCTGGCTAATCATCGAAGCAGGATTCGCATACCGACTAAGGTCGTAGCCATAAAAGACAAGTCCTTCTCTTACCTCTGGTGCGCTTATTGTCCCGGTGCGGCCATTCACGATGGCTTGGACGACATGGGATATTCCGACCTGGGTATCCAATTCCGTTTCGGCATCCCCCACCATGGCCGCCAACGCCCGAACGGCACTCTGGGCCTTGACGATCTTAAGAAACCACTCATCGCGCTGTTGGATTGCATGGGCAAGATCGCGCCGCGCCCGTTGCAAAGCCTTTTTGTAGTCTGCGTCCATCTGACAACTCCTAATACTCAAAAAGGATACTACTATGGATACTCAAACAAGTCAAGAAGAAAATAAGGACTCCCAATCCCTGTGGGATCAAGCAATTAACGATGCCACGAAGAAGCTGGAAAGGGCCAACAGGAGAGTTAAGAACCTGAAGGCTGCCCTAGAGACTTTTAGGAGGAATCGGACTACCCGCACACCGTGGCCCGGTTCTCGTCCAGCGGCAACACGGAATTAGAGCACTACCCGTTTCGTACCCTTTCTGTCATACTTTG
>Ga0247727_10007098_pt1 | contig 21577 bp, 16 predicted proteins | sample WisWelCaveWW1625_FD_202498 | JGI IMG/M metagenome (GOLD analysis project Ga0247727, IMG submission 202498) | Biofilm microbial communities from Wishing Well Cave, Virginia, United States - WW16-25 | ecosystem: Environmental > Aquatic > Deep subsurface > Groundwater > Cave microbial mat | place... | reverse complement strand
GAGCGCGCCAAGCGGCGCGAGTTGAGTTTGGAGATGCTGGAAGCCGTCGGGCTGAGCCATCGTCCCAACCATCGCCCGACCGAGCTTTCCGGCGGCGAGAACCAGCGGGTGGCCATCGCGCGCGCGTTGGTGACGAAACCGCAAATCATTTTTGCCGATGAGCCGACCGGCAATCTCGACACCAAAACCGGCCATGAGATTATGGAGATTCTGCGCCAGTTGAATGAACGCGGCACAACCATCGTGCTGGTGACGCACGAAATGAGCAAAGCGAAATGGGCGCGCCGCCTCGTTCACATGCAGGACGGCAAAATTCTGCGCGAGTTGGTCGACGACGAGATTCAACAGTTGAAGGATTTGTTTCAAGAGTTGCCGCAGGCTTAGAAAAAAATTGACAACGGGTTGACCGCTCTCTTGCACTTACCGGGCGTAAAATAATTTGCGCGAAAACGCGCGAAAGTGCGTATAAAAAGAGAGTCGGTGTAGAAGCAAGCATATTCATTCAGTTTGACATCATGCAATTTTCGGAAAGCTTACGCATCGGCGTCAAAAGCATTCTCGTTCACAAGCTGCGCTCGTTTTTGACGACGCTGGGCGTGATTTTCGGCGTCGCCGCCGTCATCTCGATGCTGTCAATCGGCGAAGGCGCCAAGCGCGCCGCGGTTGAGCAGATCAAGCTTTTGGGAACGAACAACATCCGCGTCAATCATTTGAAGCTGACCGGCGAACAGGCCGAAGAAGCGGAGAAAAAACTCTCCGAGGGCTTGACCTATCACGATGGCCAATTGATCCGTGAGAACTTGCCCCACGTCAAAGGCATCGCCCCGGTGCGATTTGTTGAAGCGGCAATTTTGTTGGGCAACAAGGAATCAACCGGTCGCGTGGTCGGCACCGACGAATCTTATGAATGGGTGACTAATTTTCATCCCGGCGAAGGGCGTTTTATCACGGCGCTGGATGTGGCCGAAGCCAAACGCGTGTGCGTGATCGGTTCGGAAATTCGCAGTGAGCTGTTCGGTTATCGCAACCCCATCGGCCGTCGTATCAAAATCGGCGACACTTGGTTCGTGGTGAGCGGCGTCATGGAATCCAAGACGGTCAAAGAGGGCAAAGCCTCGGTGATCAAGCTGCGCAACATCAATAAAGATGTTTATATTCCCATCACCACGGCGCTGAAACGATACACCGACGAGGATCGGCCCAATTCGATTGAAGAAATCGCGATTCAGGTTGAGAAAGAAGAGCAGGTCGTGCCCACCTCCGAAGTGGTCAAACGTTTGCTCGCGCGCACCCACAACGGCGTCACGGATTATGAAATCATCATTCCCGCCGAATTGTTGGCGCAAAGCCAGAAAACGCAGCGCGTGTTCAACATCGTCATGGGTTCGATCGCGGCGATCTCGCTGTTGGTCGGCGGCATCGGCATCATGAATATCATGCTGGCGAGCGTGACCGAGCGCACCAAAGAGATCGGCACGCGCCGCGCCCTCGGGGCCACCGAGCGCGACATTCTCGGCCAGTTTCTCAACGAGACGGTGATGATCAGCGCCACCGGCGGCACGATTGGAATTATTTTAGGCGTTGCGATGGCGAAGGGCATCAACCTGTTTGCCGGATGGGACACGGTGATTTCGCTTTACAGCGTGGTAATTTCATTCGGCATCTCCGCGCTGGTCGGCATCGTGTTTGGAATTTATCCGGCGCGCCAGGCGGCCAAAATGGATCCGATTGCGGCGCTGCGATTTGAATAGCACAAAATAGACAGCGGTGACTGTGTTGGGAAACCGGTCACGAGAAATTCCCTGAAAAAAGGATTTTTCGTGGCCGGTTTTTGTTTTTAGGAAATTTTTGAAAAAAGAAAAAAAAGCTTGACTTATATGGAGAGATTTAATATCTTTTAACGCATTTTAATTTTTGGCGCGCGCGGCCTCCCCGATTGGTGTGACGTTAGGGATGTGTAGGGTTTTTTTAAGGTAAGCACAAAGGGGTTATCGGTACCACGCCCAAATCTCCATCACTCATCATTTTTTAAATCTCAACAAACGTCGACAAGAGAAACCGATAAGTCGCAACACTTGATTTTTCAACTTAGGTTTTATCGGATCGCGGAACGAAGGGCTTGAAGCTTTCAAGCGTCGCCTTTTCGCGGAACTTGGCTTAGTTGAGCCGGAGCAGAAAATAGATCACGCCGTTATTTTTGGCTGCCTCCCGCCGCTGAGCCGCTTGAATTTTTTTTGAGATTTGCCGTATGTCCTCGCTGCGCATACTCATGTATTGCAACGACAGTCGAGGATTGGGACAGACAACGCGCACGCTCAACATCGCGGCTTCCCTCTCCAAGGCGCTGGAAGGTTGCTCCATTCTGGTGCTGACTGATCTTTCCACCGTAGGCCGGTTTCGCCTGGCCGACCGCGTGGATTACGTTCACCTCCCCGTTCTGGAAACCAAAGACAAATTTGGCCAGCCCTTCAGCGGCCTCAATATCAAATACGAAAACAAGCTGCGCATTCGCCGCAAGATTGCGCAAAGCGCGATCAGAACTTTTCATCCGGACGTCGTCATTCTCGACGAAAGTTTGTTGAATCATCCGGAAGAAATGGAGAAGATCGTGGCTTGCATTGGCGACGAGCTGCCGGCAACCAAAATTCTTTGGGGCTTGTCCGACACGTTGGGCGCGCCGGAGCGGGTCGTGCGGCAATGGGAAAGCAACGGCGTTCTCGACGTCTTTGCGCGTTTTGCCGACGAGATTCTGATTTTCGGAACGCCGCAAGTTTTCGACGTCGTTGAGAAATATCAGTTGCCCGACGCGATCGCGCGCAAAATTTTTTACACCGGCTATCTCGCGCGGCTCGCCATGCCGTCGCGGCGCGTTTGTGAAAGCGTCGCCAAAATGAATCGCAACCTGCCGCTGGTGATGTTGTGTTCGGGCGGCGGCTCGGGCGACATGGCGATGGTCGACGCGTATTTAAGATTTTTGGAAAAAACCGCGGACGGCGGCCCCGCCTTTCAAAGTTTTGTCGTCGCCGGGCCGGCCATTGGCTCGCATGAAAAGCGCAGCCTGGCGCAGCGCGCGCAGAAATTGCCGAACGTGATGTTTCACCGCTTCGGCAAACACACTTTGCAATATGTCCGGTTTGCCGATCTCGTGATCGGCGCCGGTGAATACAATTTGACTTGTGAAATTCTGGCGCATCGCAAAGCGGCGCTGGCGGTGCCGAACGCCAAAGAATATCCCGGCAATTTTTCCCGCGCCCGTTTGCTGCACGGCCTCGGACTGATGACGTGCGTCGCGCCCGAAGATTATCACCCCTCGGTTCTGAAAGATGTGATGGCGAAATCGCTGTTCAATGGCCCGCGTCTTGTGCAAAAATCCCAATACGAAGGCATTCCGTTGGACGGCTTCGCCAAAATTGCGGAACGCATTCGGAAGATCAGCGGCTTGTCACGGCCGGCTCAACTCAAAGTGGCTTCTTAAATAAACGGAAGTTTTTTGCCGGCCGGAGGCTTTGCTCAATTGCGGTTGCGTAGGAACCAGCCGCAACATAATTTATTTGCCGTGTCACTCAACTTCGCACGTGATTACTTATGACGCACGGACCAGTTACAAGGGTTTTGATTTATTCCCAGGACGGCTTCGGCTTGGGACATCTGCGACGCAATCTCAACATCTGCACCCAGATCAAAAAGCGCCGCGCCCAGGCTTCGTGTCTCATCATCGCGGACTCCCCGGTAGCCCCCTTCTTCAAACTGCCGTCTAACTGCGATTTCATCAAAATCCCAACCATCGTCAAGGTTGACACCGGCATTTGGCGGTCCGATCGTTTGCCGATGAGCGAGCGTGAATTATTGGCGATTCGCTCGGACATCATTCGCAACGTCGCCGTCAGTTATCAGCCCGACGTTTTTCTCGTGGATCACATGCCGCACGGCGCGCTCGGCGAGCTGGCGGAGCCTTTGCAAATTTTGAAAGATCACAGCCCGCACACCAAAGTGGTGTTGGGCATTCGCGATATTTTGGGCGCGCCGGAAGTGATTCGCCGGCAATGGAAAAATGAAGGCGCTTTCTCTGCCATCGAATCGTTTTACGACGCCGTGTTTATTTATGGCTGCGCCGATTTGTTCGACGTACTGAAAGAATATGATTTTCCGGCGGTGATGGCCGCCAAAGTGCGTTATTGCGGTTACGTTTGCCGCGAAACGATCGAGCCGTCGCCGAGGGAAAAAAAGAAACGCAAAACGCAGAAAGAAAAATTCATTCTTGTCACCGGCGGCGGCGGCGCGGACGCTTCTTTTTTTATGGATCAATTTATCGATGCCGCGCGTTTGCTGCGGTCCGATTTGCGCTTTCAGGCCTTCGTCACCACCGGCCCGTTCATGAACAGGGATCAGCGCAAGCTGCTGAATCGCAAAACCAAAAATCTGCCGATCGTGGTGAGCCGGGGAGGAGAAAACAGCATCCAATATTTGCGGCGCGCTCATCTCATCATCTCGATGGCCGGCTACAACACCATCAGCGAGATTCTGCATTTTCGCAAAAACGCCATCGTCGTTCCCCGCGCCGGCCCGAGCGCCGAGCAGAGCATCCGCTCGCGGCTGATGGCCGAACGCGGCCTGTTCAGCACGATTCATCCGACGCGCCTGACTGCGGAAAATTTGGCGGAATTGATCTGGCAGCGGCTGCATAAACGCCAGCGCATGGACGAAGCCCTGATACCGGATCTCGGCGGCGCCTCGCGTGTCGCCGCTTTCATGCTGAATGGCGAAAGTTAGAAATTTTTTAAAATGAATTTTGAAAAAGACGGACGATGGGATATAGCCAAATGAATCATCCTTTGATTACCGGCAAAAAATAGGGCTGCGGAGGCGGTAGAATAAATTTTACCTCGAATAGACATTATGCAACGCGCGACGCACAACCACGAACCGAAAGAAACGACCGGTTTTATTCTCAAGGGCTATCCGCGGCTTTCGGAAACGTTCATTGTCAATGAGATTCTGCTGTTGGAGCAAATGGGGCAGCGGTTGCATATTTTCGCCATGCGGAATCCGGGCGAAACGAAAGTGCACGAGAGCGTCGCCCGCGTGCGCGCGAAAGTGACTTACTTTCCGGATTATTTTTGGCGCTTTTTCTTTTCGTTCATCGGCGCGAACGTGCGGTTGTGGTGGAATCGTCCTCGCTTGTATTGGCCGGCGTTTCGATTCGCGATGCGGCGTAGTTTGCTGCAGCGCAGCTCGTCGACGATCAAACGCTTCGCGCAGGCCGCCTATCTCGTGCAGAGAAGTTTGCCCGGCACCGAGGTCGCGCATTTTCATGCGCACTTCAGTCATGGGCCAACCACCGTTGCGTACTTCGCGAGCTGGCTGACCGGCATGAACTACAGTTTTAGCGCGCATGCGAAAGACATTTATTTGCAGGAAAACGATTTTTTGCGCGAAAAGATTCGTCGCGCGCAATTCGTCGTCACCTGCACGGAATTTAATCGCGCGCATCTTTCGCGCGTCGGTGGCGCGGATGCGCCGGTTTATCGCGTTTATCATGGCAACGATCTTCGCCTTTTCAAACCGGAGTGCGCCAAGCCGTCGAACGAATCGTGTCCGGTCATACTTTCGGTCGGGCGATTCGTGCCCAAGAAAGGTTTTCCCGTGCTCGTGCAAGCCCTGCACTACCTGCGACAGGCCGGGTTACATTTTCGTGCTTATCTCATCGGCGGCGGCCCGCTGAAAAATGAATTGGAGAAGGTGGTGTCAAGTTTTGGACTGCGCGATTGTGTCACCACACTCAATCAAATGTCGCAAACCGAGTTGCTGACATATTATCGCCAGGCCGACGTTTTTGCGCTCGCCTGCGAAGTGCAGAACGACGGCGACCGCGACGGAATTCCGAATGTGTTAGTGGAAGCCATGGCCATGGGCATACCGGTCGTCTCCACCGCCATTTCCGGCATTCCGGAGTTGGTGGAAAACGGCGTCAGCGGCTTGTTGGTGCCGGAGAAAGATGCCGCAGCGCTGGCGAAAGCTTTAAAAACCTTGCTGCTGCAGCCGGAAGCTGCGCAACATCTTGGCGCCGCCGGCCGCGCCAAAGTCGAAAAGGATTTTGACGCGCAGCGCAACGTGGAAAAAATCGGCGAACTTCTGCGCGGCGCGATCATGCGCGGTACAATTAAAGCAATTGTTCGCGACCCGGCGATACGGCATCCGTCGCAGCGTTTCGACAAAACGGATCAGCCCGTTGCCGTTGCTTCCTTGTCGTGAGACAGCTTAAGAAATTTTTTCATAGATCAATTGCTGATCACTCAATTCCTAACAACCATTATGGCGCGTAGTGAAGCATGAGTGAGAAGTGAAGTGGTTGAATTTCAGCTCTGAGGGTAGCATCATGTCTACAGCATCTTCCGCACCGGTGTTTCACGATAAGTTGTATACGTTGGACATTGCACTCGATCCCCAACGGATGCGACAAACCTTTGCTTTCCTCGTTCATGAGCATTGGGGTGAATCTTTTGAAGTGCGTAACCTTGAGATCGAAGTCATTCGCCGGCGCAATCAGCGTTGCGTGATTCGCTATCGTGTCGAGGCGTTGGACACCGCCACCCGGCGGAAATGCGAATGGCGGGTGATCGGAAAAGTTTATAAAGCCAAGCGCGGCGAGCGCGTCTTCGAAACGATGCAACAATTGTGGCGGAACGGCTTCGCCCGCGATGCGGCCGATGGCGTCAGCATTCCCGAGCCGCTCTACTTTTCGTCTTCGCTGTGCATGCTCTTTCAGGAAGAAGTTCCGGGCCTGCCGGTAAAAACATTGATCAAGCAGGCGCCCAACCCGTCGCATTTCCGGCAACTGGCGCGCACCATCGCGAAGCTGCATCGCTGCGCGCTCGTGCCGGATCAGCAGTTTCTTGTCAAAGATCATTTGTTGCGCTGCCATCCGCGCTATCCGTTTCTCGAGCTCGCCTGTCCGGAATTGGAAAACCGCATCGAGTACATCGTGCAAACCGTGCAGAAAATCGAAACCGATTTGATTCGCAGCGCCAGGCTCACGCCGATTCACGGCGATTTTCATCTCGGCCAGATTCATCTCGAAAACGGCTGCGCCTGGTTGATCGATTTCGACGCGCTCGGCCACGGCGATCCCGCTTCGGATTTGGGCAACGTGCTGGTGTTTCTGCGCGGCAAAATTAAAAAGAATCCCGGCGTCGTCGAGCTGATTCACGCGTTTCTCAATGAATATTTTTCCACGATGGATCGCGACATTGCCAACCGGATTTTGCTTTACGAAGGCTTGACGCATTTGCGCCGCGCCTGCAAATGTTTGCGCCTGCAGGAAGAAGGCTGGCGCCGCCGCGTCAATCGCATGGTTGATGATGGCGTCGCCTGCATCGAAGAAATGAAGAACAACGGCTGGACGGCCGATCGTTATCTGTTTGGCCGCGATGCCGACGAAGAGTATCATGATCTTGAAGAAGCGGAAGCCGGCGTCCACTAAGCGCAAGGCCGGTTGTTTTTTAGCATGAAATGTCATTAAGAATTTATTGAAACGCGACGTTTATGGAACTCATCGAATTTAACGGCCTTCGCCTCGGCCAGGCCGTCAAGATCAGCGGCAAGTATCGCGAAGACGCGGGCTTTCTCGCCGTCGAAATCGCTTTGGCGCCGCCGGCCGGCGACGCCGAACTCGAATCGGTGGTTCAGAGCGTCGATCTAAAACGAAACCTGTTGCGCCTTTGCAATCAGAGCATTGCGTTGCTCAACGATATCGAATTAAAAGATATGGACGGCCATCAAACCGGGTTGCCGGCCTTGAAGCCGGGCGTCATGATCAAGCTCAAAGGCAAATACGCGGCGTCAACTGGATTCGTCCCCACGCGTATAAAATTGCGGGAAACTCTAGAATTCAATATCGAGCAGGTGCAGGGGGTGATCGAGAAAATCAATCGGCCGCAAAGAACTTTTCAGGTCAACGGCATGACGATTTTGGTGGCGGCGAACACGGTCATTTTCGACGATGCGGAAAATTTTGATGAGCGCCGCGAAACGAGGGCGCCGAAAGTTGGCTGGCTTGGTTGAAATGTTAACTTTAAAAAACAACAATACACATTCGGAGGAATTTTTCTATGGAGAAAACCATCGGATTCAACAGTCTCAAAGTGGGCCAACGGGTGAAGGTGAAGGGCAAGCCGGCCGAGGGCGACAATTTTTCCGCCCTCGAAGTCAGCATCAAACCCGGCGATGATGAAGCGGCGCTCGAAGGCAAGATTCAAAGCCTCGACCTGGGAAAAAACACCTTGCGCCTGATGAATCGCGACTTCGCGCTGAACGGCAGTGTTGAGATTAAAAACGTGCAGCGCCAGCCGATTACGTTGAAAAATCTGAAAGCGGGTGACATCGTCAAGCTGAAAGGCTCGTACTCGGCGGCCAAAGGTTTTTCGCCGGTCAAAGCCAAGATGCAGGAGCCGAAAGGTTTCAACATCGAAGAGCTGCAGGGCAAAATCGATAAAATCGATCCGGAGAAAAAAAATCTCGGACTTCTCGGCTTCACCGTCATGATCAACGACAAGACGGAAATTGAGGGGTTTTGAACGATCGCAAGCTTCCCGGTTTGGCGCGCGCGTTGGATGATGAAGCGATGCGGGCGCTGCTCGCGTCGTCATTGGCGCGGAATTTTGTTCGGGGAGAAAATATGGTGCAGGGAGTTCGTTCGCGGGTTTTAAAATACTCGCCGGGCAAACGCTGCGTCATCGAATATCAGCTTTGGGTTGAGGGCGACTCGTCTCGCCCTCAACGCTTCATCGGCAAGGTGTATCGCAAAAATCGCGGCGCGGCGATTTTTGAAAATTGGCGGGATCTTTGGCAGGCCGGCTGTAACGGCTCGAACATGCAGTTGGGCATGCCCGAACCTTTGGCTTATCTGCCGGAAATTGGCATGATGTTACAGCGTGTCGTTCCCGGAAAGTCGCTGGCAGATTTTTCGAGGCGCGATGACCTCGCGGCTGCGATGAAACCTGTGGCGGCGAATTTGGCAGCGCTGCATGATTTGACGGTCAATGCCGGTGAGAAAAAGACGCTCGATGATCACATTAAAAAATATTGTCGTCCCGGGCCGCAAGCTTTGATCGAGTCATATCCCGAAGCAGCGCCGTTGGTTGAACGCCTGCTCGCCGGACTCGCGAATGATGCGAGCTTGCCGGTCGCGCCGGTCGGTCCCGTGCATGGCGATTTGAATCTCGCGCAAATTTTCATCGCCGAAGGCCGCGCCTTCTTCATCGATTTTGACGATTTTTGTCTTTCGCACGCTGCGTTGGACGTTGGCAATCTGTTGGTGACGCTGCAAGTTCATTTCGGATCCCGCGACGCGGCGCTGGCGGAATTTTTTCTGGAAAAATATATGGCTAGCCGGTCTCTTCAGATGCTCACTGGCTTGCGAGCCTACCAGGCTTTCGCATATTTGCGCCGAGCGGCGATCTGCACTCGCGCGCCAGCAGTTGCCGATTGGCGGCAACAGGTGCGGCAACTTCTCGAGGCCGGCAGCGCTTTTCTGGAAAGTGAAGTTCCGTCTTAATGTCGTTAAAATTCGACGCTCAAATTTGGAGACCTGGAGATCGTATTGATGAGTTTCATCAAAGACTTGTCGGAATTGCGCGCCCAGGGCAGAAAGAAAGAAGAAGACCAGGAGCCGCTCGATCAAGAAAGTCTCGTCAAGGTTTTCAAGGTATTCGGACGGCATTATAAAAAGCATTGGAAAACTTTGACCGTGGCTTATTTGAGCTTGTTTGCGGCGATCGCCATGGCGGTGTTGTCGCCCTGGCCGCTCAAGCTCATTCTCGATCATCTCATTCTGCGCGTGCCGCTGCCCGAGCAAGCCGCATTTCTGAATCCGTTATTCAATGGCTATCCTCGACTGCTTTTGCTTTTGCTCGCGCTTGCGATCGTCGCCATCACGGTTTTAGAGGCGTATTTCTCTTTTATTAATAAATTTTGGCTGTCGAGCGCCGGCGACCGCATCACCGCGGAGATTCGCGAACGGGTTTTTGCGCATTTGAATCGGCTCTCGCTGTCTTTCCATGAATCAGCCAGCTCCGGCAATCTCGTTTATGTGATGACGTCGGATATCAGCGAGATGAAAAGCATTCTGATCGATTTTCCGCAGGATTTGACGCAGCGGGTTGTGACGTTCGGCGCATATGCCGGCCTGATGCTGGCGCTGGATTGGCGCCTCGGGCTCATTGCGATGAGCACGCTGCCGCTGGTTTATATTTTTACACGATACTTCCGCGCCGGCATGAAAAAAGCGATGAAGAAAGCGCGCAAGCGCGCCGGCGACGTTACTTCGATTATTGCCGAAAATATCGGCATGATGGCCATCGTGCAGGCGTATAGCCGCGAAAAAACCGAGCGCGAGCGGCTGTACAAACGTAATCTGGAAAATATGGAAGCGCAATTGCGCGCCCTGCGCATGCATCGGACGTATAGCCGCCTCAGCGATTTGTTGATCGTTTTGAGCACGGCCGGCGTGCTGTATTGGGGCGGCCACTATGCGCTCGACGGCGGCCTTTTGCCCGGAACTTTGGTGGTGTTTGTCGCTTACATGCGCGATGTCACCGGCTCATTTGAGAAATTCACCGGCCTGTGCATCGGCCTCGCCAAATCGCAAGTGTCTGCCGAACGCTTGCTGGAGCTGGTTGAGAATGAAATGGTGATCGAAGATGATCCGAACGCGGCGCCGGCGCCGCCGCTGCGTGGCCGCATCGAATTTAAGGATGTCAGTTTCGCTTACAAAGCCGGGCACGAGGTTTTAAAAAATCTCAATTTCGTCGTCGAGCCGGGCGAAACCGTGGCGCTGATCGGACACAGCGGCGCCGGCAAATCCACGCTCATCAGTTTATTGCTGCGTTTCTACGATCCACAACACGGAAAAATTCTTGTCGATGGCGAAGATATTCGCCGTTTCACGCTCAAATCATTGCGCCGGCAAATGACCATCCTGTTGCAGGACGCCAAATTGTTCCGCCAGACCGTGCGCGAGAATATCGCTTTCGGCAAGGCCGGCGCGAGTGAAGAAGAGATCGTCGCCGCGGCAAAGGCGGCGGAGGCGCACGATTTTATCATGCAAATGCCGGACGATTACGACACCATGATTCACGAAGGCGGCGAGAATCTCTCCGGCGGCCAGCGTCAACGCCTCAACATCGCGCGCGCCATCATTCGCAATACGCCCATTCTGTTTCTCGACGAACCGACTACCGGACTGGATGCGCGCGCCGAAGCCAATGTCAATGCGGCCATTCAGCGCCTGACGCGCGGCAAGACCACGTTCATCATCGCGCATCGGTTTGGCACCTTTGCCAAGGCCGACAAAATTCTACTGCTCGAAGAAGGCCAATTGGCGCATCAAGGCACGCACGAGCAGCTCATGCGTGAAAGCCCGCAGTATCGCGAGCTTTACGAATTGCAATTTGGCTGGCAGCAAAAAATGGCGGGCGTTGAAACGGACGCCGATGCAAACAATGGGCATGTCGCGCCGGCATTGGCTGCGCCGGCGGTCTCGTAACCCCGATCACCGATCTGTAAAAGTTTAGTCATCGGGCAAGTAAGATAAAATTTTCATGACACCTTCGAGCAAACAAAAAACAGGCCGTCGTGATCAACTCAAGGCCAGGAACGCGCGCCGGAATCAAAAGCCGGGTCACATTAGTTATCGCACGCTGATGCGGGTTTACAAAGTTTTTGGCAATCACTACAAAGCGCATTGGAAGCAACTGGCGGTGGCGTATTTCGGCTTGCTGCTCACGGTGCTGCTGGCTTTGCTCTTGCCCTGGCCGCTGAAGTTGATCCTCGATTATGTGATTCTAAAAAATCCGCTGCCGGAAAAAGCCGCTTTCGTCACGGGCTGGCTCGGCAGCAATCCCGGGACGCTTTTGGCGGCGTTGGTTCTGGCTTTCATCGGGCTGCACATGCTGGACAGCTTTGTTTCGTACTTTCACAAAGTCGGCATGATGATGGTCTCGATGAAAATGATTCGCGAAATTCGCGAGCGCGTTTTCGCCCATATGCAACGGCTGTCGCTGTCTTTTCACGAGAGCTTTCGTTCCGGCGATTTGGTGTTCCGCATGATCTCGGATCTGCGCGAGCTGCCGACGATTCTGCTGCGGGTGCCGCAAGAGTTCGTGTATCGTCTCTTCACCATCGTCTCTCACGTCGGCTTGATGTCGGCGATCAATTGGCGTTTGGCGCTTGTCGCTTTTAGCGTGATTCCGATCATGTATTATTTCAACCGGCGCATCGGCATTAAAATGCAAAAAGCCACCCGGAAAAAACGCAACGCCGAAAGCAACATCTCTTCGATCGTGACGGAAAATCTCACCGCGATGGCGGTAGTGCAGGCGTATGGCCGCGAGGATTTGCTGCAGGCGCGTTTTGCCGTGGAGAATCGGCAAAGTCTCAAATCGACGCTGAAGGCGACACGGCTTTCCAAAGTGTTCAGCCGCATCAGCGACACGCTGGTGGCGCTCGGCACGTGCGGCGTCGTTTACTACGGCGGCACGTTGGCGTTGGACGGCGCGATTTTGCCCGGCACTCTGGTTTTGTTCGCGGCGTATTTGAAAAAACTTTACAGCCCGCTGGATAAATTCGCCGGCATGTTGCTCGACGTCACGCGCTCGCAAGTGGCGGCCGAGCGCATATTAGAATTGATCGATTGCGACATCATCATGGTCGATGCGCCGAATGCAATTCCGGCCCCGGCGTTCACCGGCCGCGTTGAATTTCGCGATGTGAAATTTGCCTATAAAAAAGACGTCGAAGTTTTAAAGAATTTAAACTTCGTAGTCGAGCCTGGTCAAACCATCGCCCTGATCGGCCACAGCGGCGCCGGCAAATCGACGCTCATCAGCATGTTGCTGCGTTTTTATGATCCGCAGCAGGGACAAGTTCTTATCGACGGCGGCGACATTCGCGAGTTTACGCTGAAATCATTGCGCGGCCAGTTGACCGTCGTCATGCAGGAGGCAAAGTTGTTCAACAAAACCGTTCGGGAAAACATCGCCTACGGCAAAATCGGCGCGACGGATGAAGAAGTGATTCACGCCGCGCAATTGGCGCAGGCGCACGATTTTATCCTGCAAATGCCGGGGGGCTACGAGACGATGATTTCGCGCGGCGGCGAGAATCTTTCCGGCGGCCAGAAGCAGCGCCTCAACATTGCGCGCGCCATCATTCGCAACCCCCCGATCGTCATTCTCGACGAGCCGGCCACCGCGTTGGACGCCAAAACCGAAGCGAAAATTCAGGAAGCGCTCGACGAATTGACGAAAGAGAAAACCACGTTTATCATCGCGCACCGGTTTTCCACGATTGCGTGCGCCGACAAAATTTTGGTTTTGGAAGACGGCCGCCTGGCCGGGTTTGGCCGGCACGAGCCGCTGCTGCAAACCTGCCGGCATTACCGCGAGCTTTACGATCTGCAACTCGGCCGGCCGTTGGAATATGCCGCTGCGGCGCTGGATGACAATGACAAGAATGGCAAGCTGGCTGCCGTTGCTTCGGAAGAAGTAAGCTGCGATGCGGCGCCGCGCGAAACATTTATGTGAAAATCATTGCATAAGAAAACATGGCGAAGCTCGATCACATACCGGCAAATTTTGAATTTCCGCAACTGCGTGAAATCGCCGACACGGAGAAGTTGGCGCAGACGCTGCAGCGCCATCTCGGGGCGTCTTTTGTCTCGGGAGAAATGTGCGTCGCGAGCTGCGCCATCGATCAGTTGAGCTACACGCCCAAGTCGGGCTGCTGGATTTTGCTCGCCGCCGATATTCACCGCCGCGATCGCGGCGAGATTGGCCGGCAAATTTTTTACGGCAAGCTGTTTCGCCGGTCGCGACGCGCGCAAAAAGCGTTCGAGCGTCAGCAAAGCAAAATTTGGACGCCGCCGCAATTCGGCCCGGCAGTGTTGCACATTTCGGAATGGGCGATGATGTTGTGGGCTTATCCCAACGATCCGAATTTGCCGGGGCTGGCGCAAATGGCCGACGCCGAAAAAATTTTGGCGCAAGCCCAAGCCGCGCCGGAAAAATTCGGCCTGCGCCATTCCCCCGTCGCGATCACTGCCGAACAAACCAAATATGTTCCCGGCCAGCGCTGCGGGTACGTTTATCATTTCACTCTGGCCGATGGCGCGACGCGCGCGGTTTACGGCAAAGCTTATCGCAATGGCGAGGGCGAGAAAGCGCATGCGCTCATGAAAAAAATTTGGCAAAGCGAAGCTTGTCAGCGGGGCCGATTCGTTTTGCCCGAAGCGTACGGTTATGATCCGAACCTGCAAGTGCTTTGGCAGGAAGCCATCTCCGGCCAACCCTTTGCGAAGATTGCCGAAAGCATTCCGAACTTGCCGGAAGTGGCCGAAGAGATCGGCGCCCGGCTGGCGGCTTTTCACGGAGTGGAGCTGCCGCTGCCGCTGGAAATGACGTTTGAATTTCAAATCAAAGAAGTGCGCCGAACCATGGCCGCCATTGCGCGAACGTTTTCGGATCATGCCGCGCGCAGCAAGTTAGTCGGCGAAAAACTTTTGGCCGCCGCCGAAAAATTCGGCCCCGGCCCGATTACACCGGTGCATGCTTCGTTTAAGTTCAGCCATATTTTTGCCGCAAAAAAAGGCGTCACGTTCATTGATTTTGACGGCGCTTGTCTCGGCGACCCCGGTTACGACGTCGGCCGTTTTATCGCGCACCTTTATAAAATGAAAGCCAATTGGAAAATTGATCCGGAGGTTGCCGATCAAACGATGGCGAATTTTTGCGCGGCGTACAATCGCGCCGCCGCTTCGCCGTTGCCGCCGGAGCGCAGCAATTGGTTTGCCGCGAGCCATCTGCTCGCGAGCCAAGTGTACAAATCCGTCAAGCGTATGGACGCGAGTTTGATCGGGAAGCTGTTGAAAATCGCCGATCATTTGGTTGGCGCGTAGTCGCGAAGGAAATTTTTATAATTATGCTCAAATTCGTCGCAAAATCTGATGACGCGCAGTTTCCGCAGTTGCCGGTGGTCACCGACCCGGCGGCGATGAAAGACATTTTTCAGCGCGCGCTCCCCGGTTTCGCTGAAGGCCGATTGGAGCTTCGCAACTTGACGCTGCTGCAATTGCGGTACGAGCCTGGGAAAAAGTGCCAGATCAGTTATCGCTTGCGCGTCAAAGATTTGGCGACGGGTTATCAAGGCCGCCCGATTTGTTTTGCGGTCGTCGAGCCGAATGGCGAGGCTGAGGCTAAATTTGTCAAAGCGCGGCGCCACGTTCATTTTCAGCCGGAATTAGTGCCGGCCGTTCATTTTTTGCCGGAGTTGAACATGGTCTTGTGGGGTTATCCCAATGACCCCAAGCTCAAACATCTGCATCGATTGGTGAATCGCAACAGTTTTGCCGAGTTCGTTCAAAAATTTTGGAATGAGTTGCGGCTTCCTCAAGGCGCAAAATTGACCCGCGCCGCAACCAAATTGATCAAATATGTTCCCCGCGACCGCTGCACGCTGCGCCACCGCCTGCGCTTTGATGACGCGACGCGAATGGTGATTTACAGCAAAACGTTCAATCACAAAGCGAACGGTGAATTAATTTTTAAAACTATGCAGGCGTTGTGGAATGCGCCGGTTTGCCAATCCGGCGAATTTCTCATTCCCGAGCCGCTGTTTTTTGCGCGTGAAATGAACGCCATTTTTGCGCGCGGCCTGAAAGGAAAGAATGCCGACGATCATTTGACTGAACTCGACCTCGACCGCGTTGCCGCGCAGATTGGCGCTGAACTCGCCGGCATTCACCAGTGCCGAATCGACGGCTTGCCCGCTCATGCCGACGACCACGTCATGTCGCCGCTCAGCGAAGCCGAAGCGATTTTGAAAAATTTTGACGCCGCGTATCGGTCGCGCGTCGAAGCGTTGACGAAAAACTTGCGTGAAAAATATCCGCAGTTGACGCCGTTAGCGCCGACGCCGATTCACAGCGCTTTCCGGCTCTCGCAATTTCTCGTCGTCGACGATAAACTGGCGTTGATCGATTTCGACGATTTTTTGCTCGGCAATCCGATTGCGGACGTTGCCAGTTTTGTCGCGCATTTGTTGTATCTGCCGCTGAAAGGCGAGCTTTCGCCAGAACGCAGCCGTTCCGCCATTCGTCACTTTTGCCGGACGTACGCGGAACGCGCGCCGTGGGGTTTGCCGGCGGATACGTTCGCGTGGCAAACTGCTGCGCATCTGCTGGGCAAACAGGCCAAGAAGTGCATTCGTTTGGCGAAAGAAAATCATGCGGAAAAGGTCGATCAATTGTTGAATCTCGCGGCGGACGTGCTGACGAGCAAGGAAAAACTCATTTAATGGGTTGGAATGCTTCGAACGACCGACAATTTTTTTGATGACGCCAAACTGCCGCATCTTGCTACGGCAACTGATCCCATCAAGATGGCGGCGCGATTTGCCGACAAATTTCAGCCGCTGCTTGTTGAGAGAAATTGGCAAGTTGAAAATTGCGCCATCGAACGGATTCAATACCGCCGCGGCCGGCGCTGCCGATTGTTGTACCGAATCAATCTGCGCGATCATCGCGGCCAAAAAATCGATCAGTGGTTTTATGGCAAGTTGTTGCGTCATGGCCAGGCGCAGCGGCAATACGAAGAAGCGTTGAACGCCGGAAATTTGCAAAACGGTGTTTGGCTGCCGGTGCGCCTCTGGCCAGATCTCGAGATGGTGGTCTGGACTTTTCCGAACGATCCCGACATGCCCGGATTGATCAAAGCCGCGAATCCAGATTTCGTGCGCGCGCAAATCAACGCGCAGCGCGCCGCATTGGGTTTGCCGGAAAATTTTCAGTGTGTGGAAGCTTCGTGCGAGCGCGTGAAATACATGCCGGGCAAACGCTGCGTTTTGCGTTACGCGGCGCAACTGGCCGCGCGCTCCGGCGAAAGCCGCATGTTTTCATTTTACAGCAAAACCTACTGCGACGGCATGAGCCGTTTTCATTATCAAATTTTGCAGCAGGTTTATGCGCGTCTCGGCAACGCGATCGATATTCCCCGGCCGCTGCTGCATGTGGACGAAGCCAACACGTTGTGGCAAGCGTCTTGGGAAGGACGTCCTCTCATTAATATGCTCGATCAAGCGGATTGGGAAGAACTTTTTCCGCGCCTGGCCCAAAGCGCGGCGAGCTTTCATCAAAGCCGATGTGAAGGCTTGCCGCCGGTCGATGTGATCGAACGCGCTTTCAATTCGGCGCAGGAAGATGCGCAGATGCTGGGATGGCTTCTGCCGCAATATCATTCGCGCTTCGGCGCGGTGTTGACCAAGCTCGCCGCCGCCAAAGAAATTTTGGCCGAGCAACAAGTGCCGAATGTTCCGACTCATGGCGCGATTCGAGTCGAGCAATTCGTCGCCCGCGAGCGCGATCTGGCGCTGGTGGATTTCGACGCCGCGGCTTTGGGCGATCCGCTATACGATGTCGCCGAATTTTTAACCTCGTTGCAGTATCTCGAATTTACCGCCGGCTTTTCGCGCCAGCGTTTGGCGCAGGCCGCGGCGTTGTTCAAGACGAGTTACGCGCAACAAGCGCCGTGGAAACTTTCGCCGCCGCGAGTGGCGTTTTACGCCGTCTCCGCGTTGTTGAGCAAAATGCACGACACGATGAAGAATTTGGACGCAAAAGCGATGCAGCAGTTTGATGAAATTTGGAAAATTTTGGATGGCTGGATTGATGGAATGATGGAGTAATGGAGTGGTGGATCGATGTCATTTGCAACATTTCAGCAATCCATTGATCCAACAATCCAACAAACAGAGAACGAGAATGCGATTAGCTTTTATCCGCACCAAAACCGACAGCACCGTCTTTGTCCGGGAAAATCCGGACGCGCAGGCGTTGGATCGCGTCGCGTTGGAGCGGATGAAAATTTCTCCGAAAGCCGGCAGCAGCTCGAAGAATATCATTCTCGGCTTGCAGCGCCAGAAAATCGTCTCGACCGGTGAAGAGTGGAAATTCTGGAACGGCGATTTGGAGGAAATTTCGCTGCGCGGACAATTGCCGGTTTTGCTTTTTCCGTTCAACGACAATCTGACTTCGGACGAGCTGGCGCGATATATCCGCATCACCGGACAGCCCGATCTTATTTGGGTCGAAGGCCCGGATTATCCGCCGTATCTCGAACAAATTTTCGATCTCTGTCCCGGCAGCTTTAAAATGATTTATTCGAAAGACTGGCGGCCCGAGAAAATCAAAAAGTTGTCGCGCTACGATCTTTGTCTGGTGGATGAAGAATGGGAAATCGAAGAAGTCAAAAGAGTTTGTCCGAATGTTCATTGCGCGGTTTGGGACAAGCTGATCGATTACGAAACCACGCACTACCCGCTGCCGGTGGAGAAAATTTACGACATTTGTTACGTCGCCTATTTGCGCGAGCGCAAGAAGCATGAATTGCTTTTTCGCGCCATGGCCAAATTGAAGGATAGAAAACTGTCTTGCGTTTGCGTCGGCGACGACCGCAAAGGCTATCGCGCTGAATTGGAGAAACTGGCGAGCGGGCTGAATCTTGCCGTGCATTTTACCGGCGAGATTCCCAAAGCAGAAGTGAATCGCTGCATCAATCAATCGAAGATCGGCGTGATGTGCGCAGCGCTTGACGCCGCGCCGCGCGCGATTCTGGAATACATGGCCGCCGACGTGCCGGTGCTGGTCAATGCGGAATTGTGGGCCGGCAGTCGTTACGTCGGTCCGCAAGCCGGTTTGGTCAAAGCGCCGGAGGAGTTTCATCTCGGCCTCGCGGAGTTGTTGGACCATCGTGAAAACTATTCGCCGCGCGCTCATTTGTTGCAGCATTATGCGAACGAGAACGTGATGGCGAAATTCATCGGCATTTTGCAGCAGGCGGGTTTAAAACATCCTCGCTTGTCAAGCGATAATTTTTTTCAAACCATTTCATCACGGGAGGATGAAAATGGGCAATTGGCGGCCAATTCTCTTGAAGAACGCGCTGGCCTTCGGCACGGATGACGCGGCTTTGAGTGAAGTGCTGAATCCGCTGGTGCGCGAACGTTTTGGCAACCAGGCTCGCGCCAGTCGAGTGGCTGCCGAACAGGTCGAACGGCGTCTGATTCGATACACGATTCAAATTGCCGATGCCGGAGACGGCGCATCGCGCGAGTGGCGAATCTTTGGAAAACTTTACGGCGCGCGGCCGCAAATGGAGCGAGGCTATGAAATGATGCAGCACCTCTGGGCGAACGGATTTTCTTGCGCCGCAACGGACCGGATCGGCATTCCTGAACCGATGCGCTGCTTGCCGGATTTGTGTCTGCTCTTGATGCCGGAGGTGCAAGGCGCGCCGTTACGGCATTTGATCAAGGACATGCGCGCGACGCCGGATCACATGCGGCTGATGGCCGAAGCTCTCGCCAAGTTGCAGCGTTCTCCCATAATCGCGAAGCCACCGCTCTCTGTTGAGGCCCAGCTTTCGCACTGCAATCCGTCACCGGAAGTTTTGGCGCAGGCCTATCCGGATTTGGTGGCGGCCATCGCTGAAATTATGTCGCGGGCGCGGTTTATCGCGAATGATTTTGGCGATAAGATCTATACGCTGATTCACGGCGATTTTCATCTCGGCCACGCGCTGATTGATGATCGGCAGGTTTGGCTGCTGGATTTCGATCAATTGAATTGCGGCGATCCGGCTTATGACGTGGCGGAAGTGTTTGCTTTTTTCAAACGCTCGGCGAAAAAAACCAAGATGGCCGATTATCTCGCCGGATTGAAGGACACGTTTATTGCAAATTATTTTTCCCGTATGGGCTGGGAAATTGCCGGGCGCGTGCCGCTTTATGAAGCGCTGCTGCATCTCAAGCGCGCTTGCAAATGCTATCGCGTGCAGGATGAATCGGGTTGGGAAGAACAAATGCGCCTGCTGATTGCGCAAGCCGTGACTTGCTTGAACGTGATGGAAAAACAATCGGGCCCGTTTGATTTTAACAAAGCTGCGGCGCTGTATCGCAATTGTCCTGGAATCGCGTGAAGCATGCACGACCTCGAATCTAAAAATGCGGCTCGTCCCAAAGCGAAGCGCCGGCGCAAAACTAAATGGGCGGAAGATCGCCATTTGCCGCAACTGGCGCGCGCGCTCGATGCGGCGTGGATGAAGCCGGCCTTGCAGGAATTTTTTCGCCGAGAGTATCCCGACCGCGGCCTGCAAGTGGAGCGAGTCAACATCGGCAAAGTTTATCACAAACCGGGAAAAGATTGCCGGATTACTTACGACGTGCATTGCCGCGATCGCGAGAATAAAATTTATTCCATGTGGTTTCAAACAAAAATGTCGGCCAACGGAAAAGATCGTGCCGGTGATCGCGAGGGGATGCCGCGCGCGTGGCCGGGCTGCGGGTTTTGGAAACCGGTCAGCGTCTGGCCGGAAATGGACATGGTGTTGTTCACGTTTCCGTATGACCGCAAGCTGCCGCATCTCGGCTACTTGTTGGAGACGGAATGGGTTAAACGGCAGGTCGACGCCAATCTTGCCGGTTTCGGTTTTGCGGGCAATGCCGAATGTCGCGAGGTCACGTGCAAGAAAGTTAAATACATGCCGGGCAAGCGCTGCGTGTTGCGGTATGAAATCGCGGTGGCCGAAGCCGCGCGCGAGTTGCAGCGAAAAGTTTTTTTTAGCAAAACTTACGACGACGCGCAAAGCCGTTACGTGCACCAAATTTTGCAAAGGGTTTGCGCGAGCGCGGCGTGCCGCGACGGCCGGTTGAGCGTGCCGGCGCCGATCGCGCATCTCGACGCGGTCAACACGATTTGGCAGCACGCCTGGGACGGCGAGAACTTCGACGCCGTCATGCAGCGCCTCGGCTGGAACAATTTTCCCCAAACGGATTTTCCGGAGAAAATCGCCGTGATGCTGGCGGCGTTGCATCAAATCGTCATTGCGGATTTGCCGCTGCGCCGCGGCCCGTCGGCGGAGGCGATTCTGGCCAACGCGCGCGGCGATGCGAACGATATTGCGCGATTTTTTCCTGACAAACTCGACGCATTGAATGAGATTGTAAAAGTATTAGAAGCGAATGCGGCGCTGTTCGAACCAACGCCGCAAGCGACGCTGCACGGCAGTTTCAAGCTCGCGCAGCTTTTGTGTCGCGGCACGCAACTGGCGCTGATTGATTTTGATTCCATTGCGGTCGGCGATCCGCTTTATGATGTGGCGGAATTCGTCGCCTCGCTGGCGTATTTGCGGGTGAGCGATGAAATTCCGGCGGCGCCATTGAACGAGAGCATCGAACGCTACTTGGCGAGTTATCAACAGCAAGTTGCATGGCCAGTGGAGCGCCGGCGGCTCGCGTGGTATGTCGCGATTTTTCTTTTGGGCAAGATTCATTCATCGCTCAAGCGACTGGAGGAAAAGTCGGTCGCCAATATTGCCGGCGCTTTTGATTTGGCGCAAAATTGGATCAATGTTATGGTAGTGTCAAAAGTTCTATGAAAACCAGGGGGGATTTCTGAAAAGTCTGGAGAGTTGTTGTGGCTCAGAGTGTGTTTGCGTTTTCTTAGGCATGGAACAATGATTGAACAAAAAGA